>Ga0209069_10000342_pt1 | contig 20577 bp, 13 predicted proteins | sample Str013_2_FD_187202 | JGI IMG/M metagenome (GOLD analysis project Ga0209069, IMG submission 187202) | Freshwater sediment microbial communities in response to fracking from Pennsylvania, USA - Straight Creek_MetaG_SC_2013 (SPAdes) (version 2) | ecosystem: Environmental > Aquatic > Freshwater >...
CGACCAAGGACGGCCAGGCGCTGCTGTTCAACCTGCACCTCACGACCGGCGGCGTCCCCGAAATTGTATTCCCGACCGCCGAGACCGACCTCGGCGACGAGTACTCGCGGATGCTGTTCCGCATGTCGAGCCCGCTGCCTGCACATCTCGCCAAGTTTGCCGGCGACAAGGGCTATGTGATCGCAGACGGATCGCGCGGGTTCATCTTCAACGGCGATCCCCAGTGTATCGTCGACTTTTTCGAGATCGGCACCCGGCCCAAGCTGGTCGCAGACCGGTGAGCAAAGCCGACGTGCGATCGAAATCGCGACTGCCTTTGGCTTTCAGCGTTCCCAAGCGTGACGATCAGCACAACGAGGACAGCTTTCACCGTTCGACCAGGGGTGTGTACGCGTTGAGCGACGGCGCGTCGGTGTCTTTCGACTCGGCCTCGTGGGCACGCATTCTGGTGCGCCGCTACGCCCGGAACCCGGAGTTCACGCGCGAATGGCTGTCGGCCGCGATCGCCGAGTTTCGCAAGTTGTACGACCGCGAAAGCCTGCCGTGGATGCAGCAGGCGTCTTTCGACAAGGGCAGCTTCGCCTCGCTGCTGGGGGTTCGGATCGCCGAAGGGGGAATGGCGATCCAGGTCCTGTCGGTCGGCGACAGCTTGGCCGTGCTCTGCGACGGGGATTGCATCAAGGCGACTTTTCCCCTCACCGCCGCATCGGAGTTTACCCGGTCGCCGCAGCTGATCTGCACCAACCCGACGGAGAATGCGTTCCTGGATGAAGTGGACCTCTCCTACGACCTCGTCGCCGACTGGACCTTCCGTGGGCTCGAGCGGCCCGCGCTCTTGTGCATGACCGACGCGCTCGGTCATTGGCTCCTGTCGCAGCGCGACCGCGATTTGTCTCCGGTCAGCGTTCTGCGCAAGGTCAGAACGCCCGGGGCGTTCGCCCGTTTCGTGCAGGAGGAGCGTGCGGCCGGCCGCCTGAAGCGCGACGACACCACGTTGATCGCCCTGTGGTAGGCGAAGATGGCGTACCCTCAGATCGTCGAATATCATGAAGCCGTGCAGCATCCGTCGCAGGCATTCCTCGACCCGGAACTGAAGCAGGGCGCCGTCGCCGAAAACAGCCTGGGACTGCCTCTGGTGATGTCGGGCGGGTTTGCACTGACCTATGCGGTCACCACCCCGCGCCGAAAGTGCGCCGTGCGTTGCTTTCACCGGGAGATTCCCGCGATCCAGCAGAAGTACAATGCGATTTCGAGCGAGCTGCGTTCGCTCACCGACGAGTGCTTCGTCTGTTTTGATTTCCAACAGTCCGGCATCAACGTCGGTCGGCAGGCCTTTCCGATCGTGCGAATGGACTGGGTCGAGGGCGATACCTTGGGCATCTGGTTGGATAAGCACTCCGACGATCGGAACGGGCTTGAAAAGGCGCGCACCGATTTCTCCGCCATTGCGCGCTTTCTCGAGCGCAACGGGATCGCGCACGGCGACATCCAGAACGGCAACGTGATGGTGACGAACGGGGACATCAAGCTGATCGACTATGACGGCATGTTCGTCCCAGGCATGCGTACGGGCAACGGCAGCGAGACCGGGCACAAGCATTTCCAGCATCCCGGTCGGCGGGTTGCGGATTTTGGCCCGAAGATGGATCGGTTCAGCTTCATTGTGCTCGATCTCAGCTTGAAGGCCGTCATCGAGGACAAATCGCTCCACCCGAGGTTCCGGGAGGGTGGCGAGACGATTATCTTCAAGGCGAACGACTTCGCCGATCCCCAGAATAGCGAGATATTCCAGCGCCTGCTGGCAATGCCGGCGCTTAAGGAGCAGGCGCGCAACTTCGCGGCCATCTGCGATGCACCACTGGCAGCCGTGCCGACTCTCGTCGAATTCCTGGCCGGCCGAAACATTCCGGCGGCGAAGACGCCGATCAAGACGGCGCCGCCGCCCGAGGCAAGGCCGGCGGCATACATCCCCGCCTACCCGGTCGTCGACGCGCTGAATTTCTCCGCCGCGTTGCACCGGGTCGGGCAGCGGGTCGAGTTGATCGGACGGATCGTCGAGGTCAAGCCGGGATCCCGCAAGCGGAGCACGGGCCCGGCTCTCCGCTACGTCTTCATCAATTTTGGCTCGTGGCGGGGCAACATCGTCAAGATCTCGATCTGGTCCAATGGGCTTGCCAAGGTGAAGGAACAGCCGTCGAAGGCGTGGATCGGGCGCTGGGTGAGCGTCACCGGCCTCATTGATGTGCCGTATGAAAACAAGCGCCACGGGTACAAGCACTTGAGCATTACGGTGCAGGAAGATGGGCAGATCCAGACGCTGGATGAAGCGGAGGCCGGGTTCCGGTTGGCGAGCATGGCGACGGCATCGTTGCCGCCCGAACGCGGTTTGCCGGGCGCCGCTCCGTCGGGGAGGGCAGTGGGCGCACCGCCGTCCGCCACCAGGGTAAAGCCGAAGCGTGCTGGCGGGCGGGCGCCGGCTCCGTCCGCGGCCACCGCTCCACAAGCGGCCCGAGCGCCACGGCCTATATTGACCGCGATTCATCGCTGGATGTGGGCGATCGGGACAATCATCGTTTTTATTGTGCTGCTTCGAATGTACGGGTAGCTGCCGCTTGAATACTTAGGTCCTAGGACCGAGGCATCGCTTCTTGACACTTTACAAATCAGGCCGGAAATTCAGCCACAATTTATTATTTCCTCCGCGTAGCGCCTGAATTCGCCCAGAGTGCAAATGACGAGCGCACACCGCCGACACCTCACTGCAGCGTAGTCGTAGAGTTGATCGGGATAAACGATCGCCGCAGAGCCGCAAGCGCGGCACCCGAATTCCGCTGCCAGTTCGAGTTCCCTCGACGCCAGCGATCCTATGCATTCGACCCCATGCATTGCCTTATGCATTGCCTTCGCTCCGTTCATCGTCCTCCAGGCTAAGACGAACGCTATGGATTCGGACTTTGTTCCACGATCCATGCACCTTCTATAGGATCCACCTGCGCCATTTTTAGGCTGAATCGACTCTAGAAAGTTGCTGTCGTGCTATGCTCGCAAGTTCACTGTAATCTCGGGCTGCAACGCCAGCGGTCAAAAAGTGGCCGGATCGTTGTTCGACGACCCGACCGCTCCACCTGTCGCCCATTTCTACCTGTCGCCCATTTCAGCACGACAGACAGAAAGCTCACGGCAGACGGAGAGCTACTGAGTCTCTGCCGGGGGCGGCAAATTCGGGCTGCGCCGCTGCCCCATTCCGGTCGTCTGGCCTGCACCGTTCGAAGCCGATTCCGACGGCGGCTTGTAGTACTGGAAGTCCGGCGCCTTCTGAATTTCATCCTTGGTCCACGCCACTTTCAGCTTTACGTCGCTCGGATCGCTACTGCGGCCCGTGACGGGGGCGGTGGTGCTGCTGACGCTGGCGGGGGCGGCCTGGAACGCGCCCATGTCAATGGCGACGTTTTTCTGGCCGATGCCCAAGAAGCCGCCTACCCCGACGACGACGCCGACGATCTTGCCGCTCTTGTCGAATAGCAAGTCGTTGACGCCGCCAATAATTTCGTCGCTTGGACCAACCACATCACTGCCCTTGAATCTTGACCACACCAACTGATCGGAACTCTGGGACGCAACAAATTTGGCACCTTCGCCGGTTCCGCCATTAATGGTCGACTGCGACAATGCGCTCGAGACCATCAAACCGCTTATCGCGGCCGTAAGTAGAAGGGTTCTGACCATCTTCGCCTCCTCCTAGTTGCTCGCTACGCTACTGCAAGGAAACAATCTCCGTCTGCGGAAAACTCCTGGAGGACCGTGGCCGTTCCTCAATCAGGGCGCGTCTCCGTCATCACTTTGTGATCGAGGAGTGGAACTTTTCTCTACTGGTCTGGCGGCACCGGCGCGCCCACCTCCTGCGTCATGCGCACGACCGTGCGCCCTCGGGCGTTTGGCCACCCCTGATGACGTTGATGCCGTGGCAGCTGCCGCAGACCGCGGCCACCTTTCCGAGTTGGCGACGGCCCAGAGCCCTCCTTCGGCCAGCCTGGGCGAAACCGATCCGACCGCGGTTATTTTTTAGGCATGAAACACATCCGTCGCTGATGCGTTAGCCCGTTAGGTCCAACATGAGAATGGAGGACATCCATGAGGAAACTCCTGTTTGTGGCCGGGGCGGTGGCCGCGCTCGTAGCGGTAGGTCCGGCCTCCGCGCAGGTATTTTTCGGTGCCGACGCCGGCGGTGCCGGCGTGCGGGTTGGCCCATTCGGGTTTGGCGTCGGCCCGCGCTACGGTTGGCGCGACCGCTGGCAGGACGATTATGCGTACGACTGCCCCCTGATTCGGGAGCGGATCGTCACCCCGAGCGGACGCATCATCTTTAGGGCGCATCGCGTCTGCGATTGACGCCGCCGTGGTCGTCACTTTGCGAGAGCCCCGGAACTTCCGGGGCCTCTCGTTCCATTGTCCACACTGACAACCCCCATTTGAAACGGGTCTGCATGACGAGGCAAAATTCCAACCTCTCGTTCTTTGGTGACCCGGATGTTGCTCGTTTACGCCAAACTCAATGGCAAACGGCGCCTGCCGCCGTGCAGGACGATACCCATCGTCGTCATGCCGAACGCGACGGCTGCAATGGGCAAGAGAATCTCATCCGCCGCGCCCGCCGCGTTGCGGCGGCCAAGAAGCAAGTGGCCTATTTGGTAGGTGCTGTTGCTCTTGATCGGATGGGGGGCGGGCAATCGAATACCGCATCGACGAGGTTCCGCCGGCACTTTTGCATGACGGGCCCATGAGCAGTTCAGGAAATACCACCATGAAGCCGCATTCTGGGAGAAAACTCCGCCAGGTCTTCTGCGGTCGTTGCTTCGAGACAAGGAGGACGAATATGATTGCTAAAATCGCGGACAGTGGTCGGCGAGCCGCTGCACTGATCTTAGCGGGAACTTGCACGGCGGCGGCGGTAGCATCGCTCCACATTGCGACGCCGGCATTCGGCGCCGATTTTGGCTACGGCCCCTCGGGCCCGCAGCCGTATACCTACCAACCGCCGCCTTACGACCACGGTACGTCGCCTTATCCGTCTCAGCGCTACCTGGCGCCGCGTGAAGGCCGTTACAGCCGGCATTCCTACATTTATCAGCCGCCACCCTACGATGGAGGGACGCCCGTCTACCCGTCTCCCCCCTACCTGTCGTCACGCGAGGGTCCTTACAGCGAGCGATACACATACCGAGAGCCGCGGTACGACGACGGCACGTCCGGCGCTTATGATAAGCCACGTTACGGCTATCATCCTTCCGACAGGGCGCCTGCGTACCCGTCATACCGCCCCGAGCCGAACCCCTATGATCACGCCTATCGTTGGGATGGCAGCGGCTACGCCGACCCACCGTATGACCCCTACGCTGGCCCACGGCCGCCGGCTCCGATCGGGGGACCGCCGCGTGGATGGGTTGTTGACCCACGCGAGCCGCCTGACGACAGGGCGGCCGAAGTGGCGCCGCCGTACCCAGTGTACCCGCCGCGGCGCTGGTAGCGCGGTTGGCCTCCGAACCTGCCGCCCCGAACTCGAGTGCGAACAGGGGCGAAGGAGGCTACCCAAGGATTGCAGAAGCAGTTCTATGCGAAGTTTGCGCGGCCGTGGTGGGAATTGGCCAAGCCCGCCGGCCTACGACTGTGATCTGCACCTGCGTCCACAAAGTCGCGAAAATTTTAGAGCACACCTGCGAGCGCGACCACAAATCCGATGATCAATACGGCCAAGCAGGATAACACAAGAAGGTCATTCAGGACCCTGATCATCCAGACCCTCCGATTCTATGCGGGGAGACTCTCACAATTTCAGCGGCTTGCGGTCGGTTCGATCCCCGACTTGGAACCGAGTGTCCGGCACCCAACTTAGGAACCCGGCGCAACATCTCTTGCGGCGGTCTTTTCGCCGAACCTGTGCGGCAAAATTTCAGGATGAACAGGCGGATTGCCGATGACAAATTGGCGTGTTCGCGCTCACGGTCGACCGACGCAACGAGATCGGACAATGGCATGTTGCGAAACGCCGCGATCGCTTTGAGCGCCTTCCAGAACGGGTCCTCCAGACTAACGCTGGTCTTGTGACCAGCAATAACGACCGAACGCTTGACGATAAGTGATTTCACCGCAGGTCTCCTGTGTGGACTCGATTTAGTCGAAATGGCAAGCTGGCTGGCAAGTGTTCACGCTGCACGGCCGCAACATCTCTTCGTCTTCGAGAGTCAAAACAAATGGAGGGACAGGGCGCCCATCTTTGCAGGCGCTGCCGGCCCGTGTGCCGGCGAATTGGAGCGGCACGTAAGATGCTGCCCGTGACGGACCGCCTGCGTATAACCGAGTCGGACGCTGCTCCGATGGCCCGCGCGCGGTGAATGCCCCTGTCAGAGGTTCAGCAATGGAAGCGCCGCTTGCCGCTCGACCGTCGCCCATCGAAACCACGACCAGTTGGCCAACCGTGACTACAACAATCGCCACAACCAATATTCTCAGCTGAGCAGCCGATACCGACACAGACATAATCCGCCTCCAGAGGCGCGTCACCAAATAGAAAGACCCTGGTGATCAAAAACGTTGCCGAATGGCGGGATAGAAGTGGGTGCCACCACCCGGCGTCCATAAATCACCGAACGCCAATGTGGTTCCCATCGACCAACAAAAAAATATGGCGGGTATGAAATTACCGCGCGGCTGGGCTCAAATTGGTCGGTCAGGTACTTGATGCAGGAGGAGCCAAACCCGCCGCTCTTCCACTCTTCGCCACCGGCCTCGGCGCGTTGGGTCTGCTGGGCTGGCGCAGGAGGAAGAACGCTGCTGCTATCGCAGCCTGATCGTAACGGCGGGTCGGATTGTGGAGTACACGCCCCAGCGAATGATCTACCTCTCCTCCTGCAATGGCCGTTCCGCCATCAGCACTACGGCAATCAGCGCGATCGTAATGCACCCGGCGTCCGCGTAGAACACCCGGGCGAAGGCCTGCGCCGCGCCCGTGTTGCCGTGCTGCCAGGCGGCCGTCAGCGCCGCCGCCGCCGACGGGCCCTGATCGAGCGCGCCGGTCCCAGCCAGCACGATCGCCCCGAACGCCGCCACCAGGATGGTGGACAACAGGCTTCTGCCAAAATTCATCGCGCCCATCGAAATGCCGAGCTGGTGGCGCGCGACCGTATTCTGCACCGCGACCTGCGTGAGCGACGGCAGCGGCCCGAACCCCGCGCCGATCAGGACCAACAAGATTTCGAACCCCCACAGATCGAGGCTCTCGGCCCGCCAACCCAGGGTCAGCACCGCCGCGATCGTGACCACGAGCCCGACCACGGGGAGCGCCTTGTAGTGGGTCACGCGACAGAGAACCTGGCCGGCCAGGCCTGCGCTGATGTTGAGCGTCACCATGATCACCATGAGGCTCAGGCCGGCATCGGTGGGATTGAGCCCGACCACGGTCTGCAGGTAGCTCGGCAGGAAGATGTTGAGCCCGACGATCGATCCCCAGCCGAACGCATTGGCGATGACGGCGTAGCGCACCACCGGATCGAGCAGGACCGAGATCGGGATCAGCGGCTCCGGTGCCGTGATCAGGCGAAGCACGAACAGCACGCCCACGATCAGCGCGAAAACGAACAGCGTGACGATGGGCAGCGAGTTCCAGGGAAACCGGATGCCCGCCAGATTGAGGCCGAGCATGAACGAGACGCTCGCCGCCACGATCAGCACCGCGCCGATCACGTCGAGACGATGCGGGCGCTCGTGGCGCGGCAGGCCGCGCAGCAGCGTCGATGTTACCGCCAGCGCCGCCAGCCCGAGCGGAATGTTGATCCAGAAGATCGCCGACCAGTGCAGATGGTCGGCCAGAAACCCGCCCAGAGCCGGTCCGCAGGCACCCGCCGTCGTGTAGGTCACGGCGAAATACGCATAGTAGCGTCCGCGCTCGCGCGGCGTCGCGACGTCGCCGAGCACCACCATTCCCATGGAGGCGAGCCCACCGCCGCCGAGGCCCTGCAGGCCGCGCCCCAGGATCAGGACCAGCATGGAGGGCGCGAGCGCGCACAGGAGCGAACCGGCGAGGTGAACCGCGATGGCGATGCGGAGCGCGAAGGCGCGCCCATGGATGTCGGCGACCTTGCCGTAGAGCGGGATGATGGCGGTCGAGGCCAGCAGATAGGCGGTGATCAGCCAGGGCAGGTCATGGGCATTGCGAAGGTCGCGGCCGATCGTCGGCAAGGCGCTGGCCAGGATGGTCTGATCGAGCGAGCCCATGAAGATCGGCAGCAACATGCCGAGCACGATGAGCAACGTCTCCCGGTGGGTGAGCCGCTTGACCTTGCTGGCGTCAGCAATGGCGTCCATGGGCAATCATGCGGGTTCGGGAAGGATGAAGGCGGCGGGGCGGATCGCCAGCTTTGTAGAGCAGCCCACAATGCCGGGCCAGCCGCGGCCGCACATGCCGGCCCTGCCGGCAACGTATGCTGCATTGCGCCATAGATCGCGGCTGCCGGCTTAGCGGAACTTTCATTGTCGCGCAGCCACCTCCGGCGCAACGAATGGATGCAATGCCCTCTCAGCATTGCTGATGCATCGCGCCGCCTATATCTCTGCTAATGGGGACTGTGTCCTGGTCCCCGCACAGGTCTGCGATGACGCTCAAACCGGTCAGCCTCGACGACAAATATGACCTGGCGCAAGCCAGGGTCTTCGTCACCGGCTATCAGGCGCTGGTGCGGCTGTGCCTGATGCAGAAGGCACGTGATCGGCGCGCCGGCCTCGACACCGCCGGCTATGTCACCGGCTATCGGGGTTCGCCGCTCGGTGGGCTCGACCAGCAGTTCGGGCGCGCGCAGGCGCAACTGCGCGCCTCCGACGTTCTGTTCCAGGCCGGGATCAACGAGGAGCTTGCCGCCACCGCGCTGTGGGGCACGCAACAGGCCGAGCTGCGCCACGAAGGCAAGCACGACGGCGTGTTCGGCATCTGGTACGGCAAGGGCCCCGGCGTCGACCGCACCGGCGATGTGTTCCGCCACGCCAATTTCGCCGGCAGCTCCCGGCATGGCGGCGTGCTCGCCCTCATGGGCGACGACCACACCGCCGAATCCTCGACCACCGCGCACCAGTCCGAATATCATTTCATCGACGTGATGATCCCGATCCTGAACCCGGCCGGCGTGCAGGAGATCATCGACTACGGCCTCTACGGCTGGGCGATGTCGCGCTTCACCGGCGCCTGGGTGGCGCTCAAATGCATGCACGAGACGGTCGAATCGACCGCAGTGGTCGACGGCCGCCTGGAGCGGGTGAACATCGTCATTCCGGACGATTTCCAGATGCCCGAGGGCGGGCTCAATATCCGGCTGCGCGACAGCATCCTGGGCATGGAGGCGCGGCTGCACGACTACAAGCGCGACGCCATGCTGGCCTTCGTGCAGGCGAACAAGCTCAACAAGTACATCACCTCCGGTGGCCGCAGCCCAAAGATCGGCGTCATCACCACCGGCAAATCCTATCTGGACGTGCGCCAGGCGCTCGACGAGCTCGGCATCGACGAGGTCAAATGCAACCAGCTCGGCTTGCGGCTGTTCAAGATCGCCTGCCCGTGGCCGATCAGCCGGCGCGATCTCCAGGAATTCGCCGACGGCCTCGACCTCATCATCGTGGTGGAGGAGAAACGCTCGCTGATCGAGGTGCAGGTGCGCGAGGAGCTCTACGGCACCGCCAACCAGCCGGCCTGCATCGGCAAGAAGGACGAGCGCGGCGACTGGCTGTTTCCGGTCAAGGGCGCGCTCGACCCCAACGAGGTCGCGATCTGCATCGGTGAGCGCCTGCTCAACTACGTCACCAACGAAGACCTGAAAGGCCGCGTCGCTCGCCTGAAGGAAGCGCAGCGCGTGCTGGCCGAGACCGAGGACATCGCCCAGCGCATTCCCTATTTCTGCTCGGGCTGCCCGCACAATTCCTCGACCGTGGTGCCGCCCGGCATGCGCGCCTATGCGGGCATCGGCTGCCACTACATGGTGCAGTGGATGGATCGCTCGACGCTGGGCTTCACCCAGATGGGCGGGGAGGGCGCCAACTGGATCGGCGAAGCGCCGTTCTCCAAGCGTCCGCATGTGTTCCAGAACATCGGCGACGGCACCTACAATCATTCCGGCTATATGGCGATCCGCGCCGCCATCGCGGCCGGCGTCAACATGACCTACAAGGTATTGTTCAACGACGCCGTCGCGATGACGGGCGGCCAACCCAATGACGGCGGACTCACGGTGCCGCAGGTGGCGCGCCAGGTCGCGGCCGAGGGCGCCGCAGCGGTCGTGGTGGTCACGGACGAGCCGAAGAAATACGCAAGCGACGAGCGCTGGCCGGCCGGTCTCACCATTCATCACCGCGACGACCTGATGCAGGTGCAGGAGGATCTCGCCAAGGTTCCCGGCGTCACGGTGCTGATCTACGATCAGACCTGCGCGGCCGAGAAGCGCCGCCGCCGCAAGCGCCGCACCTATCCGGACCCGGACAAGCGCGTCATCATCAACGAGCTGGTCTGCGAGGGCTGCGGGGATTGCGGCGTGCAATCGAATTGCGTGTCGGTGCAGCCGCTCGAGACCGAATGGGGGCGCAAGCGCACCATCGACCAGTCGAGCTGCAACAAGGATTTTTCCTGCGTCAAGGGATTCTGCCCCTCCTTCGTCACCGTCCATGGCGGCAAGCCGAAGCGCTCAGCCGCCATTGCCGGGCCGGGACCGCTGCCGCTCCTTGCCGATCCGAAATTGCCGGCGATCGATCAGACCTACGGCATCATCGTGACCGGCATCGGCGGCACCGGCATCGTCACCATCGGGGCGATCCTCGGCATGGCGGCGCATCTCGAAGGCAAGGCGGTCGGGGTTCTCGATATGGCGGGCCTCGCCCAGAAGGGCGGCGCGGTGGCGAGCCACATCCGCATCGCGCAGAAGCCCGAGGACATTCATGCCATCCGCATTGCGGCGCGCGGGGCCGACCTGGTGCTCGGCGGCGACATCGTGGTGGCGGGCACCAAAAAGGTTCTCGCGGCCGTCGAGTCCGGCGTCACCACCATGGTGGTGAACAGCGCGGAGGTTCTGCCCGGCGAGTTCACCCGCAATGCGGATTTCTCGCTGCCGACCGAGCGGCTCAAGCGCGCGATCTCGACTGCCGCCGGCGGCTCCGCATCCCATTTCGTCGATGCTTCGCGGATTGCGGCTGCGGTCGCCGGCCAGACCATCGCGGCCAACATGATCATGCTCGGTTACGCTTATCAGCTCGGCGCGCTGCCCCTTTCGGCCGAAGCGATCGAGACCGCCATCGCGCTCAACGGCGAGGCCGCCGCCATGAACAAGGCCGCGTTCCGCTGGGGACGTTGCGCCGCTGCCGATCCGGCCGCGGTCGAGAAGCTCGCGGCGCCGGCCGCCGGCACGCTCACGGATGCGCGGGCGCTGTCGCGGTCCTTCGACGAGACGGTCGAGCGCCGGGTCGCGTATCTGACCGCCTACCAGAACGCCGCCTATGGGGCGCGCTACCGCGATCTGCTCACGCAGGTGAAGGCCGCGGAAGCCGCCAAGGCGCCCGGCCAATGCGGGCTCGCGGAGGCGGTCGCCCGCAACCTCTTCAAGCTGATGGCCTACAAGGACGAGTACGAGGTGGCGCGGCTCTACGGCAACGGCGAGTTCCTGCGCCAGGTGGCCGAGGAATTCGACGGTGACGGCTTGCGTTTCGAATTCCATCTCGCTCCGCCGCTTCTGGCGCGGCGCGATCCTCGTACCGGGCAGCCGCGCAAGATCACCTTCGGGCCGTGGCTGCTCCCGGCCTTCCGGCTGCTCATGCGGTTCAAGTTCCTGCGCGGCACCGCGTTCGATCCGTTCGGCCACGGCGCCGAGCGCCGCACCGAGCGCAAGCTCATCGCCGATTACGAGGCGACCTTGTCGGAGGTGCTGGGCAAGCTCAATGCCGACAACCACCACCTGGCGGTCGGCATCGCGGCGATCCCGGAAAAAATCCGCGGCTTCGGCCACGTCAAAATGCGGCATCTCGCGGCCGCCAAGGCCGACGAAGCCACCCTCCTGGATCAACTGCGCTCCGGCGCGCCCCACCACCTCAAGGCCGCGGAGTAGCTGAGAAAGGCGAATAGCTTGCAGCCTGGATGGAGCGAAGCGAAATCCGGGACCGCCGTTCCCGCATTGCGCTGCGCTTTATGCGGGCCGCGCCCCCGGGTCGCACGGCGCCAACCAATCGCGTATGATCATTTCATGAACGAAGCCTCGCCCATCGCCCCAACCGCAACGGCCGTGTCCGTCCACCATCCCGTCGCGGCGGCCCACAAGATCGGCGTGCTGCTGGTCAATCTCGGCACGCCGGAGGGCTACGATCCGGGCTCGGTGCGCCGGTACCTGCGGGAATTTCTGTCCGATCCGCGCGTGATCGAGAACCAGGGGATCATCTGGAAGCTCGTGCTCAACGGCATCATCCTGCCGGTGCGGCCGCGACGCAAAGCCCACGACTACGAAAAGATCTGGAACAAGGAGAAGAACGAATCCCCGCTCAAGACCATCACCCGCTCGCAGGCGCAGATGCTCGGCTCGACCCTGCAGCCGATCGGCCCCCATCTGGTGGTGGATTGGGCGATGCGCTACGGCCAGCCCGCGATCGCGGCGCGCCTCGACGCGTTGGTGGCGCAGGGCTGCGAACGCATTCTGGTCGTTCCGCTCTATCCGCAATATTGCGCGGCGACGACCGGGACGGTCGGCGACGAGGTCTTCCGGGCGCTGACCCGGATGCGGGCGCAGCCGGCGGTGCGGATCGCGGCCCCCTATTACGATGACCCGGTCTATATCGAGGCACTGGCATCCTCGACCAGCGTCGAGCTCTCGCGGCTCGATTTCGAGCCCGAGGTGATCCTGGCTTCGTTCCACGGCATCCCGCAATCCTTCGTGGACAACGGCGATCCCTATTACGATCAGTGCGTGGAGACCATGCGGCTGCTGCGCGAGCACATCAAGCTCGACGAGAGCAAGCTGGTGCTGACCTTCCAGTCGCGCTTCGGCCTCGCCAAATGGCTCGAGCCCGCCACCGTCACCACGGTCGAGGGTCTCGCCCGCAAGGGCGTGAAGCGCGTGGCCGTGATCACGCCCGGGTTTTCCGCCGATTGCCTGGAGACATTGGAGGAGATCGCGGTGGAGAACGCCGAAATCTTCAAGCGCAACGGCGGCGAGAAGTTTGCCGCCGTCCCCTGCCTCAACGACAGCGGGCCCGGCATGCTGGTGATCTGGCAGATGGTGCTGCGCGAGCTCAAAGGCTGGATTTGAGAAGCGGGTATCCGCTGTTCACGCCACGCCGGCGCGCAGCAGGTCGTGGAAGTGCACGACTCCGACCGGCTTGCCGGCATCGACCACGATCAGCTGGGTCTTCTTGAGGGTGTTGAGCAGCTCCAGAGCCTCGCTGACCATCTGATCGGGCCGCACCGTCTTGGGCTCTCTGGTCATCACCGTCTCGACCTTCAGATTGAGCAAATCGCCGCGCATGTGACGGCGAATGTCGCCGTCCGTGATGATGCCCTTGAGATAGCCCTCATGGTCGACGATGCCGACGCAGCCGAAGGTCTTGGCGGTCATTTCCGAGATCGCGTCGGACATCAGGGTACCCAGAGGCGCGAGCGGTATCTCGCTGCCGGTGTGCATGATGTCGCGCACGAACTTGAGCATGGCGCCGAGCCGCCCGCCCGGATGGAAGACGCGAAAATCGAGCGCCGTGAAGCCGCGGCTCTCCAATAGCGCGATCGCCAGCGCATCGCCGAGCGCGTGCTGCATCAAGGTGGATGTGGTGGGCGCGAGATTGTGCGGGCAGGCCTCGCGCGCCTGCGGCAAGGCCAGCACCACATCGGCGGCCTGGCCGAGCGTCGAGTCCGCAAAGGCGGTGACGGCAATGAGCCCGATGCGGAACCTCCGCGAATAGTCGGTCAGGTCCTTGAGCTCGGCGGTCTCGCCCGACCAGGACAGCGCCATGATCACATCGTCGGTCGCGATCATGCCGAGATCGCCGTGACTGGCTTCGCTCGGATGCACGAAAAACGCCGGCGTGCCGGTTGACGCCAAGGTAGCGGCGATCTTGCGGCCCACATGGCCGGATTTGCCCATGCCGGTGACGATCACCCGGCCGCGCGCCCGGCTCATCAGATCGACGGCGGCGATGAAAGCATGCCCGAGCCCATCGTGGATCGCGGCCGCCAAGGCGTTGATGCCGCCGGCCTCGGCCTCGAGCGTGCGCAACGCCGAGGCAATCAGCGCGTCGGGCTGTTCAGTTGTCCGCACGAGGCCCTTCGACGGCTTTGACTTCGGCATTTTGCCACTTTGATTCAAGGCGGTGTGATTTGGCGCGCTGGCGACGGCTTTATCCCGGGCGGCTCAGATAGCACGGAATGGAGCGGCAGGCGATTGACCCGGCAACGTCTCATTAACCATATCCGCTTTATCTCCATTAACCAGGGTTTTGACGGCCGCCGCCGGGCCGGCGGCGCGCTTGTCGACATCAGATCGATGCGTTGATCGAAGAGCGCAATTCACGGCGCGTCCGGCGAGCACGGCTGCGCCCGGTACGCCGGCCGGGACGAGGGGTCTTCAGGTGCCGCGCCGCCGCCAAACACCTCCATCGATCGGGCATTCCGCCGCTGTGCTGATGGCGGTCGCGCTGGTGGGGCCGCCCGCATCGGCCCAGATCGTGGCCCCGACCGATTTCACTTTGCTGGCGCCTTCGCTCGACGGTAATCCGCAGAAACCGCCGGTGTTTCGCCAAGCCGACCCGCAAGCGCCCGCCGCCACGACTTCACCGGTCGGACAACTGCCGAATTTCGGCTACCAGCCGGCGATCGGCGCCGGCTCGACCGGCTTCAATTCGAGCAACACGCGACCCAAGAGGCGCGGCAACGGCCAGCCGCCGGGATCCGACGCGAACGCCCAGGCCGCGACCGGGCCCAACACTCAGGCCTCTCAGAATTCCTTGGCGCCGGCTCAGTCCGCGAGCGCGATCGGCGATGCCCGCTTGCAGCAAAATCAAAACCGAACCCGGCATGGCGCGCCGGCTGCCGATGCAGTTGCCGGCGCCAATGCGGCGCTTGCACCCGGGCCCCGATCGACGTTGCCGGCGCCCGACCCGGCGCTGGCGCTGCCGCGGACGCTCATTCGCCGGCCGGTGGCGGACGACAAACCGTTCGATCCGGTCGGCATCGGGGCCGGCTCGTTCCGGCTGCGCCCGGCGATCGAGGTGTCCGGCGGCTACGATACCAATCCGGCGCGAGCCAATGCCGGGGGCGGGGCCTCGAACTTCGGCATCGTGGCGCCCGAGCTGCAGGTCAATTCGAACTGGTCGCGCCACGAGCTCACCGCCAATTTGCGCGGCAGCTACACGTCCTATGGGTCGGTGCCCAGCCTCGACCGCCCGGCCTTCGACGGCAAGATCGATGGCCGCATCGATGTCACGCGCCTGACCCGCATCGATCTCGAAAGCCGCTTGGTGGTCGCCACCGACAATCCCGGCAGCCCGAACATTCAGGCCGGCCTCGCCCGGCTGCCGATCTCCACCGATGTCGGCGGCAGCGTCGGGCTCGGTCAGCGCTTCAACCGGTTCGATTTCGCGATCAAGGGCGGGATCGACCGCACCACCTACCAGAGCTCGACCTTCACGGACGGCACGACCGCTAGCAACGACGACCGCAACTTCGATCAATACAGCGCGCAATTGCGCACCGGCTACGAATTGACGCCGGGCGTGAAACCGTTCGTCGAGATCGATGCCGACCGTCGCCGTCATGATCTCGCGGTCGACCGCTCCGGGATCGATCGCGATTCGCAAGGGCGCGCCGCCAAGATCGGCTCGACCTTCGAGCTCTCGCGCATCCTGACCGGCCAGCTGGCGTTCGGCTATCTGGAGCGCAGCTACACGGATCCGGCGCTGCCTAGTCTCAAAGGACCGACGCTCGACGGCGCGCTCCTCTGGGTGGCGAGCGCCCTCACCACCGTCAAGCTCACCGCCCTGACGAGCGCCAATGAATCGACCCTCGTGGGGGTCGCGGGCGTGTTCACCCACGAGCTCGGTATCGAGGTCGATCACGCCTTTCGCACCTGGCTCGACGCATCGCTGAAGTTCACCGGCGACCGCGACACCTATGTCGGTCTGCCGCGCCAGGATAGTCGCTATGCCGGTGCGGTGGCGCTCACCTACAAGCTGACCCGGGAGATGCAGCTCAAGGGCGAAGTGCGCCGGGAATGGCTGAATTCGAACATGGCCGGCAACAACTACCAGGCCTACGTGGCGCTGCTCGGATTGCGGCTGCAGCGGTGAAGCCGGCTCGCGATCTCGCCGGTCCGTGGTAGCCCGGATGGAGCGAAGCGCAATCCGGGAATGCCGGTCCCGCATTCCGCAAGCGCTCCATGCGGGCTACGACCTCGAACGCCGGCTCCGCCTCAAATCGTCCGCTTGCCGTCCAACAGCCGGGTGAGCTCGGCGCGCACCGCGCCCGCCAGGTCCTCGCGGGCGAGCGCATAGGCCACGTTGGCGGACAGAAAGCCGACCTTGGAGCCGCAATCGAAGCTCGCACCCTCGAATTGCAGGCCGTAGAACGCCTGCCGGGAGGAGAGCTCGATCATCGCGTCGGTGAGCTGAATCTCGCCGCCGGCGCCGCGCTTCTGCGCCGCCAAAATGCCGAAGATTTCGGGCTGCAGCACGTAGCGTCCGGTGATGGTGAGGTTCGAGGGCGCCTGCTCGCGCGACGGCTTCTCGACCATCCGGGTGATCGAGAACAGCTTGCCTTGGGGTTCGCCCACGCCGACTACGCCATACATGTGGATGCGATCCGCCGGCGTCTCCTCGACGGCGATCAGGTTGGCGTCCTGGTTGATCGCCCGCGCGGCATCGATCATCTGCGCGAGGCAACCGCGCGGATGCTGCACCAGCACGTCCGGCAGCAGGAGCGCGAACGGCTCGTTGCCGACGAGCTCGCGCGCGCACCACACCGCGTGTCCTAGTCCCAGCGGCTCCTGCTGGCGGGTGAAGCTGGTGGTGCCCGGAGCCGGCAGATCCTCGGCCAGCGCGCCGAGTTCCGCGTGCTTTTGGCGGTCGCGCAGCGTCATCTCCAGCTCGAACTGGCGATCGAAATGATCCTCGATGACGGCCTTGTTGCGCCCGGTGACGAAGATGAAATGCTCGATGCCGGCCTGCCTCGCCTCGTCGACCACGTACTGGATCAGCGGCCGGTCGACGACCGGCAGCATTTCCTTGGGCATGGCCTTGGTGGCGGGCAGGAAGCGGGTGCCGAGCCCGGCGACCGGGAATATGGCTTTGCGGATTGGTTTCATGAATTGGACGCGATGACCGGTTTGAATGCGAGGGCGGGACTTAAGGGCGCGGGAAACCGCCTTTAAAATCCGTTAACTGTGTGGCGACCATATATAAATACCCGTCGGAAAAAGCGAGGCACAATCGGCTGCGCTCTCCCGGCCGTTTTGGTGAGAAAAGATGCACGATTGCGCCCGCATTTCCCGATTGGGTTGCATCGTCCAGCGCAAACCGGCATTCCGGTTGCCCGGAATGGCTCCAAGGCGAAGGGCATGATGAGATTGATCCGGTCCTTGCATCTGCTGGGCGTCCTGGCGGCGATCACCTTGGCCGCAACCGGGCAGGTTTTGGCGCAGGCCGCCGACGGGAGCTGGTTCCCGTTCAAGATTCCGGGCCTGACCACCGGTTCGGTCACCCCCGCGGCTCCCCCGCCGGCCGCGCCAGCTGCGCCGGGCACGCCAGCTGCGCCGGGCGCGCCGGAATGGAGCGGGGAATCCGGCGCCTCCGGGCATCCGCTGATGACCGCCGAAGCCATACGGGCGGCTGCGGCAGGTTTTCACAGCTGCCTCGAAGGGCTGTGGCCCGAGGCGGCGCGGCGCGGCGTATCGCGCGCCGTGTTCGATGGCCAAACCGCCGCGCTCACCCCCGACCTGCGGATCATGGATCTGCTCGACGCCCAGCCCGAATTCACCAAGGCGATCTGGGACTATCTGGATCTGCTGGTGAGCGAGGAGCGCATCCAAAACGGCCGCGCCATGCTGGCGACCCACCGTGCGGTTTTCGACTCGGTCGAGAAGGCCTATGGGGTCGATCGCCACGTCATCACCGCCATTTGGGGCGTCGAATCCAATTACGGCACGCAGGCCGGCCAGCGCCCGGTGGTCCGCTCGACCGCGACGCTCGCTTGCGTCGGCCGCCGGCAGGACTATTTCCGGGAAGAATTCCTGTCCGCGCTCGAAATCCTCGCCCATGGCGACGTCGATGCGGCGCATCTCCAGGGTTCGTGGGCGGGCGCGTTCGGGCCGACGCAATTCATGCCCACGAGCTTCAAGAAATACGCGGTCGATTTCGACGGCGACGGCCGCCGCGACGTGGTCGGTTCGATCCCCGATCTGATCGCTTCGACCGCCAACAACCTGAAGAAGGACGGCTGGGCGACCGGCCAGACCTGGGGCTACGAGGTCGTGCTGCCGCAGCACTTCAACTTCATGCTGGCCGATCGCGCGCGCGTCATGACCATGCAGGAATGGAGCCGGGCCGGCATCAGCCGCCCCGCCGGCAAGGCGTTCCCGCGTCTCGATGATCGTGCCTATCTGCTGGTGCCGGCGGGCGCACAGGGGCCGGGCTTCCTGATGCTGCAGAACTTCCGGGTGATCATGAAGTACAACCCGTCCGAGGCCTATGCGCTGGCGATCGGATATTTGGCCGACCGGCTGCGCGGCGGCGAGCCGCTGGTGCAGCAATGGCCACGCTACGAGCGCGTGCTGACGCGGGATGAGCGCCTTGAATTGCAGCAGCAATTGGCCAGTCACGGCTTCGATGTCGGCACGCCGGATGGTCAGCTCGGGGGCCGCACCCGCGCCGCCTTGCGCCAGTTTCAGGCCCAGATCGGCTCCGTGCCCGATGGATTTGCCTCGGCGGCGGTGCTGGAGCGGCTGCGCCGCCCCTGAGCGCCCTTCGATTCGACGAATTCGGGCCCGTTTCGGTTACCTTCGGGCCATCTTCAAGTTGACATTTTTGTCATACTATTGCGGGGTGGAGATGGGCTTGGCGCAGCTACGCCGGCCCTCATTCATACGGGTTTGTGCGGAACTATCGTTCGGCGGCACCGTCCGCAACCGCGACATTATCTCGACCGCGATGATGTTCCGCGAACCCAAAGAGCAATCGACGGCCTGATCATGGGCACACAGGACAAAACAGGGCGGTGGGGAATCGGTGCCGTTGCGGCTGCTGGCCTGGCGATGGCCCTGCTGTTGCCACCCCTGCTGTCGCCGGCCCATGCGCAGTTCTGGTCTCCATTCGGCGGCCCTGCGCGCCGGCCGCCGGCTCCGATCCAGCAAGCGCCGCAATATCAGCAGCAACAGAACTACAATCCGTTCGGTGGCTTCTTCGGTCCGCAAGAGATTCCGCGCCCGGTGGCGCCCGCGGACAATTCCCATGCCCCGTCTGCGCAGCCGCGCAGGGCCGACGTGCCGCCCACCACATCGATCGTGGTCATGGGCGACGCGATGGCGGATTGGCTCGCCTATGGGCTCGAGGATGCTTTCTCGGAACGGCCCGAAATCGGCATCGCCCGCAAGCATCGCACCGGCTCCGGCCTGGTCCGCTATGATCCCAAGCGTGATGTGGACTGGGCGCAAACCGCGCGCGAGATCATCACGGCCGAAAAGCCGAAATTTGTGGTGATGATGATCGGAGTGAACGATCACCAGGCGATTCGCGAACGCGCTCCGGCCCCGGCTGTGGCGCCCCGCGGCGCCACGCCCAATCCGGCTGCGGGCAAGCCGGGGGCCGTGCCCGCGCCGCAATCCCCGCCCGGCCAGACCGCCCAGATCGCGCCTGCGCCAACCGAAGACGTGCCGGATCCTGAAAATCCGGAGCAACCTCCGCTCGCGGATGCGGGGCGCAACACCAGCCCGACCGGGCCGTTCGAATTCCATACCGATCAGTGGGAAGCCGCCTATATCAAGCGGATCGATGCAACGATCGCCGCGCTGAAGAGCGGCGGCGTGCCGGTGCTCTGGGTCGGCCTGCCGGCGCAACGCGGCCCCAAGGCGACTGCGGATTCATCCTATCTCAACGAGCTCTATCGCGCCCGTGCCGAGCGGGCCGGAATCGTCTTTATCGACATTTGGGACGGCTTCGTCGACGAGCAGGGCCGCTTCTCCCCGCAAGGACCGGATTTCGAGGGCCAGATCCGCCGCTTGCGCAGCGCCGATGGCATCTATTTCACCAAGGCCGGCGCCCGCAAGCTCGCTCACTACGTGGAACGCGAGATCGATCGCAGCGAGGCCAATCGCGCCATTCCGGTGGCGCTACCCTCGAGCATCGAACCGGCTCCGCCCGGTGCCAAAGCGGGCGGGCCGTCGGCACGTCCGCTGGTCGGCCCGGTCGTTCCGCTGACCGTCTCGATCGCGACGACAGGCGGTGCCGCAGAGGAGCTGTTGGGCGGCGCGCGCCCGGCACCACGGCCTGCCGTCACCGATCCGATGGCGACCCGTGTGCTCATAAAGGGAG
>Ga0209069_10000343_pt1 | contig 20538 bp, 13 predicted proteins | sample Str013_2_FD_187202 | JGI IMG/M metagenome (GOLD analysis project Ga0209069, IMG submission 187202) | Freshwater sediment microbial communities in response to fracking from Pennsylvania, USA - Straight Creek_MetaG_SC_2013 (SPAdes) (version 2) | ecosystem: Environmental > Aquatic > Freshwater >...
TAGCTGATGCCAAGCGGCGCGAACGTGCCGGCCACCAGCGCGCCAGAGATGCTCGTGATCCCGCCGAGGTACGCGAATGCCAGGAAGCTGACACCGACGAGCACGGCGAACGAATCGGCCGAGAGCTGTCCGCGGCTGTAGCCGATGAGCGTGCCACCAAGACCCGCCAGCGCGGACGCGATGGCGAAGCCAGACAGCTTCGCCGCTTGGACGTCGATTCCGAGCGATGCCGCCGCTCGTTCGTTCGAACGCACTGCCAGGAAGCGGCGACCGGTCGCACCACGCGCCAGGTTGCCGACCCCGACGGCGACGAGCACCAACAACACGAGCACCATCACGCCGAATGGAAGGCGGGCGATGTTGTTCTTGCTACGCACGCCGAGATCGAGACCGAAGACCTTGGGGTCGGGGATCAGGTTGCCGGCCAGCTTCGTCACGTTCGGGTTCCGGAACACGAAGCGCTCGAGCGCGACGGCGAGGGCCATCGTCACGACCGCCAGCTGCGCACCGCGGATCCGCAGGGCGGGCAGTCCGGCGACGATGCCGAGGACGGTCGCCAGGGCGACGGCGATGATCAACGAGAACGGGAACGCGATGTGGGCATCGGTCGCCAGCTTCGACACCGCGAAGCCCGCCGATCCGGCGAACGCCGCCTGAGCCAACGAGATCTGCCCGATCAGTCCCGTCAGGACGACGAGCGACAGGGCGATGATCGCCACGATCATGCTCGTGATCACCCCGAAACGGATGCTGCCCTTCGTCGCGACGAGCACGATGAACCCGGCCAGCGTGACGAGCGCGATGACGCTCGGCCGGTTGCGGGGGATCGCCACCTCGGGCAGTGGATCGGACTCGACCGCGCCGCGGCTCGGCAGGGAGCGCCCGGCGATGAACAATGCCGCGACGACGACGAGGAACGGCACGGCATCGCCGAAGCCGGTCTTGGCCCAGGCCGGCCACCAGCTGCGGGTGCCGAGGAACGTCACCTCGGACTGGATCGCACCGAGCACCAGTCCGGCGGCGATGACGACGCCGATGTAGGTCAGGCGCCCGACCAACGCGCAGGCCAACGCCGGAACGACGACCAAGGTGAAACCGATCGGGTTCAGCCCGTTGGCCGGTGACGCCAAGATGAACACCAGCGCGACGACCATCGACGAGATCACCCACGTCGTCCCGGCGAGGAACTGCGGTGAGAAGCGCGCCAGCGAGGCGGCACGTTCGTTCTCGGCCGCGGCGCGCGTTGCCAGACCGGAGCGCGTGTACCGGAAGTACGCCCACAACGCGATGCCGAGGACGGCGGTGACGACCGCCAGCCAGATCCGGTCCTGGGGCACCTCGACGGCACCGACCTTGAAGGTCCGGTTGGGCAGGATCGGCTCGACTCTGCGCGCCGTCGTCTTGAAGTGCATCACGACGAGCGCCTGGATCGTGATCATCAGCCCGACCGACGCGACCACCTTCGCCAGTGCTGGTGCGCGCCGCAGGGGACGGAACACGAGCAGGTGAGCGAGGAGACCGATGAGCGCCGCCGAAGCAAGCGCGAGGACCAACGCCGGCACGAACGAGATCGTCTTGCCGAGATGCACCTTGTGCGGGATGGCGAAGACCGGGAACGTCAGATCGCCGGCTCGGCGAAGCTCGTCGTAGACGTAGGCGCTCCACATGCCCATCGCACCCGCGGCGAAGTTGATGATGCCGGTGCCTTTGTAGGTGACGACGAGCCCCGCGCCGAGCGCGGCGTAGATCGCGCCGGCACCGAGACCGATGAGCGCGAACAGGACGTACTGGCTCATCGTCTCGTGCTCAGTTCCTGCGGGAAGCCTCCCACCAAGATCTCAGCTCACAAGGCTGAGGTAGTTCTGCGGGTCCTTGTACGCCGGTTCGCGGACAGGTCCGTTGGGGCCGGCAACGACCTTCCAGACCAAGATGTCGGCGCGGCAATGCGACTTCTCCGTCGTCCACGGATGCGAGGCGCAGTGCAGGTCCGGCCCGAGGTGCCCGGGGCTGTCCGTCGACGCCGCGAATGCCGCCTTGACCGAGTCGGGTGTGATCGGCCCCTTGATCGTGTCCAAGATGCTCGTCAACTCGAAGAACGCCGAGTAGGGCGCGAGCGCGAACCCGGTCGTGTACTTCTCCTGCCCCGCCGCCTTCATGTTGGCGACGTACAGATCGAGGTTCTTTTGGATGTTGGCCGGTGCGGTGGCCTTGGCCTCGGGCAGATAGACATCGCCCGAGGTGTACGTACCGACCGACTTGGCCCCGAGGACCTGCATGTACACCGAGCACGAACCGGCGAACACGGGACCCTTGTAACCCAGCGCACTGGTAGCCGTCACGAGCCCGATGCAGCCCGGCTCGGTGAGCTGACCCCAGATCGCGTCAGGGGTCGACGCCATCGCCGTCGTCACCGCCGCGTTCCAATCCGGGTTCGCCGGATCGACCGTGATCGCCGTGATCTGCATGCCCAGCTTGCCCTCGCCGATCGGCTTGACCACGGTCTTGATGAAGTCCTGGCCAGACGGCGTGTCTTCCAGCAGCACCGCCACCTTCTTCAAGTTGAGATCCTTGAACGTCTTCAGCGGAGCGAGCGTGAACGCCGACGCCGCGGCATGGAGGATGAACGAGTTGGGATCGCTTCGTTGTGCGGTGCCCCATGAGTTCGACGACACGAACGGGATGCCGGCCTTCGACAGGATCGGCAGCTGCGCATCCGACGCGACGTCGATGCCGGTGTAGGCGATCGCCACCTTCTGCTCGACGAACTTGTTGGCGCAGTTGATCGAACCCTCCGGCGACGCGTCAGCCAGACAGCCGACCAACTCGATCTTGGCGCCGTTCACACCACCGTTCTTGTTGATGTAGTCGACGGCGACCTCGCCACCGATGCGGAACTCAGGCAACGAGAACACGCCACCTTCGTTGTTCGCGTAGCCGATCTTGATCGTCTCACCCGCTCGCGACGCGTTCGCAGCACCCGTCGTCGCGCTCGTCGCGGCCGCGGCAGTCGTCGCGGCTGCGGCCGCGGCCGCGGTGGTCGTTGCCGTTGCTGCCGCTGTCGTGGCAGTGGACGCCGCTGCGGTCGTCGGTGCGTTCGTGGCCGTGCCGCTCTTGCTGCTGCCGCACGCTCCGGTCACAACGGCCACCACTGCGAGCGCGCCAATCGAGGCGAGCGATGTGTGTCTCTTCACTTTTCCCCCTGAGCCTGGTCTCACCGTCATCGACGCGGACACGTGTCAACTTCCATCGGCCGGACTAGTTCGCCGCGTGGTGCACATCGGCAAGCGAGATCGCGACCTTCCCCGCCTGGCACCGTAAACCCCTAGCAGGACCGATGCAACAGACCCGCAACGAGACAGCGACGGCGGGATCGAGCCCTAGTGCCCGTCGTCAGCGAACCTTCCAGTCGGGCAGGACGATCCCGCGCGGTCGCGGCCGAGGCGTTGGCCAGCCGCTACCTCGGCGTCGTCACCTGACCGGCGGCGGTCAGGGAACGGGCGCCTCCGTGAACGCCTTCGAGTACTTCGGATCGGCATCGGCCGATGCCGGCGTGCACATGCTTGGGAGCTTGTCGCCAAACGGATGTGGCAACGCACGCCGGACGCGCGCCTCGATGCGCGTCGGCGAGCCGATGGTCCCGACGCGGCGATGCGCATCGAACACGCGCGGCGCACCGATGAGTCCACGCGGCAGGACTCGGAGCAGCCCCTTCACCGCCAGGGCGATGAGCTCGGCGGTACGAGGTCGCGGCTTCGCCAGCGGGAGCTTCGCCGCGTACTGCGAGTGGAGGCACTCGGGCAGCAGGTTGAACTGCAGCGTCATGATGAGCTTCAGCGCGTTCCTCGTGACGAACGGCAGTTGCGACGGGTCGACGAACGGACCCATCCGGTTCAGGCCGTCGCTGGCGAGCTCGAGCTCGCCTGAAGTCATGTAGCGCTGCCAGTACTCGTCGAAGCCGCGCCATGTCGCGGGCATCGCGTCGACGTCGATGCCGAACAGCATCGAGAACCGCTTCACCTCGTCGTAGAACCGATCTGCCTCGGCCGCGGTGAGCGGCCGGACGAAGAGCTCATAGAGCTGCTTGGTCGGTACGATCTGCGTACCGACTGTGAAGATCATCAGGTCCTGCTCGGTCGCTCGGTAGTACTGGCCCTTCTCGACGCGCCCAAGGTTCGCGGGTGCGTGGCCGCCGACGCGGGTGTGGTACCCGTGGATGCGACGCGCGGTGCGCACGGCGGTGTCGAGGTCGCCGAGGAACCAGTCGGCGAACGCCTCGTAGCTCCGCGCGAAGCGCGAGTTGTAGTCACCGCTGCGCGTGATCGAGTGCTCCGTGCCGAAGAAGATCTTCGGCGTCGCCAGCTCGAGCAGGCCGGCCTGCACGAGCATCATCGGCAGCACCGGGAGGGGTTCGAGCATCTGCCACATCATCGAGCCCGGGCCGAACACCCCATGCGTCGCGTCGCTCACGTCGCTTCGAAGCTTCTCGAACGACTCGTCGATGGCGCGGCGACCGATCACTCGGTCGGTGATCACATCGAGCTCGACGTCGACCGTGTGCTGGTTCATCGTACGTTCCCCCCTGGATCGTCACGGCTGCCGAACTTCTGCGACAGCATCGTAGATGACCGATCGACGCGGTCATCGACGACATGGTGCGGCAGCTCCAGGCGCGCGTCGTCGAGAAGCGCAGTCCCGACGATCCCGAGTGGCCCCGGCGCCGCATGACGTCGAGGACGCGACGTAGCGTGCCGTCGTCCGAACAGAGCGTTGTCATTGACACGTTTCCAAGTTCACGAAGAGGAGCTCTCATGAGCGTTCGCCGGGTTGTCGTTTCGAACGGGCTGGATGGAAGATCGATGGTCCAGATCGATGGCGACGCGCCCCCGGTCGAGCGAGCTGGCGAGTGCCCCGGTATGCATGTGACCGATTCTGTCGACTACGACGTCGTCCTCGACGGTGAGATCGTGCTCGAGCTGGACGACGGCCAGACCGTGCAGCTGCGCAAGCACGACGTCGTCATCCAGAACGGCACGCGGCACGCGTGGCGCAATGCCAGCGATCGTCCGGCAACGATGCTGTTCGTGCTAGTTGGCGCCGACCGGCTGTCCTGAACTCTTCTCTGAAAGGCCTGACATGGACATCTCCTGTTCGTTCCCTACGACGCTCGACTCACCTGATCACGTCAGGATCGCTGAGAACCTCGGCTACCACCGCGCCTGGCTCTACGACACCCCGCAGCAGAGCCCCGACATCTGGATGGCGCTCGGTCTCGCCGCGGCGAGGACAGAACGCATTGGGCTCGGCCCTGGTGTGCTGATCCCATCGTTGCGTCATCCGATGGTCAACGCCGCCGGCACGGCCGGGTTGGTCGCTCTCGCACCAGGACCGGTCGCCGTCGGCTTCGGCACCGGGTTCACTGGTAGGCGAGCCATGGGCTACGGCTCGCTCTCGTGATCCGACACGTTGCACTACGAGGCACCCCACAGCGACCGCGAACTGGCGGCGGTCGGAGCCGGTTGGGCGCTCAATTACCATCTCGCCTACGAGTTCGGCGGCCCTGACGCGGTGAAGCCGATGCCAGGCGGCGAGGCGTGGCTTGCAGTCATAGAAGGGCATCGTGTCGACGAGCGCCATCTCGCCGTCCACACCAACCACCTCGTTGCGATGAACGACGCCGACCGCGCCGCTTGGGACGCGGGCGGTTCTGCGATGCTCGAACAAGTGACGGTCACAGGTACGGCCTCGGAGGTTCGCCAAAGGGTCGAAGCGCTCGGCGAGATCGTCGTCACCGAGATCGCCTATCAGCCGATGGGACCCGACGTTCCTCGCGAGCTCGAGCGGTTCATCGCCGCCGCCACCCGCTGACGTTGAACACCGTTTGCACGCTCACCGAGGTAGGGCCCCGAGCCCGATGAGATCCTCGCCTGCTTCGCCCGATGACCACGCTTGCGGCCAGCGCAGCGGGTCGAGCTCGCAGAGGTTTGACGCCCCAGACCATGCCGGCCGGAGACCGGTCGCTACGACGGCCGTACCCCGACCCGTGCGGCCCTCGGGAGCCGCTGGGTCGGGGTAGGCAGGCGTCGCGCCGGGTTGGCTGCTATGGGGCCCGCCCGGTCAGGTTCACCGTCCTCGGGGTGTTAGACGCGGCGGGCGCGGTGATCGACAGCGTTCCCGTGATCGGGTTCCCGGCGACGGTCGGATGGAACGTAACCGTGATCTGGCACGTGCCGCCGGGGGCGACCGGAAGTGCGCACGTGTTCAGGATTGCGCTGTAGGCCGCTCCAGTCGTCGTCACCGCTGTGATGATCAGCGGAATCGAGCCCGTGTTGGTGACCGTCAACGGCGTCGTCGATGTGGCACCGACCGTCCGCAGCCGACCCACGTTGAGGGTCGCCGCCACCCCAATGGCGGCCGCCGCGGATGTGCTACCGGTGAGGTTCGCTACGAACGTGCCGGCGTTGCTGACGATGGTGATCGTCGCCGTCTTCGCACCGGGACCGGCGGCGGCTGTCGGGGTGAACCGGACACCGATGATGCAGAACTGCTGTCCAGCGTTGCGGGCCCTGGCGCAGCCGGCCGTGGTCGCCGTGAACTGGTTGGCGTTCGGCCCACCCAACGTCACGCTGTTGATCGTGACTGAGCCGGCCGAGGTGTTCGTCACGACAATGTTCTGAACCGCCGATGTCGTGCCGACAGCCTGGTTGGTGAACGTCAGCGAGCTGGGCGCGAGTGTGATCGCCGCAGGAACGCCGGTGCCCGTCAACGTGACGGTCGTGAGCGGCTTCGTCGGATCGTTGGCGGCGATGTTGAGCGTCGCCGTCTTCGCTCCGGTCGAGACCGGGGTGAACCGCACGCTGATCGTGCACGAGCCATTCACCGCCACCGTGGTGCAGGTGCTGGTCTGCGTGAACGACGTCGGGTCGGTACCGAGGATCGTGACACCGGACACCGTGAGCGGCTGCGTTCCCGGGTTGGTGACAATGACCGTCTGCACCGCCGATGCCGTGCCAACACCCTGGTTGGCGAACGTGAGCGCCGTTGCCGAGACTGCGATCCTCGCCGCGAGCGGCACGTCCTGGAAGGCAGTGCAGTTCTTGGTGACGGGGTCGTTCGCGGTGCAGAAGCGCACGTTCTCCATGTTCCACAGCGTGTCGATCCCGTCGTCCTTGCCGAACTTGACGGCGTTGTTGAACGCCACCGTGACGCTGCCGTCGATGTTCGCCGTGACCGTGTACTGGTCCGGCGGTGCCGAGTAGATCGCCGTGTCGCAGTTGGTCGTCCCGGCAATGTTGACGATGTGCGTCACCGGATCGATCGGTCCGCAGTCACCGGGAGCGGCGAGGTTGGCCGACGCACCCATCAGCACGCCGGTGGGGCTGACGATCTCGCGCGTCGCCACCAGCTGACCGGGGTTGACGAGACCGGCGAACACGGCTTGTTGCAGGGTCATCCCGGTCGTACCTGGCCCGAAGTTCCCCGCCGTCGCCGCGTTCTCCATCAAGTCGGTCGTACCCAGCTCGGCGCCGGTGCCATCGGCATTGGCGCGGACACTGATCCGAACTCGCAGCATGTGGTCACCGTCGATGACGTCGTTGTTGCCACGACCCTCGATCTGGTCGCTGCCACCGCCACCGAGCAAGATGTTGCCTTCTGCCCACACACCGGTCCCGGGCGCGCTGTTCGGCGCCGAGCCCACCAGCGGGCAGAACTTCGTGGCGGACGCCGCCACGACATCAGACAGCAACGTCGGGAAGGTGTTGACCAACTGGCGCAGACCGTTGATCCGGTCGACACCAGCGTTGTCGAGGGCGTCGCAGCCGATGAACCCGGCGGGTCCAGTGATCCGCTCATCGGTGGTGGCGCGGATGACGTCCGGGAAGTTGGCACCCGAGTCGGCCTCGGTCTCTTGCCAACGGTCACGGTTGACGACCAACTGGATCGGCAAGCCGAGCAGCTGCTGGTTGATGTTCATGTCGTCATCGGCCGGGATCGTGTTGTACTGGTGGAACGCCCAGTCGAAGCCACCGGCACCGGCGTTGCGGTCGATGGCCGCGTTCTGTGCCATCAGATCGTCGCCGCCTTCGGCGTCGTAGTCGTTCTCACCGGGCTGACCGATGAAGATGTCGTTGCCTGGTGCCGTCTGACCGGGGTCGTCGAAGAACGGCGCCCCATGATCACCTTGCAACAAGTCCTGACCGGTCCCGCCTTCGATCCAGTCATCGCCACCGTCGCCGAACACGGCGTCAGCACCTTGACCGGCGATGATGAAGTCGTTGCCGGGACCAGCGAAGGTCTCGTTGTCGTTGGCCCCACCGTTGATGAAGTCCTGGCCGGAACCGCCGAGCAGGATGTCGTCACCGATGCCACCATCGAGGGCGTCGTTGCCCGGACCACCCTTGAGCACATCGGCGCCGGAGAGGTCGGTGATGATGTCGTTGCCGTCGCCGCCGAGCGCGACGTCGTCGCCGCCGTTGCCCTCGATGACGTCGTTGCCGGGACCACCCCAGAACGTGTCGTTGTCGTTGCCGCCGAAGATCCGGTCGCCGGCAGTCGTCGAGAGTGTGCCGTTGTAGACCGACTGGCCGTTGATCCCCGCCTTGTCGACAGAGTTGATCGCCCGGTACTGGATCGTGCCGTCGGGCTGACGGAGCAGCAACCTGTTCTCGTTGCAATCAGTGGTCGTCGGATCATCGTTGACCGAACCGATGCCCGTGATGAAGCTCCCTGCTGCTGCCGGGAACGTGAGGTTGGCGAGCTGGAACTTGCAGTCCGCCGTTGCGAACGCGTCGGCCTTCAAGGCAAACGTGTTGTCGGTGTTGCGTTGGATGATCTCGGAGAACGAGTTGCCCTCGAGCTGGGTCCGCATGTTGAGGCCCGGGGTCCGCGCCAGGTAGTACAGGCGATCGCCATCCTGGAGGGCCTCGAGCTGGGTCTGGAACACGTAGTTGAACGTCGAGCCCAACAGGCCACCGAACAGGTTCGTGACCTCGGCCAAACCACCGATCCACAAGTCGACAGAGTCAAGACCGGTGATCGTCACGCCGCCGACATTGCTCCAGTTCGTCGCCGGAACCGCCGCTACCGCGGGGCTGCCGGCGACACCGGTCACGCCGGCGATCTGGCTCGTGATGGCGAGGTTCGGATCGGAGGGCGTGATGTTGCCGACCGGGTCGGCGACCGCGAACGTGACGGTGAAGCCGTCGGCCGCCGTCGCCCCACCGGTGACCGTCACGCCGCCGGGAACGATGGCGCTGAGCGCGGCGTCGATCGTCGCGATCGGGTCGGTCGGCGCAATCGTCGGTGTCGTGATGGCGTTGAAGGTGAGGGTGAACGGAGCCGGGGTGCTGCCAGCGGCCCACGCGAACGACTGGACGGCGTTGACGGCAGTCACGGCGGGCACCGCGGCCACGGCCGCCGCACCCGGGTAGCTCGTGCTGAACATGAACGCAGCGGAGTCCGCCGGCTGGACATCGGTCGGCAACGGGTCGACGATCGCCCTCGCTGCTGCACGCTTACCGGCGAGCGTCGTCTGCGCCGTGATCGTCGGGTGCGTGCCGTACGCGGCGACGAAGTTGATCAGAGACTGCGGGTGCTTCAAGTGTTGGCCGAAGTCGGACCAACTCGTGTACGGCGCCAGCTGCCCGTCGTTGGTGGCGGCGTTGATCTGCCGACGCACGCCGTTCAGCGGCGGGATGCCCTCGCTGCGGGCGCGGGTCATGTTCAACGTCGCCAGATCAAGGGGCAGACCGAGCAGGTTGTTGCGCAGCACCTCGGTCACGAACTCGTCGAGCTCGTTGCCGACCTGGTCGGACGAACCCATCACGACGGCGCCGGCGGCCTGCTCCGGCGTGTACGCCACGCCGTGGTTGTTGAAGAACTCTGGTGGGTTCAAGAACGCCGTCAACAACGGCAGCGAGTTGTCGGTCCTTGTGTTGGTCGCCGGATCCACGTTCTCGCGAGCGACGAGATCGTCGAGCATCGAGTGGCCGAAGCGGTAGACCGCATGCGCGAACTCAGCCTTCGTCGCCGGGTTGATGTCGGGGCTGTAGACGTGGAACGGACGCACCGCGGGCTGCACCTTGCGCGCGAACTCCTCGAAGACGAGGTGCTGGTACTCCATCTCGGTCACGAACCGCGCCGCCTGGAAGAGCCGGCCGCCGTTCCAGCCGCCGGTCACGTTGCCGCCGAAGTTGGACGCCGTCTTCCACTCTGCCAACGCTGCTACGCCGGTGGCGCTGGTGTCGTTGGTCAGCGTGTTCTCGATGTCGCTGACGAGACGGTTGTGTTCTGAGTGGAAGATCTGATGGATCGTCGACAAGGCGATGTTCTCGTTGCACCGACCATCACCACAGGTGAAGTGGGCGTTGAGCATCTCGTCGTCGTAGGTGCCAGCCGGCTGATGTGCGAAGTCGGCCGACGGGGTGTTGTCGGCATCGGGTGTCGGGAAGGTGTCCGGGATGCCGTCGTTGTTCGTGTCGATCGGGCTCGGGTCGGCGTTGTGAGCGATGTCGGTCAGGAACGGCGTGTCGAAGTGCAAGACGTTCGCCGGCACCGGCACCGGTGTGGCGATGTTGCCCTCGACAAGACCGGTCCCGGTCACGTACTGCGGTAGGCCGCGAAGGGGGCCGGGCACGAAGTTGCCGTAGGGGTCGGTGAGCAGCATCGGGATGTTGGTCACGTCGGTGTCGACCAGCAACAGGCCGAGCTTCGTGGCCGCCTGCAGCTTGGTCGACGCCCACGTCGACATGCCCGTCGTGCCGTCGGGGGACCCGGCGTACGTCAGGTTGGCCGCCAGGCCACCCAAGAACTTGCCCGTCGGCAGAGGGCGGCCACCGACGAGCTCGTACTCGCGCAGGAACACTTGGTGCGACGAGTGCGACGTGTAGGTCTGGGACTGATCAACCCAAGGGGTGTCAGTGTTGTTGGCGTCCTGGACGTCGTCGGCCGTGCCGACGACTCCGTCCGGACCGGGCTGGTTCTGGGCGCGAGTGAGCGCCATGAACGCTCGGCTCGGCGGCACCTCGTCACCTGTGCCCGGCTTGCCGTCGGGGCCGAGAGTGACCAGCGGATCATCGGCGTTCAGCGGCACGATCACCGTGCCGGAGCTCTTCACTGTCTGGTCGACGCCGTGGTCGAAGAACTGCCCGAAGAACGTGAACAAGCTGTTGTACGGCGGCGACAGGCCAACGTCGGTTGTCACGTTCGGGATGAACAACGTGTGATGCGAGGGCACGCAGCCAACCGGCGCGCCGACGATCGGCGGCACGGCCGTCGGGTCAGGGTCGGTCGTGCACGGGAACAGGCCTGGGTTGCCCTGGGTGCGGACCGGGAAGCCCGCCGCTGCGACCGCGGCCGGGTTGGTCGACGTCTGGTCGACGATCAGGTTGGAGATCGTGCGCGGCTGGGAGTCGAACACGATGTTGCCGGCCAGCTTCTGCGTGTACGAGCTCGACGCCTGGGGTGGGAACCCGGGCGAGCTCGGCTCGGCGCTACGGAACACCGGACTGGTCAACCGCGGGAACGGCTGGTCGGCCGCGCCGAAGCTCGGGTGGTTGGTGAACGTCGCCGTCGGGTGGTTGTTGTTGGCGCCGGTCGTCTGGAGGACGTTCGCCAGGTTGTTGCACGAACCGTCGGTCGTGCGCAGGCCGTACGACGTGATCGGATCGGGGACCTGGTCGACCGCCGAGCCGATCATCGCCAGGCAGTAGTTGGGATCGGCCGCCGGATTGGGGTTCGGCTGCGGTGCGACTGTCGCGTCGCCGCCGAAGGCGCGGGCGTGCCGCTCAGAGATCTTGATCTGCTTGAGGATGAACGCGATGTCGGCCGGAGTGACTACGAACCCCTGACCAACTGGCGCGACTGCGGCGCTGGCGGGATTCGCGTTGATGACCGGCAGCGTCAGGGCAGTGAGCGCCACTGCGGCCATTGACGCAACCTTTCGAAACCCGCGCTTCGAGGTGCCCAAGCGATGATATCGAACACGTGTCGCGTTCGTCATTGCCCGCTCGAGGTCCTCGCGAGGCGGCCTCCCTTCAGACCTGCAAACGCGACGTAGCCCGCTCATCGTCAGCATCGTCTTCCCCACTTCCCGTCCCTAGTTGATGGTTAGACACAAGCGTTGAAGCACTCCCAATGACGGAAATCGCGGCGCGGTGAAGCGAAAGCACGAGAGGTGCGCTTCACCCTTCGCTCGTTCCCCCACGGAATCGCCACGAGTGGCTTCCCCACTTGAAAGTCGACATAAGTGCTAGACCTCAAAGCTGCGAAAAAGGTTCGAATTCTACGACAAAAGTGCTAGCACCAACGGTCGGTCGAATCTGGGCGAGCGCCAGGAGCGAGAATCGGGGGCCGCTGAACGCAAAGAGTGGTTGAACCTCTGAAAAACCTTCTGAAAGGGCTCGGGTTCGCGAGTGGTGTCGTAGGAAGGATGTCTAGTCTTGTTAGCCAGCTGTATGGCCATGAGTCGGTTGCCAAGCGACCCTTTGCAGCTCGCGACATACCCGGTCGCAGGCCCTTGACTTCATGAACATGAAGAGCTGCGCGCCGGACGGGATGAGGTGTTGCAGGTGTTGTTTTCGTTCGACCCGCGACGCCAAGTGATCTTGGTGCTCGGCAGCGACAAGATCCGACCGTTGGAACGAGTGGTATCGATCGGTGGTGCCGGCCGTCGATGACCCCTACGACCTCTATCTCGAAGAGCCGTGCAAGAAGGATTTGCTGTGCACGCACGACACCAAGTTCTCGAAGCCGCGTGACGAGTTGATCGCTAGAGCGGCAGTCGTGAAGCACGTGAGCGCACAGCCTGGCTCACTGTTCGTAGCGCGCGCTACGAAACGTTCGCTAGGCGGTGCTGTCCCACCAGTCGAGCACCCGCAGGGCGCGCAGGGTGTTGAACCGGCTCGGCGTCCCGGCGCCGCTCTCGCAGTCGAAGTGGACGCGGCCGGGGTGGATGCGGTCGAGCAGCCATCGGCCGTCGGGCTGCCGCTTCGATCGCACGACGTCCACGGCCTCCGCCATCCGGGGATCAAGGTCTGCGCTCGTCCGGCGGAAGTAGTCGAGCGCACGTAGTACGTCGTAGTGCCAGTAGTAGGGGAACGCGAACTCGAGATGTGCCGAGCGACGACCTCGCCGGTGCTCTTGCGGCGGAACAGGCCGCGCGCGAGCAGGTACTCCGCACCGCTGCGACGGGCGGTGCGCACCTCCGCCGACGCGCCGGTCGCTCCTGCAGGGTGTGCATCGTCGCCGTCCAGGGCTGCCCTGGCTCGCCGCCGCGGTAGGACGCCGGGAAGCACGCGCCACCCTCCCAGAGGCCATCGGGACCCTCCTGGGCGAGCAAGCGCGCCCCCCAACCGTCGTGTTCGACCCGGCTCCGCTCGACTGCGACATCGGCGGCGGACGCGTTGGTGAGGTCGCGCAACACTTGCCAGCGGATGGCGGGGTCGCCGTCGAGCAACCAGTCGATCACACTCCTCGCCGCACGGTACCAACCCGGCCGCTGACGGCGGCGCGATCGTCTTGTGGCTCAAGGACTGACAGAAGCGCCAAGCACGTCGCCCCTGCGGCTTCAGGCCCGTGTGAGGTCCGGGGCGACGGCGCGCCCTCGCTGGCCCGTTCATCGTCGCGCGCTGCGGCCAAGGCCCCAGTCGCGACGCCGGTCTGTGTAGGTTCGCAACCGTGGACGAAGGACAGAACGCGCTGGCCTCGGCTCTCGCCGCGACACACGTGACGGCTGCTGTCAGCGACGAGCGCTTCCATCTCGCAAGACCGTGCGCTGATGGCGACGTCGTGCAACCCGAGACGCGGCTCGTCGCCGTGGTGCGCCGCCCGATTCGTCGGCTCTCGTCGTGAACGCTCGGTGAGCAGTGGATCCCATCGATCTTTGCTTCGCTGGTGCCGCGCAGCAGGCGCAACTCATCCGGGACGGCGAGGTGTCTGCTCGCGAGCTCATCGACGCAACGCTGCGTCGCATCGATGAACTGAACCCTCGTCTGAACGCGTACCGGGTCGTGTTCGCCGAACAAGCCATCGAGCAAGCTGCTGGCATCGACGCGCGCCCGCGTGATGAGCGGGCGCTTGCGTTGCTCGGCGTGCCAGTGGCGATCAAGGACGACACCGATGTCGCTGGCGAGCTCACGGCATGGGGCACCAGCGCGCCTGGACAGGCGAAGCCCAACGACGCCGACGTTGTCGCTCGGCTCCGAAGCGCGGGCGCGATCATCATTGGTAAGACGCATGTCTCGGAGATGACCGCATGGCCGTGGACGTCGTCGAAGGCGTGGGGCGTGACGCGCAATCCGTGGGACCCCGACCGCACTCCCGGCGGATCGTCGGGCGGCTCCGCGACGGCGACGGCGGCGGGGATGTGTGGTGTCGCGCTTGGTTCTGATGGTGGCGGGTCGGTGCGTTACCCGGCCGCGCTCACCGGGTTGTTCGGGTTGAAACCGCAACGTGACCGCATCCCCCTTGGCGTCCAGCACGCCGACGGCTGGCACGGGCTGCTGACCTACGGATCGCTCAGCCGAACTGTGGCCGATGCCGCGCTGTTCTTGGACGCTGCTGCGAACCCGACACCCAGCGGGCAGTTCGCCGATGGATTGCACCTCCCGATCGGGGCGTTGCGCGTCGCGGTCTCGTTCGATCCGCCCGCCGGCTCCATGGTCCGGCTCACCGCCGAGCGCCGGCTCGCAGTGGAACGCGTCGCGAAGGTCCTAGACGAGCTCGGCCATCACGTCATCGAGCGCGAGATCCGCTACACCGCACGAGCGATGCGGAACACCACGATCCGCTACCTCGCCGGTGTGCATCAAGACGTCGCGACGATGGCTCACCCCGATCAGCTCGAACGCAACACGCGTCGCGTCGCCCGTCTCGGATCGATGGTGCCGAGCTGGTTGCTCGCTCGCGCCCGCCGCGCCGAGGTGGACCTCGCGTCGAGCATCAACCAGATCTTCGATCACGCCGACGTCGTGCTCACCCCGATCACCGCCGGCCCGCCCCCACACGTCGACGACGTTGGCCACGGCGGAGTCGTACGCTCCCTGCTTCAATCCAACAACGGCGCGTGGGCCATGCCGTGGAACGCGATCGGTCAACCAGCAGCCGCCGTGCCCTCCGGGTTCGACACCGCCGGCCTGCCCGTGGCTGTCCAGTTGTGTGGACGCCGCGACGATGAGATGACGCTGCTGCGCCTCGCCCGCCAGATCGAGACGGCTGCGCCATGGGCGGATGCCCGACCGCGTTGCTGACACCGCGTTGCTGACACCGCGTTGCTGACACGGCCTTGCTGACACCGCGTTGCTGACACCGTCGACCTGGCGACGCTTCGTGACCGCGTCGCGCATCGTTGCGTCATTGCGGTCGGTTGACGAGAGCGATCGGATCGTGGGGGCCGTAGGCGAACCGGCGCTCGACCGGTGTCGCGCCGACGGCCAGCGAGGCGATGTGTTCACCGATCACCGGTCCGTGCTTGTACAGATGGCCAGAGTCGGCGGCGACGAGCACGACGTCGGCGTGGTCAGGGTGGCGATCGATGATGAAGTGGGTGTCCTTGCTCGACGAGATCTGGCCGACAGCCACGCCGGCGATCGGTTGATCGACGAGACCGGGGAACCGGTGGGCGAGGTAGCGCCGCGTCCGGGCGATGGCCGTCTCGTGCACGACTCGATCGTCGCGGTCGAGATCCATCGGTAAGTGGTGCCACGTGATCACCGCCTTGAACCCGAAGCCACCGGACGCGGGGATGCCATAGGCCGGATAGCCATGGTCGATCCACGCCGGGAAGTGGGTGTCGTCGTAGCGTACGTCGCCCGGCGGTGGCGCGATCAGCAGCACGTCTTGTCGCTCGGTCTCGAGCAATGAGAACAGCGTGCGGCGGAAGAGATGCTTCATCCACGCGCCGCACGCCATGACGATGACATCGGCCGTCAGTAGCGCGCCGTCGATGCACGGCCGCTCGTTGGCGTCGACGGTGATCTTGCCTCGCTGCAATCGCCCGCCGAGATCGACGAATCGCTTCACCGTCGCCTGCACACCGGCCTTGGCGTAGACGAACCCCGCTTCGGGCTCCCAGAGGCCGTATGCGATGTCGCGGGGGTCGAGCACCGGCAGCCGGGAGCGCAATTCGTCCGGATCGACCACGAAATACGGAACACCAACCCGGTCGAACGTCGCCTGGGCGGCATCCTCCCACGAGGTGTTGCGTCGGTGGGCGAGCATCACTGCGCCGCTCTCGACGTAGAGCCGCTGACCGACTTCCTCGCCCAGCTCCATCCAACGCAGCCGGGCCTCTCGGACCATGCGGGTGTAGTAGTCGTCGGCGCCGTGACACGCCCGCAAGATGCGATGCTCGCCACCGGACGCTGCGGCTGCGTGACCAGGTTCGTGGGCGTCGTAGAGGGTGACGTCGATCCCGCGGCGCGCCAGCGCGAGTGCAGTCGACGCGCCGGCGATGCCGGCACCGACGACGATGGCGCTCGTGTAGCGGGCCATGGGCCGTTGCCTCCTTCTCCGAATACGGTATACGATCGGCGCGGTGCCACGGATGGTCGACACGGGTGGTCGACGTGGTCAGGGGTAGGGGGATAGCACCGTCGATGTCAGCATCGTTGCCGGCCGAGATCCACACCGTTGACGTCGTCATCGCCGACATCAACGGTCTGCTCCGCGGCAAGAAGGTGCCGGCGGCGCACTGGCCGCACGTCGCTGATCATGGCGTGGCGGTCGGCGACGTGTTGTGGAACTGGTCGCCTCGCTGCGACATCTTCGACGAGAGCGTGCTCGCCACCGGCGTCGGCGACATCGAGCTCGTTCCCGATCTCGACACGCTGAGACCGGTCCCATGGCGCCCGGGCACGGCGATGGTGTTGTGCGACGCGCTGCGCACGAACGGTGATCCCGACACGCGCTCGCCTCGTGGCGCGTTGAAGCGGGTCCTCGCTCGATCAGCGGAGCACGGCTTCACCGTCAACTGCGCCTTCGAACTTGAGTTCTACTTGCTCGAGCCAGCCACACTGCGACCGCGCGAGACCGACATCCAGTGCTACAGCGTATTGCGCGCCAACGCTTACGAAGAGGTGATGGCTGACATCCGTAACGGGCTGATCGCTTTCGGCATCCCCGTCGAAGCGTCGAACCCGGAGTACGCGCCCGGTCAGTTCGAGGTCAACGTCCGCTTCGACGAGGCGCTCCGCACGGCCGACAACTGCATGTTGTACAAGTACGCGGTGAAGGACATCGCCGCGATGCATGGTTGGCTGGCGAGCTTCATGTCCAAGCCGTACAGCAACGAGTCGGGTTGTGGCTTGCACGTCCACCAGTCGTTGTGGCGCGACGGTAGCAACGCCTTCGCCGACGGCGGCGCGCTGTCGCCGCTCGGCCGCCACTACCTCGGCGGGTTGCAGCGGCACATGCGCGACCTGACGCTCTTCGGTTCGCCGACACCAAATGCGATGCGGCGCCGCCAGCCCTACAGCTTCTGCCCGACGACCGATGCGTGGGGCGTCGACAACCGCACCGTCGGCTTGCGCGTCATCCACGGCAAGGACGAAGCCGTGCGCATCGAGCAGCGCGACGGTGCCTCTGACAGCAACATCTACCTCGTCCTTGCCGGCCAGATCGCGGCCGGTTTCGACGGCATCGAGGCGATGATCGAACCGGCGGCGGAGAGCCATGCCGACGAGTACAGCGAGGGCCTCGGCAACCCACTGCCGATGACCGTGCTCGAGGCCGCCGACCGGCTCGAGGCATCCGAGCTCGCCCGTCGCACCTTCGATCCGGCGATGGTCGCCGCGCTCGCCGGCATCGCTCGCTTCGAGCACGGTCAGATCCATGGCACCGACGGCGAGCTCGTCGCTGAGGTCGACGATGCCGAGCGCGTTCGGTACGCGGCGGTGTTCTGATGGAGATGGCACGCGTCATCGGTTCACTGTCCGCGACGCTCAAGGATGGCAGTCTCGCGGGGCTCAGACTTGCGCTCGTTCAGGTCGTCGACGAGCAAGGTGCGGTCGTGAGCTCGACCGAGGTCGCCGTCGACACGCAATCGGTCGGCATCGGTGAGCTCGTGCTGCTCGTACGGGGCTCGGGGTCGCGTCAAGCAGAGATGACGCGGGGCGTTGCCGCCGACCTGACGATCGTCGCCATCGTCGACGATGTTCGTCTCGCGCCGCCCAACGCAGCAGGCGTCGCGGTAGCAGCAGTGCCAGCAGCACCGCGCGCCGCCAACAAGAAGCCCTCGTCGCGCGCAACGACCCGAGCAACCGGCAAGTCCTGAGCACCACGATGACAATCCCACCATCGAGAATCGAGAGAACATGGCTGAGATCCCGCAGCACGCAGTTGGCATGATCGAAACGCGCGGCATCGTCGCTGCCATCGAGGCGGCCGACGCGATGGTCAAGGCCTCGAACGTCAAACTCGTGTCGCGCTACGCAGCCGGCGGCGGTCTCGTCGCGGTCATCGTGCGCGGTGACGTCGGCGCGGTGAAGGCCGCAACGGACGCCGGCGCGGTTGCGGCCAACAAGGTCGGCGAGGTCGTTGCCGTTCACGTCATCGCCCGCCCTCACGACGACCTGCTCGAAGTGATCTCCGAGCTGACCGGCCAAGGCTGAGATCGAACGTAGCGATGCTCCGTTTCGCGTACGGCGTTGCTGAGCGGCTCGAGCGCGACGGCACCCCGATGGCGTGGTCGTTTGCGGACGATCAACGACGAGGGGAGTGAGGCACGATGTCCGATGCCGAGTTCCGCTCAGTTGTCGAGGGTCTCGCGTCCCGTCGCCCGTCGATCTCGGACGCACCGCGACCGATCACCTCTGTTGCCGTGCTCGGTGCCGGGCCGGTCGGTCTCGCCATTGCCTGCGAGGCGATTGCCGAAGGACATGACACCCGTCTGTGGTCGCCGTTTGCCAACGACACGGTCCGCGAAACGATCACGGTTCGCGGTGCGCACCTCGTTGGCACGTATCGCCTCGGGTCGTCGCAACCGGCACCGGCGATCACGATCGCCGGTGGTGTCGACACCGCGGTGGCTGGCGTCGATCTCATCGTGGTGGCGGTGCCGGCCCTGTCGATGGCCAGCCTGGCGACGTTCCTCGCGCCGTACCTCGGCGACGGCCAGATCGTCCTCCTCGTTGGCGGCCGACGGTTCGGCACGGCAGAGATGCGTCGCGAGTTGGCGCGCAGTGGCGCGACAGCCGATGTCGTCGTGGCCGAGCTGACGGCGCCGCCGGACGCAGTGTCTGCCAGCGCTACTGGTGTGTTCGTGCATGCGCGGCTGGCGGCGGTTGGTGTCGGTGTAAGTCCGGCGTCGGCTACGAGTGGTGTGGTCACCCGGCTCGCCGGGTTGTTCCCGAACATCAGCAGCCATGACAGTGCGTTGCACTCCAGTTTCGCTGAGCTCACCGGCGTCATCAACGTCGCGCCGTTGCTTCTCAACGTCGGCGCCGCCGTCGCCGACGGCGCGACGTGGGCGCCATTGATGACCTCGACGGTGACCGACGTGATCGAGGCACTCGACAGCGAACGGCGCGCCGTCGCGTTCGCGTTCGGAGTGCGCGACCTGCCGACGGCCGCCGAGCAACTAGCGGTGGCCCATGGCCTCGGGCCGGCGTCGGCGTCGGCGTCGGCGTCGCTCACGTTTCATGACGTGTGGCACGCGATCGAAGCGTTCGACGATCTGCCCGTGCCGCCGTTCGGGCTTCGCCGGCTGCTGGCTGACGACGTCGCCTGCTCGCTCGTGCCGCTCGCATCTGCCGGTCGCGCCGCGGATGTCCCGACGCCAGTAGCTGAATCGTTGATCGGCACCGCAGGCCACGTCGTCGGGCAAGATCTAGCGGCGCTGGGCCGCAGCATCGCCAGTCTCGGCCTCGCCGAACAGCCCCTTGCGTCGATTCGCGCTCGGCTGCGCGGGGAAGGCTGGTGACGTCGTGAGCGCGCACCCCGACCTCGATTCGATCGGCGACGCCCGCCGCACCGTCGAACGCGCCTACGACGCCTACCAACGCTTCCGTTCGTTCAGCCCGGAGCAGATCGACGCCATCGTCGAAGCGATGGCGCGTGCCGTGCCTCCGCAAGCGCGTCGACTTGCCGAGCTCGCGGTGCACGAGACGAACCACGGCAACGCCGACGACAAGACGCTGAAGAACCTCTTCAACAGCCTCGGTGTTGCCGACTGGCTGCGCAACGTTCGTACGCTCGGCGTGTTGTGGAAGGACGAGGCGACGAAGATCATGGCGATCGGCGAGCCGATGGGCGTCGTCGCCGCGATCATCCCCGTCACCAACCCGACCTCGACCGTGATCTTCAAGACGCTGTCGGCGGTGAAGGCCGGCAACGCAGTCGTGCACGCGCCGCACCCGCGCGGGGCGCGCTCGTCGGCCGAGACCGCTCGTGTCATCGCCGACGCGGCGGAGACCGCGGGCGCACCGCCGGGTTTGATCGGTTGCCTGACGCGGCCGACCGTCGAAGGCACCGCCGAGCTGATGAGCCACCATCGCACTGCCGTCGTGATGGCGACCGGGGGAGCGGGCATGGTCCGCGCCGCCT
>Ga0209069_10000344_pt1 | contig 20515 bp, 6 predicted proteins | sample Str013_2_FD_187202 | JGI IMG/M metagenome (GOLD analysis project Ga0209069, IMG submission 187202) | Freshwater sediment microbial communities in response to fracking from Pennsylvania, USA - Straight Creek_MetaG_SC_2013 (SPAdes) (version 2) | ecosystem: Environmental > Aquatic > Freshwater >...
AACCGTAAGTAAACCACACGTCGCCGGCGAGAGATTGATTGCGGTCCAAAGGCTTGCCGAGACGTTCGCCAATGGTTCCGTCAGCCAGAGCGGTTTGAAAAGCACTCTGGATACGCGGTGACGGATCATTGAAATAGAGTCCGACCAAAGATGTGTAAGCGGAATCCCAGACCGCGGGCCGTTCGAGACGTGCCGCGTGCACTGCGTTGATGGTTCTGTCCGCGTCAGAGTGGGCCAGCAGGAAATTGGTAACGGCGTCACGCCTGTACTGAACAGCAGCGTAGCGCTCGAGTTGCTGCGGTTCCTTGGATAACAGAAGCTCAAAGTAGCGGTCTTGATTGAGGTAACTGATGGCGTCGATCTTGCGCAGCACGCGCAACTCATCGTCTGGGCTGCCGGCCATTTGAAAGACCTGCCCGGAGCGTTGCAGATTGCTGCTCTTCGCGCCTGCGGGTCCAGTAGCGCCCGCAATGCGTTCCCATTGTTGACCCAATTCCATAAGCTTTAAACGGCGCAGTTGAAGAGGCTCAAGATTCTGGAGCCACTGTGTGTGTTGTCCTCCAGCGATTCCCTGCTCAAACATTACTTTTACCTGGAAATCGGCAAACCCGGCCTTTTCCGCCAAAGGCATCAAATAGTCATAAACCTGGTCGCGCTGCAGCGTGTCATTCTTGACGTTGAGTGACTGCGCCATGGCTTGTTTTTCTTCCGGAGTGAAGTATTTACTCACTGCCGTGCCCATCTCACGCATACACGCAGCCATGCCGCTACGCGCGTTGTTGTTGCGCGTGCGCAGGAGGTTGGCCCGAAGCTCGGCGCTGGTCGTGGCATCGAGTCCGCCTTTGGCCACCTGTTGTGCGATTGGAGGAAGTTGTTGTGCGGCAGTGATGGCAGAGTTTAGTTTTTGATACGCGGCTTCCTGCTGGCGCAGACGAGTCATGATGCGCGTGTAGACCTGCGCGCCGGAATGGTTTTCAGAACCGGCCAGCAGATCGTTGCCGGCGGCGGCCACACCTTTTTCCGCATATTCACGCGCCGGCCCAAGCATGTTCCAGCCTTCCAGACGCTCGGCGACTGTGAAATACTTCGCAGGCCCTTCTGGGCGACCATCGATGAACGCTACCTTGAGCGCCTGCAGAGTAAGGTCCGGCTTGCTCTGGCGGGCGCGGATCTCGGCTACTTTCTCCATCCACTTGGTATCGTGATAGGCCAACTCGTAGAGTGACGCGTAGTCGGTGGCGGCGTCGTCAAAGCGCAGCAAGCGTTCTTCCAGAGCCGCACGGGCCGTCTGTAAGTCAACACGATCAGGACGGATCTTTATAGCCTGAGCATACGTGCTGATGGCCGCATCAAAATCTTCATTCGTCGTCTGCACGCGCGCCAACACCACGGCCCAGCGCGAGTCTTTCGGAGAAGCTGCCACGGTTTTAACGTAGAAGTTCAGGAGCTGGTCTTTGCGCTGATAGCGTTGCGCGTAATAGGCAGCCTCAGAGGTGACTCCAGCGTCTTCAGGATATGCGTTGATGATTTCAATATACTGATCGATGCCGCCCGCGTAGTCCTTGAGCGAGGTGAGCGCCGGAATCAATCCACGACGCAATGCCGCAATGCGCGACTTGCGGTCGTCTTGTGACAGCGTGGACTTCTGGAAGAACTTGATCTTTTCCAGATAGAAGTCACGCAGGCCGGCCTGGTCTCCGGAGCGCGCATAGGTATCAGCCACTGCGGCGAGATACTCGCTATTGTAGGGGTCGCTTTCCACCAGACCAACGAGCAACTTGCGGGCCGGTTGGTATTGCGCGGTCTCCGTCATCTTGCGTGCTGCTTCGTAAGTGAATTTCGTCTTGAGCGCGGGATACGAACTATTGGCGGCTTGTACCAAAACGTCAATGGCTTTCTGTTGTTGTTTGTTGCGCCAATAGAAGTCCACAGTGGAGCGGACAACGCCCATGATCTTGGGATTGTCTTGATACAGCGCTTCCACATTATGCTGTGCTGAAACCATATCTTTCTTCTGCTCGTAAAAATTCACCAGCGCATAACGCAGCTCCAGACGCCGGATGGGATCAGTACTAACAGCGGCCTGGCGTTCCAGCGCATGTTGCCGCACGGCTTCCAGGGATTTTTCTTTGGCAGTGTTTTCGATGCTTTCGAGCACTTCCACGGACGTGCTGCGATCGAGCGCCGTATTCAGCAACGTGGCGATGTCGGCCTTGCGCTGCTGGGCCTCCAGGACGGCGATGCGCAGATCGATGGCTGACAGATCATACTTTGAGGCCGTGACGGCTTTGTCGGTGGCGGCGTCAACCAGGTCGTGTCCGGATTTGCGCGTGGCCAATTGCAAGAGGCGACTGCGGGATTCGGAGTTGCCGCCGTCGGCGAGAGCCCCTTTCACGTATTCGTCCACGGCACGCGCGTAGTCGCGCTTGTTTTCATAAATCGCGCCAACCTGGTAACTGTAGAGCGAATCGTCAGCTAGCTTTGTGCGGCCCAGGTTCAGCAGGCGGAGAGCATCGTCAAAGAAGTAATAGTCCCAGTAAACAGTGGCGGCCTCTTCATAGCTGGCAGGTTTGCCCGGTTCGGTTTCCGCCATTCGGTTCCAGTACGGCGCGGCCTGGGTGAAAAGTTCGCGGTCAGAGTAAATGTCACCGATGCGCGCCATGGTGTCGCGGTCGGCGGGCATGGACTTGAGCAAATTGGATTCAATCTGGACCGCAACCTCCGTGTCCCTAGGCTCAAAGTATGCAAGAGAGCGGTAGACGGAGGAGGCGCGTTGTCCAAGGTCAACATCGGCGGGATACTCCTGCGCCACGGCGGCGATCACCGGCGCGCCATCTTCAAAGTGCGACCGCCATAACTGCGCTTCCGCCACAAACCGCGTGCTTACCGGGTTGGCCGTGGCTCGTGCCGCCCAATCTGTCTTGTCGCCATTCGTGGCATTCAAGGCCTGGAGTTCAGCTTCCAGCTTTCCGCGGCGAGAGAGAAATTCGAAGAACTGATTGCGCAACATGTCATCTTCAAACCAATGTTGGCGCAACAGAGATTCCCACAACGGGTCATTGCGGAACTCTTTCGTTTGATACAAGCTCATCAGGTGACGGACGAAGGCCAGATTGTGAGGAAAACGCTCATGCGCAAATTGGTTAAATTCCAGGTCAAGCCGCAAGGGCATGCCGGAAGCATTGTCCAGATAGGCTTCCAGGTCGCTACCAGAAAAAATCTTGAGCACTTGCTGGGAGAGCGCTTGTAAGTCCTGGTCGCGTTTCTTAGTCAGATACCAGCGAGCCAGTTTGTGGTACCAGTTCCTTCCCGGAAACTGTTGAATTGCGCGCCTGAAAACCGCTTCTTCTTCCGTGCCCAGGCGGTTGCCCTCCAGAAACTCGGCAAAGCGTTCGTAAAGGCCGGGATCGTTGGGGTTGCGATCCAGTTCCTGCCGCCACACGACCAACGCCGCCGGCACCTGCCGCAGCAACACGAGCCTGGTTATGTAACGGTCAAGCACGCGTTGGTACTCCGGCGAACGCACACCGGACTGCGCGGTGGACGCTGCCTTGGAAACAGCAAACGCGCCTTGCTGCGGAACCGGCTTACCGTGGCGCGGAGCCGGCGAGTCATCGCCATCGTCGCCGCCATCTTCACTGCGATCATCTGGCATGACGTTGCCGTCATTGGCGGGCGTAACAAATTCGTTGGACTCCTCGCCGATGGGAACACCGTCAGCCTTGCGGGCCAACTCCTGCAACATGGTGTCGTAGATCGCGAACTCGTCTTTGGTGTTGTTGGTACGGGCAAAAGCATCGGCCATTAGCAGCGCGACTTGATTGCGCTGCGGCGCAGTGGGAAAGCCGGCCAGAAATTCGCGTCCTGTGCGGATTACAGCTTCGTTCTGCCCGTAGCTTGCGTATGCGTCAATCAATTTGGCATGTAGTTCAGGACGCGCTGTTGAATTTGGAAACCGTTTGTCCAACAACGATAGCAATTCCGCCGCACGGGACCGATGGAAATACGGGACCGCACGCTGTTCTTCCTGCGAATATTGCGCAGACGGTTGTGCAGTGTTGAGCAACAAAGAGAGAATGCCGTTGAGATAGCCGGGGCCGGTGTCCATGTTGGCGATGTCGGCATACATGGAAAGGTCGCCCGATCCGAGGCGAATCTGCTGCTCCGGCGCGGTCAACAAGATGCGGGAAAGCCCGACCAAGGCTTTTTCCGGCGCGGAAGCATCGTTGCCCGCACTGTTATAAAGAGCAAAGTAATAGCGAGCTGATTCTGGATAAAGGTGTATGTCCTCGAGCAGCCGTGCACAGGTGTAAAGCTCTTGTGAGGTCCAGGGAGCTTTGCGGGCGTCTTTCTGCAGACGATATTCGGTGATGGTTTGCTGCGCGGCCTGGAAGTTGCCCGTCTGCTGGTAATAATAGAAGATACGAGCGACCGAGTTGAGATCGTCCGGGTTGCGGACCAGCGCGCCGCGAGACTGATCGAGGAACTTGCGCTGGTTGCGCGTTTCTTTCAACAGGTCAAAATAATCCTTCACCAACTCAGCTGGCCACAGCGGCTGAAAGCTTTTGTCGTAGACAGCCAGACCTTCTTCCACCGACCCTTGACGGTAAGCTAGCAGTGCCCGGGTCTTCGTAGGGAAGATTTCGTCGTCAGGGAATTTCGTATGATAGCGTGCGACTAGATCGTTTGCCGCTTTGAAATCTTTTTCGTTCAGCAAATATTCGAAGTAGCGGCCATAGAGTCCGCGCTCCTGAGGATAGCGGGCGATCCAGGCGTTGTACTGGTCTTCAGAAACGGCGCGGCCCAGCGCCTGCGCGGCAATCACCTGGAAACTGCGTTCAAAGGCGCGCCAGGAACGCTGTTCGGTAATACCTATGAATTTTTCCTGTAGCGGAGACGGTAAACGTCCGAGAGCGTTGAGCGAGTTCACTTCGTCCGTGGGACGATGGCGGCGATGATAGAAATCCGCCAAAGCGAGCTGTGCCGGACCTTTGTCCGCGGAGTTTTGCAGATACAGTTTCCAGTCGGCTTCAGCCGCGGTGAAGTCCAACTTCTGCTCTTCCTCCAACGCTTTGAGCGAATAAAGATCGGCGCGCTGTGGGCTTTGCTTGACCAGATCACCCAGCGCGGGCACGGTCTCAGCCGGCGGACGGCGCGCGGTAATCGGGCCACCAGGCAAATTCATGGTGCGGAAGATGGCTGCTTCAATCGCCGAGCGGGCTTCAATGTTCTGAATCCATGCCGGCATAGTCGCACGCGCCGCGAGCACACCTGCGACGATCGCGCCGAGCACGAATGAGGTCCGGAGAAATGCTTTACGGGAGAACTTCAATTTGCACCTCCTGCGCGCCGATGTTGTGGGCCATGTCTTCCGCCGTTACCGTGAGGCGATACGTGCCGGGAGCGAGCTCATCCGGGACCAACACGTCACCGGTGCTGGCCAAAGCGTCAGGGTTCCAGCGCAGCCGCACCGGCTCAGCCCCTTGCAACTGGGCGATGAGAGTGCGCGTGCTGGCTGACGCGTTGATCTTCAGGTGGATGGCGTCGCCCCTTCGGAAACGTTTGCGGTCGAGCACAATCTTGAGCGTAGGCGGCTTGCTGGCAATCACAAACGTCTTGGACTCGCGATAGACGTTACCGTTACGGTCACGCATCACGAGTCGAACGGCGTGCGTACCGTCTTCCATGTCCACGGGAGCCAAGAAGCGGGTTTGCCAGATGTCTTCTTTCGTCAGATAGCGCAACGGCTTAGTGAGCCCGAAGGGAAAAAGCGCGACCACGGAAACAATCTCCGGGTCGGTGCGCACGCGGATTACCGGGTCGCCAGGGCGAATTACCCGTGGCCGGAGCAGGGCTCGCGGTACCGCGAGGAACGAGGTATACGGCGTAACAAATTTGTACTTGCGCGCCAGACGGATGATTTCATCAATGCTGGCGCGGTCTTCGCCGTCACGTTCGATCTTTTCCAGTAGCGCGTCCACGCGGGCTTTGGCCCAAAGACGCGGAAGCTGTGGATGGTCGAGGGACTTCTGGGGAAGATCGGCGGTTGCGTGCAGGTCGAACACTTCGCCATCGCGGACACCACGGACGTCAAAGCTGACTTTGCTTGCGGGGGATTTGTATTGTCCGACCCATGACGACATCGATCCGGCAAAAGACGTGTCTTGCAGCGGATAAATCAGGTCTATCGCTGACGCAGGCGTCACTTCCGTACGCAGTTGGCCGACGGGATTCAAGTTCATCTTGGAGATAAACGCGTTGAGCTTGAAGTCCGCCGATTCAGTTGAGAGTACGTTCTCCAGCAGGCCGTCATTGCGGGTGAGCATGCGGAGCAAAGGAAGGTTGGCATCATCGCCCACGGCAAACACGAAGAGCTTGGGACGGTTGGCTTCTGGCAACGCCTTCCACTTGTCAGCATACCATGCGGTAAGCTTGCCGCTTTGGATCGTGCCGCGCGTGGCGGAACCATCCGTGAGCAAGACCGTGTAATTGCCGGTATTCTGTGCACACTGGGCGAATCCGGCGTCCAGCGCGTGCTGCAGGTCCGTGCCACCACGTAAGCGGCTGTTGCGGACAAAGTCCGTTGCCTGCTGGACGCTCACTGGCGTTACAGCCGCAGGGGTTACTTGAAAGTTTGTAACTTTGCTGTTGAACATCAACAAATTGAACTTGTCTTGCGGTGTGAGCGAATGCAGAACTTTCTGCATGGCTTCATAGCTGCGTTCCAGCTTGTCCCACTGCATGGAAAGTGAGTTATCAAATAACACCACAACGTTATGCGGAGGACGCGCGGCCTGCGCACCGACAGCCTTCTTCGCGGCCAGAAGCGCTTCCACTTCCACAAACCCGGGCTCGTTGTTGCTGCGTACTGGCGACGTTTCCGTGGGATCAGGCTGGCCGGAATCAGGATTGCGGTACGTTAAGACTTTTACGGTGTCTTGCGCGGCCTGGTCCATTTCATACTGGATGTTGAAATCATCGGCGAGTGTAACGTTGTCTCCGGCGAACTCGCCGGTAACCACATTGGGAGATTTCTGGTTGATCTTGAGCGGATAAAGAGTGCTGATCTGTTTGAAATCGCGAATGGGATGTTCTGACCGCAATTCAAAATGGATAATCAGCCGCCGCGCGACCTGAGAATGGTAGGCCTCTGGTTTGAGTGCGATGGCGAAGTATGACTTGAAGCCTTCCACCGGGATGCTTTCGTGGTATTCAAATTCCAGACGCTTGGTCCCGAAAGCGGGGATGGGTGTGATCTTGGCGCTAAAGACAGCGGTCTTGCGGGCTTCGTCGGCGGTGCGCTCACCCATTTGCAACAAGCCGGGATCAACGGACTGCTGTTTCAGGCTGTTGTAAATCTCTTCCGCCCGTTTGCGCTCCAGGATCACGGCCGGCAGGCGGACGGGGCCATCCCAGGTGGCAAAGTCCGAGACCACGGCGCGACTGTTGAGCGCGAACACGTAGTTCCCTTCTTCGATTCGCGAAGTATGGTTAGCAAAAATCTGTTTCACAAAAACACGCGCATCACGGTTATCGATGCGCACCGTGATCTCCATCTCTTCCAGCGAGAGAATAGCCGGGTCGGGCTGGGCCTTGTCGCGCGGAATAAGAACGCCGGCGTCACCCCATCCGGCGGGGGACAGCGCACAGAAAATCAGCAGCACTACAAGCAGCCGTTTCATGGCAGATTTTGCTCCGCAATGCGGACCAGACCGTTGTCCGTGCCCACATAGATGTTGCCGCCACCGGAAGCCAGCGCTGTTACAGTCAGCGAAGGCAAGCCTTCCGTAATGACAGTCCAATGGTTAGTACCGCGGTTGTAAACGTAGAGGCCGTTGTTCAGCGTCCCGGCCAGCACATGGCGGTCCGTGGAGAGCATGGCGTTGGGATAGACTTCGAACTTTCCGGTGGCCACGTCAAACGATTCAAAGTGGCCGTCAGCCCGCAGACGGACGATGCCGCCGCCGTATGTGCCTACAATCCAGTCATGGCCATCGCGGACGAGAGCTGAAATCCAGTTGTGCGTGAGACCGCGGGTGGCCACGGTGTAGTTGGCCGCAACGTTCTCGTCTTCAAGGACGGAAATTCCGCCCAGCGTTCCGGCCACAACTTCCTTGCCGGCTGCCGCGACGGTATAAACATGGTTGTTGACCAGTCCGTGAAAGGCATACAAGCTGTGCGCCCCAGCAGCGTCAAGGAAAGTGAGACCCGCCGGTGTAGCCAGCACCATTCCGCCACGATACAAGGCGGCGTCCGTCACGTGGTCGGCTAGCAAGCCGTCACTGCGGCCCAGGACTTGTTGTTTACGTCCCAGCTGATCAAACATGACCAGACCGTTGGCCGTGGCCACGGCAACAGTGCCGTTGGCAGTGTTGAGGGCAATCCGGTTGATGCAAAAGACGTTGTCGTCTTCTATATGTGTGGTTGTGCGAAAATCCGGGGCAAACAGATCAAGACCGCGATCAAAGTAGCCCACCCAAAGCCGGCTGGTTGAATCCACGGCCAAGGCGGAAATGTTGCGGTCCGCCAGAAGCGTGGCATCCGGAGAAAGCACACGACGCCAGCCACTCCGAGGACTGTCTTTTGAGAACAGCGCATGCGGCGTGACGGCATAGAGAACATTGGCGGTGGTGAATATCTGCTGGACGTCAGAAATATCGTTGGTACCGGCCTGCAAATTGCCTTTCAAGCGTTTGGGCCCAGGAGTAATTTCCACGATTCCCTGACCGGTTCCGCCGGCGAGAAGAGAAGTGCCATCAGCAAAGAGTGAACGAGCAAACACGCCGGGCGCGAGTACGCGGACGAACTTTCCGCCATCAAATTCCGCGACGCCGGCAGCGGTGCCGACGTAGGTCTTGTCATTCGTCTTTTCATTGGCGAGGGCGATGGAAAACACCTGGCGGTCCGGCATGCCCTGCTCTTCTCCAAATGTCTCCGCGCGCCCGGCTTGCAGGTGGACGATACCGCGGTCCTGAGTGCCGACCCAAAGATCCGCCTCACTGCCGGCCATGTCCGTAACATGCAATCCCGCCAGAGCCGTATGGAAGGGCTTGAGCTTTTGGCCGTCATAAGTAAGGACGCCGTGTTTACGCGTTCCCATCAGCAATTGCCCGGAGCTTAAAGAAAGGACCGCCGTCACGGTCTGAAGGTCAGGTTCAGCGGGAAGAATCTGCCTGAAATCATGGCCGTTGAATGCCAGCACACCCTGGCCTGCGGTGGAGATAAAAAGCTCAGGCTCCTTCGAATCCTTGAAGAGACCGGGCGTCATGCGCAATAAGGGAGCGGATGGAATCTCTTGTCCGGGGCGGTAATGCTTCAGCAGGACGCCGTGGGCGTCATACTGGAACAGGCCGGAAGCGCCGGCTAGGTAGAAGTCACCTTTGTAAACAGCGCCGCTGGAAAACGCGGCAGGAGCACTGATCCAGGCAAAGTTGCTGGCTACGGGAGAGAATTTCGCAACCGAGACGCGCAGGTCATCCTGGGCACGCACCTCCCGCGTTGCTTGTCGCAATACGCTGCGCGCCTGCCAATACACGGCAAACACCGCTACCCCGGCAAGCGCGAGGGCCAGTGCAACCACGTACCGCCACTTCAAGCGGGCAAAAGCTTTCATGGCTCGGCGTCCATAACTCAAACCAGCGAATATACAACCTGCACCAAGGTAGCTGCCATGAATTCTTGTAGTTTCTTTGTCGCTATGTTTTCCGGTTTCCATAATTCACTCTTCGCCCGGAAAGAAAGCAGTTTGGCAACCATCACACGAACGGCAAGAAAAACGCGATTTCCACAAAAAGAGAAGAGGGATCGCCGTGTCACTGCGTACACGTCCGTGTCTTGTTAGACACGCACACCGCTACGAGCCTTTGCCTGAGCAGACGGGTTCGAATCGATTTCACAAAACGAGAATGAGCCAAGAGATTATCGCGCACAACGGTCATCGGCAAACAAAAAGGCCCGCCTCGCGGCGGGCCAAGTGGCAAAGTGAAGCAATCTAGAACGACAATCTTCCGCCAAAGATAATCCTCCGGGAAACGGTCGTTCCCGGCAGGTTGTCGTTGGTCAGTTCAGGACGGGCAAATCCCACACCGGGTCCAACCAGTCCCGCGTCGCTCAGGAACGGATCAACCGTCCCAAAATTGGGATGGTTGAAAACGTTGAGCATGGTGGCGTGGAAGGTAAAGCTGGCCCGCTCGTTGAATTTGATCTGCTTGAACACCGAGAAGTTGCCCAGGTTGGAAGTGGCGTCACGCAGTGCGCTTCTGGGAACATTGCCAAACGGAGTTCCAAACACTTGTTGTGCCTGGAAACCGTTGATGATGAACCGCACGTCATTGTTCGCGACGTTGGTCAGCACGTTGTTATTTAGACCGCTCATGCTGACGAGTTGATTGGCAGCGGCGCCGCAAGCAAGACCAAAACCGTTCTGGCAAGCATCGCCGGCATAGATTCCGACGCTGGTAGCCGGAGCGCTTTGGTTGCCAAAGAAAGCACGCGCCGGTTCTATTCCATTGTTGGAAGCGCCAAATCCGCGCTGGTCATAGTAGTCACCCGCTCCGCCCGGAGCGCAGGCGGGGTTGGAAGGATTCGAACACGTCGCAAAGTTGACGGTAATCGGCGTATACACCTGGCCGGAAGCCAGAACATAGTTTCCAGACAACGACCATCCGCCAAGAACGCGTCCAATCAAGCCGCGCTGCTCCTTGAAGAAGGGCAGTTGCTCAGTGAACAGGATCGTCCATTGCCGCGGAATGTCCAGTCCGGAGAGCGCGTGCTCTGCGTGCTGGGTATCCAGCGAGTTCTGAGCAATTGTACTGGTGTTGCCTCCACCTACGCCCACAGCGCCGGCCGTGCTGAAGATCTCGCTGACGTTGTCCGTGGTCTTGCTCCAGGCATACGCCGTGCGTACCGTCAACTGCTTGAACAGGTTGTTGGCACGGTATTCAAGCTGCATCCCGTGGTAGTCAGAGTATCCGGAGTTGTCCACGGCAATGGTGACACCGGCGTTGCAGTTCACGCGGCCCACAGCCCTGGGGACCACCGCATTGGCCGCGGGACATGGAGAAACACCGGCGGGAACCAGGTTGGGATAGTCTTGAGCCAACGACCGGATAAACGGATTGGCGTTGACCGTCTGAAAGAGATTATCTCCCCGGGTGCCCACATAGCGCGCTTCAAACGCGGAGTTCTTGCTGACTTCGCGTTCCACGCCGAAGCTCCAACTGTGAACGCGGTCAGCGCCGAAATCAGAGTTAATGGTCTGCCGGTTCTGTGAGCGCGGATCCAGCGTGCCAAAAGGAAGCAGCGGCGCCAGCACGGCGCGAACCGCCGGACCGGTAAATTCAGCCGGCACATTCGGACCACCGAAGATATTCTGGCTGAATACCTGCGGCGCTGAGCCAGCCACGTTGGAGTAAATGTTATAGAACGGTGGATCGTAAAGGAGCCGGTAGCCGCCACGGATCACGGTCTTGCCGTGCCCCGTAAGGAAGCCGCCCCATTGCGGAGAGTATGCGAAACCCACGCTGGGCCCGAACAGGTTTTTCTGGGCCGCAAGTTGTGGCTGCGCATTCACTGCCAGTCCCAGCGCAGGATTAAAGAACGGGTTGGAACTGGCCTGGTTGGCTACGTCCAAATCGTGCAGAAGATTTGCCGGCTGGCCGTAATAGGACCACGTCAGTCCCAGGTTCAAGGTTAGATTGGGGCGGAGCTTCCAATCGTCACCGGCATAGAGGAAGGTGTCGTGCTCGCGGAAGTCCAGCGTTGCGTTGCCTTCTTCAATCTGGTCGACGAATGGCGTGTTGGCAAAGACTTGATCCCATCCTGGAAAAACAAAGATGCCGTTAATCAAGGGAAGGAAGGTGCTGGGAGAGCGCTGGTACGTATAGTTCACGCCCGCCTTGAGTTGGTGTTTACCCATCAAGTAGTTAAAGTTATCTTGCCCCTGCCAGGTATTAACGATCCTGCCCTGCGGGAGTCCGGCAGGCACGCCAAATCCGGCCAGCGAAGGATCCAGGAACGCCACATCCGTAAGTGCGTTGTTCAGATTGTTGGCGGTAGGAATGGTGTTGCCGATCTGGTTGCCGCCAAACTCAACATTTGCACGGCCAAATGAAACTCGTGCCTCGTTAACCATTCTGGACGAAATGTTGTGCGTCCAGCTGATCAACGCCGACTGCGCCAGCGCGGTGATGTTGAGCGGATAACCTCCGGCGGCTCGGCCGGATTCCAGGTTGAAGAAGTTGTTGCGGCTCAGGATGTAGCGGCCGGTAATGGTGTCACGGTTCAACTGAACGTCTGACCGGGAGATCCAGTTAAACAGATGCGTAGGCTGGGAAAGGAAGCGGCTTACACCAGCAAACTCCGCCCCCGGACACGCTGAGACCACTCCTGTAACCGGCGTTCCGTTCGGTTGTGGATTACCCGCCGAAATACCGTACGGTCCAAATTTGGAGAGAGCAGCCAAATTTGAATTTCCCGGGAAACAACCGGCCAGAGCGCTCAATCCCGCAGGCGTTGGAGTGAGTCCGCCACCGAGGAATTGCGCTGAAGACGAGACGATTTCTTCGTCAAACCCGCCAAAGAAAAACGCCTTGTTCTTGACCATGGGACCGCCGATTGTGAAACCACCCAGTTCATCATTCAGCCGCGGCAATTTCGTAAGAGGGCTGGAGGTGAGTTGTTTGTTCTTCTGGAAGTTCGTCATGGAGTTGAGAATCGAGTTGTTCTCGTCGCCAAAAACGCTGCCGTGCCAGACGTTGCCGCCGGACCGGGTGATGATGTTCACCACCGAGCCCGCGTTGCGTCCATATTCAGGACCAAACTGGTTGGTGACCAGCACGTATTGCTGAACGAACTCCGGGTTGGTGACAAACAACGCCGGACCGGTTACCGAGTTATCGTTGTTGTTTTGACCGTCAATCTGCTGGTCATTGTTGCGGCCACGCACGCCGTTCACTGAGAATCCTGCGCCACCGTTTACGTTGGCGAAGTTATTGTCGCGGCTGGAAACCACGCCGGGAACAAACACCGCCAGGTTGTCCAGACCTTCATTTTCCTGGATACCGGCAAACGTTGTTAGTTGTGTGCCGGCAAAAGTGTTGGTGACTTGCGCTTGTGTTGTTTCAATCAGCGGCGCGGAGTCCGTGACCTCAACCGTTGTGGTGGTTTGTCCCACAACAAGTTTGATCACGCCAAGACCGGTGTCCTGCGCGGCAGAAACAACAATGTTCTTCTGCACCGCAGTGTTGAAACCGGCAGCTTCCACTTCAACACGATATTCACCAGACGGGATCAGGTTAAAGCGAAACAACCCTGAGCCTTCAGTCGTTGTATTGAAAGTGGCCGCCGTCTGAACACTAATGGCCCGCACCTTAGCGCCAGGAACTACGGCGCCTTGCTGGTCCACTACGCTTCCGGAAATTGAACCCTTGATTACTTGTGCCATTGCAGGAATGCAAACAATGAGTGCCAGGCTCAATGCAAGCGGGATCATGAGTCTTCGTAAATATTTATCCATACTGCGCATCTCCATTTACTAATTTGTAAGTTCTATTTGAGTTGCAAATAGCGATGGCAGACGCATGTTACAGAACCTTCTCTCCGTATCCTGGTCGCACATCGCTGCGTTAGGTAATGCATTCGGCATACCATTCGAGCGACGCACAGCCGTGCTACAGGTTCATCAGGTAGCGTTGATGAGGTGAGACGCGTTCCCGAAGCACACGCCACAGCAACGTCGTGATTATCTCGCATTGCGATGAGTGACTGTGATGCATGCATCTCGCACGTGAGCAAGTCACTTAGGGCAACGAAGCAACTAGTTGCTTCGATACTCGCTTCAGTGATCACTCCGTTCGCTGCTCTCGGATGTTCTCGCGTTCTCACTGCAACTAATTCACTCATCAGATCATTGACGATTTATGTTGCGAACGCTGAATATGACTTTTGGGGTAAATCACATTTCAACCATACAGACTTTGGGAGCGGCCAGGCGCGCAGCTTTTGTAAGCAGCGCTAACTTTGTTTTTGACGTGCCGTCCAAATAGATGAGTAAGTGTGCGTGAAAGTTGTTGCCGGCTCTTCGCACCAAGAGATTGCACGACAACTAGACTACAAAATATTTGGCTTGCGGATGGTGCACGACAATCGCCGACGTGGATTGTTCCGGCTCCATGTGGAACCCGGTCGTCAAACGCACGTCGATGTTTTCTTCCGGCTTGAGCAGCGCGAAGATTTTCGTCTGGTCTTCAAGGCTCGGGCACGCTGGATATCCAAACGAGTAGCGCGACCCGCGATATTTCTGATGGAAGAGATCTGAGACGCGCGGCGCGTCTTCGCCGGCAATGCCTAGTTCTTCTCTCATCTTTTTATGCAGCAGTTCAGCGAGCCCCTCGGCTGTTTCCACGCTTAGACCGTGGAGATAGAGGTAGCGGGTAAACTCTCCTGCGTCAAACAACTTCTTGGTTTCTTCTGACGCGCGGCCGCCAATGGTGACCACGGACAAGCCGATCACGTCAAACTTGCCGGAGTCCTTGGGAAGGAAAAAGTCGGCAATCGAAAGCTTGCGACCTTCCCTTTGGCGCGGAAAGGTAAAGCGTTGAATTTCTTTACCAGGCTTCGCGTTGCTTGGCGTTCCGTTACCGGATGCGGGCGGCTCATTCAATGCGTCATACAGCACTACGTCATTGCCGTCCGCTTGGCACGCAAAATAACCATACACGACTTTCGGTTCCAGCCAGCCAGCAGCCACCGCTTCTTTTTGCAGTTCAAGAAGAATCGGTTGGTACTTTTCTTCGACAAGCCGGGCGTAGTCCGACTGTGACGCGGTCTTCAACTGCCACTGGTTCTTGAACAGAGCCGTGGGGTTGATGTAGCCAAAAACCTCGTTCAAGTCCCAGTCTTTACGCACCCGCAAGCCGTAGAACGGCGGCACCGGAATGTTCGGCGCCGGCTGCACGGCGGTTGAACGTTCCGTGCTGGCGGAACTTACTCCGCCCGCGACCAACGTGGTCTTGGCAAACTCTTTCACTTTACGACCTTCTTCAAGACGCGTTTCGCGCTTCCCGTTGCGGGACGTCAGGTCGTCCATGATGTGCAGTCCGGCAAAGGCGTCGTCGGCATAGAAGACGGCGTTCTCATATTCGCGCCGCAGATCGTCTTCTACGTACTTGCGCGTCAGCGCTGCGCCACCGCAGATCACCGGGTAGTCCAGCTTCTGGGCTTCCAGGTCCTGGATCACGTATTTCATTTCCAGCGTGGACTTCACCAGCAGCCCACTCAGCCCGATGGCATGCGCGCCATGCTGCTTAGCCGCGGCAATGATCGAATCCGAGGGCTGCTTGATTCCCAGGTTCACCACCTTGTAGCCGTTGTTGCTTAGGATGATGTCGACAAGATTTTTGCCGATGTCGTGCACGTCGCCCTTTACAGTGGCCAGGACGATGGTTCCCTTCTGGTTGCCGCCGCTCTTTTCCATCTTGGGTTCAAGATAGGCCACGGCTTGTTTCATTACGCCGGCGGAATCCAGCACGGATGGCAACTGCATCTTGCGCGCGCCGAAAAGTTCGCCCACGGTCTTCATCCCGTCGAGCAGCACGGTGTTGATAATTTCCAGCGGCGAATAGCTGGTGAGCGCGTCTTCCAGTATCTGCTCCAGCGACTGCTTCTGCGCGCCATCACCCAGCGCCTTTTCTCCGTTGATGATGCAGCGCTTCAGCTTGTCTTCCACCGAAAGCGCTTCCAACGGGACGGCGTCTGCCTCCGGCTGCTTGGTGGCTCCCGCAAAATGCGCCATGTAAATCTGCAGCGGATCGCCTGCCGTGCGGTCCTGATAGATCAGCTTGCGCGCCAGGTCCACTTCAATTTCCGGGATCTTATATAAAGGATAGATTTTGGCGTAGTTCACAATCGCCATGTCCAGACCGTAGTCCACGGCTTCCTTCATAAAGACGCTGTTCAGCACCCGGCGCGCGTAGGTGTTTAACCCAAACGAGATGTTGCTTACGCCCAGAATGGTCTTTACGTCGGGCAATTCCTGCTTGATCTGCTTGATGGCGTTCAGCGTCTCGATTCCGGCGGAGCGGTAATCTTCCTGCCCAGTGGAAATCGGCAGCGTCAACGCGTCAAAGATCAGATCGATGGGACGGATTCCGTATTTCTCGGTGGCCAATTTGAAGATACGCTTGGCAACAGCCGTCTTCTTGGCGGCTGTCAGCGCCATGCCGTCTTCGTCAATCGTGAGGGCAATCACGGCTGCGCCATACTTCTTGGCCATCGGCAGGACTTTGGACGTGCGCTTCTCGCCGTCTTCCAGGTTGATGGAATTGATTATGGCTTTACCCGGAATGCGTTTCAGCGCTTCTTCGATCACGTCGGCTTCGGTGGAATCGACGAGGATCGGCGCAGGCACACGCGTAGCTACTTTTTCCAGAATGTTGCTGATGTAAGCTTTTTCGTCTTCGCCCACAATGGCGCAGCACAGGTCCAGCATGTGCGAACCTTCGGCCACCAGTTTTTTGGCCAGCGCCAGAATGTCGTCATACTTGCCTTCACGCACCATGTTCTTGAAATGTTCCACCCGCGTGGTGGTGTTCATTTCTTCAGCCACGATCAGCGGCTTGGGATCAAGATCGAGCGGAATCATGGTGTACGCGCTGGAGGCGGCAGGCGTGACCTGCAGTTCGCGTTTGGCGGGTTCCAGGTTTGCGCACAGATCAGCCACGGCTTTGATATGGACAGGCGTCGTGCCGCAACATCCGCCGACAATGCGGACGCCGTATTCGGTGATGAATTTCTTGTGCCACTCAGCCAGATCTTTCGGTGAGAGGCGGTAGTGTGCGTGTCCGCCAACATTTTCCGGTAATCCGGCGTTGGGCAGAACGGAGATTTCCTTGGGAGCGTTGTGCGCCAGGTAACGCACCGCGTCATTCATTTCTTTGGGACCGGTGGCGCAGTTCAGCCCGATGATTTCGCAGTCGAACGGTTCCAGCGCGGTTTCCGCGGCGCCAATTTCCGTGCCCAGCAGCATGGTGCCGGATTCCTGCAACGTAACCTGCGCTTGCACCGGAACGTGCTTACCGGTCTGCTTCATGGCTTCAAAGGCCGCGGCCAAAGTGATCTTGGTTTGCAGAATGTCCTGGCAGGTTTCAATCAGCAGAACGTCCACGCCCCCGTCAATCAGCCCCACGCATTGTTCAACATAGGCATCGAACATGGCGTCATAACTCATCTGACCCAGCGAAGGCAGCTTGGTGCCGGGGCCAATCGATCCGGCAACGAAGCGCGGCTTGCCGTCGGCGGAAAAGTCATGCGCTACTTCGCGAGCGAGTTCCGCGGCGCGCTTGTTGATCTCATGGACTTTGTCAGTCAGGTCGAACTCGCCCAGCACAATGCGTGTGCCGCCAAACGTGTTGGTCTCAACAACGTCAGCACCGGCCTTGAAGTACGCCGCGTGGATATCCTTAATAATGTCCGGACGGCTCAGCACCAGGACTTCAGAGCAGTTTTCCTTACCCCAGAAGTCGTCCAGCGACGGATGCCGCTCCTGGATTTCGGTGCCCATGGCGCCGTCATAGATAACGACGCGTTCGCGAACTGTGTCGAGAAAATTCTTCATTCTGTCTTTGTTCAAGACCCTAAGTCGAGACCCGGCTGCGGGTTCCCGCTGATCTTAATTGTAATCGCCACAGGCGTTGTTCAACCGTTTAGGCCAGTGGCAAGCGCGATTCGCGCGTTGAGTCGCTAGTTTCGCAAGGTGAATGGTGAATGGAGACGTGTCAGTGCCACGCCTCTACGTCGGATGGGTCCGATCACGCGCGATGACCGGGATCCCCGGACCGCGCCGCTTTTGCGCGGACTGGGGTGGGGTGTCGGCGATCACGTGCGATCCCGGCGATTTTTCCTTCGCCCCTCCCCCCTGCCCTCCCCGTTTCACCCAATTTCACCCAAGCTCACCCAATGTCACCCAACAATGGCTGAGGGGTTACAGGCACTTGTCTTCACAAAACTCTCTAGCCTGGGTCCCCGCCACGTGCTTCGCGAGGCGGGGTGGAAGATCGGCTGAGAGGTCGCAACCTTTCACCAACTGAAACTAACCTTCCGCGTTTTCAAAGAACTTCGTGTTGCACAACCTTGGTCGCTCTCTACAAATAGCATAAACAAACAGGAGAATCAATTACGAAAATAAGGCCGACTCTAAAGGGAAAACCGAATCGAATGGAGCTGGATCCCCAGTCGGGGAATGCTGGGGTGCGGTGCGGCTGAGCAGTCGCCGCCCGGGCGCAAAAAAGTGGGCGCCGTTTTCAGACGCCCACATATTTAGCTGTTCACGTTTGTCGAGATAGACTCTGAAGAAATTAACTATGAAGAAAAATACTCGTTGCCGGCCGGGCTGAGCGCAGTGCCATGCATTTGTCCGCACACCGGGCACAAGCGCTGGTGGCGCTGAAAGGCTTCGTCAGCGTCTCGCTGGCAGGCTCCCAGCGTTTCCAACTGGTACATCTGCTGTTCGTCCTTTTTAGGACTGGAAAAGAATTGCACGATGCTTGATTTAAATAGATGGTCGGCTTGTGAAGCGGCTTGTTGCAGCGCTGCTCCCCGCGGACATAGATCGCTGTTCATCATCACACCCTGGATACTTCACACCCTGAATACTTCTGCTTCGGGCACCTTTTTAAACGCTTCCCGATGCGTTGTCCATAGGCTTTACCGGCTTTTTACAGCCTGGAACCGGGGAATTTACCTGGGGGATGCCGCGGCTGATGTGAGCCAGTCACAAATCAAACATTTTTAAGCGACGTCATCCCGACATGCCGTAAAGCGAGCGCGCGTTGTCATCAGCGCGCGAGTAGGCCGGAGGGACCTTGTGTTTGTCAATGTCTTGAAAACGCGTCGAATAGCGCAAGGTCCCTCGCTCCTATTCGGACGCTGGTGACTGCGCGTCCTCATCGACGGAGACTCGGGATGACGTTCAATTAAAAGGAATGCAAGCTGACGATCCTTGAGGCCTGCGCTCTAACTTTTCATGCGGCAAACTTATATCCCAATCCTGGCACAGTAAGAATCAACACGGGATGCTTGGGATCGGCTTCCAGTTTTTGCCGCAAACTGCCCACATGGACGTCAACGGTCCGCGTGAACGTGTCTTCGCTATAGCCCCAAACTTCCTTGAGCAGAACTTCACGCGAGAGCGTGGTGCCGCGATGCAGAACAAAATACCGCAGCAGACGAAACTCACGCGCCGAAAGCGGAACGGGTTTCCCCTCGCGTGACACGGTGGTTCCGCGCAAGTCCACTTCCAGGGGACCAACTTGCTGCACTCCGTCCGGTTCCTGATCGGCGCCGTTGGCGCGACGCAGATGTGCTTCAATGCGTGCCAGCAATTCCAGCATCTCAAACGGTTTGGTCAGGTAGTCGTCGGCGCCAATTTTCAGGCCCAGGACTTTATCGAGCAGTTGTCCGCGCGCCGTGAGCATGATCACCGGCACGGTGTTGCCGGCTTTGCGGATGTCGCGGCAAACGTCCAGGCCATTCTTGCCGGGCAGCATCACGTCCAGCAGGACCAGGTCATACTTGCCGGCCAGCGCCTTGCGCAAGCCTTCATCGCCGTTGACGGCAAAGTCCGGTTCGTAGCCTTCTCCCCTGAGCCGGTCGCTCAGGGTCATGCGCAGATCTTCTTCGTCTTCAACAATCAGAATGCGATCACTCATAAGACTTCACCGGCAGTCTTGGTTGAGACGGTGCCGGACATTTTCTCCCGCGGTTCGCGTAAGCCTTCCGCCACAGCTAGTCTGATGGTAAATGAACTTCCCTTGCCCGGCTCGCTTTGTACGGTAAGGCTGCCGCGCATGGCTTCAATCACCGTCTTGGCCAGCGGCAAGCCCAGACCCGTGCCGTGGATGTTCGATCCGGCCACCGAAGGACTGCGGTAAAACGGTTTGAAGATGTGCTTCAACTCTTCTTCACCAATGCCGATACCGTGATCTTCCACGGTGATTTCCACTTCGCGCGCGCTAGCGCCTTCGTTTCGCGCCGCGGCGCGAACTCCAACCCAGTGGTCTTCGCCGCCGTACTTCACCGCGTTGGTGATCAGATTCTGCACGCATTGCGCCAGTGCGGAAAAATCAGCGCTGGCCAAGGGCAAATCAGGGTCGATGTGCTTTTCGATACTTGCGCCGGCCGCCGTGACGATGCTCGCGGTATTCTCCAGCGCGGCGGCAATCACTTCATGAATGTCCACGGGACGCAGTTGATAACGCTGCGGCTGCTGCTGCGTTGCGGCGAAAACCAAAACCTGGTCCACCAGCGTGGTCAGTTGCCGCGTCTGCTTCACGATCGTCGCGCCGTAGCGCGCGAGTTGCTGCTTGTCGGCAACCACGCCATGCGCGATGTTTTCCGCCGCGGATGAAATCACCGCCAGCGGCGTCCGCAGTTCGTGGGAAACGCCGGCGACAAAGTCCATTTGCAATCTGGCCAAACGGCGCGCACGCTGGCTGGCAATCACCACCATGCCCATGGT
>Ga0209069_10000345_pt1 | contig 20476 bp, 22 predicted proteins | sample Str013_2_FD_187202 | JGI IMG/M metagenome (GOLD analysis project Ga0209069, IMG submission 187202) | Freshwater sediment microbial communities in response to fracking from Pennsylvania, USA - Straight Creek_MetaG_SC_2013 (SPAdes) (version 2) | ecosystem: Environmental > Aquatic > Freshwater >...
GGTTATAATATAAAGGTATTTTTTCGGTAAATTCGCACCACTTTTAACCGGCGGTTGTAGATTTTAGCTTGAATGGCGCTATATCCTGCCTTTATCCAAATCTACCCCGGTATTCTAACATCCTAAATAAATTGTACCATGGTTTTCGACTTGGACATGATCAAAAAATTGTACAGCAATTTTGCCAGCCGTGTAGATACTGCCCGTAAAGTTGTCGGACATCCCCTTACATTAACAGAAAAGATATTGTACGCCCACCTTTGGCAGGGAAACGCCTCAGCGGCATTTGAAAGAGGCAAAAGTTATGTGGATTTTGCCCCGGACCGTGTGGCCATGCAGGACGCAACAGCCCAAATGGCGCTGCTCCAGTTTATGCAGGCAGGCAGGAAAACAGTTGCAGTTCCCTCCACTGTTCATTGCGACCACCTGATTGTGGCAAAAGACAACAGCAAAACTGACCTCGACAGGGCTGTAAAAGAAAGCAGCGAAGTATATGATTTTCTTGCATCTGTGAGTAATAAGTATGGCATCGGTTTCTGGAAACCGGGAGCCGGTATTATCCACCAGGTTGTTCTCGAAAATTATGCCTTCCCTGGCGGTATGATGATTGGTACTGATTCACATACGGTAAATGCAGGTGGGCTGGGTATGATTGCCATTGGGGTAGGTGGTGCGGATGCCTGCGATGTAATGGCAGGTCTGCCCTGGGAACTTAAATTCCCCAAATTAATTGGAGTAAAACTAACCGGCAAATTAAATGGATGGACCGCCCCTAAAGACGTCATCCTAAAAGTAGCAGGTATTCTGACAGTAAAAGGAGGCACAGGTGCCGTGGTGGAATATTTTGGTGAAGGCGCTACCAGTATGAGTTGTACCGGAAAAGGAACCATTTGTAATATGGGTGCCGAAATTGGCGCCACTACCTCCACTTTTGGTTATGACGACAGCATGAGCCGCTACCTGAATGCAACAGGTCGTGCTGAAATCGCCGCACTGGCCGATGGTATTCAACAACACCTCACCGCTGACCCTGAGGTATATGCACAACCAGAGAAATTTTTCGACCAGGTAATTGAAATCAACCTTAGTGAACTGGAACCACATCTAAATGGTCCATTTACACCAGATTTAGCAACACCCATTTCAAAAATGAAAGAGGCTGCAGCCGCCAATGGCTGGCCCACTAAAATAGAAGTGGGGTTGATAGGAAGTTGTACCAATTCTTCTTATGAAGATATTTCCCGTGCAGTAAGCCTGGCCAGACAGGTTTCTGAAAAAGGTTTGAAAATTAAGTCAGAATTCACCATCACGCCCGGCAGCGAACAGGTTCGCTTTACCATCGAAAGAGATGGTTTCCTCAAAATATTTGATAAAATAGGCGCAACCGTCTTCGCAAATGCCTGTGGTCCCTGTATTGGTATGTGGGACAGGGTAGGCGCTGAAAAAGCAGAGAAGAACACCATTGTTCATTCCTTTAACCGAAACTTTGCCAAGAGGGCTGATGGGAACCCCAATACATTTGCATTTGTTGGTTCACCAGAACTAGTAACAGCATTGGCCATAGCAGGTGATCTTTCCTTTAACCCCCTCACAGATACTTTACTCAATGAAAAAGGTGAAAGGGTAAAACTGGATCCTCCTACTGGATTTGAATTACCCCCTAAGGGTTTCTCAGTAGACGACCCCGGCTTCCAGGCACCTGCTGCTGATGGAAGTGGCATAGAAGTAAAAGTGGACCCAAATTCAAAGCGCCTTCAGCTTTTGGCTCCCTTCAGCGCATGGGAAGGAACTGATTTGAAAGGACTGAAATTGCTGATAAAGGCAAAAGGTAAGTGTACAACCGACCATATTTCAATGGCAGGGCCCTGGTTAAAATTCCGCGGACACTTGGATAATATCAGTAATAACATGCTGATTGGGGCGCTTAATTTCTTCAACGAAAAAACGGATAATATCAAAAACCAGCTTACTGGTTCATACGGTCCGGTTCCTGCGACCCAACGTTCTTACAAAGCTGCTAATATCGGCACCATTGTAGTGGGCGATGAAAACTACGGTGAAGGCTCCAGCCGTGAACATGCTGCTATGGAACCACGGCACCTGGGAGTAAGGGCCGTATTGGTGAAATCATTTGCAAGGATTCATGAAACCAACCTGAAAAAACAGGGAATGCTGGCACTTACATTCGCTGATAAAGCCGATTATGATAAAATTCAGGAAGATGATACCATTGATATTTTAGGGTTGCAGGAATTTACAGCAGGCAAGCCGCTTGCACTGGCTTTGCACCATAGTGATGGCAATTCGGATATTATACAGGCAAACCATACATATAATGACCAGCAAATTGAATGGTTTAAAGCAGGTGGAGCGCTGAATATTATAAGAAGGGAGTTTCAGAAAAACTGAGTTTTTATACCCAATTCGATAGATAGTAAATACAAGTAACTTTGATTTACAATTAAGTCTGCCAAATGGCAGACTTTTTTATTGAATTCTTTTCTGCAATTAAGTTTGTACCAAAAGAACGGGGTTGTCGTTATAATTGCATACCGTAAAACAAGCTCTCATGGCCCATATAGATGTAATAAAAAAATTCTTCCACCTGCTGGAGCAATTTAATACTGATCAAAACGAATACAAGGCAATTCTTCACCCCATGGTGGAGCAATTGGAATATCCCAACCTGATGATGAGTGAAATGAGAAAAAGAAATTATGCCAGCCTGTTGTCCGGCGCAGAAGCAGGAAAGAAAATGCTTACTTACCAACGATTTGAAAATGCAAATTTTATTGAAGCAGGTGATAAGGTAGTTGCCGAATTCCAGTGGACTGGTGAATTAAAAACAAGGGCCGGTAAATTAAAACCCGGCCTTGTGTTAAAAGCTAATATCTGCGCCATATTCGAATTCAGGGATGACAAAATATACCGCCAGCGCAATTATGATTGCTACGAACACTTCTATTGAAAAATCCTTTTCAATATTTGCTTACTCGCACAAACTTAGTGTACTGGTATCTTTTGTAGTGATTTGTATCAGGTTTACTTTGCCTGCTTTATTATAATGTAACACCAATATTCCATAAGCCATCTCGAATGCATCCCAGTTTTCGTCTTTCAGTTTGGAATTGCCCAGCCATTTGAACAAACCATTTCTTGGTGCGCCCATTATGGGGATACTGAGCTTTACGTTGGATTTTTCCCTGATTTCAATATAATCGCGATCAGTATAAAAATAAATTTCACGATCCTTGTAAGAAATCAATGCACCACATTTGGCAGTGGTTCCTTCATCATCTTTACTGGTAAAACAGGGAAGTTTGGCGGTAATATCACCAAACCTGGCGTTGGGTTTGAGGCCATTTACTTTTCCATCCAGGATATCTACTTCAAAAGTGCCACATTTGGGTTTGGCAATCAATTGGGCATTTGATGTTAAAAAGCCTGCAACAGTAAGCAATAGCAATACTATTTTTTTCATATACAATTTATTGGTTTGAGAAACGGGGTTTTCACTTTCTATGCAAAATGCTTGCTAGATTCTCGTTTTCCGCCATAATCATTAACCAACCGATCATAATTCTTTCAGTAGTAGACTGCTGTAAGGTTACTTATTTATATTAAGTTGCAGGTATAAGAAACCAAGCTTTATGCGCCTATCAGGGATAATTGCCTTATTAATCTTGTCTTCTGCTGTTTGCAGGTCTCAAAACAATAGTAAAAAAGATTTTGCAGTAATTGGATACTATGCCGGCAGGACAACCATGATTGACAGTTTTGAAGTAGAGAAACTGACACACCTAATTTTCTGCTTTTGCCATTTAAAGGGTAACCAGTTGGCCGTCTCCAATGCACGCGACAGCGCCACTATCCTTCGAATGGTGAGCCTAAAAACAAGAAACCCTTCATTGAAAATTATTCTTTCCCTCGGTGGCTGGGGTGGTTGCCAAACCTGCTCTACCGTATTTTCAACTGCAAAGGGTAGAAGGGAATTTGCACGCTCTGTCAGGGACCTGAACCAGTTTTTTGGCACGGATGGAATTGATATAGACTGGGAATATCCAACCATTGAAGGCTTTCCGGGACATCCTTACAGTCCGGATGACAAACCCAATTTTACAGCATTGGTAACACAACTCAGGAAAAAACTTGGCAATAACAATCAAATTAGTTTTGCCGCCGGGGGATTCAGCAAGTTTATCGACTCCTCACTTGCATGGAAAAAAGTAATGAAGAAAGTGGACCGTGTTAATATAATGAGTTATGATCTTGTCCATGGCTTTAGTACTGTTTCGGGCCATCATACGCCGCTGTATTCAACCCCAAAACAAACAGAGTCAACCGACAATGCAGTACAAAAGTTATTAGCTATCGGAGTCAACCCTGGCAAAATTGTAATAGGCGCAGCATTTTATGGAAGGTATTTTGAAGTGAGCGATACCCTCAACAATGGTTTGTACCAACCTACAAAATTCTACCACGGTATTTCCTACCGTTCTTTTGCGGATTCCATAAACCAGGCAAATGGATTTGTTCAATACTGGGATAGCGTTGCAAAAGCGCCCTATGCCTTCAATGCACAAAGAAGGTTGCTGGCTACCTATGACGATACCAGTTCTATAAAATTAAAAACAGAATACGTGCGCAAATACAAATTAAACGGAATCATGTTCTGGCAACTCGCCGATGACGCATTCACCAATGGATTACTGGATGCTATTGACCGTGTAAAAAAAGAAGAAGACTTAAAATAAAAATTCATCCGCACTTACCCTTATTTTATTGTGGGCTGCCAATATTGTAACCAGTCAATCATCCTGCTGGTATAACCATATTCATTGTCAAACCATGTAATCAGCTTGAGGTGGTTGCCCACTACGGATGTTAATGTTCCATCTATTACACAGGAATTGGTATTCCCCTTGATATCCAATGATACCAGCGGGTCCTCGTTGTATTCAACCACGTTTTTATAATCATGGGCCGCAGATGTTTTGAACAACTGGTTAATGGCTTGTTTGGTGGATGGCTGTTTTAACTGTATACTAAAATCAGCCAATGCCCCATTCGCAACAGGTACGCGGGTAGAAACAGCCGCCACTTTATTATTCAGCATGGGAAACAATCGCTCGATACTATGAGATAAATCTATTTCTACCGGAATAATGGATTCTGCTGCTGCCCTGCCCCTCCTGAATTGTACATGTGGTGCATCCACCAGCGCCTGCCTGGATGTATAGGAATGTAATATATTTACCTGGACAGATTCAATGCCAATAGAATTAAGAATGAAAAATATATGTGTAACGCAATTCGTCATGCAACCACCCGGAGAAACGATGTCAACCGAATCATGAAGCAAATGCTGATTAAATCCATAAATCAATAATGGGATATCTGAAGAACCTGTAGTAGACAGCAATACTTTCTTCGCTCCCGCCTGTAGATGCAGGGAGGCTTTATCCCTGGTGGTAAACTGACCGGAACATTCCAATACCACATCTATTCCTAGTTGTTTCCATGGTAACTGTGAAGGATCCAACTGTCTGAAGGTATTTACCTGCTTTTCATTTACTACCAGCCTGTCTCCTGAATCAAGAACCTTTGTGGGGAAGGTCCCATATACCGAATCATAATTGAGCAGGTAAGCCAGATTGCCTGTTTCCATTGGATCATTCACGGCAACCAGGTCTATTCCTTTCATTTCAATCAATCGCCTGAAAAGCAAACGCCCTATTCTTCCCATTCCATTTATCGCAATACGCATATCAGCTATTTAAAATAAGCTGCAAATATCCTAAAGATTGCAAATCCTTCCGTAACTATTCTGTCATAAACGGGTAAAAATAACAAAGGCTTAGGCATCAAACCATTTTCTAAACTCGGCGGCCTTTTCTTTACTAATGACAAGTTCGTCCAGTTTGCTGCATTTGATGGTAACATGAAGCTTTCCAAGCTCGTCCGTTCGGAAACTTTCAATAAAGCGGAGATGAATTATAAACTGCCGGTTGGCGCGGAAAAACAACTTCGGGTCGAGTAATTCCTGTATTTCGTCTAATGAACGGAAATCAGTAATGAATTTCTTTCCTTCATTGTTCAGCAGGTATATTACCTCTTCCTTTGAGAAGCCGATGATATCCTGCTGCTGGACGAATGTAACCGAACGCCCGATATGCACGGCAAATCTTTCCTTATACTTATTGCTTTGCGCAAAATTGCCAAACAATTTTTTAACGCCTTCCACATACAGAGCGTTGTGAAACTTGTCCTGCAACTGGTGAAACTTCTGAAAGGCTATTTCCAGTTCCTTTTTTTCAATAGGTTTTAGCAGGTAATCAATACTATTTACCTTAAATGCACGAATGGCATATTCATTATAGGCCGTGGTAAATATGATGGGGCAATCGATGCTGCGGTCGGCAAACACATCCAGGCTGATACCGTCCGACAGTTGTATATCCGAAAGAATCAAATCAGGCCCGGGATGCGATTGTAACCATTCTTTTGACTCCTCTACGCTCGCTACAGGTCCATACAACACCGCCCCAGGTTCCAGTTCCTTTACCAATCGTATTAAACTAACCGCCACCAGTGGCTCATCTTCTATAATCAGGATGTTCATAGCAGGGGTAAATTAATCTCAAAAGTGGATTCCGTTTCATTTATTTCTACCGGTTTGCCGGTAAGGTAGGCATACAATTCCTTTAATTGTTTCAGCCCCTGCCCATTGGATGTTTCTATTTGCCTGCGCAATTGTTTGTTGTTATGAATGTGCAGGTAATCGTCTTCATCCCATATCTCAATATGTAATGGCATATTGGCCTGAACAATATTGTGTTTGATGGCATTGTCAATCAGCATTTGTAGCGTTACCATCACAATACCCTTTTCCTTCGCAGCTTCACTGATGTCTACCCGGATATGGATGGCATCCTTATAACGGATATCCAGCAATGAAATATAATGCTGTATGAAGTTTAATTCTGTTTCAATACTTACTACTTCATTCTCCTTGTGCTCGAGTACATAGCGGTATACTTTCGACATGTGCCGGATAAATTCTGATGCAAGCTCAGGATTGCTTTGTACCAAGCCATCCAGCGAGGAAAATGTATTGAATAAAAAATGCGGGTTCACCTGGTTCTTTAAATGATGATACCGCATCATTGACTTTTCCTTTTCCAGTTCCGCCGCGGTAACCGTAAGCGCGGCATTGGAAAGCACGGAGTTTTCCCATTTAATAAAAAAGTATTTGAAATAAGAGATAAAATTAATCAGGGAAATAAACATTACAAAGATGATTCCCAGCAGTGTTAGAAACTGCGGTGTTGCATAAGGTGGAAGGATGGTTTTAGCAAAGTAGATAATGGTCAAAAAAAATGGTGCAATGATAAGGATTGATAACAGCAATTGCAGTATGATTCTTTTACCCACATTCTTATCGAAAGGAACATATTTATCAAGGGATTTGCTGAGGTACTCAACCAATTTCCAGATAAAAGTCAGAAAAACAAATTGTATACAGAATACCATCAGGTGAATCTCTATTGCCCATTCAGGAATAAGAAAATACCGCACCACAGAAATAACCATGGTAAAAAAAAGAATAACCACATATGGCAGCATTTTCAATTTCATGCCCTGATTATTTTTCCATCCTGCATTTCTATCATTTCATCCGAACCCCTTGCAAAATCAGTATCATGCGTTACGGTAATAATGGTCTGTTTGTTTTCATTGGACAATTGACGGAATATTTCAAATACCCTTACTGAATTGGCCTTATCAAGGTTCCCTGTTGGCTCATCTCCCATAATTATTGCTGGATCATTAATAAGCGCCCTTGCAATGGCTACTCTTTGTTGCTGTCCGCCAGACAATTTATTAGACAATTTTTTTGCAAAACCATCCATACCCACCATTCGCAATTTTTCAATTGCCCTTGACTCCACTTCTTCCTTTGAATATTTACCCAGTTTCAAAGCAGGCAGCATAACATTCTTTAATGCCGTAAATTCTGGCAGCAGGAAATGAAATTGAAATACAAAACCAAGATTTTCGTTTCTAAACTTAGCCAGGTCATTTTGTTTCCAGCCATTTAATTTCTTATCCTTTATTTCAAGTGTGCCGGTAAAATCAGTGTCCATTGTACTTAAAATATATAACAGGGTTGATTTACCACAACCTGATTTACCCACTATGGAAAGGAACTCCCCTTTCTTTACTTCAAAACTTACTTCATCCAGTACTTTAAATGGCTCCGGCTCATTAAAGTATTTGACAATATTGCTGGCTTTTAAAATCGTATCCATGCTTCCGTTTGTATTATTTTTTTCAACAATTACTAACCCCTGATTATCCTGACAGGATCAATCCTTGATGCCTTCCTGCTGGGGAAATAACCCGCGAATAAAGTGGTTAAGAATCCAAACAGTACGCCCATAATATAATGCTCGGGTAAGAAGTTGACCGGGAAAGTGGCAATCCTGAAAAATGTTCCCTCAGGAAAAGGTGTAATGGACAACAGGTAACTGAACAAAAATCCAACACCCAATCCCAATATGCCTCCCAATATTCCAATAATCAATGATTGAAAAAGAAATATTGCCGTAATGTCCTTACCCTGGAAACCGGTTGCTTTCAGGATAGCGATATCCTTCATCTTGTTGATGATGTTCATGTTCATGATATTGTATATACCAAAACCCGCTACCAGCAGTAAGGTAAATGAAACCACCCCCGTCATCACATCCCTGATTTTTTCTCCCGCAAGAATGGATGCGTTGGCTTGTTCCCAGTCTTCCATATATACTTCGGGCAATTGTTTTTTCAATCCATCGGCAAATACTTTGGCGGATTTCATTTCCACCAGCTTGATGTTTAAATCCGTTACATAGGACGGATCGCGTTGCAATATTTTTTGAACAGTAGCCAGGGTTGCATAACTCTTTGTATCATCCAGGGTAGAAATGCCATAGGAAAATATGCCTGCCACTTTCAATACCAGGTTATATCCTTCCGGGGTAGTAACACTCACGTGATCACCCACCTTCACACTTACTTTATTGGCCAGCCCCCTTCCCATGATGATAACATCATTTCCCTTCAACAAATCATCCAGGCTGCCTTCATCCATCTTCCTGTCGAGGTTAAACAACAGCTGCTGTTTCTTCACATCTATCCCTGATATATTACCGGGAATCTGCACCGGGCCATTGTTAAAGAACACCTGCGAGGTAAGCATGGGTGCGACACCCACCACACCAGGCAACTTTTCCAATTCATCAGAAATGTATTGTGCGTTCTTTATTTTAGGTAAATCATTTTTAGGGCGCTGGTGCCGAACCACAAACCAGTCGGCAGCTTCTATCTTTGTTTCCTCTTTCTCGATGATGGTGGATGGCTGCACCACCACGGGATTGTATATACGTATATGCGGTGTATTGTCCATCGCCATGTCCTCAAGGAACTGGTTTACACCGGTCATAAAACTGATCATTACGATAAACATGCTGATACCGAACAACACACCCATCATGGCTACCAGGCTCTGTTTCTTCTTGGTAACAAGATGCGTTACCGCAATACTTAATGCAAGTCTCCAGTTCATTGTTGAACGATTAAAGTGGAAGAATTGGTTAACCCCGCTGTTACTTCTACAAATTGATCATCTTCCGCACCCTTTTTGATTTTTATTTTCGTCAGTTTATTCCCTTCCTTTACCAGCACACTGTCTCCTTTGAGAACCGCAGCCTTTGGAATGACCATCACTTTTTCCTTTCCCTTCATTACTATATTCGCCTCCACATTCAGACCATATAATTTAACCGGCAAATCATCGGTGAAAATGGCATCGGCCCGAAAGGATTGTTCCACACGGTTGAGCAATGGATAAATCTTCTCGATGCGCGCATGAAATATTTTATTAGGATAGGCATCCATGGTAATCATCACTTCCTGGCCCACGCTTACTTTTCCCAGATCATCTTCATCAATCAATAATTTGGCAATCATCCTCCCGCTGCCAATTAAGGCTACGGGCTGATTGGGCGCTACCAAATCGCCTTTTTGTTTGTATACATCATATACGAGGCCGTTGGCATAACTTCTTAGCTGCCCATTCGATTTCGTTGTCTTTGCCAGTTGCAATTGATTGTTGGCCTGCTGCAACTGGAGGGCAGAATTCAATCGCTGCTGGCCGAGTTGTTCCTGCAGACTTTGTACATCGTGCTGGGAGGTTTCATATTGCAATTTGTATTTCTCGTAATTGCTGGCGCTGATGGCGTTTTGCTCAAAGAGATTTTTATACCGGTTGTATAGCAGCTGGTCGTTTTGCAATTTGGCCTGCGCAATCGCCAGTTTGTTTTCCAAATCCTTTACCGCCGGCGCATTACCCGCTGTTACAGGAATGGTTTTAGCCAGCAATTCTGTGGCAGTGATTACCTGTGTTTGCTGACTGCTATTGGTAAGTGTGAAAAGCAATTGCCCCTTCTTTACAGTATCCCCTTCCTTTACCAATGCCTGTTGCAGGAAACCATCGGTTTCGGAAACCACCTTGTATTCATTTTCTGGCACCAGGGTTCCGGAAGCATATACGGCTTCCGTCAGTTGTTTTACCTGTGGCTGCACTTCTTTTGTTTTCTGTTTACAGGAAACTACCAGGAGAGCCAGTAACAACATTGAAAATAAAATCCTTTGTATCATGTTCATCATTTTAAAGTCAGTAAAAGTTGGTATACCATTCCGTCATTCAGGTTTTGTAAATAATCAAGCTTTGCCTTATTGTATTCCTGGAATATGGTATTGAATTCATCAAATTCCATTACACCTTCTTTCATATTCAATTGGGCGATGCGCAGGTTATCAGTCGCCACACTTACTTTTTGCTGCAATACGGCAAGCTTCTTCTCTGCGGCATGGAACCCGTTCCACCATTCCGATTGCTGGCGCGTAAGGTCATTCATTACCTGTTGCTGTACCGTTTTTGCCAGTTGCCATTGCAGTTCGCTCTTCTCGCGGGTGGCACGGTAAAAGTTTCCCTGGAAGATGGGGAAATCAAGGCGCAGGCCAATATTGCTGTAATCAAAATTGATATGCTGGTTAGCAGATGGTTTCATTTGCCACTGGTAAGTATACTTGCTGTTGAAAGCTATTTTTGGCAGCGCGGCTTTCTGTGTTTCTTTTAATTGTTGTTCCGCCACTTTCATTTTCAAATCGGCTTCCTGCCAGGCGGGACGTTGCTGAATGGATATGGCCGATGGGGTTCCTATCCAACTGGCAGTTTCCAGTGAATCATTGATATGAATTACCACGCTGTCCTGCAGGTTCAATAACTGGTGCAATACAATAAGGGCAAGGTTATAACTTTTCTCGGATTCATATCCTGCACTTCGAATGTCCAGTTGCAGGTTCTTGCTTCTGTTGAAGTCAGCCGGATTTAAAACCCCATTGCTTTTTCTTTCTTCCAGTATTTTCATCAATTGACCAGATACCTCCTGGCTGGATGCATTTAGTTTTATTAATTCACGAAATACCAGGGCCTGGTAATAATATTGTACCAATTGTATGCGCAGGTTTTCCTCGTTTACCTTCGTGTTCCATGCTGTTTGTTGTGATTGCAGTTTGTACCGCTTCAATTGTTCCCATTTTTCAAAATTAATAACAGGCACTGTCAGCTCTATGCCACTGCTGAAACTATAGGGCAAACCAAACTGTACCTTGCGAAACTTATCAGGGCTTCCGCCAAAGATGGCTTCTGGTATTAACTGGGAAGTAATGATGGGATAATAATCTGCAGTACCAAACAGGTTGAGCTTGGGCAATAAGGAACTCTTATTGATGGTCTCCTCTTTTTTGCTGATGGCTTTTTGTAATTGCGATTGCTGTGTTACCACGCTGTTTTTATCGGCATATTGCAACACCTCATCCAGGCTATTGAAATTTACCTGGGCATATAATATACCGGTAAAGTAAACAGCCAGCAGTGTTACGGCAAATCTCTTCATACAATTGGTTTGAAGGCACAAAGAGACGACAGCCTGCCGTATTAATCAATAATTATTCAGCGAAACGGAAAAATTGTGCAGGGAAACAGAATCCTCTTGGCAATTGAAGGATTACAAATGCTTTACCTGGCGCAATCCAGATCGGCAAACGACTTGCTGCCATCATCGTATACCTCTATTCTTAAGGTGACGCCTGAATTTCCAGACATCCATGACAGCTTCATCCACAAAGGATCTTTTTTAGGGAATTTCAGTTGGTAATAATAAAACCCCTGTGTTCCAGCACAGGTTTTGAGAAGCTGATAAGTATATCGCTTTTTGCCAAGGAGGCTATCAATGGGCATTGGTTTAAAACTATTGTTTCCCATTCCCATGATCAGGTAATTGGTAAAGCCGGAGCGTGGACCGCGCAACATGAGGTACCAGCCAATCGGCTTGTTTTGCATGTTCTGATATACAACTCCGTTCACCGACAGGTTAATTGCGCCCTCCCGAAAGAAATTTATTTTCATATCCTCACTCATTTCTATCCGGTTATTCTTCCATTTAATGGGAACAAGTGCTGGTTTCCCTATCGACCAATCCCCTATTGCATGTTTACCGCTATCGGGTGCAAGTTTATACATGAAATCATACAATGAAATGGTTTTGCTTTGTGCATGGAGGTTAATACCCAGGCAAAAGAGGAGTGCAGAAGGGAACAACTTGCGCATATAAGGAGGATTATGGTTGTTTAAATATACCAAATACTAAAGCACCACCTTATTAAGGTAGTGCTTTTGACCATTCCTATGCTGTCCCCATTGACAGCTTAGTACCCCACAGCTAGCTTACTTTCTTTAATAAGTTGATGGATTGCATACCGCTGGCATCGCGGTAATCAATTTGTTTTATATCGCCCGGAAAAGCGAAACGGTATCGCTTGCCGGTAACCCCTCCGGTAACCGTAAGCGCCGAATTACCGGTATAGGAAAAAGATACATCGGGCCATCTCCCGGGTTGGTTGGTGTTGACGTTTACCGGGTTGCTCAATTTCTTTGGCGTTGAATCGCTCAGTTCTGAACGTTTGTTTCCGCAATTGCACATAAAATAGGATTTAATCTTCTTTATAATCTGGCATACCAGGTGGTTTGTTTTTATTGGACGCAGTTGCCTGTTCAAGTAAACATGCCGCACCCGATAAGGCTGCCCAGTATAATAATTTATCAAACCATCCATGTCCTTCCCATAATCCAAAGGGAAGCGCCACCCATACACTTACGCAATAAAAGCAGTCCAGTAAAGTTCCGAAAAAACCATTGCCAGCTTTTTTCCGTAACAAAAAAATAATATCAAAGGGGCCATCCTCTTTTGAAAACAAATGAGTGATGCGCCACACCGCTAAAGACAGTAATACAAAATAAAATACTTCCATTCCCTTTGATGTATTGTTCCTGCTTACTTCCAATTCTCCTATAAAACTAGAACAAATCCTGCCGGCAGCAATCCGGTAAACCGGGAAACTGCCAACAGGAAATGAACATGCCTATGCTTCAAAAATGGACGCTATTTATAATAAGTCATTCATTCAGTGCTGTATACAATTTCATTTGTCGTTATAAAAAGAAAAACAGCAACACTCCCATCCACATTTTATTCCACAATGGGTGCCGGAGGGCAGCAACGGTACTCCTGGGTTTTATCCAGTAAGTCAATCTGCTTGCGGAGCAAATCATTTTCCAATTGCATTCTTTCCTTCAGCCATGGCTCGCATACATCACAATCATCAAGACAACCTTTCACAATAATGCCACCGGTAGGAATAGAAAAAGTGGTATCAAATTCTATCGCCTGTTTTGTTTCTGCAGTTACACTGCCGGCTTTGTCTAAAAGGTTCTTTGCAACCAATTGATCATCCACTTCTTTCAATGCCTTGTTCCTGGTATCAATATCCAGTGGAATACCGGCATTGGGATCCTGTGTAAAGAACTGTGTTCCTACATTGGGATGCAGTGCAGAAATGGAAGAACTATCAAAACTTGCAGCACTGATGCTGGCACCTGCGGCGAAATTGGCAACAGGTACCGCAGTTCTTTTTATAACTGTTGTGGCAGGTACATCCTGTGGTACCAGTGCAATAGGAATAGCGGTAGCGCCGGGTGCCAGTACACCACCGATGGGTGCGTTGTCGTCTATCACCCTTCTTTCAATGGCTACCAGTTCAAACTTGATGACTTGTTTTTTATTGATGCGGTAAAACAGGTAGGTAACCGCATGACATTTATTGGCATTGCTAAACTCGCGTGAAGATGCTTCAAAATGATCCTCAGATTCTCCCTGTATATGGGTACGCGTGCTTACTTCACCTACGGAAATGGAATGTGCTTTGTGTGTAGAGGCAACTGCCTGTACAGCGGCGCTTTGCACATGTGCCCGCTGCTGGTTGAGGTAATCGGCAACGGAATGACTGTTGTGGTTACCACTGGCATTGGTACTGGCGCTGGCACTCAGGCTGAATGGATTCACACTGCCGCTGGCATCGCCATGAAAATCCCAGTGACTGTCGGATGATTCCTGTGCATGACCCGATTGTGCGGCAGATGCATCAGCCATGTATTTCTGTACTGCCGTCATGTAAAATTGTTCCTCTGAAATCTGTTCACTGCGGTAGCTCAGTTTCGTTTCACTGTCAAAGGTGAAACGGCTCCTTCTGTCTGTAGTAGCCAGTTTTACTTTTTCTCCCGGCAATAAGGTAGTGGTGTAAATGGGGTCTCCCAATGTAAGTCCAAGTGTACAGCGTGAAAAAACAAAACGCAGTACCACTTCTACGTTTACCCTTCTGCGGTTGGCAGCAAGCACATTGGTAGGAAAGGTAAGTACGCGACTAAAATGAATGATGTCGCAATGATCGTCTTTAATCAAATCAGGACAACAAGGAACTACCACTCCCTGTCCGTCTGCAGCTGCATTAACAGCATCTTTGTTGGCCATAATAGTAGGTTTAATGATGAATAAATAATTGATTCTTTTCTTTCTGTGGTCAATACATTTCCTCCCTTACTGTTGGAAAGGAAAAGCGCTGCTAAACAGGTGGCCGCCTGTTTAAGGGATGTTTGGGGGTGGGGTGAAGAAACAGGTTGCTGAAACCTGCATCCTTTTGATTGTGATAGGCATGCACAACAGCCAGTTAAATGGGAAATGCTGCTGTGTGCCACACCTGTTACCATGGTAATCCTGTGTGAACCGGTATGCAAGATAAATCCGTAATCTGCCGCCGCAAATACCCTAAAGTGGTAAATATTTTATTACCCGAACCATCAACTATGATCTATTAACCAACCAACCACAATGGAGCAATAAATTCCAAACTATCTCCCCATATATTTGTTGTATCCTCTCAATAACGGAAATAACCATGGAACCACAAATATTCGGGAAGCTGCCTGCCAATGCGCGATTGGAAAAAATACTAAAATCGGCCAATTATAAGGAGGGTTCATTCAAAAATTTAAGCGAGACGCCCATGCTGGGAGAGGATACCAATTACTGGAAAATGTTGCGTTCCTTCTTTAGCAAACCTTCCAATACCACTCCCTCCAAACCATTACCTTCCGTTATTACCAGGCTGGATACGCTTACAGATGATTACCCGGTGATAGTTTGGTTTGGGCACTCATCGTATTTATTAAGAATAAACGGACTGAATATATTGGTGGACCCGGTACTCAGTGGTTCGGCGGCTCCTTTTTCTTTTATGGTAAAAGCCTATAAAGGCGCCAACGTTTATTCCGTAAATGATCTCCCCCCTATTGATATACTTATATTAACACACGATCATTTTGACCATGCTGATTGTATATCACTAAAAAAAATGATGCCGGGTGTACAACAAATTATCACTTCACTGGGAGTAGGCGCTCATTTGGAATACTGGGGCTTTGATAAAAACAAGATTACTGAAATGGATTGGTGGGATAAATATGTTGCCGCACCTGGAATGGAATTTACCGCTGCGCCTGCGCGTCATTTCTCCGGCAGGGGATTAAAACGCGCCCAGACTTTGTGGTCCTCTTTTATTTTAAAAACACCTACCCATACTATTTACCTGGGTGGAGATTCTGGTTATGATACGCATTTCAAAAATATCGGTGATGCGCACGGGCCCTTTGATTTGGTGATACTGGAAAGCGGACAGTACAATAAGCAATGGCCATTTATACACATGATGCCGGAAGAAACCGTACAGGCTGCTGTTGATCTGAAAGGAAAATTATTGTTGCCCGTTCACTGGGGCAAGTTTACCCTCTCCCTGCATCCATGGAACGAACCTATCAAACGAATCCTTACAAAAGCAAATGAACTGCAGGTTTCAGTTACCACGCCAATGATTGGAGAACCGGTATTGCTGGGCAAAACGCATCCATCTTCTGTATGGTGGGATATATAATCGTTTAAAAAAATAAACTAGGCATTTATTGTTTCGGTGTCTGCACTGGCTCCTGGTATAGACCAAAGATATTTCCCGTGGGGTCGGTAAACCTGGCTGTTAATTCAGGCGCATCCGCGCCCAGTGGTTGCACAATAATGCCTCCGTGTTTTTCCACCAGTTCAATAGAAACCTTGATATCATCCACCATTATGTACACCATCAGTCCGGCAGTATCGATGGGTTCTCTTCCTGTAACCCAGGCACCACTTACCTCACCCACAGAGTCGTCAAAAGCCAATGCACCATCATCACGGCGGCGCGATTTCCATCCAAATACATCGGCATAGAATGCAGCACTTTGTGCCGGGTCTACAGAAGGTATTTCCAGGTAACATATTTTACCATTGCTGTAAGTGGGATGTTGCTCCTTTGCCATAGTTGATGTATTACAGGTGAAAAGAGGGTCATCAAATATATAAAAACTTGTTGCTTGTGTGCGATGCATTTTGATGAAAAAATACCCGCGATAGTATAACTGTACGTCACCGCGGGTATCGGAGCAGTATTGCAAATCTTACCGCATTCAATAGTTTATTGAATGCAATTCAATTGCATCATTGCGTTGTTTTCTTTTTCTTCTTTTTGTGTTTGCTGTCTATCACTGCACCGGTGGCCGCACCTACGCCCGCACCAATCAGTCCCCCTACCACGGCGCCTTCTCCGTGTTTTTTATCTATTACCGCTCCGGCTACTGCACCGGTACCGGCGCCAATTGCCGCACCCTTGGCAGTACCGCTCCATCCTTTCTTTTTCTTTTCCGCTTCCGCAGGCTGGTTATTTACTTGCGCATGGTGCGCTTCTACCATCCGCATCGAATCAATGGTGCGCTTTTTTGCTGCCACGGCCCTCATGGAATCTACCACATGCTGCTTTGCCATTTTTATTTCGGCTTCCCTGGCAGCTTTATTATTGCAGGACATTAACACAATGCCCGCTGAAAATAAAACAATTACATATTTCATAACAGTCATTTTATGGTTTTTACTCAATTACACATGGCTATAGAAAAACCATGCCAGTCTATGCCTGACAGTGGCTAAAAAGGGTAAATTTTTAATTCAATTCAGTATTATTACATTTATGCCCCGCTTATATGGGTTACTACCAGAAACATATTATATCCCTGAAGGCATTATTGTATGCAAAGGAGTACATCACCACCCAGGTGGTACAGTCCAAACAATATATTGATCATCACTTTACTGAAAACATTTCCCTCGCCGATATTTCCGCAAAGGCCTTTATCTCCAAATTTTATTTTATCCGTTTGTTCAAACAATACTATGGCTGCACGCCCCACCAGTACCTTATACAAAAAAGAATTGCTTATGCAAAACAATTATTAAAGCAGGGCCTCGATGTAAAAACGGTTTGTATGCTATGTGGCTTCGACAGTAAGACCACTTTTACCGGGCTCTATAAAAAGATAACAGGTTCCACACCCGCTACCGACCGCAGAAAAGCAATTTCGAAGAATTGATTTCACCCGACATTACAGATATTTGTTTCCAATAAAACACAGTAAAGCATGAAAATAAAAATAACCAGCCTGCCGGTTAGCAACCAGGACAAGGCGCTTGCATTTTATACCAATATACTGGGCTTTGTAAAGAAGAAAGAAATACCCATGGGCGAGCACCGCTGGCTAACCGTAGTAAGCAGGGAAGAACAGGATGGCGTAGAACTGGTGCTGGAGCCAATGGGTTTTGAACCCGCAAAGGTTTACCAGAAAGCCCTTTTTGATGCCGGTATTCCCTGGACTGCTTTTTTTGTAGAGGATGTTCAAAAAGAATACGAACGTCTTATTGCACTTGGTGTAAAATTCTCCATGAAACCCACGCCCATGGGCCCCGTTACATTGGCCGTATTTGACGATACATGTGGCAACAATATCCAGGTGGTGCAGGTGTAATAGTTTAGGGTTTGGGATTTGGAGTTTTTGATGTCTTGTCCTGAAATAGATTTGGAGGGTAATTTTTTCCTGTATACTTTTATGTGTACTACTTAACTAATACACTAATGATACAGATAGATAACTTGTCCTTTGGCTATACTTCCAAAAAGCTGTTGTATAAAAACCTAAGTCTCCAACTCGAAACGGGAAAGATATACGGACTCCTGGGAAGAAACGGTGCCGGTAAATCCACCCTGCTGAAAAACATCATCGGCCTGCTCTTTCCCACCGGCGGCAGCATCAGCGTAAATGGGTTTGTACCCCGCAAAAGACTGCCCTCCTTTTTGGAAACCATTTACTTTATACCCGAAGAGGTATACGTTCCCCCGCTTACCATACACCGTTATGTAGAACTGTTTTCGCCTTTCTACCCCCGCTTCAATAAAGAACAATTGCAGGAATACCTGGAAAGAATGGATGTACAGACTATCGATAAACTGAACACACTTTCCTTCGGACAGCAAAAGAAATTCATTATATCATTTGCGCTGGCCTGCAATACGCATATACTGTTGCTGGATGAACCTACCAACGGACTGGATATTCCCAGCAAGAAAAGATTTCGCAAACTGATTGCCTCTATCATGAATGAGGAACGCATGATTTTCATTTCCACCCACCAGATACGTGATCTCGACAACCTGATTGACCAGGTAATCATCGTAGACAATGGCGATCTATTACTGAATGCCTCTATCACTACCATTGCAGATAAACTCTGTTTCCGTACGGTAGACGAATGGCATGGGGAAGAACCCCTGCTTTATGAAGAAGAGCACCTGAAGGGTATGAGTATTGTAACGGAAAACGTACACCACGAAGAATCGAAAGTAAACCTGGAACATTTATTCAACGCCATTACCGACAATCCCGTGATGGCCAAAACCATTTTCAACAAATAATATTACCCCCATGAATAATGTGTTTAACCTCCGGCGCTTTGGATGGCTGTTCCGAAAAACCATTATGGAAAGACCTGTCCAATTACTGGGTCTTATGCTATTGGTGATAGCGCTGGACATTATGATTTATGCTTTTTGCAAAGCCGTAAGCGGATTCGACCTGGCACAAAGCTGTTCTTTTGTAATTGGAATCACAGGAGGAGGTTGTTTCCTGGCCTCCTTTGTATACAGTCATTTTGCCAGCAATGCCAGTGGTTCCTCATTTCTTACACTGCCCGCTTCCACTTTTGAAAAATGGCTCTGTGGCGTATTGATAAGCGGTGTTTTGTATACCGCTATTTTTCTGCTTTTTTATAAATTAATGGATACCACTTTTATTTCATTTTACCATAAGGGGCTCGATGCAAAAGGACCCTTCTATAAAGAATTATACGATAGGGTGCAGCCATTCCAGCTGATGGGATTTGTAGCCAATAAGACCTATATCATGTTTTTCAATTTTGCAGGATGTATGCTGATAGGTACGCTGTATTTCAACAAAGCGCCGTTTATAAAAGTAGCATTGGTAGTATGCGCCATTTGTTTTGGTGCCTTTCTTTTAAATTTATTGATGGCAAATATGTTCTTTAAGGATGTAAACAGCGCTTTTCCTTATTTCTTTGTGTATGTAACAGAAGGCAGCCAGACAGGCAGGCTGGAACTACCCACGGGCACATTGAAAAATTTAAATACTGTTTTTGAATACATACTTCCGTCTATATTGTGGCTGCTGGCATTGTTGCGATTAAAAGAAAAAGAATTTTAAATAAGCAGGAATGGAGTTTAGAGACAACCCCGCGATTTATATACAGATAGCAGAATACGTATGCGAACAGATTCTTTTAAAGAAATGGAAGCTGGGTGATAAGATAATCAGTATCCGGGAACTGGCAGAACTAATAGAAGTAAACCCAAATACAGTACAACGCGCCTATGATTTTTTACAGCAACAGAATATTATTACCAATAAACGTGGCATCGGCTATTTTACCGAACCTGATGCGATGGAGCGCATCCTTTCATTCCGCCGGCAACAGTTTATGGAAAATGAGTTGCCCGTTTTCCTGCGCAATCTCTATTTATTAAAAATAGATCTGAAGGATATAAG
>Ga0209069_10000346_pt1 | contig 20468 bp, 20 predicted proteins | sample Str013_2_FD_187202 | JGI IMG/M metagenome (GOLD analysis project Ga0209069, IMG submission 187202) | Freshwater sediment microbial communities in response to fracking from Pennsylvania, USA - Straight Creek_MetaG_SC_2013 (SPAdes) (version 2) | ecosystem: Environmental > Aquatic > Freshwater >...
GATGATTGGCAGCAGAATCGACAGCCAAAGAAACGCGACCTCGATCAACGCCCAGTCCGGGCGCTTCACTGCGAAGAACAACGTGCTCCAGAGCACGTTGAGCAGGCCGTTCAGCGCGAACAGTCCGATCACCCATTCTCGCTGTGAACGGCGCTCGGCATGACGCCAAGCAGAAACCGCCGACACCGTTGCCAGGGCGAAAATCAACGTCCAGGCCGGACCAAACAGCCAGTCCGGCGGCTGCCAGGACGGCTTGCGCAGGGATTGATACCAAGGTCCAACATCGGTCAGCGTGCCACCGAGCACACCGATGAAAATCGCGACCGCAGCGGCGGTGACGACGGGCCTCCAGAACGTTCCCTGCATTATGCCGAGGCCAGCCCCGCCATATGGGCAAGGTTCTTGAAAAAGATCCGCACGTGAGCCACCGGCTTGGCGCGCACGAGTTTCTTGTTCATGTAAGCATCCCAGGTCAATTTCTGGACATCGCGATCGCGGCAGATACTGACAAAGCGTTCGCGGCGCCGATCGTTCGAATACCAGTACCACTGCATTATGCCAAGGATTCGAAACACCATGCCGTGCATCCTCATGAATCGCTTCCGTGCGGTGCGCAAGGCTTTGACGTCGCCAGTTTCAAGAAACAGATCGACCGCTTCGGCCGATATCTGACCCCCGACCATGGCATAATAGATGCCCTCTCCTGAGGCAGGCGCCACGACGCCGGCCGCATCTCCGGCGAGCAGGACGCTGCGCCCATCGTCCCATCGCGGCAGTGGTTTGAGCGGGATCGGCGCGCCCTCACGGCGAATGGTCTCCGTCGAGCCAAGACCCGCCGCATTGCGCAATCCACCGACGGAATCCCGCAGCGAGAATCCCTTGCGGGCAGACCCTGTACCGACACTGACCGTGTCGCCGTGTGGAAATATCCAGCCGTAAAAATCCGGCGAGACCGACCCACGATAATAGACGTCGCAGCGCTTGCCATCGAACGACGCATCGGCGGCCCCTGGCGAACGGACGATCTCGTGGTAGGCGAACACATAGGGCAGCCGGTCCGCGCCGGGCAGGCATTGGCGTGCCACCGCTGACAAGGCGCCGTCCGCGCCGATCAACGCCCGCGTTCGGACCGATCTTTCCATCATGGCGCCATCCGTCCCGCGCTCGTCGTAATAGACGATGGTCTGTCCCTCGGCGTCGCGATCGAAGCGTTTGAACAGGCCGGTGCGCCGTTTTGCACCGGAGAACGCGGCACGTTCGCGCAGCCATTCGTCAAACACTTCGCGGTCGACCATGCCGACGAAGCCGCCATCGATCGGCATATCCACCTTCACATCCGACGGCGACACCATTCGCGCGCAGTTGACCTTTGCCACCAGCAGATGATCGGGAATAGCGAAATCGGCGATCAAACGCGGCGGAATGGCGCCGCCGCACGGCTTGATCCGGCCTGCGCGATCGAGCATCAGGACGTTGCGCCCTAGTGACGCCAACACCTGCGCCGCCGTGGCTCCGGACGGCCCGCCACCGACGACAACAGCATCGAACGTCTCATTGTGGGTCACCATTTCATCCTCCCGCCACTGCGGCAGCCTGCAGGCCGCCAAGACGATCGTGCTTCAAGATTTTCGTGGGCGCGCGATGCACCCAAACCGCCATGATGGCCGCCACCACGAACAAGCCGGCTTCGGAAGCAAACACGGCAGCATATGCAAGCGCCGGTGACGACATCAGGTATCTGGCAACATCGCTCGCCAGTGTTCCAATGAAGCCGCCCGCTCCGAATGCAAACGCCTGTGCTGCGCCCCACAGGCCCATGCGAACGCCTTCACGAGTCTCGCCGCTCGCGCCAACCAGCGACATCATCGATCCGATGGCTGCGACCGCATAGACGCCGTTGGTGACACCCAGCACGAAGACGGTTTCACGCAACGGCCAGGCAGGTCCGACGACAGCCGCCACGACCAGACCGAGCAGCGCCGCGGCCGACGCCAGGCAGCCGCCGAGGGTCCAGATTTGCAGATTGCCGCGGGTCCGGGGAACAACCGCGCCGATTAACGGCACCAGCATCATGCCAAGTAATGTACCGCCATGCTGCACACCGGACAGTTTGGTGGTTGCGCCCGGCGTAAAGCCGAACACGACGCCGGCAAAGGGCTCGAGGATCAGATCCTGCGCACTGTAGGCCAGCATCGAGACAAACACGAAGATCGCAAACCGGCGCGCTTTCGGTTCACCCCATACCTCAAGGAACGACTCCTTGAACGATGACTGGCGGGTGGCTGACTTGGAGGACGATGGCGCAGCGCCTGCTACAGGCCGGGTTTCGATGCCCCAAACCCCGGCAATGGTGAGACACATCGCCGCGATCGACACGCATCCCGACACCACGACAAGACGCAATGGCGAGAATGGATCCAGCATGTGCCCCGCCACACCGGTGGTCACGATGAAACCTGCGATCATCATCACCCAGACAATCGTCGCCGCCGCCGCGCGGCGGTTGTCGTTGGTGCGCTTGGCGAGCAGCACCAGCAACGAGGTCCCGGCAGCGCCGACGCCGACGCCGATCAGGCAGAACGCCACGGCCGCGAACGCTATGCCGAACAACGGCTGTGTCGCCATCCAGGCGGTCGCCACCGAGGCCAGCAGGCCGCCGGTCGCCAGAACCGCCATACCGCCGACGATCCACGGCGTTCGGCGCGCGCCAAGGTCCGAGCCGTGTCCCCATGCCGGACGAAACACCTGCAGAGCATAGTGGATCGCGACCAGCGCGCCCGGCAGCATCGCCGGCATCGCCAGCTCGACGACCATGACACGATTGAGCGTCGAGGTGGTGAGCACGACGACGGCGCCAAGACCGGTCTGCACCAGACCGAGCCTGACGATGCCGGACCAGGACAACAGGGAATTGTTCATGACTACCATTACCCCGCCTGAATTGACGCCAGCGCGAAGGCGCTGATCAACATGCCAACCACGTAACAACTGATCCCGGTGCCGTTGTACCAAGGCGCGCGCTCACGCGGTTGCTTGAGAAAATGCGCCATCAGAAAGAACTGCACGACCACGAGCGCGGCGACCGCGGCGGCATAACCGGGCCGATCCCACTGCCACAGCAGTGCAACCACCACGATCTGGGGGATCGCCATGACCAGGCATGCAAAGCGCGCGGCCTTTTCGACGCCGAGCAGGACCGGAAGCGAATCGATTCCGGTTCGCTTGTCGCCTTCGACCGACTTGAAGTCATTGAGGGTCATGATGCCGTGTGCGCCAAGGCTGTAGAACAGCGCCATCAGGACGATGCGCCAGCCGGGGTACGATCCCGTCATTACCACAGCGCCGGTGAACCACGGCAAACCCTCATAGCAGAGACCGCAGGCGGCATTGCCCCACCAGCCGTTCTGCTTCAGCCGGATCGGCGGCGCGCTGTAGGCCCAGGCCAGGACGAGTCCGATGATCGCCGCGATGATGCCCCACGATCCGAGCAATGTTGAAAGCAAAAGCGACAAAACGGTCCAGCCGATCGCTATGTAGAGGCCCCAATGGCCGGGAATGCGTCCCGATGGGATTGGGCGGTCGGGCTCGTTGATCGCATCGACATGCCGGTCGTACCAGTCGTTGACGGCCTGGCTGGTACCGCAAACCATTGGTCCGGCAAGCATGATGCCGGCCACGATCAGCGGCCAACGCTGTCCCGGCGATACGCCTGAAGACACCACGCCGCAGCCGAGCGCCCACATCGGCGGAAACCAGGTGATCGGCTTCAACAGTTCCAGTACCACCGATGGCGCCAGATGCACCACCGCGCTATTCATGGTCGGACCCATCGCCTGACTCTTCTTCCGCCGCATAATCATCCATTCCAAAACGTCGAAGCTTGACGTAGAGGCTTTGCCGACTTAGCCCGAGCATTTCCGCTGCGGATGCGCGGTTATTGCCGGTAAGTTCCAACGCCGCCTCGATCGAGAGCTTCTCGATGACGTCAGTAGTCTCACGCACCAGGTCACGCAGCGGAACCCGGCCGATGAGTTCGGTGAGCTGCGCGATCGAGCGCGGCAGTTCGTTGCGCGACGTGGTCACGGCCGACAACCGCTTTTCCACGTTGCGGATGGCGAAGCCGAGACTGGGTTTGTCGTCACTGTCCATCAGCGAAACAGCAGACACTTCTACTTCGGCCGTTGCCCCGTACTCGCCGCGGATCGCCGTTGCGAACAATTTAATCGAGCCGCTCTGGCGCAGATTGGCCAGCGCGACGCTGAGATCGACCCCTGCCCGCCCGAGCCATCGATCGAGCAATTCGCCCCGGGCCCGTTCCACGCCATTCAATTGTGCCATCTCAAGAAACGCTGGATTGGCCCTGACCACCCGGCCATCGAACTCGGTGATCACCAGTCCGTCGGCCGCCGTGTCGAAGTATTGCATCAGCAGCGCGGCCGACTTCAAGGCATTGCCGTCCAGCGGCGCCTCGTGCGACATTAACCTGACCAGGAACAGTGAGGCGTTCTCCTGCCGGAATAGCGACACGGCGACCTGGCACGCGCGCTGTGCGCTCGTCAGCCTGACGCTGGTGGCGCCGTCGCGGCCGGTCGCACGAACTTCTGCCAGCAGGCTCTCAATCGTTCGCGAGCCCGAAGACTCGAAATGACTCGGGAAAGACGATTTCTGGACGCGCGGCGCGCCGTCACCCAACAGCGCAACAGCGGCCGGATTGGCATCGAGGATCGAATTGCTGATGGCATCAACGATCATGACTGCTTCCGATGACATCTGGAACAGCAGCCGATAACGGGTCTCCGCATGACGCAATCGAAGGTAATCCCGCTCCATCGACTGCTGAGCATCGACCAGCCGCTGCTGAATCTGCGCGAGCTGGCGCAGGTCGCGTCCGACCAGTACGAAGCGGTCGCGGCGCCCAATATTGATAGCCGAGTAGAGCACTGGAATATCGTCGCCGCCGGGCGAGGGATGGTTGACCTGTCGCCAGATCGAGGGGGTCCGCGCGACCGCGTCCTGAAGCAAAGCCTTGATCTTGGGGTGGCTTTCCGACGACACGGTATCCGCCAGCTTCGATCCCAGCCAACGGCCCTTTGCATCCAGTTCGAGCGACAATTCCTCCTTGTTGAAGGATACGTCGCGCACCACGCCCTCGCCATCGACCACAACCGCGACGTCGGTCGCGGCCGCGATTAACCCCGCCGCGGAAACCGCACCAAGATCGCCCAGCGATTCCTTCGGGGATTTGAACACTTGCACCAGGGCAAATATCCTCCAGCAAGATGGGCCTCCCGACGTCGACGTCCTCCAGGCAGGTTCTTTTTGTTCTGCGAGCCGTAACTCGTACATCGGCCGTGCCCGGTCGCCGATGTATTGGGCTTAGATCGAACCAACCGGTTTTCCGACGAGGCGACGGAAACCCTGTTGCATCCGGATCCAAACAATCACGTCTCGCCGCCGAAGGCCGCGCCGCGTCTTTCACGAACCTCGCTATCTTGGTGGCGCCAGGCCGTGCTTCACGCCCCAGTCAAACCAATTGTCGACCACGGTCCCGGAGAGAAGAATGCCGATGCCGCCGGTGAGTGGGCAAAGCACGGCGAACCACCAGGCCCAACGATGGATCGACTCCGCAGTGGCGTTGAAACCCATGGTCCAGCGCCAGAACAAGGCCGCTCGCTCCAATGCCGTTCCGCGATCGACGATCTGCTCGATCTCGCGCTCGCCGCCATAGCGGCTGACCGCAAGGATGGTCGCGCCATGCATTGCGAACAGCAACGCCGAGCCGTACAGGAAGGCGATCGAGAGCATGTGGAACGGGTTGTAGAACAGGTTCCCGTGGGTGATGGAAAAATTATTGGTCCAGTCGAGGTGCGGGAAAATCCCGAACGGCACCGCCTCGCTGAAATGTCCCATCAAGAGCGGCCGGATAAAGCCCAGCACCAGATAAAGCCAGATCGCCGAGCCGAAGGCCCAAGCCACGTGTGTTCCCATGCCGAGCGCCCGGGCGCGCCGATAGGTCCTGAGCCACCACAGCAGGATCGATGTCGTCAGGAAGAAGCCTGCCATCAGCCACCATCCACCTTCTCTCAGCGGCGGAAAGCCGATGCCATATTCGGGCTTCGGCGGATCGAGCGACAGCCAAGGCAATTGGCGGACGAACTCGATCGGACTCCAGTTCACCGATGCCAACATGTTAAGGCCGATGATCTCGATCGCAACGATGCCGCAGGCGATCGACACGATGCCGAGATATCCGAGATAGATCGGGCCGACTTGGGCGTCGCCTATCTTTCCAAGCCAGTAGTTGAATCGGCCTTCGCCGGTGCGAATCCAGGTCCCCGGCTGCAGGGGAATTCCGGGATAGGCGTTGCTTCGTACCTGCAATTGACTGAAGAAGTTCTGATATTGGGCCATGGCGAGGACTCTTTCTGATGACCGGAATTTAGTTGGGAGACCAGATCGGCAGGTTGCGCCACCAGTTCCACCACTCGGACCAGGCATTGCCCTCCGCCCACAAAGGGCCGCTGATGACGATGCAGACGGCGCTGAAGAACACGGCGGACAACGCGATGAACAACCCGAGACGATGAATCCCGATGGTGCCGACCGAGTAGCCAATCAAATCGCGAAACACCGTGTTCTCGTGCTCCGGCGACTTTACCGGCTCGCCTTTTTTCGGATTGGTCGACGACAGGATCAGGCCGCCATGCAGCGCCAGCGCCAGGCAGGTCGTGAAGAAGAACGTGATCGCGATCATATGCGCGGGATTGTAGTGAAAATTGCCGTATTGATATCCGGTATTGGACACCCAATCGAGATGGGTGATGATGCCGTACGGGAAGCCGTAACTCCACGAGCCCATCAGCACCGGTCGAATTACGACCAGCGTGAAATAGGCGAATATCGCGAAGCCGAAGGCGAACGGGACGTGATAGCCGATGCCGAGTTTGCGGCAGATTTCGACTTCACGCAGCGCCCAGGAAACGAATGCGCCTAGCGCACAGATTGTCACGATCTGCCAGATGCCGCCCTCCTGTAACGGCGCAAACGACAAGCCGTATTTGACATCCGGCGGATTGACGCTGATCTGCCAGATATTCCAGGTCGGGCCGAGCGCGGTGTTCCACAGGATCATCGCGATTCCGACCAGCGCGAAGAACGCCGTCGTCATCCCGAAGAACCCAACATAGAACGGACCAACCCAAAAATCGAACAGATCGCCCCCGATCAACGTTCCGCCGCGAACGCGGTACTTTCTTTCAAAGCTGAGCATTGCCATCGATCATGCCTCCGCGCGTGTTGCCAAATCGCCGACGTTTCCGTCGTCGTGCATTCGTTGCTACCGGAAGCGGACGAGGCCGGCCGCTCGACCCGCCCTCGTCCGTTCCGGCACGCTATTTGTCATGCCATCAAGAAGGCATGCTTGGCGGTGTATACGGCAGAGAGATCTCTGACGTTTTCGCCGGCCCCTTGCGAGGCCCTTCCAACCAGTTGAACCGGTCGGTGCTGAGCAGAATGAAGTGGATCACGATTGCCAGTCCGAACAGGAACGTGAAAAGCATGATCAACGCACGCCGCGGATCGAACAGCATCCAAATTCGCCACATATTTACCTCCCGCTATGTCAGATACGAGAGGGAAAGACTGGCGAGGTGCTGGATGCTGTCCAGCGCCGTCTTGTAACCGCCGGCACCCGGCAGCCAGGGACGCCACATCCAGGCAAGGATGTGGGCAACCACTGCGATAGCCGTGAAGAGAAAGAAACTCGTCATGAATATCGTGTGGAATTCCTTGGCTTCAGCTTCGGATAGCCCCGAGATGGAACCGTCCTTCATTTTGATATTCCTCCTAGCAATGGCCTTGCGGCCGTTCGCCGCCCGAGTCTGGGCGACAGCGAATGCCGGATCTCCTGAGATACGGCAGTTTTCCGCCCGGCAGAACCGGACGAAACTGAGATCACAATCCCATGAACGACGAGGCCACCAGCACCCTGGCTGCGCTGCTGGCCTCACAGAAAACAGACTCTCGGACACCGGATCGGTCGAACGCCGCCGACTTGCGCCACGGCATCAGGCGCGTCATCACAGCCCGTATCAGGAACAGCACATAGCAAGCGCCGAACATCAGCCGCGACTCGATGTTCCTGCTCTCGAAAACCAGTTTTGAACGACGACCGCCGTCGACATATTCGGACATCGACATCACCTCCCGATTGTAGTGTTGCGCATGAAGCTGCGGAATCACCGGAAACAAGTTTGCCTCGATCAATCTCATGCGGGTTGCCCATCCATCAGCGCCGCCCGCGCTTTCGCGACAAAATCCGTGGTGACACGATCTTCGCCTGCACGCCGTGCGCCGCTTTCAGCGGCATCGCGCAGGCGCTTGGCCGCGGAGATGCGAACCAGCACCGGGTGGGCCTCGAGTACTTCGTCGAGTAACGCCTTGGCTTCGTCGCTCCAGAGGATTTCCTCATGCAAGCGCGCCGGCGTCGGATCGACACGGTCGAGATCGGCGGCGAGCGGCAGAATATTGAACAGCGCGTCGAACAGCGCGTTGCAGACTTCCTGCACCAGGTAGGTGGCGCCCGAATAGCCCATGAAAGGCGTGCCGGTGTGCCGGCGGATTACCGCGCCTGGGAAGGAGGCCGGGATATAGATCGCACGACCGCCCGCTTCTGCCAGGTACATGCGCTCGTTGTAGCTGCCGAAAATGATCAACGGCGGCTTTTCACGCACCGCGGATCGAACCGCCTCATTGTCGGGTTTGACGCCGGCCTTACGCGCGAACGAGAACGTGCAGGGCAACCCCATTTCGGTTTCGAGAAAGTTCCTCACCCCGCGGGCATAGGTCTCATTGGCGACAATCGCAAAGCTCGCAGTACCGAAAAAGTCCTGGGTCACCGAACGCCAGAGGTCCCACAAGGGCTTGATCGTGGTGTGCTTCTCGCGCTCGATGAACGGCTCGGGATCGAGGCCTAGCAGTTCGCCGAGCTTGCGCAGAAACTTGGTGGTCGAATGCAGGCCGATCGGCGCCTGCAGGTACGGACGCTCCAGCGCCTCGCACAGCATCCGGCCGAATTCACGGTACATGCAGACGTTGACGTCGGCATTCACCAGCTTCGGAATGTCGGCGAGGTGGCTACCGAGCGGGAACACCATGTTGACATCGGCGCCGATGCCCTCGATCAGCCGGCGCATCTCCGCAAGATCGGATGGCATGTTGAAGGTGCCGTAGATCGGCCCGATGATGTTGACCCGCGGCTTGACCCCGTCGGCGCGGGGCTTGCGCTCGGGTATCTTCTTTGGGCCGTATTCTTTCCAAAGCCAGACGATGGCACGGTCGGCACTTTGCCATTGATCCTCGTCGATGGTGCGCGGCAGGAACCGCTTGATATTGGTTCCTTCGGGCGTCACCCCACCGCCGATCATCTCCGCGATCGATCCGGTGACGACCACTGCCGGCAGATGCGGATCGAGCACGCGATGCGCGCGCTTCATCGCGCCTTCGGTGCCGGTCTGGCCAAGCTCCTCCTCGCCGAGACCCGTCACCACGATCGGCAATTCATGCGGCGGCAGCGCATCGGTGTAGTGCAGCACCGAAGTGACCGGCAGGTTCTCGCAACCGACCGGACCATCGATCACGACCTGCATGCCCTTCACGGCCGTGAAGGCATAAACCGCTCCCCAATATCCGCCTGCGCGATCGTGGTCGCGGACGAGCATCAGATCATCTCCTCGGCTTTGCGCTTCTTGGCCTGGGCTTCGATCTGCTTCCTGTACTTGTCGCGGAAGGCCACATTATCCTTTGGGGTGTCTTCCCAGATACCGGCAGCATAGCCCTCCCCGACGTCGCCAAAGAATTCCTTCATCTCGTCGAAGCGGCTTTGATTGGCGAGCGCGGCATTGACGACCTGCGCCAGCGAACCAGCACCGGCGACGCCGAACAGCGGCCGGGCCGATATCAGGTTGGTGAAATAAAGCGCGGGGATTGCAAGCTGCTTGGCTTTCTGAACCACCGGAGTCGTGCCAATCGCGAGATCCGGCTTGAATTCGCCGACGGCCGCGAGGTCCTTTTCGAGCGAGGCGCGGTACTGGACGCGCACCCCCTTGGCCTCCAGCCATTCCCTGTCGGCGTCCGACCATGGCGTCCTGGGACAGGCAGTGCCGACATAGGGCACGTGGGCGCCGCTTTCGATCAGGAGGCGCGCGACGAGCAACTCGGATCCCTCGTAGCCCGATATGGTGATGCGGGCGTCGATCGGTTTCGCTGCCAATGCCGCCTTGATCAACGGAAGGAAGCGTCCCTTGGCTTGATCGATTTTTTCACGGCCGACATTGCAGGCGGTGCCGATCGATTCCAGCCAGGCCGCGGTACCGTCGAGACCAACCGGCGCCGAGCCGACGATCTTCCGCCCGGCCAGATCGAACTGCCGGAAGCTCGCCGTATAGAACGGATGGATCGCGGCAACGACGGAGCAATCGAGTGCCGCATAAAGTTCACGCCATTCGCGCGTCGGCACCACCGGACCAGCCGCGAGCCCGAGCGGTTCCAGCATCATGCCGATCCCCACCGGATCGGCGGGAAACATCTCGCCGACCAACGCGACCGTCGGCCGTTCGCTCCTGCCGCCGCGCGGCGCCTGCACCGGACCCTGCTCGACCTCCTTGCGGGCGTATTCGAGCATCGCCGCAGCAAGGACGTCCTTGGCCTCCGCATGGGTCGGCACGCCAAACCCCGGCACGTCGATGCCGATGATTCGTACGCCGTTGATTTCGTTCGGCAGCAGATCGAGCGGCACGCCCGATGCCGTGGGAACGCACAGGTTGGTGATGATGATGGTATCGTAGAGCGCGGGATCGGCGAGTTTGAACACCGCCTCACGAATGTCCTCGAACAATTTGCCCGTTACCAGCGTTTCCGAATTGAACGGCACGTATCCGACCGTGCGCCGCGCGCCGTAGAAGTGCGAGGTGAACGTCAGGCCGTAGACGCAGCAGGCCGAACCCGAAAGGATCGTCGCCGTGCGGCGCATGCGCAGGCCGACGCGCAGCGAACCGAACGCCGGGCACATGCTTTGCGGCTGGTCGTGCGGACCTTTGGGATAGTCCGCGGCGTAGCGGTCCAGAATGTCACTCTTGCCGGCGGCGCTGGCGGCGGCCTTCAGTTCAGCCGCGCCGGCGTGACAACCCAAGCCGTCACTCTTGGTAGCGACAGTATTGATGACAGGCAGAGCGGTCGGAGCGCTTGCAGCCGGCTCCTCAATAGCAACATCCACCTCCACAGGCTCATTCACGACAGACTCAGCTATCGCGCCGGCGTATCGAGGCAGAATGACATTCATGTCGTGCTCCGCATCATGCTGCCCTCAAGCGGCGTCGTAGACGACTTCGAGGGACGGCTTGTTGACGACGGACTTGCCGCACATGTCTTCCATGGTCGCGGGTTCGAGCACGACGCCGCGCCCGACGACCTCACCCTTGAACAGGCCGAGCAGACCATCCTGCGTCAGCGGCGCCGGGCGAACCGGTGGCGCCAGGCCGACATTGGTTGCGAGCTCTTCGAACAGGGAACTCCACTGCCCGCCCGGCAGACCGATGATTTCGTAGTTCGCGCTCTTCCTGCGGATGTCGTCGTCGGCCGGGATCGCCGCGAGCACGGGGATGCCGACGGTCTGCGCGAACGCTGCCGCCTCGCCGGTGCCGTCGTCCTTGTTGATGACCATGCCGGCGACGCCAACATTGCCGCCGAGCTTGCGGAAATACTCCACCGCCGAGCAGACATTATTGGCGACATAGAGCGACTGCAGGTCGTTCGACCCGACGACGATGACTTTCTGGCACATGTCGCGTGCGATCGGCAGGCCGAAGCCGCCGCAGACCACGTCGCCCAGGAAGTCGAGCAGCACGTAGTCAAAACCCCATTCGTGAAAGCCGAGCTTCTCGAGCAATTCAAAGCCGTGGATGATGCCGCGCCCGCCGCAGCCGCGCCCGACCTCCGGGCCGCCGAGCTCCATGGCGAACACGCCGTCGCGCTTGAAGCAGACATCGCCGATCTTCACTTCCTCGCCGGCGAGTTTCTTCTTCGATGAGGTCTCAATGATGGTCGGGCAGGCCCGGCCTCCGAACAACAGGGAAGTGGTGTCGCTTTTCGGATCGCATCCGATGAGCAGGACCTTCTTGCCCTGCTGCGCCATCATGTAGGACAGGTTCGCGAGCGTGAAGCTCTTGCCAATACCGCCTTTGCCATAGATGGCGATGATCTGGGTTTCCTTGGTGACTGGCGTCGTGACCGGCGCGTCCGGCTCGACCGCCGCTTCCGCTCGCAGCGCGTCCTTCATGCTGATCTGAGGCACGACATTCATGAGAGCGAACTCCAGTTCAGAACCATTTTCAGGCATGCGGAATCTTCGAACGCGATCCGATAGGCGTCGGACGCGTTGCTGGCATCGTGGTGGTGAGTAATCAGGCCGTCGAGCGAGAGGCGCCCGGATTCGATGAGGGCCCTGGTGGCCGGCAAGTCGGGTGGTTGCCACTCCGCAGCGACGCGAATCCGCGCCTCGCGCATGAAGGCCGGCGGAAACGCAAACGACAGCCGCTCGCTATAGAAGCCCGCCAGCACAATCTCGCCACCGGGCGCGATCCGGCCAATCAGTGCGTCCAGCAGGCTCGGGTCGCCGCTGACGTCGCAAATACTCTTGTAGTCGCGGCGCTCGTCATGCTCGGGATGGACCACACCGTAGCCGGCGGCTCCACCGATGCGGGCCGGGTTTTTCTCCCACACGACCGGTGGGTCGTTACCGAGCGCGATCGAAATGCGCGCCAGCAGCCGTCCCAGAACACCGTGACCGACAATGCAGTCCGGCGCCCTGGCCCCGGGTGAAACGATGGCGTGATAAGCCGTCGCGGCCAGCGCCAGCAGGATTCCGCGATCGCCGAGATTTTGATCGAGCGGCACGACGCGTTTCGCCGCAACCACCAACCGCGATGCCGACGCGCCAAAGAGACCGCGTATTTCACCGAAACATTTTGCGCCGGGAACGAAGACGTGCTGGCCTGGATGGAGTTCCGTGGCCGATCCCGCTTCGATGACGCGTCCAACCGATTCGTATCCGGGGACCAGCGGATAACCCATTCCCGGAAACGGGGGCATCCGTCCCGACCACAACAATCGCTCGGTGCCGGTTGAGACCCCGCTCCAGTCGACATCGACGACGACGTCGTCCGCAGTCGGTGGAGGCAAGGCAAGCCTATTGAGCTCAATTTGCTCCGGCTGCTTCAGCACCACTGCGATGGTATCCATCGCCTACTCCGATTTTCGACGGGCGCGGATAAAACTCCGCATATGTAATGCTAGACTTACATTCTGTAGTGTCAAGTTAGATTAACAGAATTCTTGGACGCCCTGGCGACGATGAGGCTGGTCAGCATCGGCATCGCCGACGGCCGCAGTGCAATATCGGTGAAGTCCGCTTCGGCCAGCATTTCCCGCAGCCGTTCGAAGGTGCGGGGCCTGCCACTGCCCATCGCCAGCAGATAGAAGGCGAAATAGGCGTCTCCAATCGGTTCCGCACCACGAACGCCCGAGATCGGTTCGGCGATCAGGAGCGTGCCTTGATCCGGCAGGCAGCGATGAACCGCGCGCAGCAAGGTCATGACGTCGGCGTCGTCGTGATCGTGGATAACCCGCACCAACGACACGATGTCGGCACCGTCGGGCAATCGGCCGCCGGTAAAGGAGCCCCCGATCGCGACTGCGCGGGACGACAGCCCGGCGCTTCGAAACCGCTCACTGGCCCGGTCGGCAACGGCGGGCAGATCGAACAGCACGCAGCGCAAATTCGGCGTTTGCATTGCGACGGCGGCAATGAAGGATCCGTCGCCGCCGCCGACATCCAGCAGGCAGCGATGCGCGTGAAACGAATAAGCCGATAGCACTTGACCTGAGATCATCGGCTGCGACGCAGCCATCAACGCCGTATAGGGAGCGATCGCTTCCCGAGACAGGCCGGCCGGTTGGTCGCTCGCCGCATAAGGCCAGTATGCCGCGAGCTGCCCTGCCCCGGATTCACCACGTAGCAGAGCCACTGGATCCCTGAGATCGCTGTAGAGCATCGCATGGTGCTCGATCATGGCGATGACGCCGGGATTGCCCAGCAGGGCGGCTCCGAGCGAACCGAGACCATAACGGCCACCGCTACGCCGCTGCAGCAGCTGCAGCGATGCCGCCGCGTCAAGCAACAGCGCGGTTCCCTCGGTCGGCAACGACAACCGGACCGACAATTCATCGATGCCGAGCGGTCCAGCCTTGAGCTGATCAAATAATTTCAGGCGGACGCAGGCGAGCAGAACCTGCGAATAGACGAAGCCGGCGCAGAGATCGAAAAGAGCGCTCGCCCGTCGCCGCGCGATCGGTCGCGTCAGCGCGAAAGTGCCTGCCAATCGCTGGAAACGCTGATTCGCGAGTATCGAATCGCGCATCCCCAGCAAACGATCATGCCATGTCAGGTGCGAGGTTTCATGTCGCGCTGCTCTGGCCGATCGACCGACTTCCGCATCGCACGGCGCTTCGGAATTTTCCGCTGCGCCCCCGCGATGCGCGATGGTGGCCATGACCACTACGCGGCGAATTGCGCGAGCTTGGCTGGCACCAGGCGTTTGGCCTCCGAGAGCATCAACGAGCGGAGCTCGGCAGCGTTGGGGCACGGCGGTATCGCATCGATCGCGCCGCGCACCAGTTCATGCAAATGGAACAATGCGCCATTCAGCCCCAGTTCGATGACCGCGCTCGGGCGTCCAAGGACAAGGTCGCGGCCGACCGGCTTGCCGATCTCCTCCTCGTCGGCGGCAGCGTCGCGGATATCGTCCGCGACCTGATAGGCCTCGCCAAGCTTCTCGCCGACCATCCGCCACAGTTCGGCGTCAGCGCCGGCGGACGCCGCTCCTGCGACCGTCGCTGCCGCAAACAAAGCACCGGTCTTGGCGCGGTGATAGTGCGCGAGATCGATCTGCGTTTCGCATTCCCAAGCCTGGCCCGCGACGATGCCCGAGGGCACGCCGACCGACTGGGCGATCGTCAGCGTCAGCGCCGCGATTCGCTCGGGCTTACCGCGGACATGCGCCAGCGTCTGGAACGCCAATACGATCAGCGCATCCCCCGTCAGCACCGCGAGCGGTTCACCGAACGCCTTGTGAACGGAGGGACGACCGCGACGGGTATCGGCCGCATCAAAGCAGGGCAAATCGTCATGCACCAGCGACGCGCAATGTAGCAATTCGAGCGCCGCGCCGGCCGCTTCGGTGGCCGCCGGATGGTCTTCTCCGCAGGCCGCGGCGACACTGTGACAAAGCCGGGGCCGAACACGGGCTCCCTTCGGAAATACCGCGTATCGCATGGCCGCGGCGAGCCGCGGCGGGCATCCCGGAACCTCGGCACGGGAAACGGCTTCGTTCAGTGCCCGCTCGATCCGGCTGGTGACGTCCATGACAAGCTCCCGCGTTGAAGGTCGATGAATGTCAATTTGACTTGTCATCAGGAGTGTAAATTAATATGGACACTTGTCAATCGACAACGCGGAGAAGGCGCGCGTGACCAGGGATCGTGTTGTCGTGGTGGGGGCCGGGGTAGCAGGGCTGGTGTCTGCCTTCGCACTCGCAGCACGAGGGCTCGACGTCACCGTGCTCGAAAAGGGTAGCGCGCCGGGTGGCAAGATGCGCGAGATCGCGATCGGCGCTGCCCGCATCGACAGCGGACCCACCGTGTTCACGATGCGCTGGGTGTTCGACGAGCTGTTTGCAGCTGCCGGCGCGACCTTTACGGACCACGTCAACCTGCGTCCGCTGGAAATCCTTGCGCGTCACGCCTGGGACGCCGACGCCCGGCTCGATCTGTTCGCCGACGAAGCACGCGCGGTCGAGGCGATCGGCGATTTCGCGGGCGCCGCGGAGGCCACGCGTTATCGCAGCTTCTGCCGCGACAGCCGCCGCATCTACGATATTCTCGAGAAGCCTTTCCTGCGCGCAGCGCAACCCAGCATGGGTAGGCTGATCGGCGCCAACGGTTTTCGTGGGCTGATACAGTTGCCGCACATCAAGCCGTTTTCGTCGATGTGGTCGGCGCTCTCGCAATATTTCCACGATCCGCGGCTGCGGCAGTTGTTTGGCCGTTACGCCACCTATTGCGGCTCTTCACCGTTCAAGGCGCCGGCGACATTGATGTTGGTCGCCCATGTCGAGCGCGAAGGGGTCTGGAGCGTCGACGGCGGCATGCATGCTCTCGCCATCGCGTTAGCGAACGCGGCCCAATCCCGGGGCGCCGCGATCCGCTACGATCAGGAAGTGAGCGACGTCACGATCGCTTGCGGACGGGCCGCAGGAGTCAAGCTGTCGAGCGGCGAACGCATTGCAGCTGACGCCGTGATCGTGAATGCCGACGTTGGGGCGGTCGCCAGCGGACTATTTGGGATCACGGCGCGCCCCGCCGCCGCGGCGATCCCTCCCCGCGCGCGATCGCTGTCGGCCATGACCTGGAGCCTGGTCGCGAAGACGGCAGGATTTCCGCTGCACCGGCACAATGTGTTTTTCTCAACGAACTATGCGGCAGAGTTCGATGATATTCTCGTGCGGAATGTGCTGCCGCGCGAACCCACGGTCTATGTCTGTGCGCAGGACCGCGACGATAGCGGCGCCATCGCTTCCGATCGGGAAAAGCTCCTTGTGCTCGTCAATGCACCTGCCGATGGCGACCGGCATGTCTACGATGCAGCGGAGGTGGAACAATGCGCACAGCGAACATTTGGCGTGCTGGAGCGGTGTGGCCTGCAAATTCAGCGGCGGCCGGATGCGACGCGGGCGACCACACCGGGAGATTTCAACCGGATGTTCCCGGCGACAGGTGGCGCGCTCTACGGCCGCAGCTCGCACGGATGGACGGCCTCATTCCAGCGTCCGGGTGCGCGGACCAGGATTCCCGGATTATATCTGGCGGGCGGCAGCACGCATCCGGGACCGGGCGTTCCGATGGCGGCGCTGTCGGGCCGCTCGGCGGCGGCCCGACTGATCGAGGACCTCGGTTCGATCGGCCGGTCGCCAAGAATGGCTATGCGTGGTGGTATGTCGACGCGCTGAGCGACGATGGGGAAAACGGTATCACCATCATCGCCTTCATCGGCAGTGTGTTCTCGCCCTATTATGCCTTTGCGCGGCGCCGGGGTCCGGCCGATCCGCTCAATCATTGCGCCATCAATGTCGCGATTTATCGCAATGGCGGCAATCGCTGGGCAATGACAGAGCGACCGCACGGCGCGATCAGCCGCAGCGCCGACAGCTTCAGCGTTGGCCCAAGCAGTCTTTCATGGGACGGCAAGTCGCTGACCATCCGCATCGACGAGATCACCGTACCCTTACCCGGGCGTCTCCGCGGATCGGTGCGCCTCATACCCACTGCGATCACACAACACGCATTCGTGCTCAACGAGGATGGCGGACATCAATGGTGGCCGATCGCGCCACGCGCGCGGGTCCAGGTAATGCTCGATCATCCGCAACTGCGCTGGCAGGGCGACGGCTATTTCGACATGAACAACGGCAACTTGCCGCTGGAAGCCGGTTTCAGCGATTGGCAATGGGCGCGCGGCGCGACGCAGGATGGCGCGGCGGTGCTCTATGAAGCGCAGCGCCGCGACGGCAGCCAACTCAATCTCGCCATGACATTCGATCCGCAGGGGCGGATGCGGACGTTCGAGCCGCCGCCCCCAATTCCGTTGCGGCGCACCAGCTGGCGGATCGGACGGAGCGTTCGAAGCGAAGGTACCGGCGGCGTCATAAAGACCCTGGAAAACGCGCCGTTCTACGCGCGTTCGGTGGTTTCAGCCCGGCTGTTCGGCGAGCCCGTCACCCTGATGCACGAGAGCCTGTCGCTCGATCGGTTCAAGCTTCCGGTGGTGCAGGCGATGCTTCCGTTCCGGATGCCGCGTGCCTTCCGGTAGATCACTTCGCCGGCGTCTGCTGTTTTGACTGCTCGGCTGCCTTTTCCCGGTCCAGCCGTCGTCCCACCAGTTCAAGGACGACCCAAGCCAGCGCGAAAAGCGCGACGACGAAAAATTCTACAAATCCGAGATAGCCGTCCATGGCGTGTCCTCTGCTGATGCAAGGTCCTCGACCGAGATAGCGATCCAAGGGGGCGCCGGTTTCAGGACCAGCTCACCAGCGGCGGCATCGAACTCAAGATGGTCTCGACGTTGCCGCCAGTCTGCAGCCCGAACATGGTGCCGCGGTCGTACAGCAGGTTGAACTCCACATAGAGCCCGCGACAGGCGAGCTGTTGCGCGCGCTCGGCCTCGGTCCACGGCTCCATCATCCGCCGGCGCACGATCCGCGGATAGACGTCGAGCAAGGCAAGCCCGACATCCCTGGTGAACGCAAAATCCCGGTCGAAATCTCCGGTGTTGAGATGATCGTAGAAAATACCACCGACGCCGCGGGCCTGGCCGCGATGCGGCAGAAAAAAATAGGTATCCGCCCATGGCTTGAACTTGTCGTAATAGGCCGGATCGTGCGTATCACAGGCGCCTTTCATCGCGGCGTGAAAAATCATCGCATCCGGCGCATCCGGCCGCCGCTGTTCGGGCAGCATCGGTGTCAGATCGGCACCGCCGCCGAACCAGCCCTGCGCGGTCGACAGGAACCGGGTATTCATGTGCACGGTCGGCACCCGCGGGCTGCGCGGATGCATGATCAGGCTGATGCTGGTGGAGACATAGTCGAGCTGAACGCCGTCGCCGGGTAGCGTTCGGGCCATCTCCGGCTTCAACCTGCCATTCGCCGACGAGGTATGGATGCCGATTTTTTCGAACAGCCGGCCATCGCCCAGAAAACCGCCGACTCCGCCGCCGCTGCCCGTCGCCCTTGTCCACGGCTTGTAGGTGAAGGCGGCAGGCTCGCCCGGAAACAGCTCGGCGGGTGCTTCGCGCTCCAGCGCTTCCACCTCGGCGCAGATACGATCGCGCAGCGATTCGAACCACGTCTTTGCCCGCGCCCGCCGCTGCTCGGCAACGCCGGTCTGGTCATTGATCGTGGTATCGAACTCGGACATCCCCGACTGTTTAACGCAATGACCCGCTACGCAGCAACTGATCGCGGCGCTCCAGCCTTGTAAACAGATCGATGACCCAGACCACGCGGTCCTCGATCGGCTTCACCTTGAGCTTCGGATCCTCCTCGCGAGGCGAGGTCGCCGCCGCCACCGCCTCAATCAGGAACCGGGTTTCATCGAGTTGTGCCAGTGGGGGAAGTCTCGCCGCGGGCGCCCAATCGATCTCTAGCCGCGCCAGCAGTCGTGCCAATACGGCAAGTTTGCGGTTGGTTGACACCACCGCGCGCCGGGAAACCGAATCGAGCCCGCCGCGCTCGAGTTCCCGCCCGATCTCGGCATAGAGCGCCCGCGCGGCATAGATGCCAGGCCGGCACGACAACGGCAGGTTTCCGATACCTGTTGTCGCGCGGCCATACAGGGCATCGGCAGCGTCAAGCAGCCGCCGGACGATCGCCGCGATCTCAGGGCCGAAAACCGGCTTCGCCAGCCATCGGTCGGGGTCGATGCCGGCCTCACGCAACCAGGCGAGCGGAAGATAGAGCCGACCCGCGCGCGCATCCTCGCCGACGTCGCGCGCGATATTGGTCAGCTGCATGGCAACGCCGAGATCGCAGGCGCGCGCGACGATATCGGGCGCACGCCGCCCCATCACCAAGGTCATCATGGCACCAACGGCACCGGCGACCCGCGCAGCGTAGGCATACAGTTCCGGCAAGGTTTCGTAGCGACGGCCTTCGGCGTCCCACGCCAACCCATCGAGCAGGGCCTCGGGCAGTTCGCGCGGGATTGAAAAGCGAGCGACCACAGCCGCAAAGGCGCGATCGGCAGCCATATCCATTGGCTGTCGGCGATAGGCGCGGTCGAGCCGTTCTCTCAATCGCTCAACGGCAGCGGCGCGATGGCTGCCGAGATCGACCGCATCGTCCGCCAGCCTGCAGAACGCGTATAGCGCGATTGCGGGGTCACTGACCCGCCTCGGCAACACCAGCGACGCCGCGTGAAATGTGCGCGAGCCACCCTTCAGCAGGGTGCGGCAAGTGGCCATGTCGATTGGATCTGGACGTGTCATCGTGCGGTCACCACATCTTGGCGTGACAGTTTATGGGCGTCTGGAACGAGGGAATCGAGAACGCGGGCGGAAGAAAGCACGCCGGGCAGCCCTGCGCCGGGATGGGTGCCCGCGCCCACCAGATAGAGCCGGTCGATATCCTCGCTGCGGTTGTGCGGTCGAAACCACGCACTCTGCGTCAAGATCGGTTCCAGTCCAAAGGCAGCACCGCGGAACGAGGACAACCGGTCCTGAAAATCCTGTGGCGTCAGCATGCGCGAACTGACGATCTGATTTTCCAGGTCCGGCAGCATGGTGCCGGCAAGCTCGCGCG
>Ga0209069_10000348_pt1 | contig 20419 bp, 18 predicted proteins | sample Str013_2_FD_187202 | JGI IMG/M metagenome (GOLD analysis project Ga0209069, IMG submission 187202) | Freshwater sediment microbial communities in response to fracking from Pennsylvania, USA - Straight Creek_MetaG_SC_2013 (SPAdes) (version 2) | ecosystem: Environmental > Aquatic > Freshwater >...
CGTTGGCGACGAACAAGATGTCGACGACGGCGTACCGCGGCGCCGGCCGTCCCGAGGCTGCGCTCGGCATCGAACGGATCATCGATCGCTACGCGTCGGAGATCGGCATCGACCCGGCTGAGGTCCGCCGCCGCAACATGCTGCCCCGCTTCACCGAGCCGGTGACGACGGGCATTGGCACCGTCTACGACGTCGGCGACTACCCCGAGGCGTTGCGCCGCGTCCTCGCCGCCGCCGACTACGACGCGTTGCGCGCCAACCAGGCGCGCCGGCGCGCCGCGAACGACAGCTCGTCGCTGATCGGCATTGGACTCGCTGTCTACGTCGAGATCACCGCAGGCGGCCCTGGCAACGAGCATGGCACGGTCGAGCTGCTCGCTGATGGCCGGCTTCGAGCAGTGAGTGGTGCGACGCCCTATGGCCAAGGTCACGACACGACATGGAAGATGATCGTCAGCGACGTCACCGGTGTGCCGATGGACCAGATCGACGTCGTTCACGGCGACACCGACGTCGTGCCTGCAGGCGGGCTGACGGTCGGCTCGCGCTCGGTGCAGATCGCCGGCTCGACGTTGTCGGATGCGTCGGCGACGTTGGTCGCTGCGGCCCGAGAGCGTGCCGCCGAGCTGTTGGAAGCAGCCGTCGACGACGTCGTCTGCGATCGTGATCGTGGTCTCTTTCACGTTGCTGGCAGTCCAGCGCGCACGGTTGCATGGGCCGACCTCGCCTGCGCGCCCGGCGACGCGTTGATCGGCACGTCGACGTTCAAGGCGGCGCAGCCGACGTTCCCGTTCGGCGCTCACCTCGCCGTCGTCGAGGTCGATCGCGAGACAGGACGTGTCGAGGTCGTGCGCATCGTCGCCGTCGACGACGCCGGCACGTTGATCAACCCGCTGCTGGCCGAAGGTCAGGTGCACGGCGGTCTGGCGCAGGGCATCGCTCAAGCGTTGTTGGAGTGGATGCAGTACGACGACGACGGCAACCCGGTGACCTCGAACTTCGCCGACTACCCGGTGATCTCCGCCGCCGAGTTGCCGAGCTTCGAGCTCGTCCACATGGAAACTCCGACGTGGGTCAACCCGCTCGGAGCCAAGGGCGCCGGCGAGTCGGGCACGATCGGATCGATCCCTGCTGTGATCAACGCCGTCGTCGACGCGCTCGCACCGTTCGGCGTCAACCACATCGACGGTCCGTGCACCCCCGTGCGCGTCTGGGAAGCGATCCAAGCGGCGTCCGACGCGCACTGACTTACGGCGCCATGACTTGTTCTTTGGAACGAGGACCGCAGTGACGGCGGCTCTCGTTCCAACGTTCAGGCTGCGGTGATCTGCGACGGCCGTTCGTGTTCCGCTGTTGTCTCAGTCTGGCGGACGCGCGCGAACAGCAGCGTGGTCGCGAAGGAGCTGGCGGGCGAGCGACCGCAGCGCCGAACGGAGGGCATCCGGCGCGACGACCTCGAACGGGCAATCCAAGCCGACGAGGTAACGGGCGATCCAGGGCATGTCGCCACCGATGACGACGACAGTGCTCGACTCGTCGGCATCAACCTGGACACCGACATCGGGAGGAACGCGCTGAGCCACCTCTGCTGGCGGGTGGTGGATTCGCACAGTTGCCTGCTCGGCGTAGGCGCGCACGGCGACACCTTCGGTGACCATCGCGAACGCGTCAGGAGGATCGATGGCGACGAACGCCGCACCAGTCGAGCGGACGTCAGTGATGCGATCGACGCGAAACGTACGCCACTCGGCGCGATCGCGGTCGAACGCGACGAGGTACCAACGTCGTTGCAACGGCACGAGCCGGTAGGGCTCGACGTGCCGGTCCGAGACGGCCCCCTCGCCGGATCGGTAGGTGAAGCGGACTCGCTCGGCCCGTCGACAACCGAGCGCCAGCGCAGTGAGAACATCGGGCTCGATCTCGGGGCCTCCACTGGCCGGGCCGCTGACGGTGACCGCTTGCAGCGCGGCGACGCGCTCTCGCAAGACCACGGGCAAGACCTGGTCCAGCTTCGTCAGCGCCGACAGCGCCGCGTCCGCCAACGATGGCGGCGCTGAACTGGCAGCGGCACGCAACGCGAGCGCGATCGTCACTGCCTCGTCGTCATCGAGGACGAGCGGCGGCATCCGTCCTCCAGCACCGAGCTCGTAGCGGGCCGAGGGCCCCGTAGTGGCGTTGATCGGATAGCCGAGGTCGCGCAACCGGGTGACATCGCGTCGCAACGTGCGCGCTGTCACCTCCAAGCGATCGGTCAGCTCTGCGCTCGTCCACCACGGGCGTGACGAGAGGAGCGTGAGGAGACGTAGGGCTCGACCTCGACCATCCATAGCTCGTTGAGTCTTTCCTAGAGGCGGACCATTTCTGTCCGCCACCGATCGTACGTTCGAGGCATCCCCCGCTCGTCACAAGGCGGGCAAGACGTGGAGGTTGTCGTGCACCCAATCGTGATGCTCCAGCTAGCCAAAGCTCACCAGCAATCCCTCCTGGCCGACGCGTCCGAGCAACGACGAGCGCGCGCAGGTCGAGCGCGGGCGCAGTCGACGCGCTCGAGCGTCCGACTCGGGCGGCACGCCCCGTGGCCGGCGCGGGCGCTTAGTTCACTCCCCAGCCGCCGTCGACGCGCAGCACTTGGCCAGTGATCTGGCTCGACTCGTCGGAGCACAAGAAGACGGCGGCGTTGGCATGATCGCTGGCCGACAAGGGACCGCCACCGCTGATCGGCATGCGGGCCTTCAGCACCTCGAGCGTCTCGGGGTCGGACGCGGCGCGTGTCGACATCGGCGTCAGCGTCAGCGCCGGGGCGATGGCGTTGACGCGCACGCCGCTGGCGCCGTAGTGGCAGGCGGCGTTGACGACGAGCGCGTTGATCGCACCCTTGGCCGCGGCGTAACCAAGGGTGTTGAACGTGCCTGCCACCGGATGCGTTGCCGCCACCGATGACACGAACACGATCGAGCCGCCCGACGGCTGCTGGCTGAGCATGATCTTCAACGCTTCACGCGAGCTCAAGAACGCTGTCGACAGGTTCAGCGCGAGCGTTGCGTTCCACGCTTCAAGTGACGTCGCATGCAGCGGCCCGTCGCCGAGCGAACGTCCACTTCCGCCGGCGGAGGCGAACAGGGCGTCGAGCCGGTTGTAGCGCTCACGGCACACAGCGAACGCGTGCGAGGCGGCGTGCTCGTCGGACAGGTCGGCCTCGGCCCAGGCGAACGGAACTGTCGAGCCGAGCCGCGCTGCCAACGTCTCGCAGTCTGCACCGCGGTTCGAGATGACGAACAATGACGCGCCCTCGGCGGCGAAGTGCATCGCTGCCGCCTCGGCGATGCCAGTCGCGCCGGTGATGGCGCAGACCTTGCCTGCTAGTCGCCCGCTCACGGGCGGAACCTTCCAGCGAACCTGCTGTCGTTCATCGGCACACCTCGTCGGCGATGGCTAGGAACGCGTGCGTCTCGCACGACGTGTCGTCGCGCCGCCAGACGAGATGGAACTCGTCGAAGCGCGTCACGGGTGTCAACGAGCGGACGACAACGCCATCGTGGTGCACTTGGTCAGCCTGCCATGCGTTGAGCCAACCGATCCCGCTGCCGACGCCGACCATGTCGAGGACGCGCTCGACCTGGCTCGCCGGATGCAACACCCACGCCGGCTGCGCGCCGACGCTCGCGCAGTAGGCCAATGTCGCGTCGTGGTACGTCGGTGCATCGGCTCGCTCGACGAGCAGCACCGCCTCGCCGTCGAGCTCGGCGGCGTCGACGACATCGAGCGCGGCCAACCGATGGCCTTCCGGAACCGACAGGTGGTCGAACGGCACCGTCGCCAGCGGTCGTGTCTCGAAGCGGTCAGTCGCTGTCGTTGGAACCGGGCCATGAACGATGCCGACGGCGAGCTTCCCGGCGCGCATGTCGCGAAAGATCCGCAGCGACGTCAGTGCGTTCGGTCGGACGGCGATCTCCGGATGGCGGCTACGGAACAGACGCGCCGCCGCGAACGCGGCCTGCTCGCTGCCGTGGCAGTACGCGAGTTGCAGCGACGCGCCGCGAGCGGCGAGTTGAGCGGCGACGGAACTCAACCGATCGGCGGCGAGCAGCACGGCGTGGGCCTCGGGCAGCAGTCGCTGGCCGGCATCGGTCAGGGCGACGCGGCGGCTCGATCGTTCGAACAGGCGCAGGCCAAGCTCGGCCTCCAGCTCGCGGATCCGCTGCGAGAGCGGCGGCGTCGACATGTGCAACCGAGCCGCTGCTCGCCCGAAGTGCTGCTCCTCGGCGACGGCGACGAAGTATCGCAGGCGGCGAAGATCCACACCGTCAACGTTATCGAACGCGACATGATGTTGAGGTAAACCGGACGTAGACGACCAGCCGCAACACTGAGACGCTGATCGCATGAAGATGATGTGGTTCCATCTGATGCCGTATCCGGCGCTGCCCGAGGATTTCAACACCAAGCACCACAGCGTCTGGGTCGACATCGACCCGAAGCTGTTCGATCGCGAGGTGATGGCCGAGACGTACTCGACCTACATCGACCAACTCGTCTACGCCGAAGACTGCGGCTTCGACGGCATCTGCGTCAACGAGCACCACAACAACGGCTACGGGCTGATGCCATCACCGAACCTGATCGCCTCCATCTTGGCCAGCCGCACATCGCGCGCCGCGATCACGGTGCTCGGCAACTCCGTGGCGTTGTACAACCCGCCGATCCGCGTCGCCGAAGAGTTCGCGATGCTCGACCTGTTCTCGCGCGGTCGCCTGATCGCCGGCTTCCCCGTCGGCACGCCGATGGACACGACGTACTCGTACAGCGCCAACCCGAGCCAGCTGCGCCCGAAGTACTACGAAGGCATCGAGCTGATCATGAGGGCGTGGCAAGCGACCGAGCCGTTCTCGTTCAACGGTCGCTTCAACCAGCTGCGCTACGTCAACCCCGTGCCCCGGCCGTGGCAGTCACCGCATCCGCCGGTGTGGATCCCCGGTGGCGGCTCGGTGGAGACCTGGGACTTCTGCGCCGCGAACGACTTCGTCTACGGCGCGCTGACGTACTACGGCTACAAGATGGTGCGTGAGAACGTCGCCGGCTACTGGCGCTCGGTCGAAGCGCACGGCAAGGACGACAACCCGAACCGTCTCGCCGTCACGCAGTTCATCGGTGTCGCCGACACGGATGCCGAGGCGTACAAGCTGTACCGCGAGCCGGCCGAGTACTTCTTCAACCGTTCGCTGCACGTGTATCCCGGCTTCGCGGACGCTCCCGGCTACGTCACGGAAGCGTCGGTGCGCGCCCGCTACAAGTCCCAAGTTCGTCAGGTCGTGCGCTCGAAGCAAGCGAAGCACGATCTGACGTGGGATGAGATGGTCGAGAACGGCTACGTCGTGATCGGTAGCCCCGATACCGTGCGCGAGCAGTTGGAAGAAGCGGCGACCGAGCTGCGCATCGGACACCTGTGCACGATGCTCCAGTTCGGCAACATGTCCGACGAGCTGACGCGCTACAACACGAAGCTGTTCGGCGACAAGGTCGCGCCGGGGTTGCGTTCGGTGTTCTCCGAGTACGCCGATCCGTGGTGGCCCAGCGGGGCGACGGCATGACGGAGCGACGGCAAGCACGGAGCGACGGCATGACCGAGCGAGCAAGCAAGCACGGAGCGACGGCATGAGCAACAAGCGGCTTGTCTACTTGTTCGGTGTTGCCGGCCATGCCGAGCTCTCGCCGGCGTTGCGCGCTCTCGAGTCCGACGGTTGGGAGATCGTCGTGCCGACGGTGCCCGGCTTCGATGGCGAGTCCGGCTTCGTCGCCCCGGACGAGTACCTCGACTGGATCACGACGTTCTGGGACGCGCTCGACGCGACTGGCGCGTTGCCGTGCCCCGTCGTCGGCGCATCGCTCGGTGGCATGGTCGCCGCCGAGCTTGCCGCGCTGCGGCCCGAGATGGTCACCAAGCTGGCGCTGCTCGCACCGTTCGGCATCTGCGACGGTGACGATCCTGGGTTCGACTTGTACGCCGTGCCTGCTCCCGAGCGGATGGCGCACCTCTTCGCCAAAGGCGTGCCTGATGCGTTCGCCAACCGCTTCGCTGACAAGGGCGACGAGGAAGCGCCCGTCGCTCGCTACGTATCGGACATCGCCTCGGCGAGCATGTTGTGGCCGTTCGGTGATCGAGGCACGGCGAAGCGGCTGCATCGCATCACCCAGCCGCGCCTGACGATGTGGGGCGAGCTCGATGAGCTGATCCCGGTGTCGACGTCGGCGCGTTGGGGGAGCGACGTGCGCGTCGTGCCGGGCGCCGGCCACCTCTTGGAGTGGGACGCGCCCGACGAAGTCACGAGCGCGCTGCGTGCGTTTTTGGCCTGATCGGTTGCGAACATCGACGGTCGGGGTCGTTGCACCTCGGCGAAGCCGGTCGACGCTAGCGTCGACGGCATGGTCGGTGACATCAAGGGCTTAGTGGTCGCGATGGACGTTCAGACCGTTGGCTGGTGGGCTTGAGATGAAGGCGCCACCGCCCGAGCGTCACCTGCTGAGGGCTCGCGATCTTGCCGATGCCCGCTACGCCGAGGCCGTCACTGTATCCGACATGGCGCGCTCCGCGGGTCTGTCGGTCGCGCACTTCAGCCGCGAGTTCGCCCGCACGTTCGGCGAGACGCCGCACAGCTACCTGCTGACGCGTCGACTCGAACGAGCTGCGTCGCTCCTTCGCACCACCGACCGTCGCGTCGCCGACGTCTGCTTCCTGGTCGGTCTTGGCAGTGTCGGTTCGTTCACGACGAGCTTCCGCCGGATGTTCGGCATGTCGCCGACGCAGTACCGCCAATCCTTCCCGCCGGCGTCCAGCCGGGCGGTCGTCCCGTCGTGCATGGTGCGGTTCTACGGACGTCCTCAGAACCGCACGTTTCGAGAAGACGCGGCGACGTCCCGACTCGTACCGTGATCGATGTTGTCGCCGCCCGGCGACTGGAATGGGAGACACGAGACCGATGATCAAGATCGCGACGGCGCAGGTCTGGGTGCACGATCAAGAAGCTGCCCTGCGCTTCTACACCGACAAGCTCGGCATGGAGATCCACGAAGACGTGACGCTCGCCGAGATGGGCAACTTTCGTTGGCTGACCGTTGGGCCGAAGGGGCAGCCCGATGTCTCGATCGTGCTGATGGCCGTGCCCGGCCCACCGATGATCGACGCCCAAACCCGCCAGGAGATCAACGCGCTGATGGGCAAGGGTTTCGCCGGCACCGTTTTCCTTGAGACCGACGACTGCGAAGCGTCGTACAAGGAGTTGAGCGGGCGCGGCGTCGAGTTCACCGAGACGCCCGAACGGCGCCCGTACGGGATCGACGTTGGCCTCCGCGATCCATCGGGCAACAGCCTCCGTCTGACGCAACGACTGCCGATGCCTTGACGACGCGACCGCACGTCTGCCCGGCGTGGCTCGCTGATCGACGAGCCCGCTGAGCCGGCGCGAGCGGCGCTCGATCAGGTCTTGCAACCCTTGCACGCCACGTTGTTGACCTGAACGTCGGAGCACTCGTCTCCGTTACTGTCCGGACATGACCAACCTTGCAAACGAAGCGATCGTGCGGTCGTTCTTTGGTGGCATGGGCCCGACGATCGAGGCCTTCAAGAAGACGTACACCGAGATGCTCACCGACGACGTCGTCTGGGAAAGCGTCGGTGGGGAGCCGCACGTCGGCCGAGACGCTTGCGTCGCGCATCTCGATGAGCTGCATCGAGCGGTCGGTATGGAGCACTGCACCATCGAGGTGTTGAACATCGCGTCGAACGACGACGTCGTGCTCACCGAGCGCATCGACCGGATGCATCGAGCCGACGGATCGATCGCGTCCGGGTTCGTGTTTCGCATCATGGGCACGTTCGTGATCCGTGACGGCAAGATCGCCCGCTACACCGACTACTACGACAGCCTCGGCGCCGCCCGCGCCATGGGCCGGCTCTGACGATGAACCGCACGGACGACACGGCAGGTCGCTGACAACAGACGTCGTTGGATCGCTTGTCGTCCGCGTCGAGGCCGTCAGCGGAGGCGGGCCGGTTGGGCGCGGCGCGGAAGGTAGCGTGCGGACACTTCGAGCCGGACGGTCCGGCTCCGTTGGTCTACGCCTGCGACACAAGCGAACAGAGGAACCCACGATGGCCACAATCCCAGCAACGCATCGCGACTTGCTCGATGCTCCCGTCGCGACGATCGCCACGATCGGACGCGACGGGCGGCCGCAGCTCTCGGCGGTGTGGTTCCTCGCCGACGAGGAAACCGTGCGCGTGTCGTTGAACACCGCCCGGCAAAAGACCAAGAACTTGTCGGCCAATCCCGCGGTCAACCTCTTCATCTTGGATACCGCCAACCCGGCGCGCTACCTCGAACTGCGCGGTGACGCCACGATCGAACCCGACGATGACTACCAGTTCGCCACCCGTCTCGGCGCCAAGTACGGCGGCGTCGATCTCCGCACGATGGATGGCCCGGGCGAGAGTCGAGTCGTCGTCACGATCAACCCCGTCAAGGTCTATGCCGCCGACCTAAGCGCTCGCTGATCGCGGCGTCGCGATCGAGGTGCCGCCGATCGCTTTGGTCATCGACCGCCTGCGAGGTTCGTCGTCGTTGTGATCGGTCTGATCCGTAGAGCCATGACACGTTCGATGTCGGCGAGCATCACCGCAAGTGCGCTCGTCGAGATGCACAACGATCGGTGTGTACCATTCCTTGGGTGGCGTGAGCACATTGCTCGCCCACACAAGGGGGAAACGATGGGGCCGAACACAATCGTACGCGTTCGCGCGCGACGCACTGCGGTATGCACGATCACGATCGCGGCGGTGCTCGTCGCCGCCAGCTGCGGCAGCAGCAAGAAGTCCGCGCCGAGCGGCGCAACGTCAGGCGCGACAACGACCGCTGGCAACAGCGCAGCGACGACAGGCGCGAAGGCAGCGACGACAGCGGCTGCGAACGCGGCAACGACGGCCGCCGCCAACGCGGCAACGACCGCCGCCGCCAGCGGTGCGAAGGCGACCGACTACGTCGCCTACGTCGGTGGCAAGGCCGGGGCGGCTGACAAGGCGATGTCGCCGATCAAGGTCGGCTACGTCAACCAGGAAGGTGGCCCGGTCGAGATCGGCCCGACCAACGATGACGGGGCCGAGATCGCCGTCAAGTTCATCAACGAGCAAGCCGGCGGCATCGGCGGCCACCCGGTCACGCTCGTCAAGTGCTACATCGCGGCGACCGAAGAAGACGGTCAGAAGTGCGGTCAACAGCTCGCCAACGACAAGGATGTCGTCGCCGTGATCTTGGGTGCCGTCGCCGTCGGGGCCGAGCCGCTCTACGCCGCGCTCGGCACGAAGCCGGTTGTCGGTGGTGTGTCGGTGAACGCAGTCGACACGACCCAGAAGAACGCTGCGGTTCTCTACGGCGGCGCGCAGTACATCCTGGCGCCGTACGGGACCTACGCCCGTGACGTGCTCAAGGCGAAGTCAGCGGCACTCATCTACCCGGAGGGGGCCGGTGCCGACATCCCCGCCGCTGGGCAAGCGTCCGCGTTCAAAACGGCGGGCATCCCGATCAAGGTGGTGTCGTACCCGGCCAACGCTCCTGACCTCACCGTGCCGCTGCAAGCCGCGGGGGCGACGACTGCCGACGTCGTGATGCCTGTCATCAACCCGAACGACTGCGTGAAGTTCGAGCAGGCGATCCAGCAGCTCAAGATCCCCGACGAGAAGGTCCTGGCGAGCCCGATCTGCCTGACACCGACGACGATCCAGGGTCTCGGTGACTTCCCGAAGTGGACGTACGCGATCGCGTCCTCGCAGACCTTCGACGTGAGCGACCCGGACGTGCCGCCGTACCAGAAGATCCTGAAGGACCAGGGCCAGGACAAGTTCATCGGTGACCCGTGGGTGAACGTCGGCTTCGGTCAGATGCTGACGCTGGCGAAGTGGCTCAACGCGCTCGGCCCCGACAAGATCACCAACGATGGCATCGTCAAGCAGATGCTCGCCTTCACTGGCCCACTCGCGCTCGGCTCGCCGGTCATCAAGTGCGGCAAGTACCCGAAGGCGCCTGGCGTCTGCAACGACCACACGCAGTTCTACAAGTGGAACGGGCAAGGGAACCCGATGACCAAGGCCGGCGACTGGGTCGCACCTCCTGAGGGCTGGGTCGCGCCGAACTGATCGAGCGACGCTCGTCGGTCGCCGGACGCGCCGGTCTCGAGGAGGAGAGGGCAGTTGAAAGAAGTAGTTGTTTTCGCACTGCTCGGCCTCGGGGCCGGCGCCGTCATCGCCGGGATCGCGACGAGCGTCGTTCTCACCTATCGCGGCTCGGGGATCATCAACCTCGCCACCGGCGCAGTGGCGATGGTTGCCGCCTACTCGTTCTGGGCGCTGCGGTCTCACCGCCTCGGCGTCACGCTCGCAACGGTTCCCGCGTTCGTCGTCACCGTGCTCGTCGCCATCGGCGTCGGTGTGTTGTCCGAGGTGCTCGTCTTCCGACCATTGCGCACGGCGTCGCCGCTGGCGAAGCTGATCGCCTCGCTCGGGATCTTGTTGATCTTGCAATCAACGATGCTGTTGTGGTTCGGCACGGCGGCCAAGCAGATCCCGAACATCCTCCCGAAGAGCAACGTTCGGCTCTTCGACCAGCAGATCCCGATCAACAGGTTCTGGATGGCAGTGATCGCCATCGCCATCACGCTCGCGCTCGGTGCGCTCTACCGATGGACGCGGTTCGGGTTGGCGACGAGAGCAGCGTCGGAGAACGAGGTCATCGGGATGCTCGCCGGCCTGTCTCCGAACCAGCTGTCGATGGCGAACACGTTGCTCGCCTCGGCTGTCGCCGGCGTGATGGGCATCGTCGCTGCGCCGCTCGTCCAGGCCGACTCGATCTCGCTGCCGCTGTTCATCGCTCCTGCCCTCGCCGCAGCGCTGTTCGCTCGCTTCACATCGCTGCGCACGGCGTGCGTCGCTGGGCTCTTGATCGGCGTCGGTCAGTCGCTGATGTTCTACGTCGCGACGCTGTCGTGGTTCCCGAAGGAGCGCGGCAACCCACTGCCCGGCGTGCAGGCGCTGCTGACGTTCGTGATCATCGTCGTCGGCCTGTTCCTGCGCGGCGCAAGCCTGCCGACGCGCGGCGAGCTCGTCGAGAAGCGTTTGCCGGCGGCGCCGAGACCGCGGCGTCTGGCGGTGCCGAGCGCCGTGCTCGCTGCCGTCGCCGTGGTCCTGCTCATCGTGCTGCCGTTCGGCTACCGCCAGGCGCTGATGCTGTCGCTGATCGGGATCGTCGTCTGCCTGTCGCTCGTGGTGATCACCGGCTTCGTCGGCCAAGCATCGCTTGCTCAAGTAACGCTGGCCGGCGTGTCCGGTTTCACCGTGTCGCGTCTCGTCGTCAGCGCCGGACTGGGCTTTCCGTGGGGGCCGCTGATCGGCTCCGCCATCGCCGTCGTGGTCGGCATGGTCGTCGGCGCGTCTGGCCTGCGCGTCCGCGGTGTCAGCTTGGCGGTGGTGACCATCGCCGGTGTCGTGGCGATCGAGCAGTTCGGCTTCGCCAACGGCAAGTGGGGTGCGGGTAGCACCGGATCGCCGGTGAAGCAGCCGAAGCTCGCCGGCCTGAACATCGGTTCGAACGCATCGTTCCGCGGGTTGGATGGCAAGCTCCCGAGCCCCGTGCTCGGGTTCGTCTTCCTCGTCGCCGTCGTCGCGCTGTGCCTGTTGGTCGCGAACCTTCGTCGCAGCACGCTTGGTCAGCAGATGCTGGCGGTGCGGTCGAACGAGCGCGCCGCCGCGGCGGCGGGGATCAGCGTCGTGCGCGTCAAGTTCGCTGCCTACGCGATCTCGTCGTTCATCGCTGGCACGGCCGGGTGGATGTACGCATACAACTTCGGCTCGGTCTCGGCCGGCCGGTTCGGGTTCCTCATCGCCCTCGGCTTTGTCGCCTTTGCCTACATCGGCGGCATCACGATGGTGTCGGGAGCAGTGCTCGGTGGGCTGTTCGTCACCAAAGGATTGGTGCCGTACTTCTTCGAGTCGGTGCTGCACATCTCGGGCAACTGGTCGCTGCTCGTCGGAGGTTTGCTGCTGATCGTCACGCTGATCCAGAACCCCGACGGCGTGGCGGGCACGGCCTACCGCAAAGCGCAACTGAAGAAGAAGAAGACGGCGATCGCAGCGCGCCGCGCTCCATCGTCGGCGTCGCTGCATCTAGAGCCCCAGGCAACGAAGTCATGAGCGTCCTGTCCGCCCGAGGCATCTCGGTCTCGTTCGGCGGCGTGCACGCTGTCGTCGATGTCGATCTCGATGTCGAGGCCGGCCAGCTCGTCGGTCTGATCGGACCGAACGGCGCGGGCAAGACGACGTTCATCGATGCGATCTGTGGCTTCGTCGACCACCGCGGCACGGTGACGCTTGACGGCGAAGACATCACCAGCGCGCTGCCTCACCGCCGTGCGCGCCGCGGTCTTGCGCGCACGTGGCAGTCGACCGAGCTGTTCGATGATCTGTCGGTGCGCGAGAACCTGGTCGTGGCGGCCCGTCATCCGTCGATGTTGGAGACGGTCAAGGAGCTGTTCTCGACACCCGCGACGCGGCACGGCGTCGTTGAAGAAGCGCTCGAGTTGCTCTCGCTTGGCGATCTCGCCGCGGCAATGCCGAGCGAGCTCACGCAGGGTCAGCGCAAGCTCGTCGCCGTAGCTCGCGCGCTCGCCGCCCGTCCGAAGCTGCTGTGTCTCGACGAGCCGGCGGCTGGGCTCGATGCGCAAGAGTCGGCTGCGCTGGGACGCCACCTCCGCGAGGTCGTCGACGAGGGCACGCCGATCTTGCTTGTCGATCACGACATGGGGCTCGTGCTCGGCATCTGCGACCAACTCATCGTGATCGAGTTCGGCCGAGTGATCGCCCGCGGCACGGCCGCCGAGATACGCCAAGACCCAAAGGTGGTCGCTGCCTACCTCGGCTCAGCCGCCGGCGGGGTCGTCGCGTCCGTGGCGGCGGGCACTGACGAGCCGGGGTTGGCGCGATGAGCTCTGACCCGGTCCTCGCGCTGGCGGGGCTGTCGGCCGGCTACGACGGCGCCGCGGTCGTACGCGATCTCGACCTCCACGTCGCCAGCGGCGAGGTGGTGGCGCTGCTCGGCCCGAACGGCGCCGGCAAGACGACGACCCTGCGGGCCATCTCCGGCATCGTCCGTCCCCTCGCCGGCGCCATCCATCTCGCCGGCGATGATCTGGCGCGTCGTTCACCGACTGCGCGCGCTCGGCTTGGCATCGCTCATGTGCCCGAGGGTCGAGGCATCTTCTTCGGCCTCACCGTCGCCGAGCACTTCCGCCTCGGCTACCGGGGCGAGCGTCTCGACCCGGCCATAGCCTTCGACTACTTCCCCGCACTGGCGCTGCTGGCCGACCGGCGCGCCGGCCTGCTGTCGGGCGGCGAGCAGCAGATGCTTGCGCTCGGGCGAGCACTGGCGCGTAAGCCACGGCTGCTCCTGCTCGATGAGCTGTCACTCGGCCTCGCGCCGGTGATCGTCGAGAGCCTCCTCCCTGTCGTCTCCAGCTACGCGAAGGAGAGCGGCTGCGCAGTGCTGCTCGTCGAGCAGCACATCCAGATCGCGCTTGCCGTCGCCGATCGGGGTTGCGTGCTGTCCCATGGCGAGCTCGTGCTCCATGAGCGCGCCGAGGTGCTGCGCGCCGATCATCAACTGATCCTGTCCAGCTACCTCGGCGAGCAGGTCCAGCAGCAGGTGCGTCGTTGATGTCGGAGCTATCGACCCTCGCCGCGTTCGCCCATCAGTTGGCGGACACAGCCGACCGCGTCTCGCGTGGCTACTTCCGTTCGGAAGAGCTGCGAACGACGACGAAGGACGACGGCACGCCGGTCTCGGAGATCGATCTTGCCGTCGAACGTTCGATGCTCGATGTCGTGCGCGCCCAACGTTCCAACGACGCGCTGATCGGCGAGGAGATCGGAGCACATGACGGCGCGTCCGGTGTTCGTTGGATCTTCGACGGGATCGACGGAACGCACAACTACGCCGATGGCCGTCCGGGATGGGGCACGATCATCGCCGCCGAGGTGAACGGCGAGATCGCGGTCGGGATCGTCTCCGCGCCGCTGTTCGGTCGCCGGTGGTGGGCGGTGCGCGGCGAGGGCGCGTGGTCGGCGCCGTACCGCGCCGATGGCTCCGCCGACCTCGTCGATGGTGCCGTCGCGCTGCGTTGTCGTCAAGCGCTGAACGCGCGCCAGCCACGGGTGATCGTCACGCCGTTCAAGGGCTTCCTGCTCGGCTGGCGTAGCGAGGCATCGAGCCTCTACGCGCATCCGGTATCGCCTCGGAGCCAGTGCTTTGCGCTCGACGCCGTGATGGTCGCCGAGGGCGAGCTCGACGCGACCGTCGTGTTGCTCGGCGGGATCTGGGACGTCGCCGCCACCGGGTTGATCGTGCGCGAGGCCGGCGGCGTGTTCCGCGACGCATGGGGAGGAACGCGCCTCGATACGGGCAGCGGCGTGTTCACGACCGCGGCATTGCTCGACGAGGTCCTCGGCTCGCTGGCAACGTTGCGACCGGCTGAGCCTGACGTGGCGCGCGTCGCAAGGACCGTGAGCACGCCGATCGGCGACCAGGATGAGCAGACCGCCGACGGTTGGCGAGCGTTCGGGATCCGGCCGTTGTCGACGATGTCGGCGCGCGTCCACGTCGACAACGCGCCGCCGCGCGTGCTCGACATCGTCGACGAACGCGCCGCAGAGCTCGCCCGTCCGATCGTCGGCGTGACGACGGATGGTGTCGTGCGCCCGGTGCGCCGGTCGCTCACCGATGGCCGGGTGAGCACGCAGCCGATCACCGATGCAGCCTTGGCGTTCCTGCAAGCGTTGACCGCCGAGCAACGTTCCCGCGCCGTGTTCGCAATGGACGCCATCGAGTGGCGGATGTGGATCAACGTCCACATGAACCACTTCCGTCACGGGATCATGCTCGAAGACCTCGGCCAGCCGGTCCGTGACCTCTCGCTGGCGATCGTGCAGGCGACGCTGTCAGTGCGTGGCTACCACCAGGCCCGTTCGATCATGCGCCTCAACCAATTGCTCGCCGATGTCACCGGTGACCACGAGGCGTTCGGCGAGTGGCCCTACTTCGTGTCGATCTTCGGCACGCCGGGCAGCGAAGCACCGTGGGGTTGGCAGATCGACGGCCACCATCTATGCGTCAACGCAGTGGTGTTCGACGGCACGGTCACGATCACCCCATCGTTCATGGGTGCCGAGCCGCGCCGAGTGACTCGCGGGCCGCTCGCCGGCCTCTCGTTGTTCGATCCGGAGGAAGGTCTCGGTCTCGATCTCATCCGTTCGTTCGACGCGACTCAGCGCGAGCGGGCGATCATCTATGCGTCGATCCACCCCGATCACATCTCGCCGACGCTGCAAAACGCGTTCGACGGGCGGATGCAGGCCGGCGCGTTCCACGACAACCTCGTCGCGCCGTACCAGGGCGTCGCCGGTAGCGAGATGACCGACGCGCAGCGGCGCGTGCTGACGTCGGTTGCCGGCGCGTACACGAGTTGGAGCGCTGATGGTCACGCGCAGTTGAAGCAGGCCGAGGTCGAGGCGCACCTCGATGAGACATGGTTCTCGTGGTACGGCGGCGTGGACGACGAGTCGCCGTTCTACTACCGAGTCCACAGCCCCGTGATAATGATCGAGTTCGACCACCATCCCGGTGTCGCCTTCGACAACGAGGTCCCCAGCCGTCACCACGTGCACACCGTGATGCGCACGCCGAACGGCGGCGACTACGGCGCCGACCTCTTGCGCCAGCACCACGAACGCTACGACCACGCCCACGGCAACCACCGCGACCGCACGACGTAGACGTCTCACGAGTGCCCGGCGGCGGCGCCGAGTCGGGTGGGAGCTACTGCTGTCAACGAACGCCCGCCTGTGGGGTCAGTTGGGGTCACGGGTTGCCTCGTTGTACGCCGCTGATAGTCGTTCGTGCGGCCCGGGACCTCGTTGTTTCGCGGGTGCTGCGCCGAGGTGCCGGACGCGCAGTTCGTCGATGAGCTCTTCGATGAAGCGATGTCCTTCGTCGCGCATGAGCTCTTGGCGAACGCGGAGCTCGGAGGTGCCATCGCGCCAGTCGAGGCCCCAGTTGCCGAGCGCGAAGATGATCGGCAGTGTCTGGATGCCGGCCTCGGTGAGGCTGTAGCGAGCCCGTGCGCCGCGTGCCACGTCTTCGCGGCTCAAGATGCCGGCAGCGACGAGCTTCTTGAGCCGGTCGGCCAAGATGTTCGATGCGATGCCTTCGATCGAACCGGCGTGGAGCTCGCGGAAGTAGCGGCGGTCACCGAAGATCACGTCGCGCAGTACGAGCAGCGACCAGTGGTCGCCGAGCGCCTCGACTGCGGCGTTGATCGGGCACCCCGAGCGAGGTTGTTCCACCGTTGCCTCCTTGACGATCTCGCCTGGCCAACATACTGTAGTGCTTGCGAAGCGCAATCACTTTGGAAAGGGAACTGCTCATGGGAGTGCGAGTCGACCTCAACGTCTCGCTAGACGGTTACGCCACGACCGAAGGCGGCACGCCGGACAACCCAATGGGGGAGGACTGGAACAAGCTCACCGCCGCCTATGCCGCAACGCGCACGTTCCGTGCGCGGGTTCTACACGACACCTCGGGTGCGGGCACGACCGGCATCGACGACCGGTACGCCGCGGCGTACTTCGAACACGTCGGCGCCGAGATCATGGGTGCAGGAATGTTCGGCTTCCACACGTTCCCCGATGACCCCGACTGGAAGGGCTGGTGGGGCGACGAGCCACCGTTCCATGTGCCGGTGTTCGTGCTCACCCACCGCACGCTCGACTCGATCGACATGTCCGATGGCACGACGTTCCATTTCGTTGCTGCGACCCCCCACGAGGTGCTCGCTCAGGCCACCGCTGCCGCCGGCGGGAAAGACGTGCGAGTCGGGGGTGGCGTCAGCACCGTGCGAGAGTTCCTCAAAGCTGGTCTCGTTGACCAACTACACGTCGCTATCGCGCCCATCCTCCTCGGTCGCGGCATCAACTTGTGGAGCGACCTCCGCGGGTTCGAGGACGGCTACCAGGCCCGAACCGAGACCGCCGAGAGCGCCACGGTGCACGTCACCTTCACACGCCCCTCCTAGCTTGGCTGATCGACGACGGGTCATGGAGGACGCCAGGCGTTCGCAGCCCGGTGCGACACGATGGCCAAGCTGATCTACGCGTCGAACATGTCCCTCGATGGCTGGACCGAGGACGAACGCGGCGCATTCGACTGGGCCCCACCGGACGACGACGTGTTCGTGGTCATAGCCGACCTCATGCGGTCCGCGGGCACTTACCTCTACGGGCGGCGCATGTACTACACGATGGCCGTCTGGGAAACCGACGCCGCCCTAGCCGCACACTCGGACCAGATGCGCGACTTCGCGAACTCCTGGCAGGCCGCTGACAAAGTCGTCTACTCCACGACCCTGGCCGCGGTGTCAACCGCTAACACCCGCCTCGAACGCCACTTCGACCCCGACGCGGTCCACGATCTGAAGGCCGCCTCACGTAGGGATCTCTTGGTCGGCGGACCGAACATTGCGGCGCAGGCGCTCGTCGCCGGGCTGGTCGACGAGGTGGCTCTGTTCGTCTGGCCAGTCGTCCTCGGTGGGCGCAACCCCGCACTGCAGATCGACACACGCGTCGATCTTGAGCTCCTCGACGAGCAACGATTCGGCAGTGGCGTCGTCCAACTCCGCTACCGCGTCCAGTAACGACGCGGCATAGCCTCCACGCACTGCCCCCTACCGCCGGGTCGGGGCGCACTACTTCGCCCACGGTCAATGACCTGATGAGCACGCTGTACCGGCTCGATGCGTGATCGAGGTGCACGTGATCGGTGCACGATTCGGGCGCGTCGTGCGCGACTGGTTGGTCGGGCCGCGAACGCGTCGCACGAGGTGCAGTTGACGCCCGTCTTGGTCGGTCCGATGTCGCGATCGGTGACGTGATCTCAATCGTTCGGTTGACGATCTTGGTGGCGGTGACCGTCACGGTGGGGGCTGATCCAGCGGCGGCGCGAGGCGTCGTCGATTCGGGGCGAACGACGGAGGTTGATGATGATCAGGAACGTTCGATATCGAGTGGCGGCAGCAGGGCTCGGCATCTGCATGGCCGCGGCGACGGTCGTCGGCAGCAGCAGCGGCGCGGCGGTGGCGTCACCGTCATCGGCGGGGCACGGTGAGTCGTGCCGGGATCGAGGCGCGCCGCCGACGCAGGTCGAGGTGCCGGTCGGCGGGGTGACTCGGACTGCGCTCGTACACGTGCCTGCCAGCGTGCGAGCGAGCCGACGAGCGCCGCTCGTCCTGTCGTTCCACGGCGCCGGCAGCACGGCCGAGTTCCAGGCGAGCTACGACGGCGTCGACGCGCAAGCCGACGCTGCGGGGTTCATCGCTGTGCATCCGCAAGGCCTGACGATCAACCTGCTCGGCGCGACGGTGTTGGGTTGGGACATCTTCAGCGCGAACTCGAGCGAGCCGGCGTTCGTGCGGGCACTGCTCGACAGGCTCGACGCGACGTTGTGCGTCGACGACAGCCGCGTCTACGCGATCGGCATCTCGAACGGTGGCGGGATGGTCGAACTGTTGGCGTGCACGTTGAGCGATCGGATCGCGGCGGTGGCGACCGTTGCCGCGCTACCGGCGCTGCCATGCCCGGGCTCCCGTCCGGTGCCGACGATTGCGTTCCACGGCCGTCAGGATCTGCTCATCCCTTACGACGGCATAGCGGGCCTGGCGATACCCGGCGCCGAAGCCGATCTCGCCGGCATCGCGGCGCGCAACGACTGCTCGACGACGCAGCCGGCGCCCCGGTCGATCACCGCGCAGGTGGCGCGGTTGCGTTGGCGTGACTGCGAGGCGGCGACGGTTCTGTACCGGCTCGACGGTCAAGGCCATTCGTGGCCAGGCCACTCGTTCGGCTTGACCGAAGCGCAGTGGGTCCAGCTGTTGACGCTGTCCGGTCCACTTCCGGGTCTCACCATTGCGCAGCAGGCCGGGACGTTGGCACTGACCAACAACGAGATCGACGCGACGGCGCTGTCGTGGTCGTTCTTCCGCAACAAGCATCTGGCCGAGCGGGGCGACACGTAGCTGCAGGTGAGCACGGCGTCTGAACAGTGGGTTCGGTCGACACCGACCGAACCCACGTACGCGTCGGCATCTATGGATCGGCGACGTGGTGCTCGGTAACGGCCATCGCTGCGAGCTGAGCGCGGCTCGTCACGGCGAGCTTGCGGAAGACGTGGACGAGGTGTGTCTTCACCGTCGCCTCGGAGACGAGCATCCGCTTGGCGATGACAGCGTTGGCGTGGCCCTCGGCGACGAGTGCGACGACGCGTCGTTCGGTCGGCGTCAGGCTCGCCCAACCATGATCCGGTCGATGCCTCGCACCGTGAGCGCGACGGCAGTACTCGATGGCGTCGGCGAGGTCGAGGTGACTGCCTTCGCCGACCGCGGTCTCGTAGGCGGCGGTGCCGAGTGCTTCTTGGGCTTCGGTGTGGACCTCGGCGATGGCGCGGCCGACAGGGCCCGGTCGCCAACGGAACCCGATGCGCTCGAACTGTGCTTCGGCAGCCGCGACGAGACGGACTGCTTCAGTCATCGAGGACGCCTGCCGCGCCCGGTCGGCGAGCAGGACGAGGGCGAGCGCGCTCATCAGGACACGATCGGCGTCGAGAGCTTGGCGCAGCAGCTCGTCGGCCGTGGCCTCGCTGCGGAGCCAAGCCGCGGCGCCTTGGAGCAACGGTCGCAGCGGCCCGAGGTCGCCGGGCATGCCGGCGGCGAGACCGTCGAGCAAAGGAGCCTCGGCACTGTCCAGCAACAAGGCGACGACACCAACCGCGCTCACCAAGCCAAAGCTCAACGCCGCCAAAAGATCCACGGCCGGCAACGGCCGACCGGCAGCGACGTCACCGAATCGCCGGAGCGCCGCCACCTTGGCCGCGCTCGGCTCCCAGTCAAGATCGAGCTCATCGGCGCGGCGCACGACATCGGCGAGCGTGTCGACATCGAGGCGGTACAGCGCGCCCTCGGCGTGCAGACCGAGAACGAACGCGCGTTGGAACATCGGAACCGTCGCGTCGAGCAAGTCGAAACCGCGTCTCGTCCATTCGGCGTGACGCGCAAGATCGGCGCTGGTCACCAGTTCGACCATTGCCGCCACTTGGCACTCGCCGGCTTCGGCGGCGCGTCCATCCTCGGGAATCGCTGTCGTGCGCCAACGCCCGAGCAGCTCTCGCCCGCGTGCCGGCGGGAACTGGTGGCCGCCGATGCGGCTGGTGGCGAGCTCGCGGAGATCGTCGACGAACCACCATTTGAGCGGGAACAGGCCGTACAGCAGCCAGACGTACAG
>Ga0209069_10000349_pt1 | contig 20385 bp, 18 predicted proteins | sample Str013_2_FD_187202 | JGI IMG/M metagenome (GOLD analysis project Ga0209069, IMG submission 187202) | Freshwater sediment microbial communities in response to fracking from Pennsylvania, USA - Straight Creek_MetaG_SC_2013 (SPAdes) (version 2) | ecosystem: Environmental > Aquatic > Freshwater >...
CTCTGGCACCTGGCCGGGATGTTCCTGAAGGATCCCTGGCTGTGGCCCGAGATCTGGTACCTGAACCCCGAAGTCAGCAATCCGCACCGCATCTATCCTGGCGACACCCTGCGCCTCGCGACCGGCGCCGATGGCAAGACGCAGGTCCAGGTTGTGCCTGGCGTCGCCTCCGGCCGCGGCGGCACGCGCCTGGAGCCGCTGCTGCGCAGCACGCCGCTCGATGGCCCGATCGCCAATATCCCCTACACGGCGATCGCGGCGTTCCTGTCACGCCCGGCGGTGATGTCCCGCGAGCAGGTGAAGGCGGCGCCGTACATCGTCTCATTGCGTGACAATCACATGATTGCCGGCGCCGGCAATGACGTCTATGTAAAGAAGCTGACCGCGATCGCGGGCGAGCGCTTCAATATCATGCACGTCGCCGACCGCCTGAAGGATCCCGACAGCGGCAAAATGCTCGGTTACCTCGCAGACTTTACCGCTGCCGGTCAGGTGACCCGCGCCGGCGATCCTGCCAAGGTGACCTTGAGCGAATCGGCCCGCGAGACGCTGACCGGCGACGTGCTGCTGCCGGAGACGTCGGGCAGTGCGGCCGACTTTTTCCCGCATGCGCCGAAGCACGCGGTGAATGGCCGCATTCTGGCGGTGGTCAACGGCGTGCTGCTGGCTGGGCAATACCAGGTGGTGGCGATCTCGGGCGGCAGCAACCAGGGCATCGAGCCTGGCGATGTGCTGCGCGTCAACGAGGCCCAGAAGAGCGCGCACGATCGCTGCGCGACCATCCAGGGCGAGGGCACCTGCAACCGCTTTGGCAGCGAGCGCCTGCCGGTGGAGTCGGCCGGCACGCTGCTGGTGTTCCGCAGCTACGAGAACATGAGCTACGCGCTGGTCGCTGCTGAGTCCAACCCGCTGCATGTGGGTGATCACATCGTCGCGCCCTAGAATCTATATGGATTGACCACGAAGGGCCGGCCATGATGCCGGCCCTTTTGTTTTAAGCTGGCGCGGATGGACGATCTGGATCGGGCATTGGCACTGGCGCGGGCACCGGGACTGCACGTCGATCAGCTGCGCGCCGCCGAGGCTCTCGCTGAACCACTGCGCCTGCCTGGCACCAGCCCCGCAACGTTGAGCGCCCGCGGCCTGCCGGAGGCGGCGGCCACCTGGCTCGCGGCGCCCGACGCACGGCTGCTGGCGGCCGATCGACAATGGCTGCAGACCAGCGGCGGCACCTTGATACTGTGCAACGACGAGCGCTACCCGCCGCTGCTGACCGAGATCCCGACCGCACCGGTGTCGCTCTGGCTGCGCGGCGACGCCGGCGTGCTGCTCTCAGCGCAGCTCGCGGTGGTTGGCAGCCGCAGCCCGACCAGCAGCGGCCGGCGCACGGCGCGCGATTTCGCGCTGCATCTGGCGCGCGCCGGACTGACGATCACCAGCGGGCTCGCAGTGGGCATCGACGCGGCCGCGCACGAGGGGGCGCTGGCGGCTCCGGGGCGCACGATCGGTGTACAGGGTTGCGGGCTCGATCAGGTCTATCCGCCCGAGCATTCGGCGCTGGCCTTGGGGTTAGTGGCGCAGGGCGGTGCACTGTTGAGCGAGTTTCCACCCGGCACGCCACCACGGCGCGAAAACTTCCCGCGCCGCAATCGCCTGATCAGCGGCCTCAGCCTCGGCACACTGGTGGTCGAAGCCACGCGTTACAGCGGCTCGCTGATCACCGCGCGGCTCGCCACGGCGCAGAGCCGCGAGGTGTTCGCGATACCCGGCAGCATCCACAATCCGCTCACGCGCGGCTGCCACGAGCTGATCCGCCAGGGCGCCAGGCTGGTCGAGAGCGCCGCCGACATCCTCTCTGAACTGAAGATACCTTATGCAAAACAAGACCTTGCGGATGAGGCGAGCGCCGCGGCGGCGGCCGCAGCCGAGCCCCTGGGGTTGGACAAGGACTATGAAATCCTGTTAGATGCGCTCGGATTCGAGCCGGCGAGCATCGACACACTGGTCGAGCGTACCGGTTTGCCGAGTTCCAATCTGGCGTCCATGCTGCTGATTCTCGAGCTCGAGGGTCGCGTCGGGCCGCACGCCGGGGGCCGGTTCGTGAGGATGAAACAGGGGCACTAGCGGCGCGGACGCCACACACCTTAAGGGCTATGGAAAGCACAGTATTCGACATCCTGGTCTACGTCTTCGACCACTACATGTTCGAGGAGCTGCCGGAGAGCGCCGAGCGCGCTGATATCGCGCGCGACCTGGAAACCGCCGGCTTTGGCGGCGCCAATGTCGAGCGGGCACTCGATTGGCTGGCCGACCTGGCCGACGAGCGCGAGCGGCCGGGACTCGACGTCAACGAGCGCGCGTTCCGCCTGTACGCGGAGCAGGAGGCCGGGCGCCTCGATCCCGGCTGCCGCGGGCTGCTCCTGAGCCTCGAGCGCGGCGGCATTCTCTCGCCCACGCAGCGCGAGATCGTGATCGAGCGGCTGCTGGCGCTCGAGCATGAGGAGTTGGATCTCGAACAGGTCAAGTGGGTGGTGCTGATGGTGCTGTCCTGCCAGCCGGGCGAGGAAGCGGCCTGCGAGCGCATGGAAGATCTGGTCTATGAATTGCCCGGACTGGTCCCGCATTGAGCCCCGTCAATCACCAGCGGCAGACACACCCGCGGCACGTCCGCGGTTTTTCGTTTTTGGAACCGTAAAGACAACGCATGGCTGAAAATCTCGTCATCGTCGAATCGCCGGCCAAGGCGCGCACCATCAAGAAGTACCTGGGCAAGGACTACGAGGTGCTCGCTTCCTATGGCCACGTGCGCGACCTGGTGCCCAAGGAAGGCGCGGTCGATCCGGACAACGATTTCGCCATGACCTACCGGCTGATCGAGCGCAACGAGAAGCACCTGGAGGCGATCTCGCGCGCCCTGAAGAAGTCCTCGGCGCTGATACTCGCCACCGACCCGGACCGCGAGGGCGAAGCGATCGCCTGGCACCTGCACGAGATCCTCAAGGAACGCGGCGAACTGAAGGGCAAGACCTCGCAGCGCGTGGTATTCCACGAGATCACCAAGAACGCGATTCGCGAAGCGGTCGCCAGCCCGCGCGAACTGTCACTCGACCTGGTCAACGCGCAGCAGGCGCGCCGCGCGCTCGACTACCTGGTGGGCTTCAATCTCTCGCCGCTGCTGTGGAAGAAAGTGCGGCGCGGCCTTTCGGCCGGGCGCGTGCAGAGTCCGGCGCTGCGCATGATCTGCGAGCGCGAGGACGAGATCGCCGCCTTCAAGCCGCAGGAATACTGGACCATCGATGCCAGTGGCGCGCACAGCACGCAGAACTTTCCGCTGAAGCTGGTCGAATACGCCGGCACCCGCGTCGAACAGTTCAGCTTCACCAACGAGAGCGTGGCACGCGCCGCTGAAGCCGCGCTGCGCAGCGCCGCGGGCGCACCGCCGATGCTGACAGTGCTGGAGATCGACCGCAAGCAGCGGCGCCGCAATCCCTCGCCGCCGTTCACCACCTCGACGCTGCAGCAGGAAGCCTCGCGCAAGCTCGGTTTCTCCGCCCAGCGCACCATGCGCATCGCCCAGCAGCTCTATGAGGGCGTCGATACCGGCGAGGGCAGCGTGGGTCTGATCACCTACATGCGCACCGACTCGGTGTCGCTGGCCGCCGAGGCCGTGACCGAGATCCGCGCCACCATCGAGCGGCTGTACGGCAAGGAGTCGGTGGCCGAAGAGATCCGCGTCTACAAGACCAAGTCGAAGAATGCCCAGGAAGCGCACGAGGCGGTGCGCCCGACTTCGGCCGCGGCGGTGCCGGCCGAGATCGAGAAATACCTGGATGCCGACCAGTACAAGCTCTACGCGCTGATCTGGAAGCGCGCGGTCGCCTGCCAGATGGCGCATGCGCTGTTCGACACCGTCGCGGTCGACCTGCTGGTGGGGAGCGGTGGACCGGGGCGGCACCTGCTGCGCGCCAACGGCTCGACACTGGTCAAGCCCGGCTACATCGCCGTATACCAGGAAGGGCGCGACGACAATGTCGACGAGGACGGCGATCACGTGCTGCCGCCGATGCAGCAGGGCGAGCTGGTGGCGCTCACCGCGCTGCATTCCGAACAGCATTTCACCGAGCCGCCACCGCGCTACACCGAAGCCTCGCTGGTCAAGGCGCTCGAGGAGCATGGCATCGGCCGGCCCTCGACCTATGCGAGCATCATCTCGACGCTCCGCGATCGCGAATACGTCGAGATTGACAACCGCCGCTTCACCGCCACCGACATCGGCAAGATCGTCTGCCGTTTCCTGACCGATCATTTTCACAAGTACGTGGAATACGGCTTCACCGCCGACATGGAGGACGAGCTCGACGCCGTGTCGCGCGGCGAGGAACCCTGGACCACGCCGCTGAAGAAGTTCTGGAAGCCCTTCATCGAGCAGGTCGACGATGTCGAGAAGAACGTCACCCGTGAACAGGTGGCGCAGGCGCGCGAGCTCGGCAAGGATCCGGTCAGCGGCAAGCCGGTCACGGTGCGCATGGGCCGCTTCGGACCCTTCGTGCAGATCGGCACCAAGGACGATGTCGAAAAGCCGCGCTTCGCGGGGCTCCGCCCCGGCCAGAAGATGGACACCATCCAGCTCGCCGAGGCCTTCGAGCTGTTCAAGCTGCCGCGCACGCTGGGTGTCGACGCCGCGGGCGACACGGTGCTGACCGCGATCGGCCGCTTCGGACCCTATATCAAGTTCGGCGCCAAATATGTTTCGCTGAAGGAAGACGATCCCTACAGCGTGACGCTCGAGCGCGCGCTCGAGGTAATCCTGGCCAAGCAGATCGCCGACGCCAACCGCCTGATCCGCGATTTTGCGGCCGAGAAGATCCAGGTACTCAACGGCCGCTATGGCCCCTACATCACCGACGGCGCCAAGAACGCGCGCGTGCCCAAGGATCGCGATCCGAAGTCGCTGAGCCTGGAGGAATGCCAGGCGCTGCTGGCCGCGGCGCCGGCCAAGGGTACGCGTGGACGCTTTGGCCGGCGCTTCCCGGCCAAGGGCGCCGGCAAGGCAGCCGTCGCGCCGGCCGCAGGCGCGGCAGCGGGCGCCAGCGCTGTGCCCAAGCCCGCGCGGGTGCGCGCCGCGTTGCCTAAGAAGCCGGCCAAGGGCGCTGCGCGCACCAAGAGCGTTACCGCCGGGAAGGCTGCCAAGCGGCCTGCGGCCTGACGCGCCGCGGTCGCGGCGCTCGCGCATGAAATACCGACACAGTTTTCATGCCGGCAATTTCGCTGACGTGCACAAGCACGTCACGCTGCTGGCGCTGCTCGGCGCACTGCAACGCAAGGACAAGGGCCTGCTGTACTTCGAGACCCACGCCGGCCGCGGACTGTACGACCTCGGCGGCGCCGATTCACACGCCGGCGCTGAGGCGCGCGCCGGGATGGGGCTGCTGCGCGCAGCGCATTGCCAGAGCGCGGAAATCGGCGTGTTCCTCGCGGCCAGCGAGCGCGCCTGCGGCGCCGGCGCACAGCTGTATGCCGGCTCGCCACTGCTTGCCGCGCAACTGCTGCGGGAGCAGGATCGCGGCCTGTGCTGCGAAATCCTGCCGCCTGAGTGCCGCGCGCTGGAGCGCGCGCTGCGCGATTTCCCGCGCCTGCGCTGCCTGTGCACCGATGGCTATGCGGCGCTGAGCGCGCATCTGCCGCCGGTCGAACGGCGCGCACTGGTGCTGATCGATCCGCCCTACGAGGAGACCGGCGCCGACCTGGAGCGGGCGCTCGCGGCGAGCGCCGCGATCCTCGCGCGCCTGGCCAACGCGGTCATCGCGCTGTGGTATCCGATCAAGGACGCGCGCGATCTGGCACCCTGGCTGCTGCGCGCCGCCGCGCACTTGAGCGCGCCGACGCTCAACGCGCAGCTCTGGGTGCACCCGACGGACTCGCGCGTGGCGCTGAACGGCTCGGGCCTGCTGCTGGTCAATCCACCGTATGAATTCGACAATCACATGCAGGGCTGGCTGCCCGAGCTCGCCGCCGTGCTGGGTCCGGGCGGCCAGGGCGGCTGCGCGCAAAGCTGGCTAGTGCATGGACATTGATCGCTACGCCGTCATCGGTCATCACATCGGCTACAGCTGTTCGCCGCGCATACACCGCATGTTCGCCGAGCAATGCGGCCAGGCGATGGCATACGGCCTCATCGATGTGGCGCCGGAGCGCTTCGCGGCGACGGCGCGTGAATTCCTCGCCGGCGGCGGCCGCGGCCTGAACGTGACTGTGCCCTACAAGCAGTCGGCGCTGGAGCTGGCGCAGACCTTGAGCCCACGCGCGCGCCGCGCCGGTGCGCTCAATACGCTGGTGGCCCGCGCCGACGGGCAGGTGCTGGGTGACAACACCGACGGCGCCGGCCTGCTGCGCGACCTGACCGCGAATCTCGGCTGCACGCTGCGCGGCGCGCAGGTGCTGCTGCTGGGAGCCGGCGGCGCGGCGCGCGGCGTGCTGGCACCGCTGCTCGAGGCGCAGCCTGCGGCGCTGGTCATTCACAACCGTAATGCCGGCCGTGCCGAGGAGCTGGCGGCGCAGTTTGCCGATCTCGGCCCGGTGCGCGCCGGCTTTGCGGCCGGCGCCCACTTCGATCTGATCGTCAATGCCACCTCGGCCGGCACCCAGGGTGACCTGCCCGAGGTGCCCGCGACCTGCATCGGCCCGCACACGCTCTGCTACGACCTGGCCTACGGCGATACGGCGACGCCCTTCGTGCGCTGGGCGCGCAAGCACGGTGCCGCTCGCGCGCTGATGGGACTGGGCATGCTCGTCGAGCAGGCGGCTGAATCTTTTCTGGTGTGGCGCGGCCTGCGACCGGACACCGCGCCGGTGCTGGCGGCGCTCGGCCCCGCAGCAGGCTAGTCGGGCAGGCCCAGCGCATGGCGCAATGCCGCGCGTGCGCTGCTGAAATCCTCCTCGAAGCAGGGATTGGCGAACAGCAACGCCGCGGTGGCCGTGCCGAGGCTGCGTCCCGCCGCGACGTCACTCGGATAATGCGCACCGAGGATCAGGCGTGATTCGCTGTAACTCAGGCTGCGCTCGAAGATTTCACCACGCCGCTCCGGCACCATGCGCGCCAGCAAGATCGTGCAGACCTGGCCGAAGCCGGCATGGCCGCTGGGATACCCGGTGTGGTCGCGCAGCTGGCGGTAGGCGGCATCGCCGCCCGGATTCTCAGGCAGCGCGGCACCAACGGCGACATCGCCGAGCCGCTCGACGCGATGGCTGGCCAGGTAGGGACGCGGCCGCTGCCAGTAGCGCTTCGCGACGCCGGTGAGCGTGGCCGCTTGTCGGGCCGCGCGGTTCAGGAATGCCAGCGGCGCCTCGGCCTCCGGCTGGCCGTGGAATTCGGCCACTGCGTTCGTGATGCGTGCGCAGGAAAGTTCGACATCGGCGAGCGCGCGCGCCGTGGTGTGGCGCGCATGCGCTACACGCTGTGCATGCAGCACCGCCTGCAGATCGGCGCGCTGCGCGGTACTGTCGGCCGCGGGCGGAGGACCGATCAGCGCCAGCGCGTCGAACGGCGCCGCCGGCAGGTAGCTGGGCACGCCTTCGGCAGGGCGCCGGCAGGGTGCGGTTGCGGTCGGGCCCTCGGCCGACAGCAGGCGCGTCGGCCAGCCGGAGCTCATCGCCGCGATACCCAGGCACAGCGCTGCGCAGACTTTATTCACGTTATTCTCCGTTCTGTTCCGGCCCATGTTAGCCGGCGGGCATTTCTGCGCCAATAGGGGCTTGTGAACCCACTATTGGTTCGTATATGTTACAAGCATGTGGCTACCCTCGGAGCTTGCTGCCTTCGCCCAGGTGGTCGAACTGGGATCCTTCACGGCTGCGGCGCGTGCACTCGGGGTGCCCAAAGTCGCGATAAGCCGGGCAGTGCAGGTACTGGAGAAGCGCGTTGGCACGAAGCTCCTGACGCGCACCACGCGCCGCGTGGCGCTCACCGATGCAGGCCGCGCCTTGCTCCCCTGCGCACAGCAGATCGCCGCTGCGGCGGACTGTGCGCGCCAGATGGTGGCCCCGCTGACGGAGCACCGCGTCGGCCTGCGGGTGCTGGCCGATCCGGCCTATGGCCGCCTGCTGCTGGCGCCACTCCTGCCCCGCTTCCTCGAGAGCTATCCGGACATTCCGCTGGAAGTCGAGATGCTGGGGAGCCTGCCCGACGCGCCCGGCGAACAGTGGGACGTGCTGTTCCAGACTGGCCCGCCACGACGGCCTGAACTGGTGGGCACGGCGCTGGGACGTCCGGCGGTGATCCTGTGCGCGACGCCGGCGTACCTGCTCCGCCACGGTACGCCGGCCCAACCGGCAGAGCTCGCGCAGCATGCGGTGCTGGTACCGGGCCAGGCCGTCACGCAGCTGCGGCTCCATCGCGGCCGGCAGCAGGCGCAGGTGCCGCTGACACCGCGCCTTATCGTGACCGATCCGGCCGTGGTGCACGCAGCCACCGCCGCCGGCACCGGCATCGGCGTGCTGCCGGAATTCCTGTGCCGGCAGGGCCTGGCGATGGGCAAGCTCACCCGGGTATTGCCCGACTGGCAGGTCGCCGACCTGCTCGAGCTCTACGCCGTGACCGACCTGCGGCGCGCTGGCTCGAGCGCCGTCAAGGCGCTGATCGGCTTCTTCACCGCCAACATGGTGCCGGTGCTGGGCAAGGCCTGAAACCTCAGCTGGTCTTAGAGGCCTCGACCTGGATAGCGAGCTTCACATTCATGTCAAAATGCATCTTGTTGCCAAAATCGATGCCGAAATCGGCCCGGTTGAATGTGGCCGCAGCATCGGCGCCGCACTTCTCGGTCGGCATCATCGGCAGCATCGGTGGGACGCAGCGGAAGCTGCGGATCGTCAGTTTCAGCGGCTTGGTCACGCCGTGCAGCGTGAGCTCGCCGGTCACTTCGGTAGGCACGTTGCCCTTGAACTTGCTGAATTTGCCCTTGTAGGTCGCAGTCGGAAATTTCGCGACGTCGAACATGTCCGGGCTGCTGGCATGGGCGTTCATCTTGTCGAAGCCAAAATCGATGGTCGTGGTATCGACCGTGATATCCACCGTGCCGGTATGCGCGGCGGCGTCAAGTTCGACGGTGCCTTCGGTCTTGCGAAACTTGCCGCGCCACACCGACAACCCACCCATGTGGTCGGCTTCGAAGCTCGGATAGGTGTGCATGGGATCAATCTTGTAGGTACTGGGGGCCGCCAGTGCAGCCGCGCAGCCCAGGGCGATCAGTGTGGTCAGGAAGGTCTTCATGGGTGGCATCTCTCCGGAGGGTAATAGCGATTGGAAAAATCAGTGATCCGCGTTAATGAGGTGAAAGCTCACATTGACCTGATCATCGATGACATCGTTCCATACCGGATCGCCGATGCCAAAGGCCTGGCGCGATACCGGCAGCGTGCCGTCAAAAGCGGTCTTGCCGCCCGCGGCGACCATGGTGATCGGCACCGTGACGTTCAGGCTCCGGCCCTTGATGAACAGGCTCCCGGTAGCCTCGAAGCGCGTCGCCGAGATCGCCCGCACCGCCGAGGATCGAAAGCTGGCCAGCGGGAAGGCGTCGCTGTCGAACCAGGTCTTCTTGCGCACCTCGGCGTTGTAGGCCGGATCGCCCATGTCAAAGCTGCCGGTCTCGACATCGATGCTCGCTGTAGAACCCGCCGGATTGCTGGCGTCGTAGCTGATGTGGCCCGAAAATTTCCTGAAGGGCGCCTCGACCGGCACGCTCTCCTGGCGGAAGGTGGCCTTGATCGTGCTGTGGGCCACATCGATGCGGGCATCGGCCGCCAGCGCCAGCGCGGTAATGGCGATCGCGCCAGCCAGCGCCAGCGGTGCGAGGGCCTTCATGGCAGCCACGGCAGCATGCGCCGCAGGGTGTCATCGCGGTTGACCAGGTGATGCTTGAGCGCGGCCAGCATATGCAGCGCGATCACAATCGCCAGCACCAGCCCTAAGGTTCCGTGCAGCTCCTGCATGCGCTCGGCGAGCAGCTTGTTACGGGCCACCAGGTCCGGCAGGCGCACCAGGCGCAGGTAAACTATCGGGTAGCCCGACGCATTACTGTAGATCCAGCCGACCAGCGGTTGCGCCAGCATCAGCAGATACAGCACGCCGTGCAGGCTATGCGCCGCGAAGCGTTGCCAGGCCGGCATCGGCACCATGGCAGGCGGCCGGTGCGTCACGCGCCACAGGATCCGCAGTGCCGCCAGCCATAGCACGGTGATGCCGACCCACTTGTGCCAGTTGAACATCTTCAGCCTGAGCGGCGTGATGCCCATGTCGGTCATCACCCAGCCCATCACCAGCGCCACGACGATCAGCGCGGCGATCAGCCAGTGCAGGCTGACCGCGGTGCGGGTGTAGGTGCGCGCGTCGGGTGTGGCATTCATGGGCGAACGAGGGTACCGCAAGGCTCGTGCAGCGACAACGCTTTCAGATCAGCTCCACATCGGCGGCCGCGACGCTGGCGCCGCCCTGGCTGACGGTGCGCGCCAGTGCCAGCGCCTGTGGCAGGGTCTGCGCCGCGTAGAAGCGCGCACTCTGCAGTTTGCCCTGCAGGAAACCGCGCTCACCGGTATTGCCGGCCAATTGCGTGGCGGCCAGCTGCGCGGCCCGCGCCATCAGCCAACCGCCCAGTACGAAGCCGCATAGGCGCAGATACGGCACGCCCACGGCAAAGGCCGACTCCGGGGAGCTGCCCAGCTGCGATGCCAGCGCCTCGCTGGCGCCGCGCAACTGCGCGAGCGCCTCGCGCGCGCCGGCCAGCGTCGAGCGCAACCCGGGCGCCGCGCCGGCCGCGGCCGCGGCCGCGGCCGCATAAACGGTCAGCTCCCGCTCCGCCTCATCAAGCAGCGCATACAGCGCCGCGCCGCTATCCAGCTTGAGCTTGCGGCCGAGCAGATCGTTGGCCTGGATGGCCGTGGTGCCCTCGTAGATCGAGGTGATGCGCACGTCGCGCAGCACCTGCGCAATGCCGGTCTCCTCGATGTAGCCCATGCCGCCGTGCACCTGCACGGCCAGCGACACCAGCTCGGCGCCGTACTCGGTGCTCCAGCCCTTGACGATCGGTATCAGCAGCTCACCGCGCGCGAGCGCCGCGGCGCGCGCGGCCGGATCGGGCAGGGCGCGCGCCAGGTCGAGCTGCAGCGCCGCGTACAGCGCCAGCGCGCGCATCGCCTCCACGCCCGAGCGCAAGGTCAGCAGCAGGCGGCGCACGTCGGCGTGCTGGATGATGGGCACCGCGCCCTCGCTGCGCACGCCGGCCGGGCGTCCCTGCACGCGGTTGCGTGCCCAGGCCAGCGCCTGCTGAAAGGCGTTCTCCGCAAGACCGATGCCCTGCACGCCGACCGAGAGGCGCGCCGCATTCATCATCACGAACATGTATTCGAGTCCACGTCCCGCTGCGCCGACCAGCCAGCCGGACGCGCCGCCCTGATCGCCGTAGGCCAGCACGCAGGTCGGACTGGCATGGATGCCCAGCTTGTGTTCGATCGAGACGCAGCGAACATCGTTGGCCTTGCCGAGCGTGCCATCGCTGTTGGGGAGGAACTTGGGCACCACGAACAGCGACAGGCCCTTGACGCCGGCGGGCGCGCCATCGATGCGCGCCAGCACCAGGTGCACGATGTTCGCCGTCATGTCCTGGTCACCGTAGGTGATGAAGATCTTCTGGCCGGTCAGCAGGTAGTGGCCGCCGCTGGCCACGGCGCGCGTACGGATCGCTGCCAGATCGGAGCCGGCCTGCGGCTCGGTGAGATTCATGGTGCCAGACCATTCGCCGGTGACCATCTTCGGCAGATAGGTCTGCTGCAACTCCGCGGCGCCAGCCATCACCAGCGCCTCGATGGCGCCGTGCGACAGCAGCGGACAGAGCATGAAGGCCATGTTCGCGCCGCACCAGATTTCCTCGACCGCCGTGCCCAGCACCGACGGCGCGCCCTGGCCACCGTGCTCGGTGGCGATGGCCAGCTGCGGCCAGCCGCCTTCAACATATTGCCGGTAGGCTGCTTTGAAGCCGGGGGGCGTGCTGACGCCGGCGGCGCTCCAGCGCGCGCCGGCGCGATCGCCGCTCTGGTTCAGCGGCGCCAGCACCTCGCCGGCAAAGCGCCCGGCTTCGCCCAGTACGGATTCGGCCAACTCCGCGGAATAGTCTGGAAAACGCGGCAGTTGCGCCAACTGACCGGCATTCAACAGAAAATCGAGCACGAAGCGCAGGTCGGCGATGGGCGCGCGGTACATCTTGAGCACCTTGGGGGATGAGCCCCGCTACAATATGACAAGTCTAGCGAATTACACCCTTGACCGTGGAACGGGAGTGCCGTCACGGCGACAAATGCCACCCGGCTTCATTATAGGCACCATGTCCCAGCTGTCTGAAAAAACAGACGCGACGCCACCGCGGCGCAACGTCACCGAGGAACTGGGACGCGGATTCCTGCAGGCCTTGAGCGCCTGGCGCATGCCGGCCCTGTCGCTGCACGATTCTACCGGTGAGACGCTGTGGCTGAGCGAAGGTTCGATCGGCCCGGACGAACACAGCGTGGTGCTGGCGGCGCTCGATGTGTTCGCGCTCGAACCGCAGCGCGCCTGCATCCACCGCAAGCTCGAGGATGGCCGCCGCGGCCTGTTTCTTGCCGCGCGCGATCCGCTCGGCGGCTGCAGCGGGGTGGTGTTCGCGATTGTCGAAGGCGGCGTGATCAACGAGCAGCGCCTGGTCACGCCGGTGCTGCGCGTGCTGCTGCAGCGCCTGAGCATGCTGCTGGCGCCGGCGGTCGACAAGCACAAGCCGGCCGCGGCCGAGCCCGAACCCGCGGAGGTCAATGCGCTGCCCGAGGGCGCGCCGATCCACGCGCGCTGCTACACCCGCCTGCAGCAGGGCGGCGGCACGCGCCGCTATGAAATCTCCGTGACCCCGGCCAACAGCAGCCACGATGCCAGCGTGGTCGAGCGGGTCGTGGAATGGCTGACACAACATCGCCAGCGCTACGTCGCCAAGCCCTCGACCTTTGCGGTCGCCATCTCGGTCAGCGCCGCCTGCGATGCCGCCTTTCCGACGCGCCTCGAGCAGAGCCTGGCGCGCTACGAGTGCAATGAGGGCATGCTGATGCTGGTGGTCCCGGCGCCGGCCTGGCAAAAGCAGCCGCAGCGCGTCAGCGCGCTGCTCGAGGTCTGCGAGCGGCTGCGCATCCACGTGATACTCGATGACTTCCTGCTCAACGAAGTGGGCCTGGAACACCTGCGCAGCAAAGCGGTGCGCATGATCAAGATCAGCCCGGAGCTGACCGCCGCGGCGATGGACAACCGCTACGCGCGCGCGCTGCTGTCGGCGTGCGTGCAGATCGCGCGGGTGCTCGGCATCCACTGCGTCGCCAAGCGCGTCACGACACCGGCCGCCAGCCACTGGCTCGCCAGCGCCGGCGTCGACTACATCGACCCGCTCAAGGCTTCCGAAACAGACGTTGCCACAGTGAAGGCTTCGGCGTCGTTCCTGCGGCAGGTTTCGTAGCGGCCGCGGGCCGCCCTCGCGCCGCACTGCCGGCCGCGCCATAGGGGTTGTAGCCCGCCTGTCGATCAGGCTTCGCTGGCGCGGTGCCGGCCGCGGCCTCGCCGGACGGGTCGGACTTCTGGTTCTCGTCGCTCTCACCTTCCAGCTTGAGCCCGGGCACCTCCAGCCGCTTCAGGAGCCGCGAAGTCGAATCGATCGCATGCTTGCCGGTATCCACCGCCCACTGCCACACGGCATTGCCGCGCGCGTCATGACGCACGCCGCCCGGGTTCTGGTCGGATTTATCGTCCTTGGCGCTCATGCATCGTGTCCCGCATTGAACCACGGCGTCGCTGGCAATTTGAGTGCAGGAATCACCAAAAGTGCGACCTGGTTCGCGCTCCATGACCGCGGCCCGCAAAGTGTGAGCCAACGCCCATGCGAGCACCGCTTCATGGGCGCACGATACCCTTAGTTTGGGCCAATTGGCATACTCTGCCGCATGCGCACTGCACCGCTGATTCCACCACCACCCAGCAAGCCGGGTGCGGTCGCTCCTCCCGCAGCTGTCGGATCGCTCCCGGGCGCGCCGCCAGCGCTGCCGATGGATCGCGAATTCATCCTGCGCAACCAGATCACCGAACGCTACATTTCCGGCCGCCTGCCACTCAAGGGCGCGCAGGATTTCGAACGCTACTGCCAGCAGCATCCCGAACTGATCGATGAACTGGGGATGCCGGCGCGCGTGCATGCGGGTCTGCGGCTGCTGGAAGCCGGCGGTCACGCGCTGCCGTGGGAAGGCAAGCCGCGCCAATGGTGGGAACAGCTGCCGGTACTGATTGCCGCCGCGGTCGTCGCGGTCGGCGCGCTGATCGCGACCGCCACTTTGAGCGCACGCCTCAGTGCGCGCGACGCCGCGATCGTCGCGCTGCAGCAGCGCATGGCCGAGCAGCCGCTCGATCCGGCGACCAGCACCCGCACCGTGCGCCTGATTCCCAGCCGTACCGCGCCATCGCGCCACAACCTCGTGGTGCTGGGCGGCAGCGCGCAGATGAACGATCTGAAGATCGACATGTCGTGGTCGAAATTCACGGCGTTTCGCGTCACGATCGATCGCATGGACCAGGGCCGCGTCGCGATATTGCACAACATGCTGCGCGACTCCAACGGCGATGTGCGCGTCGACCTGAACAGCACGGCCCTGGGTCCGGGCAGCTACCAGCTCGCGCTCGAGGGCATGACCCTGCACGGCGAGGCCGTGGCGCAGGCCTGGATCACGGTCGGCATCGTCCACTAAGGGCCGCGGCGCCGCCGCCCGGCGCTCAGTTCAACACCGTGCGCGGCGACTGATTGAGCGTCGGCCGCGTCGCCAGATAACCGCTGCCGCTGACTACGAGCAGCGTACCGAACACGCCTGAAAACCAGATTGGCCAGTTGAATCGATAGTGCAGGTCGAGCTGCCGCGCCAGCAGGTAGCCGCCCAGCGCCGCACCGCTGGCGCTAAGCATTCCCGCCAGCAGACCGATGGCGGCGAACTCGCTGAGCGCGCTGCGCATCAGCATGCCGCGTCCGGCGCCGAGCGCGCGCATGATCGCGGTCTCATAGCGTCGCTCGTCGCGACTGGCCTGCACCGCCGCCCACAGCACCGCGAGGCCCGCCAGCAACGTGAACACGAACACGCTCTGCACCGCCGTCACTGCCTTGTCGATCACCGCACGAACCTGCGCCAGCAGGTCGCCGATGTTGAAGATCGAGACGCTGGGAAAGCGCTGCACCAGCGCCGCCAGATCACCGGGCGCGCGCGGTTCGTAACGTGCGCTGGTCATGAAGCTGCCGGCCGCGCCATCGAGCAGTCCGGGTGGAAAGACGATGAAGAAATTCGGCCGGAAACTGTCCCAGCGCACCTTGCGAAAACTCGCGACTTTCACTTCGAGCAATTCACCGGCGATATCAAAGCGCAGCCGGTCACCGAGCTTCAGACCGAGCGATTCCTGGAACTCACTGGCCAGGGACACCAGCGGCTTGGCGGCGTCCTCGGCGCGCCACCAGCGCCCGGCGATGATGCGATTGTCATCGCCGAGTTCATTCGACCAGGTCAGGTTCTGTTCGCGATCGGCAAGGCGGCGCCCGGAGCGCTGCACCGCCGCGCCGTTGATCGCGATCAGCCGGCCACGCACCATCGGCAGCATGCGCTCAGGGCTGGCGCCCTGCGCCAGCAATGCGGCACGGAACTGCTCGTGCTGCTCGACCGGAATGTTGACGAAGAAATAGTTTGGCGCGCCTGGCGGCAGGCTGGTACGCCAGTCATTGATCAGGTCGCGCCGCAGTATGCTGAGCACCAGCAGCAGCAGGACACCCAGGCCGAAGGCGACGATCTGCGCCACACTGCTGGCGCGCCGCCGTGCCAGATTGGCCAGCCCGTGGCGCAGGGTCAGCGCGACGCTGCGGCGCGTGAGCCCGGCGAACCACACCAGCAGCGCGCCGCCCAGTGCCAGGAACACGATCATCACCGCCAGCGCGGCCACGAACCACAGGCTCAAGGTCCACTCATTGAGCGTGCCATAGACCACGGCCACGATCGCCAGCAGCGCAGGCAGCAGCGCCAGCCACAGCGCGGCCGGTGGCGGGCCGACGTCACGGCGCAGCACGCGCAGCGCCGGCACCCGCGTGAGCTGCAGGAGCGAGGGCAGCGCAAACCCGGCCAGCATCGCCACGGCAACGACCAGACCGATCAGCACCGGCGCCCATCCGGCGGGCGGCAGGTCGGTGCGCAAAAAGCCGGCCAAGGCCCGCAGCAGCCAGCTCTGCGTCAGCCAGCCCAGCGCGCCGCCGATCAGCGTCGCCGCCAGCGCCAGCAGCAGCAGCTGCAGCACTGTGACGCCCAGCACGAAGCGGCGCCGCGCTCCCAGCGTCTTCATTAACGCCACTGCGTCAAGATGGCGCGCCAGGTAGCCGCGCGCACTCATCGCTACGGCCACCGCACACAACAGCACCGCCACCAGGCTGGCCAGCGACAGAAACCGGCCGGCGCGCCGCGCAGCATCGCCGATCTGTGGACTGGCATCGCTGACATCAGCCCAGCGCTCGCCGGCCCGCTGCTGCGCTTCGAAGGTGCGGTGAAAATCGGCCAGCGCCTGGCGCTTGCCGGCCAGCAGCAGCGCGTATTCGACGCGGCTGGCGGGCTGCAGCAGCCGGGTGGCAGCCAGATCTGCGCTGTTGATCAGCAGCGCAGGCGCGAACTCCACGAAGGCCGAGCCCTGATCCGGCCGCGAGATCAGGATGCGGCTGACGCGCAGCGGCAGCGCGCCGACATTCAGTATGGTACCGACCTGGGCGCCCAGCGCCGCGGCCAGCCGTGAGTCCGGCCAGCACTCGCCCGTGGCGGGAAGCTCATGGGTGGTCGCACCCGCGGCGAAGGGCTGCGCCGCGATCTTCAGGGCGCCGCGCAGCGGGTAGCCGCTGCTCGCGGCACGGACGTTGGCGAGCTGCGACTGCTCGTCGTGAAACACCACGCTCAGCAGCGTCGTCAGTCGTGCGGTCTGCAGCCCCAGCGTCTGCGCCTGCTGTGCCCATTGCGGCGCCAGGGTTTCCGCTGACTCGAGCCGCGCATCGGCGGCCAGCACCTCGCTGGCCTGCGCTTGCAGCGCGCGCCCGATGCGATCGACCAGAAAGCCGACGCCGGTGAGGGCCGCCACGGCAACGCTGAGCGCGGCCAGCAGTATGGCCAGTTCGCCGGAGCGCCACTCGCGGCGCAGCGCCCGCAATGCCATGCGCAACAGCTGCATGGTTCAGGACGGCCTGCCGCTGTCGAACAGTGCGCCGCTGTCCATCGTCAGAACGCGCTGGCAGAGATCGGCCAGCGCCCGATCATGCGTCACCAGTACCAGCGTAGTGTCGGAAGCGGCGTTGAGTTCAAAGAACAGCTGGATGATGCGCTCGCCGGTGGCCGCGTCGAGATTGCCGGTGGGCTCATCGGCGAACAGCACCACCGGTTCACCCACCGCGGCGCGCGCCATGGCCACGCGTTGCTGCTCACCGCCGGAGAGCTGTCTGGGGTAATGGCCCGCGCGCTCGGCGAGCCCGACGCGCGCCAACATCGCCTGCGCCGAAGCCGCCGCGTCGCGCCGCCGCGCGAGTTCCAGCGGCAGCATCACATTTTCCAGCGCGGTCAGCGCGGGCAGCAGGTGGAAGGACTGGAATACGAAGCCGACACGCGCGGCCCGCAGGCTGGCACGCCCGTCCTCGTCCAGAGCCGTCAGGTCCTGTCCGGCCAGCCACACCTTTCCGGAGCTCGGTGTGTCGAGTCCCGCCAGCAGCGCCAGCAGCGTCGATTTGCCGGCGCCCGACGGGCCGACCACGGCCACGGTCTCGCGCGCATGCACTGCGAAGCTGACTTCCCGCACAATGGTCAGTGGACCCTCAGGGCTGCTAACCTGCCGCGTGAGTCGATCGGCCTGGAGAACCATGTCACGCGTCATTGCCATCCTGCTTGGTTTGGTGGTCACTGCATTGGCGCCCACCGCCACGCCTGCGCGCGGCTGCTGCGCGGACTCCAAGGTGATCCTGGTGTTCGGCGACAGCCTGAGCGCCGGTTACGGCCTGCCCGTCGAGCGGGGCTGGGTAAAGCTGCTCGCCGATCGGCTGCAAAGGGAAGGTTACGGTTTCCAGGTAGTGAACGCCAGCGTCAGCGGCGAGACCACGACCGGTGGTGTGGCGCGGCTGCGCCGCGCCCTCGACACGCACCACCCGGCGATCGTGATACTCGAGCTAGGCGCCAATGACGGCCTGCGCGGCCTGCCGCCCGAGACGACGCGCACCAACCTCGAGACCATGCTGGCGCTGAGCGCAAGCCCGCCGCGCCGCACGCTGCTGCTCGGCATGCGCATGCCGCCAAACTACGGTGAACGCTATACCTCGAAGTTTGCCGCGCTGTTCGCCGAGGCGGCCCGGCACTACCAGGTGGCACTGGTCCCGTTCTTTCTGGACGGCGTGGCTGGTGTTCCGGGGCTGATCCAGGCCGACGGCCTGCATCCAAACGAGCAGGGACAGCCGCGCCTGCTGGATAATGTCTGGGCGGGCCTGCGGCCGCTACTGCGATCCAAGGGGGGATAGCGGCATGGACAGATTCTGGGTCAAGCAATATCCGCCGGGCACACCGACCGACATCGATGCCGGTGAATACGCGTCGCTCAAGGCGCTGATTGAGGGCAGCTGCGAGAAATTCGCCCGGCGCACCGCGTTCATGCAGATGGGCCAGCGCCTGAGCTATGCCGAGCTCGACCAGCTCTCGGCGCGCTTTGCTGCGTGGCTGCAACGCCGCGGACTGCGCAAGGGCGATCGCATCGCCATCATGCTGCCCAATATCCTCCAATATCCGGTGGTGATGTTTGGCGCGCTGCGCGCCGGCCTCACGATTGTGAACACCAATCCGCTGTACACGGCCACGGAACTCGAACACCAGCTGCGCGACTCCGGCGCCGCGGCACTGGTGGTACTGGAGAATTTCGCCGCGGTCGCACAGCTGGCCATTCCGGGCACCTCGGTGCGGCACGTGATCGTCACCGCGGTCGGCGACCTGCTGGATTTTCCCAAAGGCGCCGTGGTGAACTTCGTATTGCGCCACATACAGCGCAAGGTGCCCGCCTGGAACCTGCCGGGCTCCTACCCGCTGGCGGCGCTGCTGAAGACCGCGCCCGACACGCCGGAGCCGGTCGAGGTCGGACACGAGGATATTGCCTACCTGCAATACACCGGCGGCACCACCGGGGTAGCCAAGGGCGCCATGCTGACACACGGCAATATGGTGGCCAATATTCTGCAGTGCCGCGCCTGGTTCCGGCAGGTGGAGCTCGACAACACCACCTATGTTTGCGCGCTGCCGCTGTACCATATTTTTTCGCTGACCGCGAACTGCCTGCTGTTTACCTCGATTGGCGGCAATGGCCTGCTGATCGCCAATCCACGTGACTTCCCCGGCTTTGTGAAAGAGCTGCGGCACAACCCACCGATGTTCTTCATGGGCGTGAACACCCTGTTTAACGCGCTGATGAATACTCCGAGCTTCGCTACGGTCGATTTCTCCAGGCTGGTGGCCACCGTGGGCGGTGGCATGGCCATGCAACGTGCTGTGGCCGAGCGCTGGCAACAGGTGACCGGCTGTGTCGTCACCCAGGGCTGGGGCCTGACTGAAGCGTCACCCGCTGGCTGCGTAAATCCACTGGTCGGTGTGAAATTCACCGGCGCCATCGGTCTGCCCCTGCCATCAACCGACCTGACTATCCGCGACGATGACGGCGCCGAACTGCCGATCGGTGAATCGGGCGAGATCTGCCTGCGTGGCCCACAGGTCATGCGCGGCTACTGGCAGCGCCCCGACGAAACCGCCATGGTCATGCTGCCCGACGGCTGGCTGCGTACTGGCGATGTCGGTCGCATGGACCAGCTTGGCTATGTGTTCATCGAAGACCGCAAGAAGGACATGATCATCGTCTCGGGATTCAAGGTGTTCCCGAACGAAGTAGAGGATGTCGTGGCTCAGCTGCCCGGCATTGCCGAGGTCGCCGCGGTCGCCGCATCCGACGAGCGCTCAGGCGAAGTGGTCGCACTGTATGTCGTCAAGAAGGAACCGGCGCTGACAGCCGAGGACATAATGGCCCACTGCCACAAGTACCTGACCGGCTACAAAATGCCGCGCCACATATATTTCAGGAGCGAACTGCCGAAGACGAATGTTGGGAAGATATTGAGGCGGGCACTGAGGGAGGGGTAGTTGCCCTAGCTTAGAGTTGAGTCTGACTAACTGCGACCTCCATAAAATGCGAATACGTGAACCCCAGCTTCTTTCGCCCGAGATCTGTTTTTTGCATTTCGTGCACTTTTATTCGTCTCGAGC
>Ga0209069_10000350_pt1 | contig 20377 bp, 20 predicted proteins | sample Str013_2_FD_187202 | JGI IMG/M metagenome (GOLD analysis project Ga0209069, IMG submission 187202) | Freshwater sediment microbial communities in response to fracking from Pennsylvania, USA - Straight Creek_MetaG_SC_2013 (SPAdes) (version 2) | ecosystem: Environmental > Aquatic > Freshwater >...
CGGGCATCTGGCTGGCGCTGGGTTCGCTGGCCGTGGCGCGGGAAGACGGGCGCTGGGCCAATCGCGCGTTCGTCATCGATTCGTCGGGCGGGATTGCCGCGCGCTATGACAAGATTCACATGTTCGACGTCGATCTCCCAGGCGGCGAGAGCTATCGCGAGAGTCGCAATTTCGCGGCAGGCGGTGAGGCGGTGATTGCTGACCTGCCGTTCGCGCGCCTCGGGCTTTCCATCTGCTATGACCTGCGTTTCCCGCAGCTCTACCGGGCGCTTGCCCAGGCTGGCGCGGGTATTCTGACTGTGCCCGCTGCCTTCACCCGCAAGACCGGCGAAGTGCATTGGCAGACGCTGCTGCGCGCCCGCGCCATCGAGAATGGCGCCTACGTGCTGGCGGCGGCGCAGGGCGGGCGGCATGACAATGGCCGTGAGACCTACGGCCACAGCCTCATCATCGCGCCGGGTGGCGAGGTTATGGCCGAGGCGGGCGTTGACCCCGTGGTGCTGACGGCGCAATTGGATTTGGCCAAGGTCGCCGCCTTCCGTGAGCAGATTCCGTCCCTCGCCCATGACCGCGCGTTTGCGGGGCCGGATGCCCAGGCGCAGCTGGCGCGGATCGGGGCAGCGAGATGATCAAGTACCGGCTGCGCTGCGAGCGCGGCCACGAATTCGAGGGTTGGTTCCGCTCGAGCGGCGATTTCGACACCCAGGCAACGCGCGGATTGCTGTCGTGCGGCGATTGCGGCTCGGCGCGCGTCGGCAAGGCGATCATGGCGCCCAACGTCTCGCCCTCGGACCGCCGTGCAGTAGCGCCCGCCGGCTCGGCGCAGGCCGCCGCCGAGCCCCAGTTGGCGGCGGCGGCAATGCCGCCGGAGCTGGTCGAGATGGCGCGGAAGATCCGCAGGCATCTGCGGGACAATGCCGAGAATGTCGGCCCGCGCTTTGCCGAGGAGGCGCGGCGCATCCATTATAATGAGTCGGAGCGGCGCGGCATTTACGGCGAAGCGACGCCGCGCGAGGCGGTGGAGCTGCGCGAGGAGGGCATCGAGGTGATGCCCCTGCCGCCCCTGCCCAGCGACGCCAACTAAGCCCGCGCCCGCCCGCCACGGATCACGCGCGGAACCGGCGCGTCGGTCTGGTAGCGGCCCTCATCGACCGGGGCATCATAGCCCATGGTCCGCCGGCGATCCGGCTGCTGTGGAACGCTCAGGGCGACGCCATTGTTGGGCTGTGGCTCGCCCGCGTGGCGCGGCACGGCTCCGGGGATCCCGCCGGTGAACCAGGCGTCGATGAGGTCGATTTCCTCCGAGCTGAGCTGCATCCCCTGGCCACGGCAGCGGGCGACCACGAAGTTGCGGAAGCGGCCGGCGAACACTTGCGGCGACACGCCCTGCTCGAAGTAGGGATCGGCCTCGCGCACCACGTCGATGACGAAGCGGATGTCGTCGCGGCGCGGCTGGAATCCGGCGCGGCGGGCGCGCTCGGCGACGTTGGCGACGGTCTGGTCGCCATTGAACGTGAACTCGCGCAGCTCGGCCGACAGCAGCTCGAACAGCATGCGGTATTCCGGCGGCGCGAGCGGCGGGGCCTGGCAGGCCTCGTGGATGCGCGCGACCGACTGCTGGAGCGAGGTTGCGGCCAGGGCCGGGCGGCGCTGGGCGGGGCCATCCACTTGCGGTGCTGCGGCGGGAGCGGCGGCGCGCACGGGCGCGGCCTCGGCCACCGGCGCGGCGGCCTGCGCGGTGCGGCCGGCGACGGACACGACGTAGGGCTGGGTCTCGGTTAATTTCAGCCGCTCGGGCAGGTTCTGCATCAGGAATGTGCGGAACGAGCCGGTGCCCGCCCACAGCGTGCCCACGGTCCGCTCCGAGCCGAGCGCGCGCTGCGCCCGGTCTGCCAGCGTCTCGATCGGCACCGGCTGCTCGGCGACCTCCACCGTGGCGATGACTACGGCCAGGATGTCGGCGGCGACGGCGCGGTTGGAATTTTGATCATCCGTAGACGGAGATGATGGCGCGTTAACCACGCCCGACTCTTGCGCCACGGCAGCCGGTGAGGCCTCGGCGCTCGCCCCGGCGATCAGGAACTTCGCCAGCTCGTTCTCGCGGATTTCGCCGTCGCAGATCGCGGTGTACGGCGTCGCCGTATGCTCATTGGCGTAAATGACCGTAGCGCGGGCATGGGCGCGGAGCCGCTGTAAAACCGGGGTGAAGTCGGCATCGCCAGAAAGGATGATGAACTCATCAAAGCGCGTCTCATGCGTAAGATAGTCCCGCATGTCCATGACCATGCGGATGTCCGACGAGTTCTTCAATTGGGCGGTCAGGGGCGGACAATCAATGATCTCGAAGCCCGCGCGCAAAAAATGATGCCGCACGAACGGAAACGAGTTCATGTCCGTGGTGTTGTCACGGGTGTTGCGGCGGGGCACCGGATTGCCGTAGCAGCGGCTCATGACGATCCGCCGCCCCCGGCGCTTGATGTCGGTGTTGGTGGAGGTGATGAGCGCCCCCTGCTCGATCGCCCGCATCCAGCCGGGCGCCTCCTTGGCGAAGCGCCGGGCGGCCTCCTCATCCTTGCGCTTCAACGACAGGTAGATGTTGTCGTAGTCGACAAAGATGGCGCTCAGATACGGACCGTCATTGGTTCTCGTCATCGCCGGCAAACCCCCGCTCGCCCCAAACTCGTTTTCTGGTGCTCATACTAGTTAGGATTATTCCGGGGGGGCAAGCGTGGGTGGTGCAACAGAACGGGGCCGATTGCTAAGAGTCATCGGAATCAATGGTTTGGCGCGCCGGCTGGCCGTCATATAGGCGTGGATAAGGTTGGTACGGCCACCTCTGCGGCCTCGAATTGCCACAGCAACAGCCGAATCAGCGCCCCTCGGGTTGGCAGCCAAACGGCAGTGCTCATGCCTTGTTCTTGCGCTCGCGGATTTCGGCGAACACCTGCCAGTCCGGCTTGCCCGCCATGCCCAGCCGCTGGCGGATTTCCGGGCTGTGCGGGCGCAGGAACGGATTTGCGGCAAGTTCGGCTCCGATGGTTGAGGGCAGGGTCGGCTTACCGGCGGCACGCAGGGCCTTGACCTCGGCGGCGCGGGCCTGGAGCGCGGTATTGCCCGGCTCGATGCCCAAGGCGAAGCGGGCATTGGCCTCGGTGTATTCGTGGCCGCAGTGGAACGAGGTGTCCGGCGGCAGCGCCATCAGCCTGCCCAGCGACGTCCACATCATCTGCGGATCGCCCTCGATGATGCGCCCGCAGCCCAGCGAAAACAGCGTATCGCCCACGAACGCCACCTTCGCCTCCTCGAACCACAGCGAGATATGCCCCAGCGTGTGGCCCGGCGTGTCCAGCACCTTGGCCTGGTGGCCGCCGAAACTGAGCATCTCTCCGCCGCCCATCACGCTGTCGATGCCCGGAATCTTGCCCGACTCACCGCGCGGGCCGACAATAGTGCAGCCGGTAAGCGTCTTCAACTCCAGGTTGCCATCGGTGTGGTCGGCATGGTGGTGGGTGGTGAAGATGTGCGTCAGCTTCCACCCCGTATCCGCCAGCGCCTTGCGCACCGCTGCCGTCTCCGGCGCGTCGATCGAGGCGGTGACGCCGGCCGCCGGATCGTGGATCAGCACCCCAAAATTGTCGGAGCGGCAGGGGAACTGGTGGAGCTTCAATTCGGCCATGGGACAACGCCTTGGTGAGGTTATGACGAGATTTGCAGGTGCCAGCGCGCCGGATGCGCTAACATTCTTGCTGCTTAGTGTTTTGGCCGTTTCATCCGGCGCCTTTTATTGTCATCCTCGGGCTTGTCCCGAGGATCCATGGCACGACAGGTTCAGGACCTTGCGGTTCCATGGATCCTCGGGACAAGCCCGAGGATGACAATTGGGTGCCGTTTGATCGGGATGGGCCTAGACTGCCGGATGCGCGGGCGCGAGACCAGACGGAATGCACCAGGACATCGACGAGCTTTGGGCCTTCTATGACGGCCGCATCGGCAGCCATGTGCGCCGCCTTCTGGCGCGCCAGATCAGGGAGCGCTGGGCCAATGTCGGCGGCATGACGGTGATGGGGCTGGGCTATGCCACGCCCTATCTCGGCCAGTTCCGTGGCGAGGCGGCGCGGCTTGGCGCTCTGATGCCCGCCGAGCAGGGCGTGCGCGCCTGGCCTGCCACCGGCCCCAACCGCTCGATGCTGGTCGAGGAGGACATGCTGCCGCTGCCCGATGCCTGCGTCGACCGGCTGCTGGCGGTCCACGCCATCGAGATGAGCGACAGCGTCAAGCGCACCCTGCGCGAGATTTGGCGCGTGCTCAAGCCCGAGGGGCGTGCCCTGATCGTGGTGCCGAACCGGCGCAGCATCTGGGCGCGCGGCGACAGTACGCCCTTCGGCCAGGGCCAGCCGTTCAGCCGTGGCCAGCTTGAGCAGCTCATCACCAATTCGATGTTCGCCATCGAGCATTGCGGCTTCGCGCTCGCCCCTCCGCCGGTCGAGTTCCGGCTGGTCTGGCGTTATGCGCCCACGCTGGAGCGGCTGGGCCTGAAGATGTGGCCGCATTTTTCCGGCGCGATCCTGTTGGAGGCCAGCAAGCAGGTCTCGGCCACCATTCCCAAGGGGCGGCTGATGCCGGTCAGGGCGGGTTTGCGGCATGTGACGGCGGCTCCGGCGGGCCAGCAATGGGGACGGGGCAAGATCGCGCTACCTGCTGCCCGCATCGCGGGTGAGCAGGAACACGGCCTGCGAGCCGATCAGGTTCTGCATGACGGTTGGCACGCCGAGCCCGATGCGCTGCCCTTGTCCATCGAGCGCTACTGACCGCTCGATGCGGGCGTTGATCAGCCCGCACAGCGACACGAAATCGCTTATCGAGCACAGGTGGATGTTGGGGCTGTCGTACCAGGCATAGGGCAGGCTGCCGGTCACCGGCATCCGCCCGTCCCACAGCATTTTCAGCCGGATCGCCCAGTGCCCGAAGTTGGGCAGCGAGATGATGGCGTGCCGGGCGATGCGCAGCAACTGCTCGGTGACGGCGCGCGGATTGCGGGTGGCCTGGATGGTCAGGCTGAGGATGGCGTAGTCGAACGCGCCATCGGGATAGGTGGCGAGGTCGGTGTCGGCGTCGCCCTGGATGACCGACAGCCCGCGCGCCACGCAATGGTTGACGCCCTCGCGGCTGATCTCGACGCCGCGCCCGTCCACGTCCCGCGTCTCGGTCAGCAGCTCCAACAGGTCGCCATCGCCGCAGCCGACGTCCAGCACCCGCGCCTTGCGGGCCACCATTTCGGCGATCAGCAGGTGATCGACGCGGCGCTTGCGTTTGACCGGGGCGGGGATTTGGCCGTGCATTGAGGTCCTTCGTGGGTGCAGCCTTGGGCTTTTAGCCCCTCCCCGGCTTACTTCAAGCGGGATTACGGTTAATATCAGTACACGTCTTTATAGACCGGGAAATGGGAGCGCAGGCGCCGGACAGCCGCAATAGGTGGTTCTGGCCGAAAGGCAGCCATCCGGCGCCCTTGCCGCGGCGATTTTTTTGCCGGGGCGCGCTCTTCCGGGTGGGCCCTTGAGGATCACGCGATCCCTTGCTCCCGCCCGTCCAACCGCTTTGGCGCCGGCCTTGGCCTGCCTGTTGCCAGGCACCAGGACCAGGGGCGCACCCACCGGCTCTCCGGGCCGCTTCGGGGACGTCCGCCCCAAAACCTCCCGGCCACCGCTGTCGATTGCCACGCATTTGACGGTTAACGCGCCCCACTTGCGGCAAGCAATGCAGGGAATATATAACGAATATATAGTTAATACAATGGAATTGTACGGTAAATTGCAAGAAATAACTCTCGAAAACACCTGTAATATAGCGCATTGAATATTGTTATAACCTGCAAAACACCGGGTATTTTCTTGCTTTAACCCTGGATACCACCAGTTCACCACGATGCTTGTACCGGTCATTGCCAGATGAATTGTCATCCTCGGGCTTGTCCCGGGGATCCATTCCTCCACTCGCTTCAACCTTGGCGCTCAAGCCGCAAGTTCACCGCGCCAGTATTTTGGCAACGCCCAATGGATCCTCGGGACAAGCCCGAGGATGAAAAAATTGGCAGTTGGGCGCCGCGCCTCAACCCTTGGCGCCGGGCAATCCCCGCCGCCGCGCCGCCGCGTTGAGGAAGCCGCCGATGGTGGCCAGGAACTCCGGCTCGTTGAGCAGGAAGGCGTCGTGCCCCTTGTCGCTCTCGATCTCCACGAACGAGACGTTGGCCGCGACCGCGTTCAGCGCCTGCATGATGGTGCGGTTCTCGCGCGTCGGGTACAGCCAGTCGCTGGTGAACGAGGCGATGCAGAACCGCGTCTGCGTGCCCTTGAAGGCGTTGGCGAGCTTGCCGTCATATTCCGCCGGCAGATCGAAATAATCCATCGCCCGGGTGATGTAGAGATAGGAATTGGCGTCGAACCGCTCGACGAAGCCGGCGCCCTGGTAGCGCAGATAGCTTTCCACCTCGAAGTCGGCATCGAACGAGAAGGTCTTGGCGTCGCGGGCCTGGAGGTTGCGGCCGAACTTGCGGTGCAGCGCCTCCTCCGACAGGTAGGTGATGTGCGCAGCCATGCGGGCGACGGCGAGACCCTTGCGCGGCACCGTGCCCTGCTCGAGATAGCGGCCCTCGCGCCAATCGGGATCTGCCATCACCGCCTGGCGGCCGACTTCGTGGAAGGCGATGTTCTGGGACGAGTGGCGCGCTGCCGTGGCGACGGGAACGGCGGTGTACACCCGGTCCTTGTACCTGGCCGCCCATTCGATCACCTGCATCCCGCCCATCGAGCCGCCGATGACGCTGAACAGCTGGCCGATGCCCAGGTGGTCGATAAGCCGGACCTGCGCGCGCACCATGTCGGCGATGGTGATGACGGGAAAGTCGAGGCCGTAGGGCCTGCCTGTCCTGGGGTTGGGCATGGATGGGCCGGAGGACCCCATGCAGCCGCCGAGAATGTTGGAGCAGATGACGAAATAGCGGTCCGTATCCACCGGCTTGCCGGGACCGATCATGGTGGTCCACCAGCCCTCGCGCCCCGTCACCGGATTGGCGCTGGCGCAATACTGGTCGCCGGTGAGCGCGTGGCAGACCAGGATGGCGTTGGATTTGTCCGCGTTCAGCGCGCCGTAGGTCTTGTAGGCGATGTCGAAGGGCCCGAGCGCCACGCCGCAGTCGAGCGGCAGCGGCTCTGAGTCCGGAAACGTGGCGACCTCGCCCGCGCCCGCCAGGTTCGCGCCCATGGGCTGATCATGCAGCGACGCGCGCACGCCCTCGGCCACCACATCGGCGTCGGCGGACAAATCGGCGGCGTGATCCTGTTGGGCCAAAGTCGGGTCGGTCCTTCGCTGGGCGGCGGAGAATCTACATGGCGGCGGGGGCGCTGGGGGTCAATGGTTTTTTGGGCGCCCACCCGAGCTGCTGGTGCAACCAAACCATTGGTCATCCCTGCCATGTGCGGTGGAATGCGGCCTGACGCGCCGCCTCCCGCCGTGCTACCGGCTCCAGCGATGAAACTCTCGCCCCGCCTTGCCGTCACCCTGGTGTTCGCCGCTTTTGGCGTCATCGGCGGTATCTGGGTGGGCTCCATCCCCGCCATCGCCCGGCGCATCGGCCTTGGCGAGCAGGAGCTGGGCGGCGTGCTCACGCTGGTGGTGCTGGTCAACGTGTTCGCGTTTGCCGGCGGCGGGCAGCTCGCGCGCTTCGTGCCGGGGCGGGCGATGATGATGGCGATGCTGCCGGTGGCCGCGCTGATGTTGTGCGCCACGCTGGCCGCCCCATCCTACTGGCTGTTCCTGCCCGCCGTGCTGGCCTTTTCGGTCAGCCACGGCTTTGTCGATATTTTCATGAACGCCGAGGGCTCGGCGGTGGAAGCCGAGCGCCAGCGCCCGCTGCTGACGGGAATGCACGCCACGGTGTCGCTGACGGTCGCCGTGTGCGCGTTGCTGGGCAGCCTGCTGTCGGTGACCTTCGGGTCGTTGGCGGCCGCGCCGCTGCTGCTGGCCGCTGGCGCGTTGGGCGCATGGGTGGTGGCGCGCGGCACGCCGCGCCGGGCGGCCGGCGGTGTGGCGGCGGCCCGGACCTCCGCGCCAGCCTCGGCACTCAGCCCCGGCGTGCTGCTGCTTGGCCTCGCCGTCGGCCTTGGCACGGCTGGCGAACTGGTCTCCTTCTTCTGGTCGGCCAAGCTGCTCGACACCGAAGCGCCGTCGCTCGCCGCGATTTCCGGCATCGGCACCGTCTTCCTGTGCGGCTGCGCCGGCTTCGCCCGGCTGTTCGGCGACAGGGTGCGGGCGCGCTTCGGCGACAGGAATGTGGTGGTCGGGGCGCTGGCGGTGTCGGCGGCCGGCATGATTGGCGTCGGGCTGACCAGCGGCTTTGCGCTGCACGTGTTGGGCTTTGCGGTGATCGGCATCGGCACGGCCTATCTGGTGCCCTGCCTGTTCGCCATCGCCGCCAACAGCGACCCCGCCGCCCGCGCCGCCCGCATCGGCCTGATGAGCCTGATCGGCAGCCCGGCCCGCATCAGCGCGCCCTACCTGTTCGGCTGGATCGCCCAGCAGTCGGGCGCCGCAGCCGCCTTTGGGCTGTTCAGCATCGTGATGGTTGCGGCTGGGGTGTTTTTCATCGCCAGCCAGACGATGATGAGCCGCAGGGTGGCGATGGCGTAACGACAGCCCGAATTACAGCCAACTCCGCTCGTCCTTGGCCTTGGCCTCGAAGCTGTCGATGGCGCTCGCCTTCTCCAGCGTCAGGCCGATGTCGTCGAGGCCGTTGAGCAGGCAATGCTTGCGGTGCGGATCAATGTCGAACTTGATCATGCCGCCGTCCGGCCCGCGGATCTCCTGCTTCTCCAGGTCCACCGAGATCGTGGCGTTGGCCCCGCGCCTGGCGTCATCCATCAGCTTGTCGACGTCTTCCTGCGGTAGCTTGATCGGCAGGATGCCGTTCTTGAAGCAGTTGTTGTAGAAGATGTCGGCGAAATCGGACGCGACGATGCAGCGGATGCCGAAGTCGAGCAGCGCCCAGGGCGCGTGCTCGCGCGACGAGCCGCAGCCGAAATTATTGCCGGTGACCAGGATGGTGGCCTTGCGGTAAGCCGGCTTGTTGAGCACGAACTCCGGCTGCTCCTTGCCCGCCTGATCATAGCGCATCTCGGCGAACAGCGCCTTGCCGAGCCCCGTGCGCTTGATGGTTTTCAGGTACTGCTTGGGGATGATCATGTCGGTATCGACGTTGATCATGGGCAGCGGCGCGGCGACGCCGGTCAGGCGGGTGAATTTGTCCATGGGCGGGGTCTCGGATGCGGATGGTGTGTGGCGGCTGTTGTGGAACGGGGGTGAGTTTGCGTCAATGGGGACATGATGTTCATGTCCGGAATGGACGCCATTTGCGGGTCCGGGCGCTCCAATGCCGGATATGAACTTCGTGTCCCCGTTGAATCCTGGCTTCAACGGGGACACGAAATTCAGGGTCCAGGCGGCAGGGGAGCGTGGCGGTGGGAGCCGAGCCGGACCCTGAACATCATGTCCCCACCGCTTCGCACATCTTGAAGCCGCCGCGCGCGGCCTCGAACGCGCGCGCGGCCCGCAGCACCAGCGCATCGGCGCCCGCGCGGGCCACGATCTGCAAGCCCACCGGCAGCCCGGCCTTGCTGAACCCCGCCGGACAAGACGCGGCGGGCTGGTAGCTCAGGTTGAACGGGTAGGTGAACGGCGTCCAGCTCAGCCAATCGTCGCCCCACGTCCCATCGGCGGGGGTGTCGCGGCCGGCCTCGAAGGCGGTGACGGCGAGCGAGGGGGTGATCAGCAAATCGTAGCGTTCGTGGAATATCTCCATCGCCACGGCCCATTCCACCCGGGCGATGCCGGCGCGCAGGTAGTCGCCCGCGCTCACCTTGCGGCCCCGTTCGGCCATGGCGAGGAAGCCGGGGTCGCTGTCCTTGCCCGCGCCTGGCCCGTAGGCATCGAGCACCGTGGCGCTGCCCGCGCTCCATTGTGTCAGCAGCGCGTCGAGCAGGCCGGCGGGCATCGCCGGGTCCGCCAGCTCCACCTGCGCGCCGAGCGTCTCGAAGTCGCGGACGGCGCCAGCGATGATCGCCTCGACCTCCGGGTCCACCCGTTTGGCGTGGCCGCCCAGGCGCGGCGAATAGGCGATCCGCAGGCCCCGTATTCCGTTGTCCAAGCCGATGCGGTAGTCCGGCGCCGTCCCGCGCTCCGCCGTCGGATCGCGCGGATCGGGCGCGGCCATAACGCTCATCATCAGCGCGGCGTCGGTGACTGTGCGGGTCATGGGCCCAAGCACGGCGACGCTGCCCATGGGCGATGCCGGATAGAGCGGTATGCGCCCATAAGTCGGCTTCAGGCCGAAGCAGCCGCAGAAGCTGGCGGGGATGCGGACGGAACCCGCGCCATCGGTGCCGGTATGCAGCGCGCCAAGGCCCAGCACCGCCGCCGCGCCCGCCCCGCCCGACGAGCCGCCGGTTGTCATCGCCGTGTTCCACGGGTTGCGGGTGATGCCCGTGAGCGGACTGTCGGTCAACCCCTTCCAGCCGAATTCTGGCGTGGTGGTCTTGCCCAGCAGCACCGCCCCATGCGCACGCAAGGCGGCCACGGCGGGGGCATCCGTCGCGGCAGGCACGGCAGCGGTCAGCTTGGAGCCGCGCCGCGTCGGCCAACCCTTCACCAGCGTCAAATCCTTGATGGTGGCGGGCACGCCGTCCACCAGGCCCTTGGGCTCGCCGGCGCTCCAGCGCGCTTCGCTGGCCTTGGCCTCGGCCATCGCTCCGTCGGCGTCCAGATGGCAGAAGGCGTTGACCTTGGGGTTCAGCTTTTCGATCCGCGCCAGCACGGCCTTGGTGACCTCGACCGGCGACAGCGTGCGCTGGCGGTAGCGGGCGGCGAGCTCGGTCGCGGCCATTTGGGTGGGATCGGTGGTGGTCACTGGCGAACCCTGTTGGTAAGCGGATCGTTCTCGAGGCGGATGGGCTGGCCATGCGGGGTGGCGTTGGCTGCGCGCGTCCAGGCGCCGGCCACCGCGTCAAGTACCGTCTTGGTGCTGATGTCCTTGCGGGCAACCAGGTCTTCCAGCGCGTCCAGCCAATGGTGGTAGTAGTCCGATCCATCAACCGCCGCCCCGGCGGCTTTCAGCCTTGCGGACAGCGCCTCGGCCCATTCAGTCCAGGTGAACACGCCGCGCTCGTGCAGCGCCAGCGTCATGGCGAAGGCCTCGGCCTGCCATGGTTCCGCGAATGTGGGAGCGTCAGGCGGCTTCAAGATAGCTCTCCCAGGCGTCGATGCTGACCTCAACGCTGGGGTCGCTATGCGCGCCCCACAGCTCCGTCCCGGCGAAAACCACCGTGTACAGCCGCTGCGGCTGCTCGCCCAGCCCTTGCGCGTTGCTGTCGGGAAACACAAAGCCGCCATGCACCGTCTCGATGCGCCCGATCCGCCCCCGCGCGAACCGGGGCAGGCGCGTGTGCGTGCGCGGATGCTCGTTGATGGTGCGCACGCGCTGCCCGGCGGCGAATTTTGGCGGCAGGCTGACCGGCCGGTCGTAGGGTGCGCCCTTGGCCAGAACCGCTGGCACATCGGCTGCCGCCAGCATCTGCCTGGGCTTGGCGCCTTCGCTCAGTTTCCGTCCCGCGCGCAACTCCTCGCCCGTGACGAAGCCATATTTTACCAGCAGCCGCTCCGCCGCCTTGGTCCAGATTTCATAGTAGCTCGAAGAGTAATAGTCGGCTGGGTGCAGACTTTCCCGCGTGAAGCGGTTTTCGTCGCCCGGCCACTGTCTCATGCTGCTGACGCACAGCGTCAGCCCGAGCGCGCGCCGCTCCCAATCGGCGTGGAACACCGGCTCGTTGAGCTCGGGCGCGACGGGGCCAAAGCCCATCTGGCCGCCGAGATCATGCGGACCGTTCATGATGCGGCTCCCGGCGCTAGCGCCAATCCTGTGCCGATCATGGAATCGCGCGTCACCAGCGCGGCGAGCTGTTCCTCGCTCAGCGCCCCGGTTCCGGCGGGCCGCTCGGGCACCACCAGGTAACGCAGCTCGGCGGTCGAATCCCAGACCCGGATTTTGGTCGTCTCCGGCAATACAACGCCGAACTCGGCCAGCACGCCGCGCGGGTCGATGACGGCGCGCGAGCGGTAGGGCGGGGCCTTGTACCAGACCGGCGGCAAGCCGAGCACCGACCACGGATAGCAGGAGCACAGGGTGCAGACGATCAGGTTGTGCTGGCCGGGCGCGTTGAACACGGCGCGCATGTGCTCGCCCTGGCGGCCGGTAAAGCCCAGCGAGGCGATGGCGGCGGTGGCGTCGCGGGTGAGCCAATCGCGGAACGCGGCGTCCACCCAGGATTTCGCCACCACCCGCGCGCCATTGCGCGGACCGATCCTGGTCTCGTAGGTCTCGACGATGACGCCGATGGCGGCGGGGTCGATCAGCCCCTTTTCGGTCAGCACCGTCTCCAGCGCCTTTACGCGCGCCGCCATGGGGCTGAGGTCGCTGCCGTGCTCATGATCATGATCGTGCGGGTGGTCGTGGGCCATGGGCTGTCCCTTGCGTTGAAGCGCGGATCGTAATCCCCAGGTGGGCGGCCTGTCAGCCAAAGACTGCACCGCTGGGCGGCATCCTCAGGGCAGGTCAATTCTGGGCTGGCTTGGCTTGTAGGTCGGGTAGAGCCTTCGCGAGACCCGACATTGGCAGGCAAAGCGCCACGTTGTCGGGTCTCGCGAAGGCTCTACCCGACCTACAGGTTTGGTTGAGTCCGGGAATGGAACCACCTGCCTTCTCCCAATCCTTCACGGGGAGAAGGTGGCCGCCCAGGCGAGAGGCTGGATGATCGGCAGCGGTGAGTGGCAAGGGCCGAACGTGCCGCGCGTCCCCCTTCTCCCCGTTGGAGAAGGGGAAGAAAATCACCCGCGCCGCGTTCAGGCTTCCTTTGCCATTGTCGCGCACAACTGGCGGCTTGGGCGGCGGCGGCGGAGCCGGTCTGCGCGCCCGTGCGTTGGTATGGGTCGAGGTGCGGCGTGCTCAAGGTGGCGTCATGGCGTCTGGTCGCGGCCTTGGGCTGCGGGCTGGCCGTGCTTGCCCCGGCTGCCGCCACCGCCGCCGGAGCCAGGTCGGTTTCTGGCCCCCTCGATTCGCTGTTCTCGATTTTCGCGCCGCAAGACCCGGCGCCAACCCCCGGGTCCCACGCCAGCCCGATGTATCCCTATGACGGCGCGTCGGAGCCGGCGCAGCGCAGGGACACGGGCGCCTACCGCACCGTCTGCGTGCGCACCTGCGACGGCTTCTACTGGCCGGTGAGCGATGCCGCGCCGGTGTCCCGCTTTCAGCGCGACAAGACGGTCTGCGAGGCAAGCTGCGCCCAGCCCGCACACCTCTACTATCAGCCAGCGGGCGCGGCGGACGCGGGCAAGCTGGTGAGCCTGGATGGAAAACCCTATTCGGCCCTGCCGCGCGCCTTCGCCTACCGCAAGGCGCTTGATGCGAGCTGCCGCTGCAAGGCCGATCCATGGTCGCAGAGCGAGGTGGAGCGGCACCGGGTGTATGCCCTCAGCCCCGAGACAGCGCTTCCGGCGGCAACCGCCGCCGCCGCCGCGGTTTCGACGGACGAATACGCGGTTCCGGTCGAGGATACCGACATCCAGGCCGGCAACCCCGCCGCCATTGCCTTTGCCGATTATCCCTCGCTCGACCTTGGTCCGGCGACGAAGTCCGATCCGCAGGACCCGATCAACATGGTGGTGCTGCCGCCGCTGACGCACACGCACTCGATCCGCAAGGCCAGGAAGACGCCGGCAGCCGCAACCGCCACGCCCGCAGCCGCCAGTTCAGGCCCGGTGCATCAGCAGCCGGTCGATGGCGCCGGCCAATTCCACGTCCAGCTGCGTTAATCCGCCGGCATCATGTGTGGATAGCGTGATGTCCACCTTGTTCCACACATTGCTCCATTCGGGATGGTGATCGCGCTTCTCGGCCAGCAACGCCACCCGGCTCATGAAGCCGAACGCCTCATTGAAGTTGTTGAACTTGAAGGATTTTGTTATCGCGTCGCGGCCCTTCACCAGCCCCCAGCCATCGAGGCCCGCCAGCGCTGCCTGCCGCTCGTCGCCCATCAGCTTGTCCACGCTATTATTCTCCCTGGCCTATTGCATCGCCAAATCACTGTATTGCGGCTTGCGGTGCGAGTCGCGGGTATGTGAAGGGTGTGCATGTTCGATTCGCAAGAAAGAATTATGACACAACACCGCATCCTCTTTGTCTGCCACGGCAACATCTGCCGCTCGCCCCTGGCCGAGGGCGCGATGCGCCATCTGATCGCCGAGGAGGACCGGCTGGACGGCTTTCTGCTGGCCTCGGCGGGCGTGTCGTCCGAGCACGATGGCGAGGCGCCGGATTTCCGCGCCGTCAAGGCGGCCAAGGCGCAAGGCATCGAGATCGGCCACCTGCGCGCGCGAAAAGTGACGGCAGACGATTTCAAGCGCTTCGATCTGCTGCTGGCGATGGACGCGGCCAACCGGGATGCGCTGCTGGCCATGGCCCCGGCGAGTGCGCAGCAGAAAATCCATCTGCTGCTCGATTTCTCGCCCTGGATCGGCGAGACCGATGTGCCGGACCCTTACTACGGTCCGGCGGAGGGCTTTGACGATGTTCTCGACCTGATCGGCCTGGCCGTTCGCGGCCTGCTGGAAACGCTGGATCAGGCCGACGGAGCGTTGCGCGTGCCCGAGATGCCGCGCGCCAGGCTGAAGGTTTCCTCGGCGACGTAAGGCCCGCCGCCCGAGCCTGGCCGCGAGGAAAACAGCACGACTTCGCCAACGCCAAACTCCGGCAGCGCGGCGATGGTGACGGACTGGATGAAGCGGGCGACGGTTTCGGCCCGCGTGCCATCGAGCCGGGCAATCGTCACATGCGGCTGGTATTTGCGCCGCTCGGGCTCCAGCCCCGCCGCCAGTGCCGCCCGCTCGTGCGCGCGCCTTATGTCCTCCAGCCCCGGCCCCGCCTCGATCTCGGCCACCAGATTGCGCGGCCGGTCGCCGCCGTAGCAGGCCAGGCCCTTGATGCGCGCGGAAAAACTGACCTGCCGGGCCGCCGACAGCCCCGCGATGATGTCATCGGCCACGTGCCGGTCAACGTCGCCGAAAAAGCGGATGGTGACGTGGTAGTCGTCGGGGTCGATCCAGCGCGCGCCGGGCAGGTCGAGTTCCAGGCCCGACAGCCAGTCCTCGGCCTCCTCCGGCACCCGGAACCCGCTGAACAGGCGTGGCATGACCGCTCCTTTCGACCTTCACTCCCCGATCCGGCCTTGAATTGCCCAATTGGCGCGACCATATCGAGCACAAAGTGTATGATGCGACGCCGGATGGCATTTCCGGTGCGCTTTTCTTTGAGAGGACATTAAGATGGCCGACACCAGACGCAATCTTTCGGCCGTGGGCGCGCGGGCCGATGGCATCACCTATGACGAGGGGCTCCGTTCCTTCATGCTCAGCGTCTACAACTACATGGCGACCGGCGTCGGCCTGACTGGCTTGGCTGCTTATGGGCTTTATGCCTGGGCCGCCTCAAATCCCGATGTGTTCAAGGCCGTGTTCCATGGGCCACTGGCCATCGTGCTGCTGCTGGCCCCGCTTGGTTACGGCATGTATCTCATTTTCCGGATGCATACGATGAGCCCGGCCGGCGCCCGCAACGGCTTCTACATCTATGCCGTGCTGATCGGCTTGATGCTCTCATCCCTGTTCGTCGCCTACACGCAGCAGAGTCTCGCCCGGGTGTTCTTCGTCACCGCCGCCACCTTCGGCGCAACAAGCCTCTGGGGCTACACCACCAAGCGCGACCTCACCAGCATGGGTTCGTTCCTGATGATGGGCCTCATCGGCGTCATCATCGCCTCGGTGGTCAATATGTTCCTGCAATCGACGGGGCTGCAATTCGCCCTGTCGGTCATGGGCGTCGCCATCTTCACCGGGCTGACGGCCTATGACACGCAGAAGTTGAAGGGCGTCTACGAGACCTACGCCCATGACGGCACGGCGTTGGCCCACAGCGCGGTGCAGGGCGCGCTCAGCCTCTACCTCGATTTCATCAACCTTTTCCTCTACATGCTCCGCTTCATGGGCGACCGGCGGAACTAGCGTTCTGAGCCATTCATTCGGATTCCATCATTGTCATCCTCGGGCTTGTCCCGAGGATCCATGAATCCGCTAGCTCCTGTGCCGGTGGCGCAATAGATCCTCGGGACAAGCCCGAGGATGACAAATAGGGCATTGTTTGATTGAGTCATGACACGAGCTGCAAGCCCTGGTTTACTCTACCCGGACGGCGGGGCCACGAGCTCCGCCGATCTGCATTTGTTGACCAGGGCATTTCAATTCTTGCCCAGCCGGCTGGCGACACAAGTCTCGCCCCTATCGCAATGGGCCGGGTTGGTAGGGGCGGGACTTGTCCCGCCCGTGTCGAAGCCGCTAATCCAATCGCCCTGTTTTACCACTGGGTATTCGCCAGTTCGACGCGGCGGGAAATGCAGCGTAAGGTCGTTCCGCCGAACTTTCGACACCAGTTCGCGGTTTGGTGCCGTGTCGGAACCAGCAGACGGAACGCGAGCAGCCTTGGCGGGGTGGCGCGATCAGTGGGGCCAAGCCGTGACAGAAACCCGTGGGCTAATCGTTTTGCGCGATGATGCGATCCTCAAGGGCGAGGTGCGCAATTGCCGGCAGATGCATGTTCACGGCTACGTGGAGGGCTCGATCGCCACCGATGAGCTGGTGGTCCATCCCGGTGGCCGCTGCTACGGCACGGTGCGGGCCGGCAAGGCCGACATCGCGGGCGCGGTGCAGGGCGATGTATTCGTCACCAACCTGATCAATATCCAGAGCACCGGCGACGTTGCGGGCAATGTCCACTACGGTCAGCTCTCCATGCAGCACGGCGGCAGCCTCAGCGCCGACCTGCGCAATGTGCCGCCTACGCTCGCGGGCGACCTCAACGTCACCGTCTATCGCGGCGGCTCGGTGGTGGTGACCACCATGGACCTGACGGCCCTCGATCCCGACGACACGCCGGACCATCTCGTCTACCAGATTTCCAACGTGCGCAACGGCTACCTGGCGCTGGCAGCGCAGCCCTCGGCCCCGGTTTCCGGCTTCACCCAGGCCGACCTGATGGCCGGGCAGGTGATGTTCATCCACGACGGCACGCCCGCCCCCGCCGCCAGTTTCGATGCCGTGGTCGCCGACCACACCGGCGCGACATCGGGCGCGGCCAAGACGGTGAGCGTGGCGGTGGTTGGTTAGCCCGCGACAATCCTGGCCAGCGCGGCGGCAAGCCGCTCCGTCCACGCCGCAATACCCGCGTCATCGGCCAGCAAATCCTGCCGGATTTCCATCAACACAGCCTCATTCCCCCGCGCCTCGCCGTGCACGGGCACGGTGTGATCGGTGAGATCGCCGATCTGGTAGGGCTGGTTGGCCGCGAGATGCAGGCCGGGCTCCGCCAACGCCGTCAGCAGAGCGTCGCCAAATCCGGCCGATCTGCGGTACAGCACGCCGCCATGCCAGGGCCGCGCAATGCCCTTGAAGACCGGCGTGAAGGAATGGATGCCGATGACGATGGTTTTCTGGCCCGCCGCCGCACGCCAGTCGAGATGCGCGGCGACCGCGTTCTGGAACGGCCAGTAGAACCGTTCGGCCCGCCGGTCCCGCGCCCGCTGGTCCATGCCGCGATTACCCGGTATGACCGTCAGCTCGCTGATCTCGGGAATGCTGGTCGGCGCGCCGATGGGGCGGTTGCAGTCAATCAGCAGGCGCGAATAGCCGGCCAGGAACAGCGGCGCATCCAGCCGCGCCGCCAGCCGCCGCGACAGTTCGGCAACGCCGATGTCCCAGGCGATGTGGCGCGTCAGCTCGGCTTCGGGCAGGCCGAGCCGGTCAAACTCGGGCGGGATGTGGTTCGAGGCGTGCTCGCACAGCAGCACGTAGGGCGACGCGCCGGCCTCGTTGAGCGCCGTCACCGCCGCTGGCGCGGCCGCGCTCACGCCGTCTTGGCGAGTGCCGTCTGCCCGCCCAGCCGCGCCTCGAAATAGTCGATGGTGGCGCGCAAGCCCTCGGCGAGCTGCACGGTCGGCGCCCATTTCAGCTTTTCGCGGGCAAGCGAGATGTCCGGCTGGCGCTGCTTCGGGTCGTCCTGGGGCAGCGGCTCCAGCTTCACCTTGGAGCGCGAGCCGGTCAGCTCGACGATCTTTTGCGCCAGCTCCAGCATGGTGAATTCGTTGGGATTGCCGAGGTTGATCGGGCCGGTGATTTCGGGGGGCGTATCCATGAAGCGGATGAAGCCAGTGATCAGGTCATCGACATAGCAGAAGGAGCGCGTCTGCGTGCCGTCGCCAAACACCGTGATCGGCTTGTTCCTCAGCGCCTGGACGATGAAGTTGGACACCACCCGCCCATCATTGGGGTGCATCCGCGGCCCGTAGGTGTTGAAGATGCGCGCGACCTTGATCTCGATGCCGTGCTGGCGGTGATAATCGAAAAACAGCGTCTCGGCGCAGCGCTTGCCCTCGTCGTAGCAGGAGCGCGGGCCGATGGGGTTGACGTTGCCCCAGTAGCTTTCCACCTGCGGATGCACGGTTGGGTCGCCATAGACCTCGCTGGTGGAGGCCTGAAGGATCTTGCAGTTGAGGCGCTTGGCCAGCCCCAGCATGTTGATTGCGCCATGCACCGAGGTCTTGGTCGTCTGCACCGGATCGTGCTGATAGTGCACCGGGGAGGCCGGACAGGCGAGATTGTAGATCTCGTCAACCTCGACATAGAGCGGGAACGTCACGTCATGGCGCAGCAGCTCGAACCGGGTGTGCCCCATCAGGTGGCGGATATTGTCCTTGGAGCCGGTGTAGAAATTATCGACGCATAACACGTCGCGCCCGGAGGCAATGAGCCGCTCGCACAGATGCGAGCCCAGAAATCCGGCCCCGCCGGTCACCAAAACGGTCTTGTTCACGGAATACCCGAACGCTGACGGCGGCCCTCAAGAATTTGGTCGGAGCGGGGAGATTTGAACTCCCGACCCCCTGCCCCCCAGGCAGGTGCGCTAACCAGGCTGCGCTACGCTCCGATCCAAGCGGCATGTTATGGCCACCAATGCCCGGAAAGGTCAACAGCCAAGGGGTTAACAGCGGCCGCCGCCCCTGCCTTTATCCTGAGGAGGCCCGGCTTCCGGGCCGTCTCGAAGGACGGCGTGGGACGAACACAGGTTCGCCGCCATCCTTCGACAAGCTCAGGATGAAGCTTCGACAAGCCCAGGATGAAGGCTGAGGGTGGGGGCCTCGCTAAGCCGCCAGCAGGTTGCCCGCCTCAAGCACGCTGCGCACGGCGAGCACCGGGCGCAGGCCCTCGATCTTCGAGGTGATGACGGGCGAGAACTGGTACTTGCCCTTCAGCTTGATCATCACCTTGCGTCCGGCCCCCTTCTGCGTGAGCACCAGATAAACCTCGCAGCGCCCGCCGGGCTCAAGCTGCTCGCGCAGCTTGGCGATGGAGTTGGGCTCGCGCCGCAGTTCGTCCTCGTCCAGCTCGATATAGGCGCTCTTCTGCGCAGCCCCCGCCGCCTTGTCGAGGCTCTGGATCAGCAGCGCCTTGAGCTTGATCTCGTCGTCCTTGCGAGTGGCCTCCACATGCACGATCACGGCAGAGCCAGGCTCCATCACCTCGGCCGCGTCTGCCAGCACATCGGAGAATACGACGGACTCGAACTGTCCGGTCTGATCAGAGAAGGCGGCGAAGGCGAAGCGGTTGCCGTTCTTGGAGATGAGCTCGCGCTTACTGATGACCACGCCCGCCAGCACGCCGGTGCGGATGCCCTCGGTGAGCCGGCCGGAAAAATCAGTCCAGCGTTCGGCCTGCATACTGTCGAGCACGCCACGGTATTCATCGAGCGGATGGCCCGAGAGGTAGAAGCCGACGGCCTCCTGCTCGCGCGAGAGCTGCTCCATGGCGGGCCAGGCCTTCATCTGCCGCAATTGCAGCGGGGTGGCCGCACCCGCCTTGGCGCCGCCGCCGAACAGGTCGTTCTGCCCCGCCTGCTTGTCCGCCGCCGTCTTTTGCGCCAACGCCAGCAGCGTATCGGCATTGGCGAACAGCATGGCGCGGTTGGGCTCGCATTCGTCGAGCGCGCCCGCCGCCGAGAAGGTTTCCAGCGCCCGCTTGTTGATGGCCTTGGCGTCGATGCGCGCGGCAAAGTCGCTCAGTGAGCGGAACGCGCCACCCGCCTCGCGCGCCGCCACCATCCCGGCCACCGCGCCTTCGCCGACATTTTTCAAAGCCGCCAGCGCATAGCGGATGCAGCCATCCTCCGGCGCAAAGT
>Ga0209069_10000351_pt1 | contig 20360 bp, 20 predicted proteins | sample Str013_2_FD_187202 | JGI IMG/M metagenome (GOLD analysis project Ga0209069, IMG submission 187202) | Freshwater sediment microbial communities in response to fracking from Pennsylvania, USA - Straight Creek_MetaG_SC_2013 (SPAdes) (version 2) | ecosystem: Environmental > Aquatic > Freshwater >...
CGGTTGCGGCAAGACCACCCTGTTGCGCATCGTACAGGGGCTCGTCCGCCGGGACGCCGGGCAGATACGCGTCGACGGCAAGCCAGTCGCCGGCACCGGGCGTGATCGCGGATTCGTATTCCAACAGGCAAACCTGCTGCCCTGGCGATCGGCGCGGGCCAATGTCGAGTTCGGCCTCGAGCTGCAGGGTGTGCCGCGGCGCAAACGAGGCGAGCGCGCCCAGGCGCTGCTCGAGCTCGTGGGACTCGGTCCCGCCGGCGAGCAATTTCCCCATCAGCTGTCGGGCGGCATGCAGCAGCGCGTCAATCTCGCACGCGCGCTCGCCATCGATCCGGCGATCCTGCTCATGGACGAGCCGTTCAGCGCGCTCGACGCGCAGACGCGCGAAGTCCTCCAACTCGAGCTGCTGCGGGTGCAAGCAGAGACCGGCAAGACCATTCTTTTCGTCACCCACGACCTGGACGAGGCGATCTACCTGAGCAACAGGATCGTGGTGATGGGGGCGCGGCCGGGCCGCATCAAACGCATCATACCAATTCCATTTGGCTACCCGCGCAAGGATCTGCCGGAGCTACGGGGTGAACCCGAGTTCCAGGAGATCCGCCGCAATATGTGGGAGTTGATCCGAAACGCGCCACCAATTGCGGCATGAGGCACGCTCAATAGTGGGTGTGATCGAGGATTGACGACGATGTCACAGCAAGCGGTTGCGCCAGAGCCCGGAAACGCCAATTCTGTCGCTGGCGTCGAGCCTGAGACGGAATTGGCATCGGAGGATGCGGAGGAGCTTGCTCCGCCCTCCGGAAACAGCCGCTTGCGGATCGTGCGGGTGCTTTCAATCATCGGCGTGATCGGCGCCTGGGAGATTCTCGGCCGCCAAGTCGATCCGTTGTTCATGTCGTACCCGTCCGCGATTGCGGTCGCGGCCACACAGATGATTGCCACCGGCGAGTTGCTGATAGGATTGACGAGCAGCTTGCGCACGCTCGTCGTCGCCTTTTTCATCGCGGCCGTGGTCGGTACCGCGCTCGGCCTTCTCATAGGCCGCTACCGGATGGTGGATGCCGCGACCGACTGGCTCGTCAACGCCCTCTATGCCACGCCGCTCGTCGCGATCATTCCGCTGGTGATATTGTGGTTCGGTCTCGGCAACACGGCAAAGACGTTCATCGTCACGATCCTTGCACTCTTTCCAATCCTCATCAACACGACTGCGGGCGTGCGCAACGTACCAAAGCAGCTCATCGACGTCGGCGACGCGTTCGCAGCCAATGAGCGGCAAATTTTCACGAAGATCATCCTGCCTTCGGCCTTGCCGTACATGATGACCGGGCTGCGCCTGGGCGTGGGTCGCGCGATCATCGGCATGGTCGTGGCCGAGTTCTTCACGGCCATTACCGGGTTGGGTGCGCTGATCGTGAAATACGGAAATCAATACGACACGGCCTCGATGTTCGTGCCGATCTTCGTGCTGATGCTTCTCGGGATAGGTCTGTCGCTCGCCGTTCGGCGCGCGGAGGAATGGATCGCCCCCTGGAAGGCAACGGAGGAGTAGGCCGTGCCGTCTCGTGAGCACCCCATCTCGCGGCGCCGTATCCTCACTCGCGGCGGGTCCGCCCTCTTCGGCATGCTTTGTCCCTGGGGCGCCATGCGCGGTGCCTCCGCAGCGGCACCGATTCCTGTCGCGATCGCCAACGCGTCCGGCAATGTCAATTTGACCATGCAGGAATTGATGAAGCAGCAGGGCTTCCTTCAGGAGATGGGGCTCGCGCCGACGATCACCAACGTCGCGGACGGATCGAAAATCACCGGCGGCCTGATAGGCGGCGATGTCGATCTGGCTACGATGGCCGGGTTCGGCCAGGTCTTTCCGGCGATCGAAAGAGGTGCCAAGCTCAAGATCCTGGCCGGCGCATGCCTCTTGCCCACGCTCGCGCTCTACTCGTCCAAGCCCGGGATCAAGACGTTGAAGGATCTGGAAGGCCGGACGATCGGCACCGGTGCGCTCGGCGCACTGCTGCATCAACTGGTGGTCGCTCTGCTCCAGAAGAACGCGGTTGATCCCGCCAAGGTGACCTTCGTGAACGTTGGAGCAAGCGGTGACGTCTTCCGAGCCGCCACGATGGGCACCGTCGATGCGGGGACGGGTGAAGCTGCATTCACCGATCAGGTGGGCCGCTACAATCTGCATCCGATTGGAGGAGGCGACCTGACGACGGGTCTGCCCGAATACACCTACCAAGGTGCCTACACGACGGACAAAGCGATTGCGGCCAAACGCGACGTGATCGTACGCACGCTCGCCGCATATGCCAAGCTCTATCGCTTCATCGCCAAGCCCGAGGCCAAGGAGGCCTTCTTGAAGGCTCGCGCCGTTGTCCTGAGGAGCTCGACGCCCGAGGAAGCCGAGCTGCAATGGGGCTATCTCCAGGAGCATAAGCCGTACGCGAGCGACCTCGTCTTGAGCGAGGAGCGCTTGGCATACATGCAACGCCTGAACGTACAGCTTGGTGTGCAGAAGTCGGTCCTGCCGTATGCGCAGGTCTGCGACCCCTCGCTCGCCAAGGAGGCTATCGCCCTCATTGGCTGACCTCGCCCAGCCCTTCAACCGTGCGCGAGGCGAGGACATGGGCGAGGGTCACGAACTGGGAGGACCGGATGGGCCTGAAACCAATCGGTCGTCGCCGCGCGGTTGCGCTCGGCGCCGCGGCGCTGACCCTGTGTGCAGGCCGACAGCGCGGGTTCGGGCAAGCGCGTGCAGCCGACCCGGAAAGCGTGACGATCGTGAATACGGCTGGCAACTTCGCGGCCACCGTCCAGCAGCTCATGAAGGACAAACGTTACTTGGAGGAGCAGGGGCTGCGGCCGTCTTTCCTTGGCGTCGGCGATGGGTCGAAAATAATCGGCGCGCTGCTCAGCGGAGAGGCGGACATCTGCATTGCATCCGGGTTCAGCCAGGTGCTGCCGGCCGTCGAGCGCGGCGGAAAGCTGAAGGTGCTGGCAGGTTCTGAAGTGCTGCTGTTGCATCTCGTCTACTCGTGTCGGCCGGAAATCAGGTCTTTGAAGGATCTCGAAGGCCGGACCGTTGGTACCGGTTCGCCCGGCGCGCTCCTGCACTCGATCGTGGTCGCACTGCTGCGCAAGAACAATGTCGACCCGGATAAGGTCAGGTTCGTGAACGTCGGCAGCAGCGCCGACGTGTTTCGCGCCATCGTCGCCAAGGTGGTCGATGCCGGTCCCTCCGAGCTCGACTACGAGGAGCAGCAGGCCAAATACAAAGTGCATGGTCTTTTGGACGGAAGATTCTGGGACGGCCTCCCCGAATATACGAACCAGGCGTCCTACGCGTCCGAGCGCTCGATCCGCGAACGTCGCGACGTGATCGTGCGCACGCTCGCGGCCTACGCAAGACTCTACCGCTTCATTTCGAGTCCGAGTTCGCGAGACGCATATCGCGCCGCACGAGCCGCGGCGCTCGGCAAAGACGAGCCCACCGAGGCTCTGGCGCAGTGGAATTTTTTCCAGGAGCACAAGTCGTTTGCCGTCGACCTCGTACTATCCGAGGAGCGCGTTCGCTACATGCAGGAGCTCAACATCTCCCTCGGCGTGCAAAAGACGCTGATCCCGTACGAGCGTATCACCGACATGTCCCTGGCGCGGGATGCCCTCAAGCTGATCGAAAAATCCTAGGGGAGAAACTTATGAGCCGCGTCACGCTTTCGATGGCCGCCAGCCCCAAAACCACTGCTCTAATGTCGCCATGATCTGGTCCGCCGCTGAGCCCCGGTCTTGCAAGCTCCTCGGTTCTCGCTTCGACCGCCGTGATGTTCTGCGCGCCGGGGCCTCCGCCGCTTTCGGCCTGACCGCGCCTCGGTCGCTGATGGCTGCCGACCGGATCAGGATCAACGTGGTCAATACCTCCGGCAACACCAATGTGGTGCTGGCCACGTTGCTGAAGCAGGAAGGAATATTCGAGCAGCTGGGGCTCGAAGCCAATATCTTGCATGTCTCGGACGGCTCGAAGCTGATCGGCAGCTTGTTGTCCGGGGAGATGGATATGTGCGCGCTGTCCGGTTTCGGACAGGTCCTCCCAGCTATCGAGAAAGGTGCAAAGCTCAAGGTCTTGGCGGGCGGGTCGCTGCTGGGGCTGCAGGGGATCCTGACCAAGAACCCCGCCATCAAATCGGTCAAAGATCTCGAAGGTCGCACCGTTGGCACGGGGTCAATCGGAGCGCTCTTGCACCAATTGGTGGTCGCCTTGCTGCGCAAGAAGGGCGTGGACGAAAAAAAGATCACATTCGTCAACGTCGGCAGCAGCACGGACGTCTTTCGCGCCGTCGTCGCCGGCACCATTGACGCCGGACCGTCCGAGGCATGGCTGCAGGGGCGATTCGGCACCCACATGCTCGAGGGTGGGGGATTCTACACCGACCTGCAGGAGTATACCTACCAGGCCTCCTACGGTTCCGACCGCGCGATCGCCACCAAGCGCGAGGCGATCGTGCGCACGCTCGCCGCCTACGGCAAGCTTTACCGGTTCCTCGGCGAAGCGAAATCGCGCGAGCCCTTCGTCAAGGCATTTGCCGCCGCGACCGGCAAGGACAATCGCGAGGAGGCCGAGGCGCAGTGGCAGTTCTACCAGGACCATCGGCCGTTCGCCGTCGATCTCGTGCTCTCGGAGCAGCGCGTCCGGTATATGCAGGACCTCAACGTTTCGCTCGGCGTGCAGAAGAGCGTGCTGCCGTACGAGCAAGTTTGTGACATGTCCCTGGCTCGGGACGCGGTGAAGCTTCTTGGGTGATGCAATGAAACCCCTCGTAACGGCCCTGCGCACGCAGGGGAACACAGCGGCATTGAAGAGCGGCGAAGTGCCTGTCCGCGGCGCGCCGCTGTCTTTCGTCGAGGTCGAGCCCCAGATCCTCGCATTTCGACGAATGGTGCGTAATCTCGCATACGACATTTGCGAGCTGGCGCCGACGACGTACATCATCGCCAAAGCCTACGGTGCGCCCTTCACTGCAATCCCGATCTTCTTCGAGCGACGATTCCACCACGCGGGTCTGCTGGTGCGAGACGATGCCGGCATTCGGGAGCCCAAGGACCTCGAGGGGAAGAAGGTCGGCGTGCGGGCGTACTCGGTCACGACGGGGGTCTGGACCCGCGGTATCGTCGTCAATGAGTTCGGGCTCGACTCCTCCAAGGTGACCTGGGTCGTCGATGACGAGGAGCACGTGACGCAGTTCAAGCTGCCGCCCAACGTCGAGCATGTGCCCGACGGCAAGTCACTGGCTTCGATGATGGCTTCGGGCGAGATCCAGGCAGGCTTCGCCGCCAACGCCGGAATCGGGCGCGAGGGGCCGCCTAAGGCGGGATGGCAGGCGAAGGAACGCAAAGAGGCGAACAACTATCGCGAGCTGTTCTCGGATCCTGACAGCCTCGGTGCCGAGTGGTTTCGGCGAACCGGGATCTACCCCATGCACAGCACGCTCGTCGTCAAAGACGAAATTCTGCGCGCCAACCCGTGGCTCGCCAAGGCGCTGTTTGAAGCCTTCCAGGAATCCAAGCAACGCTACCTCGAGCGGCTGCACGATGGTGCGGCCGACAGCGCCACGGAACGGCGCCATCTCAAGCAGATGAAGGTCGTCGGCGACGACCCGCTGCCGTACGGGCTCGAGGTCAACCGGCGCAGCATCGAAACGCTGATTCTTTACGCCTTCCAGCAAGGACTCATTCCCCGCATGCTCAGCACGGAAGAGCTGTTCATCAACGTGTGAGCTTCCAGTCCAGACATCGAGGTCGCCTGCATGCCGTCGAAGATCGTCGACATACATCCCCACATCGTCTCGCACGACACTGTGCGCTATCCCGTGACGCCGATTGGCGGCACGCGATCGGAATGGTCGAAGGAGCGCTCGGTGACGCTCGAGGAGCTTGTTGCCGCGATGGATGAGGCAGGGGTCGACAAGGCGGCCATCGTGCATTCATCGACGACCTATGGCTTCAACAACGACTATGTGGTGGACGCCGTCGCGGCTCATCCGAAGCGCTTCACCGGAGTGTTCTCCGTCAACATCACCCAACCCGACGCGCCGGATCGCATGCGCAATTGGTACGGCAAAGGCATGACCGGCATGCGGATCTACGCGCGCGGAAGCACAATCAAAGAAGCCTGGCTGGCGCTTGACGATCCGGTGTCTTTTCCGGCGTGGGAGTGCGCCAGCGAGCTTGGTATCTCGGTAGCCACCAATATGCACGGGACCGGACCTGGGCTCGAACAGATCAAGAGCACCCTCAAGCGGTTCCCTCGCGTTCGCTTGATCATCGACCACTTGGGCCGGCCGCCGGTGGAGGATGGCCCGCCCTACGACGCGGCAAAGGACTATTTCACGCTCGGAGATTTCCCGAATTGCTATCTGAAGCTGACGCCCTCGGGCCTCAACAGCGTGCTCAAGGGCAAGGCGACGGCCGACACGCTGATCCCGAAGCTCGTCAGCGTTTTTGGGGCCGAGCGCATCGCATGGGGATCCAACTACCCGGCGAGTCCCGGCACGATGAGCGAGATCGTCGCCGCCTCCAGGTCGGTCTTGCGCTCATTGTCCGACGCCGACCGAAGCTGGATCTTCGCGAAGACCGCGCAACTGCTCTATCCCGTCCTCAAGGACTGACCCGGCGCGAGAGGTTGTCATGATCATCGATTGTCACGGACACTACACGACGGCGCCCAAGGCGCTCGAGATGTTCCGCAATGCTCAGATCGCGGCTCTCTCGGATCCGAAGGGGGCGGCGGCTCGCAGCCTTCAGATCTCCGATGATCAGGTGCGCGAGACGCTCGACGCCGCTCAGCTCAAGCTGCAGCGCGAGCGCGGAACGGACGTCTCGATCTTCTCCCCCGGCGCCGGCAAGATGGCTCATCACATCGGCACTTTCGAGACCAGCAGCGAGTGGTCGCGGGTTTGCAACGATTTGATCGCGCAGGTTTGCCGCATCTATCCGAAAAGTTTCGTCGGAGTGTGTCAGCTGCCGCAGTCGCCGGGTGTCGAGCCGAAAACATGCATCCCCGAGCTCGAGCGCTGCGTCAACGAGCTCGGCTTCGTCGGTTGCAATCTCAATCCGGATCCGTCGGGCGGGTACTGGAAAGACCCGCCGTTGACCGACCGGCGGTGGTATCCGCTCTACGAAAAGATGGTCGAGCTCGACGTGCCTGCGATGGTCCATGTCGCGGCCTCGTGCAATCCAAACTTCCACGGCACCGGGGCGCACTACATCAACGGCGATACGTCCGCCTTCATGCAGTTCCTGACCTCCGACCTGTTCAAGGACTTTCCGACGCTCAAATTCATCATCCCGCATGGCGGCGGCGCCGTGCCCTATCACTGGGGCCGGTACCGGGGCCTCGCCCAGGACATGAAGCGTCCGCTGCTCGGTGAGCTGCTGCTCAAGAACGTGTTCTTCGATACCTGCGTCTATCACCAGAAGGGAATCGACCTGCTGACCAGCGTCATACCCGTGGAGAACGTGCTCTTCGCCTCTGAGATGGTTGGCGCCGTGAAGGGTGTCGATCCCGAAACGGGGCATCGCTTCGACGACACACGCCGGTACATCGATGGCGCAGCGCATTTGTCGGCGGCACAGCGCAACCAGATCTTCGAGCAGAACGCCCGCCGCGTTTATGGGCGGCTGAACAAGGTTCTCGCCCAGCGCGGTTTGACCTGAAACGGAGAAGCGAGATGACGAGTGCGAGCCGCCTCAATGGAGTGATCCGCGCCTGGGAAAGCGGCAAGCCGGCATTCGCCTCGTTTGCAAGCGCCGATCGAACCACGGCCATCGCTTTCAGCACGTCGCCCTACGACGGCCTCGTGTTCGAGATGGAGCACAACCCGTGGGATCCGAACGCGCTTCAAGACGCCCTGCAATATCTCCTCAATCGCGGGCAAATCGCCAAGTCGGGCTCGGTCGCACCCGCAGTGACGCCGTTTGTGCGCATCCCTCCGAATGGCGGCGAGCTCAACCAGTGGCTCGCCAAACAGGCGCTCGATCGGGGTGCGTATGGAATCGTGTGGCCGCACGTCGAGACGGTCGAGCAGGCCATGAATGCCGTGGCCGCGTGCCGCTATCCCCGGCCTAAAGGTTCACCACGCTATGAACCGGCCGGTCTGCGCGGTGACGGGCCGACGTCCGCGTGCCGCTACTGGGGACTTTCGCAAAAGGAATACTACGCCAAGGCCGACGTCTGGCCGCTCGATCCCGACGGCGAGGTCGTCGTGATGCTCATGATCGAGGACACGCCCGGCATTCAAAACTTGCGTGACATCCTCAAGAACGTGCCCGGCATCGGCTGCGTCCTGATCGGCGAAGGTGACTTGAGCCAGGAGCTCGGGGTTCCGCGTCAATACGATCACCCTGAGGTCCGCGCCGCCATGGCCGAGATCGTAGCCGTATGTCGCGAATTCAACGTGCCGGTCGGTCATCCGCATGTGGGTAACGACAACGTCGAGCGCGTTCTGGAGGAAGGCTATCGCTTTCTCATGGCAGCGCCGGTGCGCAGCCTCGCCCCCCTTGAAAAGGGACGCAAGCTCGCGGGACGCTGACAAGCAGCGGCAACAAGCCGTCGCCTCAAGGAGGAGGACCCATGATCATCACCGATGCCGGGGTGCATACCTGGAAGGCTGAGACGCCGGACCGGCCTTGGATGCCCGGCAGGCACGCGCACCTCGAACCGCCGATCGGGTACGAGGACCTGAGCCAGAAGATGGCCGAAGCCGGAGTCCGTCGTGCCATCCTGGTCCCGCCTTCGTGGGAAGGCGATCGGATCGACTACTCGCTCGAGGCTGCACAGAAATATCCGCAGCGTTTTGCCGTCATGGGCCGCATCCCCATCGACAAGCCGGAGGGCCGGCGCATGCTCGAGACGTGGAAGGATCAGCCCGGCATGCTGGGCGTGCGGCTCACTTTCCACCATGCCTGGGATACGCCCTGGATGACGGATGGCACCGCGGATTGGTTCTGGCCCGCGGCCGAACGGCTGAGCATTCCGGTGATGATGAACGTACCGACGGTGCTGCCGCATGTCGGCAAGGTCGCCGAGCGTCATCCCAACCTGCGCATCATCATCGACCACATGGGCCGAACGCGGGGAATGCGCGACGAGACGCTCGCACCCGGTCTCCAAGGTACGATCGCGCTGGCGAAGCATCCGAACGTGCATGTCAAGCTTACGCTCGCTCCCGAGTGCTCATCGGCATCCTATCCCTATCGCAACATTCACGGGGCCCTGCGCAACCTCATCGAGGCCTTCACGCCGCGCCGCTGCTTCTGGGGAACCGACCTCTCGGTCATGCTCACGCGCTCGGCCTGCACGTATCCGCAGGCTGTGACGATGTTCACCGAGGAAATGGATTTCCTCACCGCCGAGGACAAGGAGTGGATCATGGGCCGCGGGCTCGCCGAGTGCCTGCCTTGGCCAGTCTAGCTCGGGGCTTCAGCCGCCGTTGTTGAGGAGACGGCCCATGCGAGTCCATCCGGGACTGATGTTCGCGACGCTCATGACGACGAGCTTGATCGCCGCCGCGTCGACCTCCGTCTCACCCCTGCGCGCCGAGCCCTCGGTCGAGGGTTTCTATGCGGGCAAGACGATCACTATACTCATCGGCTTCCCGGCCGGTGGTACCTACGACATCTATGCGCGGCTCGCTGCGGCCAATCTCGGCCGTTTCATCCCCGGCCACCCGACAATCCAAGTGCAGAGCAAGCCGGGCGGCAGTGGCGTCGGCGCGGTGGGCTATTTCTCGGCCAATGCCCCGAAGGACGGGACCATGCTGGGCCTCTTCCCAGAGACGCTCGCCATCGCCCAGCTCACGGAGCCGCAGCTGAGCAAATGGAACGTGCTCGACTTTACGTATATCGGCTCCTTCGCGAATTCCAACGGCGTATTCGTCGTGCGCAAGGATGCGCCGGCCCTCACGGTCGATCAGATGCGCACGACCCCGGTGCATGTCGGATGCAACGGCCACACCGGAGCGAGCTACATCAACCCCACTCTCCTCAAGGCCTATGCCGGATTCAAATTCGAAATTCATTGCGGCTATCCCGGCTCCAGCGAGATCGCCATCGCGCTGACCCGCGGCGAGATCGACGTGACCGCCGGCGCCTGGAACGCATGGCGCAGCAAATCCCAGCTGCTCGACGGAGCCGTCCGGCCATTCATCCAGGTGGGCCTCAAACGACACAAGGAGATGTTGGAGGTTCCGCTCATGCAGGAATTGATCACCGCCCGCAAGCAGGCAGAGGTTGCCGAGTTCCTGAGCGCCGGTTCGCCCATCGGGCGGGCGCTACTGCTGTCTCGCATGGTGCCCCCGGAACGCGTGGCCGCGCTGCGCGAGGCATTCATGGCGATGACCGCCGATCCCAAGTTCGTGCACGACACGGAGCAATCCGGCCTCGAGCTCGATGCCTTGCCCGGCGAGGAACTCGACAGGATCAGCACAAAAATCATGCAAACGCCCAGGGACGTCGTCGCTCTTGCCGCGGCGGTCGGCAAGTAAGCTCCGCCGCGAGCGACCGGCCAATTCAATCCTCTTCCGTACAAATCTTATGCGAGGGTTTCCCGAAAGAAAGCTAATGTTCAACGGCGAGACATGGCATTCTTGGAAACACCGGGAACTCCCCAGTGCCGGAGCAGTTGCGGCAAAGGTGATGTGGCGGAGGCCTGTGCGGCTGCTGAATGGTTGGGGAGTGCCGGTACACACGCGCTCGCTTCAATTGCGGCTCCGTACCGCGGCTCGACACGACCCATGCAGCCTCGGCCGGCATCATAGCCGCTGAACTTGCCCTAGTGGATTTCATGGTGCGACCAACATGGACGTGATCCGCAAGACCTCGGGAAATCGACCTTCTATCCAAGCCTTGGCGGATTGGTCTTTGGGCGACGAGCAGACCTATCACGATGATCTCGTGGTGCGTCAATCGCGCCTCCTTGTTCTGGATACGATCGGTTGCGCCATCGCTGGAACTCGATCCGATGTTGCTGCCGCTGTCCTCGATCTCGTGCTGGATTCGGGAGGCGCACCACAATGCACGATCATCGGCTCGCACCTGAAGACGTCCTTGATCAATGCCGTGCTGGTCAACGGTGTGAAAGTGCGATGCCTCGATCTCAATGACGTCATCTTCATCCAAAAGGAAGGCAAGCTCAGTGTCGGCGGGCATCCGAGCGACAACATAGCTGTGGCTCTTTCGACCGGAGAGATGGTCGGCAGCACGCTGGGACAAGTTCTCCAGGCCATCGTGGTCGGCTATCAAATGTTCAGCCGACTACGGGACGTCATGCGGTTCTCGAGTCTCTGGGATGGAACAAGTTCCTCAGGCATTGTCGCTGCCGCGATGGCCGGCAGATTGCTGGGACTGGATGCAAAACGTCAAACACAGGCCCTGGCGTTGGCGGCGGCACGGTGCGCGACGCCGAAGGTCGTGCGTTGGGGTGCGCTGTCGTCGGTCAAGAACATGGCCAATGCGCTGGTGGCTCAGAGTGGCGTCCAGGCTGCGTTGCTCGCGGCACGTGGCCTGACCGGGCCTTTGGAGGTCCTCGATCACGAAGGGGGACTCCGGCAACTCTTCGACCCCGAGCTCGGTTTCGAGAAATTGTGGGCCACTCCGCCGGCGACGCTGCAGATCATGCAGTCGACCATCAAGACGTTCCCCTGCATCGGAACGGCCCAGACTCTAGTCGCCGCGGCCCTCGCGTTGGCGCCCAAGCTGCGAGGCCGACATAATCAGATCCGTCGCATCGCGGCGATCATGGCACACCTTCCCATGGTCGTGAATCAACAGGCTGAAATTACGCGCCGGCAACCGCGCACTCGCGAGGATGCCGATCACAGCTTTACATTCCTCACGGCCGTGGCTCTGGTCGATGGAGCGCTGACGGAGCATCAGTTTGCCAACAAACGCTGGCTGCAGCCGGAAATGCGGGCCCTTGTCGCGAAGGTCGAGCTCGAGACTTCAACCGAGATCAGTGTTCGGGCACCCGACAGCATGCCGGCGCGAGTTGAGGTGGAACTGGACAGCGGTGAGCGGTTGGTCTCGGAGTGCCTCTATCCACCGGGTCACTCATTTCCGGAGCGAGGTCTCGACCGGGATGTCACTGTGCGCAAATTCTACGACGTAACCGACGGCCTCCTCGGAAAGAGCGCAGCAGACGATATGATATCGCTCTTGCTCGAGGGCGCTCAGACCCAATCGGTTTCCGTCCTCTTCGCCAAGCTGCGAAGCGCCACCACTCAGCTCATGAGGTCGGTATGAAATTGTGCCACTTCAAGCTGGGCTCATGCTTGACGGTCGTCGCTCTCGCCTGCCTAGCCCTCGGCACCTTGTCGATCCGGGCGCATGCGCAATCAATCGAGGACTTCTATCGTGGCCGCAGCGTGAGGCTGACCGTGGCGGCCGACGTTGGCGGTGGGGCCGATCTTTACGCGCGTGTTCTTGCTCGTCATCTGGGGAAACATATCCCCGGCCACCCGACCTTCGTCATCCAGAACACCCCTGGGGCCGCTGGCTTGCTCGTGGCTCGCCAATTGCAAAACTCTGCTCCGGGTGACGGGAGCGTCGTCGTTTTGTTACAGCGCAACAACCTACTCGAGCCGCTGCTGTCGGACCGCGACGTCGGCTTTGATCCCCGCAAGGTGACCTGGATCGGTAGCCTCAACAGAGATACCTATCTCATCTTTTCATGGCACACGAGCGGTATTCGGACGATTGAAGACGCCATGCAAAAAGACCTGATCTTGGGCAACACCGGCGGCGGAAATGAAAACGTGACGTTTCCCTTGCTGCTCAATCAGACGATTGGCACCAAGTTCAAGCTTGTGCGTGGCTACAAGGGAGGCGGCGACCTGGCGATCGCGATCCAGCGCGGCGAGATCCAGGGGCGTGCAATTACCTGGACGTCACTGCGTGGAGATCATCCCGATTGGCTGAACGAGAAGAAGGTCAACGTCATTGTACAGCTTGCATTGGAGCGAAACCCGGATTTGCCTGAAGTCCCGTCAGCCGTGGAATATGTCAAGGACGAGAAGGATCGCGGCCTCTACAAGCTATTGTTGGCCACGCTCGAGGCCGGGAGGCCATTTGCCATTGCGAAGGATACACCACCCGATCGTGTCGCCGCTCTCCGGAAAGCATTCGCGGAGCTTTCGCAGGACGGCGAGTTCTTGACAGAACTGCGGCAGCGGGGCGGTTCGATAGAGTATATGACGGGCGAAGAAATTGAGCAGCTGATATCCTCGATCTATGCGACGCCTCGCGATGTCATCGACCGAGCACGCGCCCTCGTCAAGGAGCGTTGACTGTGGCCGTATTTGAGCCGCGGGTGTACGCGAGAACTTCACGCAGTTTCTAGGAAAGCTCGTTAGCGACGGCCTCGAAAGAAGGATCGTCGCCGACGTACGAGAGCTGCGCTCAGGAGTGTGGCGTGCTAAACGGGCACGAGGCGCCGGCGATCGGCGGCGCTCGGCCTGCGAGCGCGGGGCTGGCGCTCCAATCCCAGCAAATGGCCCGCCGTCTGTTGGCCGGAGATATCACTTCACTCCGGCTCAATGCCCGCCAACTTCATCACCTTCGCCCACTCAACGGTTTCGGAGGTATTCGGAGCGAGGGTCGCCAGTGGCGCGAGCATGACCTGCACCTGACCGGCCATGAGGTCGACCAGGGTAGGTCCCTCGCCACGATAAGGTATGTGGAGCATATTGGCGCCGGCGCCAGATCGACCTTGCCTGGATTTGGCCTATGAGGTCACGCGATGTCCAATCGTGAATCGAATCGATCGCAACAGACAGTCGAGCAGATCGTTGCAGGCTTCGAACGGCTCCCGCACCGGCAGCAGAGCCTTGCTCACCTCATCATCGATCACCCGGAGATGGTCGCGTTTGGCTCGACCCGCGAGGTCGCGGCACGCGTCCACGTGAACGCGGCGACCGTCGTTCGCTTCGCGCAAGCGCTGGGCTACAGCGGTTTCAATGCGCTGCAGAGCGCCGTGCGTCGCGCCTATCTGCACGGTGCGGGCCTCCTCGCCCCGCGCGATCGTTCGACAACCGAGGGGCCAGCGGGGGCCGTCGGTGCGATGCGCGACGTTCATCTCGGCAACATCGCTCGTGCGTATGAGAACCTCGCGGCGACGGACGTCGACGCGATCGCGGACAGGATCACGAACGCGCGGCGCACCTTCGTTTGCGCGGACGGTTCACCCGAGATCGTCGGCAGGTTGCTTCTTCGCTTGTTACGGCACGTCGGCTTGCGCGGGATTCCGTATTCCGCCGCCGGCGCCGACAGCGTCATCGATGCTCATGATTGGAACGACGGCGACGTTCTCATCGTCATCGGTTTGTGGCTGACGTTTCGTGCTCCGCTCGAAGCCGTTCTTCGCGCCAAGCGCGCGGGCGTCACCACGATCGCGATCACCGGCAGCGGCGGAAGCCCGCTCGCGGCCGCCGCCGCGTACCCGATCGTGGTGCCGACCGAAGGCCTTTCCCTGCCGTTTTCAATCGTCGGAGCAGCGGCGGTGGTCGAGGCGCTGATCAGCCACATTGCAGCGAAGCGGCGCGATCTCGTTGCTCACATCGAGGAGTCGCTGTTGCGCGGCTACGTCGAGAGCGGACTTCTGGCGCCCTCCCCAATTGCAACAAATGTTGCAAAATCGATAAAAGCAACGCGCGTTGACAAGCGAAAGTAGCGCGTTTACGGTCCTCGCCTGCTTCTGGGGAGGAGCGCGCCATGGAAAATACAACGCGCATAAGCGCGATCCATCAGCTCGACCGGCAACACGGCTTGACCGGCAACCAACGGATTCTGGTTGCCACGGCTGCGATCGGCTGCATGCTTGAATTTTGGGAACAGTATCTGATCGCCTTCGTGCTCGCGTTCGTCATTCGGCCTTGGGATCTGAGCTTTGGCATCACGGCGTTCATTTTGCTCTCATCCGGCCTCGGCGGCATCGTCGGCGGCATCGTCTGGGGCTACGTCGCCGATCGATACGGACGCAAGCCGACGTTTGCGATTACGATTCTCGTGTTCTCTTTCGCCAGCCTTGCGCTGGCGTTCACGCCGGAGCGAGATTGGGTCTGGCTCGTGGTGTTCCGCGCATTGCTCGGCTTCGGCACCGGCGGCTTCTTCGTTCCGGTGACGCTCGTTCAGGAGACGGTGCCCGCGGAGGTGCGCGGCCGCGCCGTCGGAATCGTCTCGGCAACGACCTCGGGAGGCCTGCTGCTCGGTGCTCTCTGCGGTGCTTTCATCGTTCCCGTGATCGGCTGGCGCGGGATGTTCGCCGTCGGTGCGCTGCCGGCGCTGTACGCGCTTTTCGCGTGGTACGTCTTGCCGGAATCCCCGCGTTGGGCTGCGCTGCACGGGAATCTGGAGCTCGCACGGCGGTCGCTCGCGTGGGCCCTGGGGCGTCCTGCGAGCGATGTCGACCTCGCACGGGTGACCGCGGTGGAAGGGCGGCCGCACTATCGCGAGCTCGCGCGTTATCCGCGTAGCCTGCTGACCGGCATCCTCGCGAACGTCGGCTTCATCACCGGATACTACGGCTTCGTATTGTGGTCGCCGACCTTGCTCTCGCAGGTGCAGGGTCTCGCGCCGGCCGACGCGTCACGCGTGATGATCGGCTTCACGATCTGCGGGATCATCGCACGTCTGGTCATGTCGGCGTTGACCGACCGCTTCGGCCGCAAGCGCTGCGGGGGTATCGGCACGCTCGCCGCCGCCTTCATGCTCTTGGTCGCCGGCTTCACGGCCAACGGGGCGCTCTTACCGGCGGATCTCTTCTGGCTTCCGCTCCTATTGGCGTATATCTGCGCCGACGGGTCGTTCATGGTGCTCGGCCTGTACACGTCCGAGATTTGGCCGTCACGCCTTCGTGGCGTCGGCTCCGGCATTTGCTTTGCTGCAAGCGGTGTCGGCAAGATCGCGGGGCCGCTCGGGCTCGGCCTCATCGCAGGCTCCTCGAATCTGGTCCTGCCCCAGGCGACCCTCGACGCGGCGATTCCGGCGTTCACCTACTTCGCGGGCTGGTTCTTGCTGGTCTCGGCGACGTTCCTCTTCATCGGGATCGAGACGAAAGGACAGACGCTCGAGGAGATCGAGGCAGCGCTCGACACGCCGATACCCGCTGCGCTGGGCGCGTCGGTCAAATGAACGCACCTGCGAAACGGGTCGGCGTCATCGTTCCGTCCCTGAACACGATCGTCGAGGACGACTTGCGTATCTTTCTTCCGCGCGACGTTGCCTATCACATCATGCGGGTGCGCTTGCGGAAGACCAATGGCGTCGTTACGCATGAGGCCCTGCTGCAGGCGGCGGAGGAAGCGCCGGAGAGCGCCGGCTTTCTCGCCGATGCGCTGGTCGATGCGATCGCCTTCAACTGCACGGGGGCCTGCGTCGAGGGCGGGCAAGGCTCGAACGAGCGAATCGTCGAGCGTATCGGTGCGGTGACCGGGATTCCCGCCACCACGACGATCCTCGCCCTGTTCCAGGCTCTGCGCGCGCTGCGCGTCAAGCGCTTGGTGCATGTCTGTCCGTTTACCGCCTCGTTCGGTAGCGATGAGGCTGGATTCCTCCGCGCGGCGGGCTTCGACGTGGTCGAAACCGTCGCGATGAATCACGTCGACGCCCGGGCGGTTGCGAAATTGGACCCGCAGGTCTTTGTCGACGGCGCGATTGCGCACGATCGGCCGGATGCGGATGCCGTCTTCCTCGCGTGCGCCAATGCGCGGACGTTCGAAGCCATCGAGGCGGCCGAAGCGCGTCTCGGCAAGCCCGTGATCACGTCGAATCAGGTCGTGATCTGGGCCCTGCTCGGGATGCTCGGCATCCCGATGCAAAGCGTGCGGGGAGGCGGCCTGCTCTTCAATCGTCTCGAGGCCGCCGCATGAGCGGGGCACTTATGACGGTGTACGCGTGATCGATTCGGTCGTCCTCCAGAGGGTTCCGACGTTGCTGGGCTCGACGCCCTTCGCGGCGCCGCTCAAGGTCGGCGCGCTACGCCCATCGCTCTTCACCTTTGCGTTCGCGGACATGGCCGTCGCGCAGAACGGCTTCAAACCGCTCGTGCGTGATGGTGCGTTCGATATCGCCGAATGCGCCATCGTCGACCAGCTCTTCGACGAAACCACCGCAATACTGGGTGCAGCATGATCATCGACTGTCACGGCCACTACACCACCGTCCCCCGAAAGCTGCATGCGTGGCGCGAGCGCCAGCTCGCCGAGCCGGGGTCGCCGCCCGCGGCGTCGTCACTGCGCATCAGCGACGACGAGATCCGGACATCGATCGCCGAGGGTCAGCTCTCGCGGCTCCGCGAGCGCGGAAGCGACATGCTGCTTTTCTCCCCCATCGCCGGACAGATGGGCCATCATCTCGGTACTGCCGAACAGAGCGCGGCCTGGGCGGAGCTCAACAACGACCTGATTCATCGGGTGTGCACGCTCTTCCCCGACTCATTCGCAGGCGTATGCCAGCTCCCGCAGTCGCCCGGCGTCTCGCCCGCGAACTGTGTCGCGGAGCTCAAGCGATGCATCACCCAGCTCGGCTTCGTCGGTTGCAACCTCAATCCCGATCCGGCCGGCGGCTACTGGACCGATCCGCCGCTCTCCGATCGATTTTGGTATCCCCTCTACGAAGCCATGGTCGAGCTCGACGTGCCGGCGATGATCCACGTGAGCGCGTCGTGCAATCCGTGTTTCCATCATACCGGCGCGCACTATATCAACGGCGACACCACCGCGTTCATGCAGTTCCTGACGTCGCGGCTATTCGATGAATTCCCGACGCTGCGTTTCGTCATCCCGCACGGCGGCGGTGCGGTCCCGTATCACTGGGGCCGCTATCGCGGGCTCGCCCAAGACATGGGGCTTAAGCCTCTCGAGGAGGTGCTCTTGAAGAACGTGTTCTTCGATACCTGCGTGTACCACCAGCCGGGCATCGACCTGCTCACGAAGGTCATCCCGGTCGAAAACATCCTGTTCGGGTCGGAGATGATCGGCGCGGTGAAGGGCATCGATCCGCGGACCGGCCATTACTATGACGATACGAAGCGGTACGTCGACGCGGCGACGCTCGCGGACAGCGACCGCGCGCGCATCTTCCAAGCGAATACCCAGCGCGTCTATCCGCGGCTCAAAGCCCTAACCGCAGCGAAGGTGCGGGCATGACGACCTCGGTTCGTACGGCCGCAGCAGGCTCCGCCGTGAGCGTCCCGGTCATCAAGATTCGCGCGATCGCGTATGCGCGCTTGCGCGCGCCGGATCTCGACCTGGCAGAGTCATTCCTCACGGATTTCGGGATGGTGCGCAGCGCCCGCACGTCGACGGCGCTGTATATGCGCGGGAGCGGACCCTTGCATCACCTGCACGTCACCGAGCTTGGTCCGCCGGCCTTCGTCGGCTTTGCGTACGCGGTCGACGATCCGGACGATCTCGAGCGAATTGCGCGCTTCCCGGGCGCATCGGGGATCGAACCGATCGATGAGCCGGGAGCGGGGCGGCGCGTTCGGCTACGCGAGCCTAACGGCTTTCAAATCGAGATCGTGCACGGCATTGAATCGGTCGCGGAGCTTCCGATCGAGCCATACCCGCAGCATGCGACCAAGGAGTCGATGAAGCCGCCGCCGGGGATGCGGGTGAAGTTCGGCCCGTCGCGGATCCGGCGCATCTCGCACGGCGTGCTCGCGACGCCCGACGTGCCGGGGACGGTGCGCTGGTGGCGGGAGGTGCTGGGGGTCATCCCGACCGACGATATGTACGCAGGCTCGTACGACAATCTGATCGGCTCGTTCAACCGGATCGATGCCGGCGACCAGCCCGTCGATCATCACGTCATCTTCGTGCTGAAGAACACGGTCGCCGGGCTGCATCATCTGTCGTTCGAGGTCGAGGACGTCGAGGACATCTTTCTCGGCAACGAGCATCTGGAGCGTGTCGGCAAGTACGAGCATCTGCGGGGAATCGGGCGCCACATCCTGGGCAGCCAAGTTTACGACTACTGGCTCGACCCGTGGAATCGGATGCACGAGCACTGGAAGAGCAGCGAGCGCTTCACGGCGGCAAACGGCCCGAGCCGGATGCTCGTCGGCGAGGGCTTCGTATCGGAGTACGGGGACCCGCCCTCGCCGCGCTTCGTCCATCACGTTACGCCGTAGGAGCGATCATGGATCTCGGAATCGCAGGACGCAAAGCGATCGTCTGCGCCTCATCGAAGGGCTTGGGTCTTGCTTGCGCGACGTCGCTTGCGCGAGAGGGCTGCGTCGTGTTCATCAACGGCCGCGATCGTGATCGGCTCGACGCGGCTGTCGAGGCCATTCGTGCTGCCACCGGCGCCGTGGCGACGGCCGTGCAAGCCGACATCAATACCGACAAGGGACGTGAGGCGCTGAGCGGCGCGTGTCCCGCGCCGGATATCCTGGTGAACAACAACGAAGGGCCGCCGCCGGGGAAGCTCGCAGACTGGGACCGTGCGGCTTGGATGGCGGGCATCGAGGCCAACATGCTGGCCCCGATCTTCTTGATCAAGGCGGTGATTCCGGGGATGAGGGGGCGCAAATTCGGACGGATCGTGAATATCACGTCCGCGATGGTGAAATCGCCGAGCCCGACGATGGGTCTTTCCACGGCGGCGCGCGCCGGCCTCACCGCGCTCTGCAAATCGGTCTCGCGGGACGTCGTAGGCGACAACGTCACCATCAACAATCTGCTGCCCGAACGGTTCGATACCGACCGTCAGCGCTTCATGGCGGAGCGCATCATGAAGGCCAAGGGCATCTCGTACGAGGAGGCGCGTGCCGAGATCGTAGCGACGATCGAGGCCAAGCGCCTCGGTCAGCCGTACGAGTTCGGCGATGCGTGCGCCTTCCTCTGCAGCGCCCAAGCCGGCTTCATCTCCGGACAAAACCTGCAGCTCGACGGCGGATCGTACCGCGGGCTGATCTGAACACCATGCATTTCAAGGAGCGAGATCGCCATGACGCAAGGAGTCCTCTACGTCGGAACCGCCGGGACATCGGCATGGTTCAGCAACGACCTCGGGACGACGTGGGTTCGCCCCAACAGCAGCTCGGGGCTCTATCTGGAGTCGCGCATCTGGTCGATGAGCGGCCATCCATCCGACCCTGACCGCTTGCTCGCGGGCACCGACTTCGGCGTCTATCGCTGGTCCGAATCCAAACAAAATTGGACGCATGTGCCCTCGCCGATGGACGGCCGGCTGGTGTGGGCGATCGCCGTCTCGCCGCACGATCCGAACCATGTCATCGCCGGAACCTTGCCGGCGCAGCTGTACGGCTCGCACGACGGTGGCGCGAGCTGGGAGCATCTGGGGGC
>Ga0209069_10000352_pt1 | contig 20358 bp, 21 predicted proteins | sample Str013_2_FD_187202 | JGI IMG/M metagenome (GOLD analysis project Ga0209069, IMG submission 187202) | Freshwater sediment microbial communities in response to fracking from Pennsylvania, USA - Straight Creek_MetaG_SC_2013 (SPAdes) (version 2) | ecosystem: Environmental > Aquatic > Freshwater >...
CGGTGTTCAAATGCTGTAACGCCTTGGGCCACCCATCGATGCGCGCTGAATTGTTGCCGTCGGCCGTTCCGCCCAAACTGCCGAGCGCGGCGTAATTGGCGTTCGACTTCTCCAAAGGCACACCGAAAACGCCGTGCCCGGCGTTCGAGTAGGCGAGCACGGTAACCGCCGGCCCTCCTTCATCCGCTCTCGCTTTGATTTGGTCGGCCATCGTGCAGGACGGCCACAGACTATCGTCCTTGCCGCATATCAGCAGCACCGATGCTCGGCTCAACTCGATCGGGATGATCGCGCTCTTGTGCTCGAGACGGAGCGCAAGGCTTTCGCTGTACAACTGAAGAAGGCTCTTGGTGAATTTTTTGACATACGGAACGAACGGTATCGGTTTGCCGCCGAGGGACCAAGATCCGTTCGGCGGGTTCAAGATGTAGTTCAAGAAATTCCAATCGATGCCTTGCCAAGCGACGCTGGAGGGCATCCCCGCCACAACGGCCCGCAGTTCGGGGTGACGCGTGGCGACGATAAGCGCCGCCTCCGCGCCTTTCGATCCGCCGACGACGGCCAAGCGCTCGCCGTCGATTTCGGGCTGAGCCTTGAGCCATGCGATTGCGCGGTCGAACAACTCCAGCGGCACGAGTTCGAGCTTGCCGGATTGGCCCGGCGCGCGAAAAAACGACAGATTTAGAACTGCATAATCTTGCTCCTGAAGCGCAGCCGCCATCCGAGCAACGCCGAGCCCGATGCCGCCTTCGGACCCGCCGAGCAAAAGAATTCCGGCGTGCTTGCCCGCGCCCGAAGCCGGATAATAATTGGCGATCAAACCATTGTCGGTAATGCGTCGGCCCCTCGGCCCTGGATCGCTGACGACAACCGGCGGCGCGAAGGGATTCAAGTACCACACGGCCGCGATCGTCAAAACGACGAGCGCCAGAATCGCGAGCACGGAGAATCCGATAAGCCGAACGACGTTCATGTCTACCCCTGTTGCAACCCGCCAAGCCGACACGGGCGATCTTCATGCGAAAGGCTCGCCCTGCCGGCGTCACCTTTCTCAGGTTAGGCATGTCCGTTCAATTGGTTTTTTGCGCCGCGGAGGCTGATCAGTGCTTGGCCGCGACCAAACCTCGCTCGACCAACGCCGCTCGATAGCTGTCGAATTTCACTGCCAAATCGCGAGTGCCGGCTGGCGTCAAATGGCCGCCGCGAGCCAGCTCTTGCTCGATGTCGGCCGCATGCTTCGATAGCGCTGCGGCGCCCGCCATTGCGCCCGCGCTCTTGAGCGAATGCACGAGGCGGAGTGCTTCGCCGCTGGCGGAGTGCGCACCCGCCAGATCGGCCAGTTGGGTCAGCTTCTCGGCACAGTCTGCCACAAACGTATCGACCAGCAGCTGCAGCATGTCCGCGCCGGAATCCGCGCGAAACTCTTCGATCGTATTCCAATTGAGCGCGGTGCATTCGCTCGCGGCCGATGAGTGCTCCCGGCTGTGCCGGTCGAAGACCGCCCGCCCGTCGAGTGCGTCGCCCAGGGCAACCACGAGATCTTCGCTGTGAAACGGCTTGCCGACGTGGCCGTTCATGCCGGCCGCGCGGCAGTGCTCGACATCATGTGCGAAGGCGTTGGCCGTCAGCGCCACGATCGGTACCGTCGCGCCGCCCCCAGGCATTGCGCGAATGGCTTTCGTCGCGCTGAGACCGTCCATCTCGGGCATATGCATGTCCATCAGGATGACGTCGTAGGCCTTGCGCCGCACCGCTTCGATGGCCTCGAGCCCGTTGCCGGCGAAGTCAGGCGCGATGTCGTATTTCGCCAACACCGATTTCACCACCAATTGGTTGGTGGCGTTGTCCTCGGCGACGAGCAGGCGCAGCGGCCGTCCCAGCGCATTCAACCTGTCGCGCGCCGCGTCCAAGCGTCCTTGGTCGGCACGCGGATTGCGCTGCTCGACCTCGACCTCGCTGGAACTCGTCACCGGCAATTCGAACCAAAAGGTGCAGCCGCGCCCCGGCGTGCTCCCGACCCCGATCGTCCCGCCCATGCGTTCGGTCAATTTCTTCGAGATCGCGAGTCCGAGGCCCGTACCGCCGAAGCGCCGCGACATCGATGCGTCGCTCTGGCTGAAGCTTTGAAACAGCCGGCCCAAGCGATCGGCCGGAATGCCGATGCCGGTATCGATGACGTCGAACCTTAGCACCCAACCGTAGTCGCCCTGGGCTTTGGCGCTGACATTCAGCGTCACCGAGCCGCGCTCGGTGAATTTCACCGCGTTGCCGACGAGGTTGAGCAGGATTTGACGGATGCGGCCGGGATCGGCCCGCACATAGCGCGGCACCGCGTCGTCGAAGGCGGCGGTCAGGGCGATCGCTTTCGTTTGCGCCCGCGGCGCGACGATTTCGACGGCATAGTCGACGAGCGACCGCAGATCGAAGGGCATGTCCTCGAGTTCGATGGCCTTGGCGTCGAGTTTGGAAAAGTCGAGAACGTCGTTGATGATGTTGAGCAGGTTTTCCGCCGAGGCGCGAATGGTCGAGGCGGTGCGCCGTTGCTCCGCCGTCAGATCGCCGTCCAGCAGCACGCCGGTCATTCCCAGGACGCCGTTCATCGGCGTCCGGATTTCGTGGCTCATCATCGCCAAGAATTCCGACTTGGCCTTGTTTGCCGCCTCGGCTGCGTCGCGTGCCCCCGCCAGCGCCGTTTCCGCCTCCTTGCGCGCGGTGACGTCGATCGACAGCCCTTCCATGATCAATGGCCTGCCGCGCGAGTCGCGGGCCGTGGTCCGCCCGCTCTCCAGAACCCACTTGACCTGCCCGCTGCGGAGGATGATGCGGAATTCGACTGTGTACGGCCGGTTCTCCTTCAGTGCCGCCGCAAGCTCGCGGTCGTAGCGTTCGATGTCGTCGGGATGCGTCATTTGCCGGCCGATCGGCGGCTTGCCGATCAGCTCCGCGGCGTCGACGCCGATGTGTTTTCTGATGCCGGGGCTGTAGTACTCCATGATCGGCGTGCGGCCCAATCGCGTCCTGAACAAGACGCCGTCGATGTTCGCCGCCAGGCTGCTGAGCCGTTCTTCACGCACCTGCAGCTCGTCGCGCAGCTGGCGTTGCTCCGTCACGTCAACGATGAAGCCGTCGATGTGGGTCGCCGCGCCGCTCGCATCGCGGTCGCTGACTCGGCCGCGTTCCAGCACCCATTTGAACCGGCCATCCGACATGTTCAGCCGGTATTCCGCTTCGTAGAGCTCGCCGCTGAGGCAGGCTTTGCTGACGCCCTCCAGATAAGCGCCGGCGTCCGCGGCCTCCATCATGCCCAGAGTCGGCGATCGCCGCCCGATCACTTGCGATGGCGCGCGGCCCCAAATATTCGCCGCGCCCGGGCTGACATATTCCATCGCCAATTTGTCGTCGAGCCGCACGCGGAACATGACGCCGTCGAAGTTCGCCGCCATGGCGGCGAAGCGGCGCTCGCGTATTTCGAGTTTTTCGCGCAGCTCATGCTGCTCGGTGACGTCGAAGATCAGGCCGTCGACGTATTGCGGCGCCCCGTCGGCGTTCGCTTCGCTGGCGACGCCGCGCTCCAACAGCCAGCGCGCTTGACCGTCGCCGCGCGTGATTTGGTACTCGAAGGCATAGGGCTGCCCATCACGCGCCGCGCGCGCCACGTCTTGCGTGTAGCGCGCCAGGTCGTCCTTGTTCATCAAGTCGAAGGTCGGCGGCCGTTTGCCGATGATGTCGTCCGCCTCGACGCCCAGGATCTCCTTCGCTCCGGCCGACATGAACTCCATGGCCACCGGAAAGCTCAATCGTGCGCGGAAGATGATGCCGTTGAGGTTGGTCGCCAGCGAGGCGAAGCGTCTGTCGCGCTGGCCGACCGCTTCTTCCAGCCGTTTGCGCTTGCTGATGTCGGCGATGAAGCCGTCGGCATGCGTCGGCTCGCCGTTTGCATCGTGGCTGCAGGCACGCGGCTCTTTGCGCGCGGTGATGTCGATCAAAAGCCCGTCGAGAAAGCGAGGCTCGCCGGATGCATCGGGCTCGCACGGCGCCGCGCGATTGTAGATCCATCTGACGCGGCCGTCCTTGTGGCGAATGCGGTATTCGATCTCGACCGCAAAGCGTTCGCGCAGTGCCAGCCTGAACTGCGCCGCCACCGCCGCGCGGTCCTCGGGGATCACGATTTCGGAAAAATAACGTTCGCCTGCGCCAGTCAACTCGCCGGCGCGATAGCCGCTGATCGTTTCAATTCCCTCGCTGAAATGGAGGGCGAAGAACGGCTCCCCCGCGCTCGATCGGTAAATTGCACCGTTGAGGTGCTGCGCCAGGCGCTCGAACATCGCTCGGCCGGTTTAGGCGCGAGCGGCCGCAACCGGGCCGCGGCGCGCCGAGATGGCCTCATCGACGGCGGCGACAAGAGCCGACATCAGAAAGGGTTTGCGCAGCGTCGCGTCGGCGCCGAGCTTGCCGGCCAAGCGCAACAGGTCGATTTGGTTGCCGTGACCAAGAGTCAGGCCGCCGGAAATGGCGATGATGGCGACGTCCGGCCGCGCCGCGCGCAAATGCCGGATCGTCTCGAAGCCTTCCTGCTGCGGCATCACCATGTCGCAGACCACGGCATCGAAGGCGGAGGCCGCGAAGACATTGGTCCCGGCGGAGCCGTCGAGCGCGCATTCAACCTGATGTCCGCATTGCCTGAGGGCTTGCGCCATCAAGGTCAGGAACAACTTGTCGTCGTCGATCACCAATACGTTCGCCACGGCGTCGCTCTTTCTCTCTCGGGCTGAGGCCGGGAATGTTCTCACCGTTGCATTTAGGCTGCGTAAACTTTCATTGCCTCGAGAGGGTTGCCGAACGGTGGCTCCGCGAAATTGTGTGAATCCTTTCTTAACCGCCATTCGGCGCCCGGCTTATTCGGGATGGCACGCGACCTCGCGCGCGTCCATCATGGCGATGTCGATGAATTTCGGGTCCGGCGCGTAGTAGCGGCCTTTGAGGATCGCGCGCTCGCCGTCGATGCAAGGCGTGATACCCGGCGCGAACACCATGATGCGCCCTTTGCCGCACGGCACGCCGCTCGTCATCAAGTCGAAATAGCTGTTGATCTGTTCCTGCGGCTCTTCGTGGCCGGTCCGCATGTTCGCGATGACGCCGCTGATCTCGACTTGCTCCTGCGAGCCGAACGGACAGTGTGAGCTGGTCGTCTCCGGCGTGCCGGCGCGACCGCTACCGGACGACCCGAGCACTGCAAGGGCCGCAAACGCAATCACCGCAACGGGGGTGTAAGGGCGCATGGCTCGATGCTAATCGAGACACGCCCTCAACGCCAACGGGCGGGCGCCAGCCGCACGATCGCTTTGCGCGACGCTCCGGCGCTCAAGTCGCGAACCACCACAACAGGACGAGCGCGCGCACGTACAACGCCGCGACCTGGTTCAACGCCACTGCATCCGCAATCCGTCGTGGCGCATGCGCTTCGGCGGCCTTACGCCACGGTGCGCCCTCCCGTGCTGGACTCGTTTGAGAGCGTGTGAGAGTTTTGGGCCACAACATTTTCGCAGAGGAGGAGATGATGCGTTCGCCTTTCGCCGCCGTCCCGCTGCTTTTCGCCGCTCTTGTCCTGGCGCTGACGACCGCGGAGGCCGCCGCCGCGGACCGCGACGTCGCCTATGACGGGCCGGGCAAGAATCCAAAGGTCCAAAACATCAAATTCATTCTGCAGGAAGGTGCGCGGCCGCATTTTTCGCCGGACGGCGCATCGCTTGTGTTCGATCGCAAGAACGCCGACGGGTATTTCGACCTCTATTTGTCCGACCTCGGCGGCCATATCACCGCGTCGCTGACGGAGGGAAATCCCGCCGTCGGTCAGATGAACAACGGCAACGGCGTCTTTCATCCTTCCGGGCGCTATGTCGTCTTCATTTCGGAGGTGCCGCACCACTTCGGCGAGGGGCGAAAATATCTGGCCGATGCCGGCGTCGGTTTGTTCTGCAATTTGTGGGCAATCGACGTGCGGACGAAGCAGGCGTGGAAGCTGACCGAGATTCCGATCAAGAAAAGCCTGTTCGATCGGACGCCCTCGATCGCCACGGTCAATCCGCGTTTCAGCCCCGACGGCAAGACGTTGCTCTGGACCGAGCGTTACGGCGAAGGCGGGCACAACAATTGGGGCAAGTGGCGGATCAAAGCGGCGCGCTTCACGATTGACCACGACACGCCCAAGCTCGAGGACCAGGTCGTGGTCTTTACACCGGCAAAGGGCAACTACGTGACCCTGATGGGGTTTACCGGGTTCAAGCAATTATTGCTCGCCGGAAATCTCGACGGTCAGCATGAATACGGGATGGATCAATACGCCTATGATTTGCCGAACCGCCGCCTGCGAAATCTGACGAACTCGCCCGATTCTTGGGAGGAAGATTCGCACGTTTTTCCCACCGGCTTGATCATGTTCATGAGCAACAAGGACTCGAAGTTTCAATTCAATTTCAACGACGCCAATTGGGCCGCCCAACCGATGGAGCGCGACTACTACACGATGAAATTGGATGGCGCCGACGCCACGCGCCTGACTTTTTTCAACGACCCGGCCGCGCCTGAATATCTGGGTCATCGGGTGCTGACAGTTGCCTCTGACGTCAGCCCCGACGGCACGACGGTCGCGGCAACCATCGGCGTCGACTTCGGCGCCGCCCGGCGCGACGTCGTCCTGAAAGTTGCGGTGATCAAGGTTGATCTGCGGAAATAGCCGAAATCGGTATGACCGCGCAGCGGCGGGCCTCAAGATTCTCGATTCCACCGTTCTGTCCGCGGCTCGTCTCTCAGCTCGCCACTGTAAGAAACTCCTGTCGCGTCAGCGGATTGTCGCGAAAGCAACCCAGCATACGACTGGTGATCAGTTCGGCATCCGGCTTGTGCACGCCTCGCGTCGTCATGCAGTGGTGCGTCGCCTTGATGATGACGCCGACGCCATGAGGCTTGAGGACATCGTTGATCGTGTTGGCGATCTGCGCGGTCATCTTTTCCTGAATCTGCAGACGTTTGGCATAAGCCTCGACCACACGCGCAAGTTTGCTGATGCCGACGACTCGATCCTTCGGGATATAGGCCACCCATGCCCGGCCTATGATAGGTGCCATATGATGCTCGCAGTGGCTTTCGAAGCGAATGCCGCGCAGAACGATCATCTCGTCGTAACCTTCGATTTCCTCGAAAGTCTTCTGCAAGATCGCGGCCGGATCCTGCGTGTAGCCCGCGAAGAACTCCTCGAACGCCCGCGCCACGCGTGCCGGCGTTTCAAGCAACCCCTCCCGCTCCGGATCGTCGCCCGCCCAGCGAATGATCGTTCGGAAAGCACTTTCGACCTCGGCCCGGTCCGGCTTCCCATAGTCGGCGCACAGAGGCGCCGCATCTCGCGTCATTTTCCGAACGGGCATGTTCATCGATTGAGTTCCCGGGATTTGCGGCCGGCCTTCGCGGCCGGCCGCTTGGTAACTTAGAATTTCGCGGGAAACTGCTTGGCGATCCCATCGGCCAAGGCGTCTGCGATGACATTCATGTGATCGGTCATCTCTTTCCATGTTGCAGCTTCGCCTGCGTGGTCTTTTGCGATCAGCTGTTGGATTTGGCTGATGTGGTGACTGCCGTGAACCTGCAGCAATTCCAGCAGCGTCGCTTCGGGCAGATTGGGGTTGGCTCCGCTAAGGAACTTGGCGATGGCTTCGGCATTCGTGGTGATCTGATCCGTCGCCTCCGATTCTTTCTTTGCGTCCTTGGCAAGCGATGCTTCGAAATAAGCCTTCACCGCGCCGTAGTGACCGGCGAGCAGCGTGAACAGTTGATCGCGCGCGGGCGCGCCGTAATACGGTTCGATCGCGCCTGCAATGGCGTGCGCATTGTCGACGACCTCCGCCTCGGCCTTGGCTTTGGCTGCTTTGTTCTTCGCGATGCCGGCCACGACGACCTTTCGCACTGCGACGACGTGGCCGTGCCACAGATCGCGCAAGGCGGTCCGTGTTGCCTGGAGTTTGGTTGATACCGACGGCGCCGGTGTTGCCGCCGCGATGTGCATATCGTGCGCGAAAATGGCTGGAACGGTGAGGCCCATGCAAAGGGCGGCGGCCAGAAATAACGCGGAACGCATGTCATCCTCCTTGGTTGCTGTCCGGCCCATATAGTTATATAATATTTATATGTCAAAACATATTTATGTGCCGCCACCGCCGAAACCGGGTATAAATCCGTCATGAGCCTGGACGCGATCGGTCATTCGCAGCGCGAGTTGTTGCGCTCTTTGCTGCGCAATAAGGAAGGTCAGACCGTCGAGGCGCTGATGGCGGCGCTTGGCGTCAGCCGCAATTCCATCCGCCAGCATTTGACCGCGTTGGAAGGTGTCGGCTGGGTGAGAAAGGGGCTGCGGCGCGCCTCAGGCGGTCGTCCGGAGCAACTCTTTGTCTTGTCTGAAATCGGTCATGAACTTTTTCCGCGGCAATACAATTGGTTCGCCGAACTTCTGCTCGAAGCGATGAAGAGCGGCGGCGGCAAAGTCGGAACGACGGAGCGGTTGTCGGAAATGGGCCGCACCGTCGGCGAGGGTTTGCGCGCGCAGATGGACGCCAAAGCCACGACGGCTGAACGCGTTGCCGCCGTCACCGGAAAGATGGTCGAGCTAGGTTACGACGCCACGGATGCGCGCGCCGCGCAGCCGGTCATTGAGGCGCAGAACTGCGTGTTTCATCAACTCGCGATGAAGTCGCCCGAAATCTGCGCCTTCGATCTCGCAATGCTGGAGACGGCAACCGGCGCGCGCGTGGAGCATCGCGCCTGCATGGCGCGCGGCGACGCCAAATGCTGCTTCGCGTTCGGCAAGAAGATCAAATGACATGAAAATCCGCGATACAGTTGCAGAAGCCGTTCTCACAAACAAATCCGATGCCATTGTCGCCGCGGACGCTGAGGGCGTCATTAGCTTCTGGAATCCCGGTGCGGAACGCATTTTCGGCTATACGAGTGCCGAAGCGATCGGCCGATCACTCGACATCATCATTCCCGAGCGCCAGCGAAAGCGCCATTGGGACGGTTACGCCCGTGTCGTTGAGGGCGAAAAAAGCCGTTACGGCGATGCCGATGTGCTTTCTGTGCCCGGCATCAGAAAGGATGGTACGAGCGTGTCCCTCGAATTTGCGATCGCCCCGCTGCAGGGCGAAGGCCGTCGGCTCGCTGGAATGGTGGCGATCATGCGGGACGTGACGAAACGCTTCGACGAAATGCGAACGCTCAAAAAGCTGGTGGCGGCAAATGCCAAGCCATAGGTGCGCACCCTCTACGGCGGGGGCGCCACGCAATTGAAGTTCTTCGCATCGCCGCTGCTGCCGTGGCCGTTCCAGCGCGCAACCTGCGGATAGGGGCAAAGGGGCCGCGTGCGCACCGGCGTCATGCCCTCCGGCTCCAGCAGCGCCGCAAAGTCGTTGTCGTATTTGCCCGCCACGATGGACCCGGGGCGGATGCCTTTTTCGACCCAGGCCACCAATGCGCTGCCGATATTGTTCGACGGCGACGCTGAGGCTGGTGGCGCGCTGATCTGGCCGAAGGCGTTCGGTCCGTTGCCGGCGAATACATGCGCCATGCCCGGCACCATATAGAGAATGGCGCTCTTGCCGGCCGCGTCCGCGCCCATTTGCGCTTGAACGTGTTGGTAGTAGTCGATCGTCAATCGCGGCTGCAAAGCCATATCGGCCCAGCCATGGAAGAGAACGAGCTTGCCGCCCCGGGCGGCAAACCGGCTGAGATCGGGATCCCTTGCATCGTAAATCGGACTGAGCCGGCGATCGATTTCAACGCGATCGCCGGCGAAGTCGAAGCGTGCGAGCGTCCAGCTCGGATCGCCGTAGACGAGGTAGCGATTGAACTCCTGGGCATAGCCATAGAGTACGCTCTTGCGTGGGGCGGCTCCCAGGAGCCAGTCGCCCCAATTCAATTCCCCGCCCGGCTCATAGCCGTAGTAGCCGAAGTCTCGCAGATCCCGTCCGCCCGGTCCGCGATAAAGGGCCTCCAGTGCGCCAACCTGTGGCGCCGTCAGACAGTTGTCGGCGTCGCCTGCCTTGCACAGCAGCGTCTCGGGTTGAAATAAACAGCGCCGCGGATCGTCGATCAATCCATCTTTCAAGCCGTCGATCGCGTCGCAGCTCTTCATCGCCGCCGCCGCGATCGCCGGAAGTTTTGCCGGTGGTATCCACGACGTCTCGGTCTTGAACAACTGCCCCTGCAACCAACCGCCGACCAGAACATTATTGCTCCCGTCGAACGCCGGAGCGCCCGCCTCGATGCCCTCGTAGTCTTCCGGATAGCGCTGCGCTTCCGCCAGCGCCTCGCGCCCGCCGTTCGAGCCGGAGGCGAAATAGGAAAACCGGGCCGGTCTGCCGTAGAAGGCTTGTATCAGCGCCTTTGCCTGCACCGCCGTTTCATGAATCGCGCGATAGCCGAAATCGATGAGCTTTTCCCCGTGCCGCAGCGCCCAACGTCCGTCGCGATCGCTCGCGCTGTGACCGGTGTCGGTCCCCGACGTGGCAAACCCGTGCGACAACGCCAGGGTCATGCTGAGTTCGTCGATCGAACCGGCAAGCCCGCCGTTCCCGGCCGACCACAGTCTGCCGTTCCAGTTCGTCGCCGGCAGCCAGACTTCCGTTTCGATATGCGAATCCGGCGTCGGAACAATGACGAGTTTGACGCGGCACGACTCCGGAACGATGAACCACGGAATTCCGATGATCGCCGTTTGCAGCGAGATCTGGTGGCCTTCCGAACTATAGTCGGCGGCAACAATCCGGCTGTGCTCCAGTTTTAGATCCTTCAGCTTCGAACAGGCCTCGGCCTCCTTGGACGGATTGCTGCACCCGGCGAGCACTCCGCCGAGCAAGGCGCAAAGCAGCGGCAAACGCCTCCGCGTGGTGCGACCCCGTTTTTCCGGCCGCGCGCCCACAAGGCGTCTCGTTGCCGGACTCGGGAGACTTGACGTCGTGTTCATGCCGCAATTCCTTCGCGTTACGAGGACACTATAAATAACTTTTGACCGAATGTTCCCCAGCGCTCGCTCTCTGAAATCGTACCAGTCCCGACGGTGGCCGCGACCGAAAGCACGCTGTGTGCTCCGCTTTGCCCGCCAAACGCCTGACGCGCGGCACTGGATCGCAGCGGAAAAAATCTCAATCAATTCAACGGCGTAACGGATCGAGAGCAGGGGATCCCATTTTCATCGGCAACTTGGCCTGGGAGCGCCGGCGTCCAAGCCCAGCGGCAGAAACTGGGGAAGGGGGAAGGAAGACGACGAACGGAAGAAGCACTGTCTGCCCGCTCTTTCGCCCGCCACTGCAACCAGATGGCCCATCTGCGCGTTTTATTCACGAGATACATTTCTTAGGAGTACATCGAAATGTTGCGGGACCGAACGGCCGAGCACTTGCGCGGCAAAGCGTCGAACCTGCGCGAAAGCGCCGGGACCGTAGAAGACGAATGTGTGCGTCGGGCGTTGCTGACGAACGCCGCCGATCTCGACCGCTTGATCGACATGATCACGCCGGTGCTGACGGGGGACGATTCCCTTGGGCGGAGCCGCCACTAGAGAGTGTCGAACGCGGCCCTCGGGAATTGTGGGCTTGTTTCAATCCACCCCTCCGAATTGAACGTGCGCGGGATGCTGAGCCCCTTCGCTCGGGAGCCCGTGCGGTCCTCATCGCGTCAGCGCGCCTTGCGTCTCATTGAGTTCTGAGCTTCGCCAAAGCCGTCGGTAAAGCCTCCAGTGTCGCCGGTCCTCCGTGACGCATAACGCGCCCTCTGACGGAACCAACGCACAGCGGTCGAGGTTTACGGGGTATGAGCGTTTCGTCAAATTGGCCCCGCAAGCGGCTTCTACTCGCGCCGCTCCGTGTTGAATGTTAGTCGCGATCGGGCGCTGATGTCTTGTCATGCTGATCGTCGTTGTCATCGGCGTCGTCGCTCGGGCCTTGCATGTCGTGGGCCAGGCCGCGGCTTGCCAATTGTTCGTTGTTGAGCGCGCGCGTGGCGTCCGCTTGTTCGTCGTTCGGGCCATAGCCGCTGGCTGAGAACCAACGCGCGTTGTAGCCTTGTTCGGTCATATCGCGGTCTTCGCGCGCGCCGTCGCCGGGATCGCGGCCGTGCTGGCTGCTATAGCTTGGATCGTTTTCGCCCTGATCGGCGGCGTCGGCAGAGGCAAAGCCGACGCTGGCGCCGGTGAGGATCGCGGCGGCGGCGAGTGTGACGAGAAATGTTTTCGTTTTCATGGACGTCGATCCTTTAGGGTGAAAGGGGCGTTCGGGATTTGGGGCTCTCTCGCAAACGACAACGCGAGGGTCGTTGAGTCCGTTCCCGGGTTATTTAGATCGTCAGATTCTTGGTGCCATTGCCGAAGAGAATCGTGTGCATGGGCGTGGGCAGCGACGGCGCCTGGCCGTTGGGGCTCTCGGTCTTTCCCACGCGATAGCTGAAGCTGTCGCCGGGTTTCACCGCCACGTACTCGCGCGCGACCACGACCTGGTTGTTCCGCGCTTGCAGCTCGTGTTCGCCGGGCGCAACCCGAACCGCGCACGTTGTGTCTGTCGGCGCGTGGCAGACAAAGTCGCGGTCGAGCCAAAGATCAAGCGCCACGCCCGAACGGTTGTCGAGTTTGATGCCTGCGTCGGCCGGCATCGAACCGGAGCCGGCGAGAACGGACAATGCGACAATCGCCGCGACGCTCGTTTTGGCACGCAATGCTTGAGTGGTGAATTTTTTCATGCGGTGTCCTCCGACGAACGACCCCGCGCAACGCGGGCCATGAGAGAGACCAACTGTCATGGCCGCGCCGGCGAGGAATTGGGCGACTGGCTTTTCCCGAATCACACGGGTAGGCGCGATCTGCCGCCCTTTTGATTTAACGCCACCTGTTGTCGTTGTTGCGATAGTCGCGGTCGCTATTCCAGCGGTTGTCGTCGCGATCATGATGATGATGACGGCGATGATGCCTTTGCTGCCAGCGATAGTCGTCGCCGCGATCGCGGTAATAGGCGTCGTTGAACGAGTACCGGTTGCAGTTGTCGTAGTAGCGATGCCGGTATGAATAATCGCGGCAATTGTCGCGGTATTGGTCGACGCCGATGACGATCCCGCCGGGGCTAATTTGGACCGCGACGCCGCTTCGCGCTTCGGCCGGCGCTGTCGCCAGCGCGGCGGCTATTAGCGCGGCCGTACCGAACAACAGGGATGCGAAGATTTTCATTTGAGGTGACTCCTAAACTGGTTGATACGGAAGCAACGCGCGGGGACCCGCAATCGACCCGGATTTGCGTCGCACGATCGGTCGAATTGCAAAATGGATGTGCAAAAACGCCCGCGACCGGCGCAAACGCGCCGTTAAGCAACGCGCAACAAAGCCCTCGCTTCGCAGTGCGAAGGAGGGCTTTGGGCTTGTCGTGCAAGCGGCGTCACGCCGCCTTATGTTCGATTGTCGGTTATTGCGCCGGTGGCGGCGGTGAGCTGGGCTCGCTCGGCGTTGAGTCGGGCGTTGCCGGTGCTGCAGGCTGTGCGGCGGGTGCTGCATTCTGCGACGGCGGAGTGGTCGCCGGTGCCATAGGCGACGGTGCGAGCGGTTGCTCGACGGTCACCGATGTCGATGACGATGCTGAACCTCGCCCGTCGAAGGCGCCGAAGGCAAAGAGGCCGATCGCGCCCGCCGCGATCGCGCCGACGATAAGAGCGATGACCACGAGTCTGCCGCTGTCGTCGCCGCTGGGCCGTTCAATAATGGTTGTCATGAATTTTCCTTTTTGAGTGTGCAATGCGGTAACCCGGCGCTCGGCCAATGGTTGCACCGCGCCGGCCGGATTCGAGAGCGCTGGCGATTCTCGGTGTGAATGAATTTTTCGGCGAGGCATGCCTTTGCCGGGCAGGCGCGACGTATAGCGACAGCCGCGGCGATGGTTGAACCCGCTCTCCCTCGCGCCGACGCCAGCTAGCGCCAAATGCACGCATGCAAGCCTGTCAATCGGCGCAGAAGTTTGACCCGGATCGGCATCCAATTTTGACCCCTATGTTTGCCTGATGAGCCGGCGCCCAGAGGCGATGCTTCGAGCCCGGCAACAAGAACACTGGCGTAAATCTCGCTGCAGGCGTCGCGGGCATTGCCCTCGACTACGATAGATAACGCGCTAAAAGCGTCACGAAGAGTATTTGGCCGCTTGGGATTCCGGCTTGAGCGGCCAATCTAACCGCCCTCTGACGGAACCAACGCGCAGCGGTCGAGGTTTATGGGGTATGAGCGTTTCGTCAAATTGGCCCCGCAATCGGCTTCTACTCGCGCTGCCGTCTTCGAATCTCAAGCGGCTTATGCCGGAGTTCGAACACATTCGGTGCGAACGCGGCGAGGTGCTCCTGAACGCCGACGGCCCGCTCGACCACGTTTATTTCCCCGATAACGGGGTCATCTCGGTGGTGGCGGTTTATTCGGACGGCAGCATCATCGAGATGGCAACGATTGGTCGGGAGGGCTGTTCCGGCATCCAAGCCGTCTTCGGCGCCAAGAACTCCTCCGTCCAGCTTCTGGTCCAAATCCCCGGAAGCGCCGCAAAGATGTCCCGCGCCGCATTCAAACGCGCAATGGATTCGATGCCGGCCTTCCGTAGCTTGATGTTCACCTATGTCCACGCTTTTCTCGAGCAGGTCATGGTGTCGGTCGCCTGCAACGGCGCGCACAGCCTCAAGCAGCGCCTCGCGCGTTGGCTGCTCATGATGCGCGACCGCGACGATAGCGACGCGCTGCAGATCACCCACAGCCTGCTCGCCGAAATGCTGGGCGTCCAGCGACCAACCATCACATATGCGGCCGAGAACTTCGAACGCGCCGGTTTGATCGAGCGCGGCCGGTGACAAGTCACGATCCTCAATCGCAAGGGCCTCATCGAAGAATCTTGCGAATGTTATCAGCTGGTCAGGACGCGCCTCGCGTTTCACCTTCCCAAAACATACGCCTAGCGCACTTTGAATCGCGCGTCGTTGCAGATGCGGTCGATCTCGCCCCGATCGCTCGCAGTGGCCCAGAGCCTTAGCGTCAGGGAGTCGTTTTCGTCGAACCGTCGGCGTACCTGATCGAAATCGGCGTACCCGCCCTTCGCGGCGATCTTGCGCGCGCGTTTGATCAGCTCGCGTTTGTGCTTGAGCAACGTCATTCGTTGAGAGGGTGTCCGCGCCATGCCCGCAATCTTGCCACACGCGCGCGCCCTTGCGCAGCCAGTTTCATGTGCCGGCAACCTGGCGCGCATAGTTCTCCGCGTCGAACCAGCCGCGCGACATGGTTACTTTGAAATTGCGGTCGATGTCCCATTCCTCCCAGCCGGCGATGCTCAACTGGTTCTTCGTGGCGGAATGGGTTCCGGTGAACGTCCATAGATAGACGATATGATCGCCGGCGCAGCGCACACCGTTGCAGACAAGCGCAAGGTCCGGCACATCGGCGAAGAAGCCCGCCGCCATTTGAGCGACGCCGGCGCGGCCGATCCACGCCTCGCCTCTGTTTATTTCAATTCTGCCGTTGAGAGCAAAGAACTCCGCAACCGCGTCTGGTGAGTGCGTGTTCCAAGCGGCCGTATAGGCGTCCGCGAGTTCAATCGCCTGGCTGCGGCTGATTGCCATTGAAACTCTCCTACGAAGCGATCGAAACGGCGCGACGACAACGCACGCGATGGCGCAGAAAACCTGTATGCCGCCGCAAAGGCAAGTTATGATCGATCCCGATATCGAGGACGGATATTGCGCCGGCGTATGAAGTGCCGCGCAAGGAGCGCGCGATTTGTTCGACTCACTGATCTATTGGCTGGGATCGAAGGGCTGCTACGCGGTCGGCATCGTCCAGGAAGTCTTCATGTCGGAGTCGGTCTGCAGCGGCAGCCAGACACGGAACATGGGGCTGGTGCTGTTTGGCGCCGCGATCTTGCTCCTGGGTTACTTTGCGTTCCGCAGGCGAAGCTAGAGCTGCCTGTCGCAGGGCGTCATTGTTTTCAGCCGCGACATTGCCCTGCAATTTCGCCCGTCAACTCATCCGGTGCAGGGCGCAGATCTTGTTGCCGTCCGGATCGCGCAGGTAAGCCAGATAGAGTTTCCCCATGCCCCCTTCGCGCACCCCCGGTGGGTCCTCGCACGACGTCCCGCCGCTCGCCACGCCGGCCGCATGCCATGCGTCGGCTTGCTCCGGCGAACTGCACGCAAACCCGATCGTGCCGCCATTGGCCATGGTGGCGGGTTGACCATTGATCGGTTTCGATACGGAAAAGACGCCCGTCCGCGTCCGGTAGAAGATGCGATGGCCATCGACCATCGCCGGCGGGACGCCGAGCGCGCCGAGAACCTTGTCATAGAACGCCTTGGCTCTTTCCAAGTCGTTCGTTCCTATCATGACATGAGAAAACATCGTCCCTTCCTTCCATTTCCGCGAAGCTGCCCGGCTCGATCCGGCCGGCGTTCATAACGACAGCCGGGCTGCGCTTCCCTGATACCCGAAAACCGGCAGGCTTTGGAAGTCAGGTAGTATATATTCGGCACGCAGAGTTGGACGCGAAAGAATGACCCGGACGATTGTCGCGACGATCGACGCATATATCGCGGCCGCGCGACCGGATGTGCAGCCCGTCCTCCGCAAAATCAGGAGGCTGATCCGGAAGGCCGCGCCAGGCGCCGTGGAGACTATCAGCTACAGAATACCGGCGTTCCGAAAGCATGCAGTTTTCCTTTATTTTGCAGCGTTCAAGAATCACATCGGCATATTTCCTCCAATCTTTGGAGACAAAACCCTGGACCGGAAGCTCCAACGCTACCGGGGTCCCAAAGGTAACTTACAGTTTCCCCTGGATGAGCCCATACCTTACGACCTGATTGAGCGCATTGCGGCGCTGCGAGCCAAGCAAGATGAGGTCCAGGCAGAAATGAAGAAGAAGAAAACGAAGCGCGGGTAAACGCGGGTGGCGCTCGCATAGCGTTTTCGTCGAATGACTCGGTCGATCAGAGGCGGTCGTTCGCGCCAGCTATGTCGGCGCGATGGGTGATCGCCGAAAGCGGACACTATGCCTTTCAATTCTCCTGACGCAGTTTACGACAGCGCCTCGCCGTGCTGCTTGAGCCAGCCCGTGAACCGCACGCGGATCATCCAGAAGATCAGCAAGCCCAGCGGCAGAAACTGCGGCAGGAAGAAGGCGAACGGCACGTGATAGGGGCCGGGCAGGAGCCGCGCCACGCCGTTGGTGAAGGCCGAACCCGCGGCCAAGGTGAGCCCCAGGCACATGCGCCACAGATGCCGCGCGATCCGCGGCGCGCCGGTGATGCCGCCGGCAAGCACGACCTTGGCATCGGCGATCGCGGCGATCGCGAGCACGGACGTGAAGGCATAAATCGCGATGAGGACGGGGCCTTCGAACGGTACGGCGCTTTTGAACAAGGGGGGCAATCCGGTCGCCAGCTGAAAGGCCAGAATCGCGAACGGCGCGCAGAGAACGATTGCGACGGCGAGCGCGATCTTTTCGCCAACGCCGCTGGTGCCCTCTTTGCGCCGGACCGTCATCCAGGCCGTCGCGATGAGGTAAGTGGTGAACGCGGCGATGAACACATTCACGATCTGATCGGGCATGACGACGGCGAGATAGGCCGCAAAAATCGCCATCACCAGCATGGAAAGGAAAAACACGGTTCCGGCCGCGCGGTGGAGAGGCCCGCCCTTGGCGGCGACCGCGGCGACCGTCCCTGAAACGAGGCCGAGCGTGCCGCCGCCGATGTGCAGAACAAAGGCGAGCATGGTCATTTCGTGAAGCACGACTCACCCATAGCCGATTGCGCGGCGGCGGCCGCGGTGCTCAAGTTTGCCCCGAACCCCGTGGCACGCGCGAGTGAGCCTAGCCCAGGCACGCGCGCGACGGCCATGATCCCAGGCGCCAAAACGCATGATCGCAGGTAACGCACCCTATGTCCGAGCTCACGATTGCCGCCGGTTTGGTGCGCGGACTCATGGAGCTGGCCGTGTCGAAGGGCGCGAGCCGGGCCGAGCTCGCGAAGAGATCGGGGATCGATCTCGAGGACTTGCAGGACGTCGACCGGCGCATCGCGTTTGCGAAATACGTCGCGCTGATGCGCGCGGGAAAGGAGCTCGCGGGCGATCCAGCCCTTGCGCTGCACTATGGCGAGGTGAACGACATGTCCGAGGTCTCCGTCGTCGGCCTCATCGCCTATGCCTGCGAAACCATGTTGGAGGCGATGGTGCAGGTCAATCGCTACGGGCGTCTGGTCGTCGAATTCGACGGGCCCCAAGACCGCTTCAGCGTCACGCGCAAGGACGGCGGCTTTTGGGCCGTCGACAACCGCGACAATCCCGACGAATTTCCCGAGCTCACCGAATCCACCTTCGCGCGCATGATCTGCGCGCCGCGCCGCTTCGGCGTCAGTCAACTGGCAAAGGCCGTGCACGTGACGCATCCAGCGCCCGTCTATCGCGCCGAATACGAGCGCATCTTCGGTGCCCCCGTGACGTTTGATGCCGGCTGGAACGCCGTGCTCCTCGACGAAAAATGGCTGAACCACAAGATCGCGCTGCAGCCGCGCTATGTCTTCGGCATCCTGAGCGAACATGCCGATGCGCTGCTCAAGAGCCTGGAGAATTCGAAGTCCACGCGCGGGCGGGTCGAGAGCCTGCTCATGCCCGTCCTGCACAAGGGCGAGGCGAGCATGGACGCCGTCGCCGAGAAGATGGGCTTGAGCCGGCAGACCTTGTTCCGCCAGCTAAAGGCGGAAGGCACGACGTTCGAGAAAGTGCTCGACGACTTGCGCCACCAGCTTGCGCTGCAATATCTGCGCGGGAAAAAGGTCTCGGTGAACGAGACCGCTTATCTGGTGGGCTTCTCCGAACCGGCCGCATTTTCGCGCGCCTTCAAGCGCTGGACAGGGGTGAACCCGCGAGAGGTGAAGCGAGGATAACGCCTCAGAGCGCGACTGCAGCCTCAAGCGACGTCAGCGACGAGCCGCCGGCGTAAATGCGATGTGTGCCGTCCTCGAGCTGCTTCACCAAAATCCCGAACTCCACTACGGTCGTCGCCCTAACGGGAGACGAATGCCATGAACGAATCCGCCAGCCGAGCCGGCTTTGCCCCGGGCCGGCTCGATCGTATCGCCGATCATCTCAATCGCGCCTATATCGACAGCGGCAAGATCGCCGGTTGTCAGGTCGCCGTCGCGCGGCGCGGGCACCTGGCTTATTTCAAATCGCTCGGCCTGATGGATCGCGAACGCGGCAAGGCGATGCGCGACGATACCATCTTCCGCATCGCCTCCATGACCAAACCCATCACCTCCGTCGCGCTGATGACGCTCTACGAGCGCGGCTATTTTCAATTGAACGATCCCGTCCACCGCTTCATCCCGGCATGGCGCGACCATCGCGTCTGGGTTTCGGGCGAAGGCGACGCCATGGTCACCGAACGGCCCACGCGGCCCATGAGCATGCGCGACATGTTGTGCCATACCGGCGGCCTGACCTATGGCGCGATGTTGGACGCATTGGGCGCGCCCGTCGACAGCCATCCGGTCGGCAAGGAATATGCAAAGCTCGGCTTGAAGCGCATCGACACCGAAGACCGGCAAAGCTTCTTGCAGAAACTCGCACGCGTGCCGCTGCGCTATCAGCCCGGCGAGCGCTGGCTCTATTCATATTCGACGGATGTCTGCGGCGCCTTGGTCGAAATCATCTCCGGCAAACCCCTCGACAGGTTTCTGGCGGAGGAAGTCTTCGACCCGCTGCAGATGAAGGACACCGCCTTCACCTTGCCGCGCGAAAAGCTCGATCGCTTCGCCGCCAATTATCGCCGTGGGCCGGACAAAGGTCTTCAGCTGCTGGAAGATCCTGAGAAGAGTGTCTATTTGAATGCGCCGAACTTCTGCTCCGGCGGCGGCGGCCTTGTCAGCACGACCGCCGACTACCTGCGCTTTTGCGACATGCTCCGGCGCGGCGGCGAACTCGACGGCGCCCGAATCCTAGGGCCGCGCACGATCGAACTGATGCGCCGCAATCACCTGAAAGGTGGCAAGGACCTCACCGAGATGGCGATCGGCGGCTTCTCGGAAACCGCGAACGAAGGTGTTGGCTTCGGGCTTGGCTTCGCCGGCACCCTGGACAGCGTCACCTCCGGCAGCATCGTGGCCAGCGATTGGTACTGGGGTGGCGCCTTTTCGACAATATTCTGGGTGGACGCCAAAGAGGACCTTGCGGTGGTATTCATGACGCAGCTGATGCCCTCGGCGACCTTCAACTTCCGCGGCCAGCTCAAGACTATCGTCTATGCCGCGATCCAAGAC
>Ga0209069_10000353_pt1 | contig 20315 bp, 19 predicted proteins | sample Str013_2_FD_187202 | JGI IMG/M metagenome (GOLD analysis project Ga0209069, IMG submission 187202) | Freshwater sediment microbial communities in response to fracking from Pennsylvania, USA - Straight Creek_MetaG_SC_2013 (SPAdes) (version 2) | ecosystem: Environmental > Aquatic > Freshwater >...
GCCTCATTCCTGAATTGCAAAAGCGCGCGCTTGAAGCCGAAGACCTGCGCATGGCGCCGCGCGAAAGTGTTGAGCTGCTCATGAGCCATGGCTTGTTGACAACAATTCAGCCGCGCTCTTGTGGCGGGCAAGAACTTTCCATGCGGGCCCATGTTGATGTGCTGTCGTCAATCGCAGAAGGTTGTGCAGCCACCGCCTGGGTTCTGGGTGTGATGCAGGCGCACTCTTGGTTGTTTGGCCATTTGCCTGAACAAGCGGGCCGTGATGTGTTTGGCGAAAGCGGCAATGTGCCAGTCTCTGCCGTGATCGGCCCGCGCGGCAAAGCCGTGAAACAAGCGGACGGAACTTATACACTCAATGGTTTTTGGCCCTTTGCTTCGGGCAATGCCCATGCCGATTGGCTCCTGCTGGGGGCCGAAGTTTTCGACGCAAACGGCAACAAGATTGACGAGGCAGATTTTCTGGTCGAGAAAAGGCAGCTGGAAGTTTTGGATGATTGGTTCGTGGCTGGTCTGCAGGGTTCTGGTTCCAGTTCGGTGAAAGCCAAGGACGCCCATGTGCCAGCCCACCGCATGGTGTCACTGCCGGCACTCCTTGAAAATCAGACCACGCCCTATAATGATCCCGCTGCACCTGAACTTTTCAAATCTCAAGCGGGCCCCGTGCTGGGCCTGTGCATCGCCAGCGGAGCAACCGGCATCGCGCGCCGAGCTTTGCAGGAATTCACCAAAATGGTGCAGGGCAAGCGCGTGGCTTACACCGCTCACGTCTCACACGAATGGCAGCCCTTGCAGAAAATCTGCGGCGAAAGCGCTTCCAAGATTCACGCCGCCGAATTGATCATCTATAAAGTGGCAGACGACATCGACGCTTACGCCAAGCGCGGTGAAAAAATGCCGATGGAGTTGCGCGGCCGCATTCGTGCAGATATTGCCATGGCCCCGCGCCTGTGCCGTGATGCGGTGATTGACCTGCTCACCATTGGTGGTGCGGCGGGCCTGTCTCTCAAAAGCCCTATACAGCTGGCGGCGCGCAATTTAATAGCCAACTGCATGCACGGCTTTTTACTTTATGACTCTGGCATGGAAATCTATGGTAAGATTCTTCTGGGGCAAGACCCTGGAACACCAGTGATTTAAAGGAACATGTTGACCAAATCGCCCAAGCACCCAGTCTCCGCTGCAGACTATGTCGCAGCCATGGGCCAGCACGTCTCATCCGTGTGCGTCATCACCACCAACTATCAGGGCAAATATTATGGGCTCACTGCCACGGCCATGAGCTCTGTCTGCGCAGAGCCGCCGCGCCTTTTGGTTTGCGTCAACAAAAGCGGCAACAGCCATGAGATGATTTCCAAGGCGGGATTGTTCTGCGTGAATGTGCTGTCTGAATATCAAGACAAGATTGCCAAGGGTTTTGCTGGCATGTTGGGCAAAGCCCATGACCGCTTCTCGATTGGGGAGTGGCGCGAACTTGTAACTTCTGCGCCCGTGCTGAAAGACGCAACTGCGGCTTTTGATTGCAGGCTGGTGCAAGCGATCGACCAATTTTCACACACGATTTTCATTGGTGAAGTGATGGCAGTGGCCAGCACCGGGCAAGACACATTGCTTTACGGTGCGCGCAAATTCCGCAACCTGCGCAAGAATATCTCTGAAACCACGGGTCAGACTGAAGAGCTTCTGCATTATTAGACTTGGCCCGAAATGCGACAGATCCTCACGTGTTTTAAAGACAGCGGCCAAAAATCGCGCTATCTTTCAGCCTTTGATGGTCCCACGCTTTTGGTTGTGCTGGCGGGCTGAGGAGTTGCTCCAATGAATTTTACGCATTTAGGAATTGAAAGTTCCGCAGTGCTCGCCGCGTTTCTGGCCTCGGTTGTTGAGGTTGTGGAAGCCTTCACCATTGTGTTGGCGGTGGGCACCCTGCGCGGTTGGCGGCCCGCCATGGCCGGCACGATTGTGGCCCTGGTTGTCTTGACCCTGATGGTGGCCATCTTGGGCCCGATGCTGAACCATGTGCCGCTGCACGCCATGCAATTGGTCATTGGCATTTTGCTATTATTGTTCGGCATGGGCTGGTTGCGCAAAGCCATTTTGCGTTCCGCTGGCGTGATTGCCATGCATGATGAAGACTTGATTTTTGCCCAAGAGAAAAGTGATTTGATTGAGCAAACCGCACTCAATCGTTCCTCCAAGGATTGGATTGCAGGGCTGGCGGCGTTCAAGGCTGTATTGCTTGAAGGCCTTGAAGTTGTGTTCATCGTCATTGCTGTGGGGGCAGGGCGCGGGCTTTTGTGGCCTGCGGCCTTGGGCGCACTTGGGGCCTGTGTGACCGTGCTGTTGATCGGTGCAATGGTGCACAAACCGCTGTCTCGTGTGCCAGAAAACACCTTGAAGTTTTGCGTGGGCGTCATGCTCTCATCCTTTGGTGTGTTCTGGACAGGCGAGGGCCTGGGCATTGAGTGGCCCGGCCATGATTTGATGTTGCTGGGTTTTGGCGCGATTTTCCTTTGCACCGGCTGGGTGGCGGCGCAATTGCTGCGCCAAACCAATGTGCCTGTGGCAGAGACAGCGGAATAAGGGGCTGATCATGAAAATAATCCAGGAAGTTGCCGCAGAACTGTTCAGCATGTTCATGGCCGATGCACGCATGACCTTGACGACATTGGCGCTGGTTGCAATGGTGGCAGCGTTGTTGCGTTACACCTCGCTTGATCCCATTTATGCGGGCGTGTTGTTGCTTTTGGGCTGCATTCTCAATGTCGTTGCCGCTGCCGCGCGTGAAAAACAGGCGCGTTCCAAAAAATAGTTGCTTTGCCAAAACCCTGATTACGGCCTAGGTGCTGACAATCGGGGAAAGCGTCGGCAACAGGATTGGCATGGTCACACTCAGCGAAATTGCAAAAGCGGTTGGTGTTTCAAGCGCCACGGTTTCGCGCGTGTTGAATTTTGACGCGACACTTTCCGTATCGGCTGAAACCCGCCGTGCGGTGATCGAAAAGGCCGAGGCGCTGAATTATGAAACACCGCGCCGCCGCAACCGCAAGGTTGAGCGCAACCCCGGCAAGATCGTGCTGGTGCATTTTCTCAGCCCAGATCAAGAGTTGGTTGACCCTTACTATGTTGGCTTGCGCCTCGGCATTGAGAGGCGCTGCCAAAGCCTGGGCATTGAAAGCACCAAACTTTATCAAGTTGATCTGGCACTCAACATCAAAACATTGCGCAAGGCTTCGGGTGTGATTGTGGTTGGCCCCTATGGTGAGGGTGATCTGGAATTGCTGGTGCAACATGGCCACCATCTGGTGTTTGCCGATTTTGCGCCAGTGACCGATGATTTTGATAGTGTGCAAAATGACTTGGGTTTGGCCACATTGAAGTTGCTGAACGCGTTGTCGGACATGAACTATCGGCGCATCGGGTTTATCGGCTGGGTCGTAAGCCGTGGTGCGGGCCCCTTTGAAGAAGTGCGCTGCAGAACGTTTCTAGATTGGCAGAAAACCAACGGCAAATTCGATCAACGCCTGTGCCTGACCGATCGCAACACTGAGGAATGCGGCTATCTGCTCACCCATAAAATGATGAAAAGCGCCAAGCGCCCAGACGTGATTGTGACCGCCAGTGACAACATGGCGGTGGGGGCTTACCGCGCTTTGCACGAACTGAACCTGAAAATCGGCAATGACATCGCGGTGGCCAGTTTCAACGATATTTCGGTGGCGCAATTTCTGCATCCGCCGCTCTCCACAATCCATTTGCCATCGGAGGAAATTGGAGAAACCGCTGTTGAGCTGCTGTTGGAACGTATGGCCGGGCGCAGAATCGGCAAGCGCGTAACCCTCGCCTCACAACTCATTTGGCGCGCCAGTACGCGAAAACCGGCCAAGAAGACAATCATCTAGTAAATATTTACTAAAACTATTGCGCGGTTTTATTTTTCTGCATAGGCTCACCCCCAACAGCCGGATTGAACCAGGCTGGCATTGGGAGGAAGACAAGATGAAGAATGCGTTTAGTCGGCGCAGCGTTCTCGGCGCTGCACTTGCTGGTATCAGCTTTTTGGGTGCGACGGCTGCCTTTGCCGGAACCACTGTCACCGTTTGGTGCTGGGATAAGGAATTCAACGGCGCCACGATGAAAGAAGCAGGCGCGCGCTATGCCAAGGCGCATCCGGATGTGACCCTGAATGTGGTGGATTTCGCCAAGCCAGACATGGAACAAAAGCTTCAGGCACAATTGGCTTCGGGCACCACAGACGGCCTGCCAGATATTGTGTTGATCGAAGATTACGGCGCACAGAAATATTTGCAGTCTTTCACTAAGGCGTTTGAGCCGCTGTCTGACACCAAGGCCATCGATTACAAAACCTTCGCGAACTACAAAGTGGCTTTGGCCACCGTGGGTGACAAAACCTATTCACTGCCATTTGATTCAGGCGTGTCGGGCATGTTCTATCGCTCGGACTATCTCGCACAGGCTGGTTACAAGAGCGCTGATCTGCAAGACATCACCTGGGAAAAGCTCATTGAAGTGGGCAAAGCCGTTGAAGCCAAGACGGGCCACAAGCTGCTCGATCTTGACCTGAGCGATCAAGGCCTGTTGCGCATCATGATGCAATCGGCTGGCATCTGGTATTTCTCTCCAGATGGCAAGCCAGCCATTGCTGGCAATGCCAAATTCAAAACTGTGCTCTCAACCTATGCCAAGGTTTTGCAATCCGGCATTTACAAGCCAGTTTCTGGTTGGGCTGAATACACCGGCACATTCACCTCAGGTGAAACCGCCGCTGCCATTACCGGCGTGTGGATGACAGCCACCATCAAGGCCAACAAAGACCAATCCGGCAAATGGTCTATCGCACCTGTGCCAAAGGTTGACGGCGTTGAAGGTGCTGTTCATGCTTCCAACCTCGGTGGCTCCAGCTGGTACGTTCTGGCCTCTTCCAAGAACAAAGCAGCAGCGATTGATTTCTTGGCCCAGGAATGGGGCAAGGATGCTGACTTCTATCAGAAGATTCTGGTCAACCAGGGCGCTCTCGGCTCATTCTTGGCTGCGCGTGATGGCGAAGCCTACAAAGCAAGTGACGCCTTCTTTGGCGGCGAAGCCACTTGGCAGAACTTCTCCACCTGGCTGGGCAAGATCCCCGGCGTGAACTACGGCACCTTCACCAATGAAGCTGATGCCGCGGTTTCCGCTCAGGTTCCAGCTTTGGTCAAGGGCGGCTCAGTTGATGATGCCATCAAGGCCATCGACGCACAGCTGAAGCAACAGATGCAATAACACTATCCCCCCAAGCCGTCATTCCCGCGAAAGCGGGGGTGGCGGTGTGGGAGATTGCAAACACATCATGGCTCAAGCCCCAAACAAGCGCAAAACAGATTTGACCGGATGGTGGTTCACCAGCCCCGCGCTCATTCTGCTTAGCCTATTTCTGTTCTACCCAATCGTTTCTTCCCTTTGGATGAGCTTGCAAATTGGCAAGGGTATGAACCTCAGCTTTGGCGGCTTTGCGAATATTTACCGGCTCACGCAAGACCCTGTTTTCATCCACGCGCTGCTAAACACGCTCACCTTCCTCGTTGTGCAAGTGCCGATCATGATCACGCTGGCGCTGCTCTTGGCTGTGACCCTGAATGACAGCAAGCTCTGGGGCCGCAGCTTTTTCCGCACCGCGATCTTCTTGCCTTGCGTCACCTCGCTGGTGGCTTATTCGGTTTTGTTCAAATCCATGTTCGCTGCTGATGGGGTGATCAATTCGTTTCTGCAAACGCTGCACGTAATTTCATCGCCCATCCCTTGGCTGGCTGATCCGTTCTGGGCCAAGATTGTCATCATCCTCGCCATCACTTGGCGCTGGACGGGCTATAACATGATCTTCTTTTTGGCCGCGCTGCAGAACATTGATCCATCAATTTATGAGGCCGCGCGCATTGATGGCATTCCCGCTTGGGCGCGGTTCTGGAAGATTACGCTGCCCGCATTGAAACCTGTTATTCTGTTCACCACCGTCACCTCAACCATCGGCACATTGCAATTGTTTGATGAAGTGAACAACATTCCAACTCTGGGCGGCCCGGCGGATTCAACCCTCACGCTTTCGCTCTATATCTATTATCTCTCGTTCAGGTTCATGCCCAGCTTTGGTTACGCGGCCACGGTGTCTTATGTGATCGTGGCGTTGGTGGTGGTGTTGAGCTTCTTGCAATTTCTTATCGCGCGCGAAAAACAAACCTCATGAAACCCCATTATTTGCAGCGCGGGTTGATCTATGTGGTCTTGCTTTTGGCGGCCTATATATCGGTTTTCCCCTTCTTCTGGATGATCGTCGGCAGCACCAACACCATGGCCGACATCCTCAAGGGAAAAACCAGTTTCGGCAATGCGTTGACCAACAACATCACCCATTTGCTGGAGCAGGTGGATCTGCCGCTCTTGTTCTGGAATTCGGCAAAGATAGCAGTGATCGCAACGGCCCTCACCATGGTGATCTCATCATTGGCGGGCTATGGTTTCGAGATATTCAAAACCCGCATGAGCGAGCGCGTCTTTGCCCTGCTGCTTGCCATGCTGAGCATTCCATTCGCGGCCATCATGATCCCGCTGTTCATCACCATGGCGCAATTGCATCTCATCAATACCCACATGGCGGTGATCATCCCCACCGTGGCTTCCATCTTCATCATCTTTTATTTCCGCCAGGCCACGAAATCATTTCCGAGTGAATTGCGTGATGCGGCGTTGGTTGATGGTTTGAAAGAATGGCAAATCTTCCTGTACATTTATTTGCCCGTGATGCGCTCCACCTACGCGGCCGCCACCATCATCATCTTCATGGCAAACTGGAATAATTATCTCTGGCCGCTGATCGTGTTGCAAACCAATGAAACCAAAACCCTTACGTTGGCAGTTGCCTCATTGCTCACCGCCTATACGCCAGACTTCGGCATGGTGATGGTGGCAACTACCCTCGCCACATTGCCCACGCTTTTCATCTTCTTCGCTTTGCAAAAGCAATTTGTGCAGGGCTTGTTGGGATCCGCCAAATGAATTCTCTGCCTGAAACGGAAAGCAAAATATGAGCGGTGTCAAACTTCGCAATGTGTTTAAGGCCTATGGTTCCCATGAGGTGATCAAGGGCGTGAGCCTCGATATCAAGTCTAAAGAATTTGTGGTTTTTGTTGGCCCCTCAGGCTGTGGCAAATCCACACTTTTACGCATGATTGCAGGGTTGGAGGAGATCACCGCCGGTGATCTTGAAATTGGCGAAAAACGCATGAATGAGGTTGATCCCTCTAAGCGCGGCATCGCCATGGTGTTTCAATCTTACGCGCTTTATCCGCACCTGACTGTACGTGAAAACATGGGCTTTGCGCTGCGTTTTGCTGGCGTGCCCAAAGATGAAATTGTGAAGCAGGTGGATGATGCCGCCCGCAAATTGGAACTGGGCAAGCTGATGGACCGGTTGCCCAAGCAACTCTCCGGCGGCCAGCGCCAACGTGTCGCCATTGGCCGCGCCATTGTGCGTCATCCGCAGGTGTTTTTGTTTGATGAGCCGCTGTCAAATCTCGACGCTGAATTGCGCGTCCACATGCGCATCGAATTGGCCCGCCTGCACAAGTCTCTCGCCACCACGGTGATTTATGTGACCCATGATCAGGTGGAGGCCATGACCCTGGCCGACAAGATTGTGGTGATGAACCAAGGCGTCATCAGCCAAGTGGGTTCGCCGCTGGATGTTTATGACAACCCAGACAACACCTTCGTTGCGGGCTTTATTGGCTCACCAAAAATCAATTTCGTGAAGGGTGTGGTTGATAGCGTTTCCAAATCCGATGTTGCTGTCACGTTGCCCGGATATAGTGGGACCAAGATCAACGTGCCAGCCAAAGCCGCCAAGGTGCAACCGGGGGAGCCGGTGACCATCGGCCTGCGCCCCCAACATTTTAATTCGCAAGGCACTTTGAAGTTCAATCTCAATGTGGAACTCATCGAACATCTGGGCGGCGAGTCATTTGTCTATGCCGGAAATGGCGGGGATGACTTGATTACAGTGGCCACGCAGTCTGGCCGCGACCTTAAAATTGGCGAGAAATTTGAAGCCAGAATTGATCCGGCCAAGGCGTTGTTGTTCGATGCCGCTGGCCAGCGCGTAAGATAATTTTGAATTGGAGAAGATGATGAAACAAGTTCGTTGGGGCATTTTGGGCCCGGGCAATATTGCGCAAAATTTTGCAGATGGTTTAGCAGAAGCCAAGTCCGGCGCGCTCACCGCCATCGCCAGCCGCTCAGCCGATCGCCGCGCCAGTTTTGGAGATCGCAACAAGGTGGCCGCTGACAAGCGCCACGCCACCTATGAGGCGCTGATTGCGGATGCTGATGTGGATGCCATTTACATTTCAACACCACATCCATGGCATGCTCAGTGGGCCACCAAGGCCATGCGTGCGGGCAAAGCCGTGTTGGTGGAAAAGCCCGCCGGCATGAACGCCGCAGAAGTGGTGGCGCTCACTGAAGTGGCCGCCCAATCCGGCGTGTTCTTCATGGAAGCCTATATGTATCGTTGCCATCCGCAAATTGCGCGGATGCTCGAACTCATCGCGTCTGGCGAAATCGGCACCTTGCGCCATGCCAAGATCAATTTCGGATTTGCAGCCCCCTTCAAGGCTGACTCTAGGCTTTATGACCGCAACCTTGGCGGCGGCGGCATTCTTGATGTTGGCGGTTACACAACTTCTCTGGCGCGCTTGCTGGCAGGCGCATCCATGGGTCAGCACATTGCTGAACCCAGCGCCGTCAAAGGCGCAGGTATCATCGGTAAAAGCGGCGTTGACGAAGTGGCCCACGGCTTGCTGACCTTCTCAAACGGCTTCATCGCCGAGATTGCCTGCGCCGTGGCCAGATCAATGGATAACCGCGCGATCATCACTGGTGACAAAGGCACCATCGAATTGCTTGACCCATGGGTGCCTGGCCGCAACGCCGGACCATCAGACAGCAAAATCATTGTCACGGTAAACGGCAAAGCCCGCACTGAGGAAATCAACAATCCACACCATCTATTTTCATTCGAGGCCGAACTCGCCAGCCGCGCCATTGCCGGAGGCCACAAACAAGCACCCTACCCAGCGATGAGCTGGGCCGACAGCATCGGCAATCTCACCACCATGGATCGCTGGCGTTCTGAATTGGGTTATGTGACGTTCACCGAAGATCCAAAACTCAACCGCGCCATCTCTGGCATTTTGCCAGCGGGCTTGCCGCAAATCCCTAAGATCAAGATTGCCGATCTCGCCACTCCTATCAGCCAACTGGTGATCGGTTGCGACAACAAGGACGACATCGCGGCTGGCGCCGTGGTCTGGGATGCGTGGATGGAAGCGGGCGGCAACGCCTTCGACACCGGCTTTGTTTACGGCGGCGGGCATCATGAAAAAGTTCTCGGCCAGTGGATTGCCAATCGTGGTGTAGCCAAAGAAGTCATCACCATCGTGAAAGGCGGCCACACGCCTTATTGCACGCCGCGCGCCATTGAAGCCCAGCTTGATATTTCGCTGGAGCGTTTGGGCCTCACCCACGCGCCGATTTATATCATGCACCGTGACAACCTCGCTGTGCCTGTTGGCGAATTTGTTGATGTGCTCAACCGCCTGCACAAGGCGGGCCGCATTGGCGCCTTCGGTGGTTCAAACTGGTCTGTGCCGCGTTTGCAAGAGGCCAATGCCTATGCCGCCGCCAAGGGCCTGAAGCCGCTGACGATCCTCAACAATAATCTCTCTCTGGCAGTCATGGAAAAGCCAGTCTGGGCAGGTTGTGTGACCTCCAACACAGCTGACACTTTGGGCTTCCTGCGCGCCAGCAACACCACGCATATCAGCTGGTCTTCGCAAGCGCGCGGCTATTTCCTGCCTGAGGCGTTGCGCAACCGCCTGCCGGCAGACACCAGCCCTGAAACCTGTTTCGGCAGCAGCGACAATGCTGAACGCCGCAACCGTGCAGAGCAATTGGCCAAGCAATATGGTGTGTCTCCGCACAACATCGCCACCGCTTGGGTGTTGGCGCAGAGCTTCCCATCGCTCGCGCTGGTGGGCCCGCGCAGCCCCGGCGAAATTGCCTCTACGCTGCCAGCACTCGGCCTGAAACTCAGTGCCAAGGAAGTGGCTTGGCTGAATTTGGAAGCGGAATAATTTGACCACGGCGTTCAACCATTCCAATGGAGTTCGTCATTCCCGCGCAGGCGGGAATCTGCGTTTCCTCGGCCATAAAACACAGATGCCCGCCTGCGTGGGCATGACGGCGCGCGGGAGCAGTCTTTCCAAACGCTCCATGGCAGGGCTTCGTCCCTGCCATCCAGAATTTCGTTTGATCAATGCGCGTCCACGGCCTTGGGTCCACCAGCTTTGGAAATCAAATAAAGTTTGTCAGCCTTCACATCTTGCCATTCGCCCGTGGTGCCTTCAGGCCAAATGACACGGACCTGTGTCTCAGTTTGCGCCGCAAGCCCAAAATGCCAAAACCCGTTCTGCCCAGAAACATGCCCGCCGCCTGAGGTGATCTCGCGGCGCATCACCTTGTCGCCCAGCTTCACTTCAATCCACGCGCCAATGGCATCACGGTTTGGGCCATCCTGTTGCAGGCGCAGCTCCAGCCAATGGCCCAGAGCCGTCGAAACATTCTGCCAAAGCTTCACATTCTCATGGCGGTTGACGATCAGCACACTTAATTTGCCACTGAGATTGAAATCGGCGACAGCCGCCCCGCGCGCCTCGCCGAAATTCAACAATCCGGATTTGTCGGCGGCTTCAACAAAGGTGCCGTCGGCATCTTGCAGCAGCAAGTTGCTCGGATCTTTTTGGGCAAAGTCTGGCATCTTGTCGACATTGCCCTTGGCAATGAACAGGTCATAACGCCCGTCGTTGTTCACATCCTCAAACTGCGCATGCCAACCGGTTGAGGGCCGCGTGTCACCACCCGCAAAGGGGCGGTGCGCCGATGTGCCCATGGCGAAGGGTGCATCCTTATAGGTCGGGTGCTGGGCATCACCGCCGAGAAATTGCAAACGCTGGTCGGCCATTGAGGTTGTGAATATGGCCGGGTAGCCGCTGCCCGTGATGTCTGCGCTAGCGATACCCATGCCCCAGAAGCGCTGGAACTTCCAGCCATCCGCAAGGGTGTAAAGAGATGGTGCCTCGCCGGGCTTCACTTTCCACATTTGCTCTTGCCCGCCCTGATAATATTCACGATCATTGGCCACGCGCAATGATGGCGTGCCCGAACGATTCCAATCCGTGAACAACATGGAGAGTGAACAGTAAGACGGTGTCAGCGCAATGCGTGGCGCAAAACCATTTTGCGCCTCATTGGGGCGCAGCAACCAATTGTCGGTGCAATGGCCCCATGGCTCGTTTTCAAATTTGCGGTCGATATAGGTGCCAAAGGCCAGCGTGGGCCAGCGGTTGCCCTTTTCCCATGTGGCTGAGAAAGCTGTAGCCCAGGCATCGCCGCCATCGATGTTCCACTTCGCTGTCGCGTCTTCAAACTTGCAATGGCCCAGCCCGCGGTAAACTTTGCTTTGCCCCACGCGCAGCACGACTAAATCCATGATGCCATCGCCATCAATGTCCAAGGGATAAGCGCCCGTGACATGATCAAGCTCTACGCCAGCATTTCTGGCTTCTTCAAACTTGATCGCCCCGCCGCGCTTGGATGTGTTGATGAAGAGCTTGGCCTTGTTTTCACCGCCCGCGATAAAAACGTCGGGAAAGCCATCGCCGTTGCAATCAAACGTGGCCACCCCGCCGCCCACCATATATTGCCACTCACCTTTGTAGACCGAATGCAGGCCTGATGATTTTGTCGCATCGGCGAAATGGGGAATGGCTGGAAGCTCTGCCGCCTGCGCCGCAGATGAGATCAGGGCCAGCGCCAAAAGTCGCTTCATTTCACTGTCTTCAACGCGGCGGCAAAAGCCCCAATGCAATGGCCTTGATCAAGCCCGCGCTCAATGGCGGCGCGGAAATGAATGCCGCCATAAAGCCGAGAGACAGCGGCCTCTTTTGCAGCATCATCAAAACTGGCGAAATGCCGCGTCGGAATGTTATCTTGCACATGCGTTGAATCATCAAAGGCAAAATGATCGCCCAAGACTTTGTTCAAAACCGCAGCGGCCGCTCCGGATTGCACAGAGTGCCCAGAAGCATATTCAGGAAACGGCGGCGTGATCAAAAGCGTCTCCCACTTCGGGTCAATCACCTTCTTGATATAGGTGACAGGGCGCACCAGGTCATATTCCATCTTGGTGTGCCAGCAGCCGATAAAGGCATCCGCCACCGCTACGCCAACCCGCGCCAAAGCATCGGCGGTTTTGGCAACGGGCAGGTGATCACGCTCTGAAATCTGCATCACGATGGAAACCCAATGGCCCGGAGGGGTGGGTGACAACATCGGATCATCTGACCAGAAACGCGCAATCGCCTTTTGTTCATCGTTCAAGCTGTTCTTGGTGTCATGCACTTCAAGGGCCTGCTTATAGAAATCTGAATTCGTATCTTCGCTATAGGCAGGCGGCGGTGGCAGATCACATGTAGCCGCAGCGGGCATGGCAAATGGGCGGTTCTTTTCCCAATACGGCAGCAGCGGCATTTGCTGCAAACCCTGCTGATTGGTCGGCACCCAATGGCCCGGGCCTTTCTTCAATTCATATTTGAGCGGGAAACCCATATTGGCAATGGTGGCACCGCCATCAGTTTTCGACCAAGCAAAGATCTGCGCGGCAATGGCCTTGCCATAAGCGGTGCTGCGGCTAGCCACATCGGGGGCCACGCCCTGCGAAACATCATGCATCATCTTGTGTTCCATGGCGCGCAAAGCGTTCTGGCCAGAGGGGCCTGTATTGCCAAAGAAATTCTGCATGCTCTGGGCCAGTGTTGCATCGAGCACCAGGCTCTCATCATAGGCCTTGCCCTTTTCGCGCTGGGGCAGGGATTTCAGCCCCTGCAATTGCCCGGCAAGGCTGATGAGGTGGTCATCCCCAGAAGCCACCGCCTCATAAGATGCCACGCCCAGATAAGCAAAATTGCGCGAGGCCAAAGGTGGCGAATAGGTCGCGGTGTGGCGTACCAAGGTGAGGATCAGGTGATACCATTGCTTGAGCACAGCTTCAGGCGCAACAGTGCTTGCCGCAGGTGCTGCAAAAGCATCTGCGCCGAAAACGGTGAAGGCGATGAACAAGGCGGCGGAAATCTTGTGGCGAAGCATGTGCGAGGTGTCCGGTCTTAATCTGGTGGCTTCAACACCCGCTATTCTCTTCCACTTGCAATGTAAAGCCACACAATCCGGCTTTCCGACTAAGCCTCATGGTTGGTGATGAAGTCATTGGGAATTTCCGGCCCCCACAGATAGATTGAATCCTCCGGTGGGTAATCGCCTGAATTCCAATCACAAGTTGAGGGGATATAATCAATGTCGGCGGAATATTCTGAATAGCTGCCCCACGGGTCGCGCACATAGTGGAAATAGTTGGAGCCTAAAACGTGGCGGCCCACGCCCCAGCCTTTTTGGAAACCTTTCTCGGCCATCTGCATGGCACCTTTGCCAATCTCATTGATGTTGCCCACATCCCAACTGCAATGGTGAAGGCCGGGTGCTGACGATTTGGCGAAGGCTACGAGGTGGTGGTCAGAACCATGGATGCCATGCATGAAACAAATGCCATCGCCGGATCGATCAGAAAGGCGCAGACCCAACACGCGGCTGTAAAATTCAATCGCCTTAGGCACATCAGAGGTGAACACCAGAACATGCGCCAAGCGGTGTGGCCGCACCTTGCTGGCCTTGGATCGTTGCGGCGCACCAGCCACGCCGGGCGAGCAGCTTGTCATCGCAAAGGGCATCTTTTCATCAGGCGAGGTTTTCTCGGCAACTTTCACTTCGATCAACACGCCGTTGTGATCATAAAACCAAATGCTGTGTCCCTCAAATCCTTTGGGCGCATCCAGCAGCTTGATGCCTTCTGCTTCCACCTTGCGCTTGATGGGTATGAAGTCTTCTTCGAAAACACCGAACGACAGAAAGTTGAGTTTCTTGCGGTTACTTTCTGAAATGCTGGCCCAACGGTGGGAACTGCCGAAGGTGTAAAGCGCCAGTGAATTGCCTTCCTCGCGCACATCAAGACCGAAGGTTTTGTAGAAATCCTCGGCCTGGCGCAAATTTGGCACCACCATGTTGAATGTATCCATCGAGTGAATGCCCAATTCTCCCGGGCGCTTCACGATATTCACTTTGCCACCAATCGCAGTCATCACAGTTTCCCTCTATTTGGGTGAACTTAAATCAAACCCGCTCTGCCTCGATCATGTTACGCAACACGCCGATCTTCTCAATTTCCACTTCAACCACATCGCCCGGTTTCATCCACAGCGGTGGCTTGCGCGCCAGCCCGACGCCGGAAGGCGTGCCGGTCACAATCACATCGCCCGGCTTCAGCGTCATGAATGACGAGAGGATGGAGACAAGTTTGGCAACTGAGAATACCATGTCGGAGATTGAGGCTTTTTGAACCACAGCGCCGTTCAAACGGGTCTGCAATGTGAGGCCAGCGCAACCCAATGGCAATTCATCGGCTGTCACAAAGCACGGGCCAAAGGCACCCGTGCCATCGAAGTTCTTGCCCGGTGTCCATTGCGGTGCCTTGAACTGATAATCGCGGATCGAAGCATCATTGAAAATGGAATAGCCCACCACATAGCCCAATGCATCGGCCTCGCTCACATGGCGTGCGGTCTTGCCAATGATGGCAACCAGCTCGCCCTCATAATCCAGCTGTTCAGATTGTGGTGGCTTGATAATCGCCGCTCCATCACCGATGAGGCTGGAGTTGAAGCGGTTGAACACGGTGGGAAATTCCGGCTGCTTGAACCCGCTTTCCGCGGAGTGATCAACATAGTTGAGGCCAATGCACACAATCTTCTCAGGGTTCGAGACTGGCGGCAGAACTTTCACTTTTGCCAAATCAATGCGTGGTGCCGTGGAAAGCTCGCGTGCGGCATCAGCAAGTGCAGTGCCGCCAAATGAAATCAAGGATTCCAATGTGCCACGATAGTGTGCGCTACCAACAGTGGCGCCGTGCCAGTGATCACCGTGCTGGACGGCCAATCCATGCTTGCCGTCCAATTCAAAACTCATAAAACGCATATTCTTCTCCTCAATCCCGCACTGCTATTTCAATTTATGTTCAGGCACCGAATTTTCCGGAGGCAGGGCAGGGCGCGGCCGACTTGCCAATTCAATTGCTTCTGCCTCGCCGATGCCGTTGAGACACAACAAGCGCACAACAGTTTCATCAATTGAGGTTGCGGGAAAAATGCCCTGTGTCATGGCACGGCTTGCACCGATGATGGCATAGCTCGCCAGCTTGAAGGTCAGCCGCGCATCTTTCACTTTGAAGCGCCCCGCCTTGGTGGCCTTTTCAATGTCACGAATGGCAAATGGCCCCATACAATTGAACATCGCATTGGCAATCACTTCGGCGCGGTGCAGCAATTGCTTCCAGCGCCTGTCTCCCGTGGCCGCTTCAATCACCGTGCGAATGCCGTAAGCATAAACTTGGGCAGGGTCATCGAATGTGTCGGTCACCGCCTCTATGCGCAGCGAAAGATTGAGCATCACGCGCTCCAACACCGCGACAGCCAAATCATCTTTGCTTTTGAAATAGCTGTAGACAGTGCCAGCGCCCACATCGGCCAACTCAGCAATCTCTTGCATGGTGGCAGCGTCAATGCCCTTCTTCGACATCACCTTGTAACCAGCCAGAACCAACGCTTCGCGGTTGCGTTCCTGGCGCAAGGCAACGCGGCCCCGTGGTCCTTCGGTATCAACTGTTTCCATAAGTCGAACCTAGCAATCACAAAATTATTTGCAAGTGATATTGACAGCGGGTCAAATATGAATGACATTCAATTTCAAAAGAAGTCATGGGAGAACGCCGATGAATATTGCTGCCTCGTGCCGACTGGAGCGCAAAGACACAAGGCTTGGTTGGCGCGGCGTTATGCCTGAATTGTTGACCCGCGAACCCAATCGCGCCAAGCTTCGGCACTGCGGTGAAATGAGCGGTGCAATTCTATCCTGGCTAAAACTGTATCGAAGGGTGGGCCAATTGCGAGGACGTACCGCATAAAGCGAAGTAGCGTTTGTGTAATAAAAAGGCCCAAAGGGCCATTAACTCAAAGGGAGGAACCACAATGACCAAACTCATCAGGCTCAACCGCCGCGTTATTTTGAAGGGAAGTGCCGGCATCATCGCTGCACCAGCCGTTCTGCGCCGCGCCTATGCCGCTGATGTATTCAAGATCGGCAAAGTCGGCCCTGTTACTGGCCCCATCGCTGGGTTCGGTGAGGCCACGGCTTGGGTGGTGGACGGCCTGAAAGACGTGATGGCCAAATTGCCAGTGCCTGTTCAAGTGATCCAGAAAGACAGCCAATCAAATCCAAACCGCGCCGCTGAAGTGGCCACTGAATTGATCGAAAAAGACAAGGTGAAGATGCTGTTGGTCAAGGGCACGCCAGACACGGTTAACCCTGTTTCAGACCAGGCCGAACTCAACGGCGTTCCCTGTATCTCCGATGACGCACCATGGCAGACATTCTTCTTCGGTCGCGGCGGAGACCCATCCAAAGGCTTCAAATATACCTATCACTGCTTCTGGGGTCTGGAAGATGTGATCGCAAATTTCCTAGACATCTGGGATAAGTCCGGCGCCAAGAAAATCGTCGGCGGCGTCTTCGCCAATGACGCAGATGGCAATGCTTGGGGCGACAAGGAACACGGTTTCCCTGGCCCGCTGGAAAAGGCCGGTTACAAGCTGGTTGACCCAGGCCGCTATCAGCCATTGACCAATGACTTCTCATCACAGATCGCAGCCTTCAAAGCCGCTGGCGTTGAAATCGTGACCGGCGTGATGATCCCGCCGGATTTTGCAACCTTCTGGTCGCAATGCGCCCAACAGGGCTTCAAGCCGAAGGTCGTCACCATCGGCAAAGCTTTGCTGTTCCCGTCATCAGTGGAAGCCTTGGGTGATCGTGGCGATGGCCTGACCTCTGAGATCTGGTGGTCACCAAGCCATCCGTTCAAGTCCAGCCTCACGGGCCAGACTGCCAAAGACCTTTGCGATGCCTATACCAAGGGTACGGGCAAGCCATGGACACAGCCGCTTGGCTTTGCCCATGCGCTGTTTGAATTGGCCTTTGATGTGATCAAGCGCACCAAGGATTTGAACAATCCTGATGCAATCTTGGAAGCGATCAACAACACCCAGCTTGACACCATCATTGGCCCAATTTCCTGGAAGGGCGGGCCAAACAATCCGGTCAAGAATGTTTGCAAAACACCGCTCGTGGCCGGCCAATGGACCAAGGCTGGCAAAGACTTGGCCTTGATCATCACCAACAATCCGCAGCATCCGGAAATTCCGGTGGGCGGCAAGTTGCGCACGCTTTAACGTGATGGGGCGGCCCCTGTGGGCCGCCCATATCTTTTTGCGATGAGCATTCTCTCTCTTAAAAATCTGAACAAGCGCTACGGTGCGTTGGTGGTCACCGATGGCGTCAGCTTGGACGTGGCCAAAGGCGAGATTGTCGGCATTCTCGGCCCCAATGGCGCTGGCAAAACCACATTGTTCAATTTGATTGCGGGAACCGTACAGCCAGATTCCGGCCAAGTGTTTTTCAAGGGCGCGGACATCAGCGCGCAAAGTGCGGCACAGCGCTGCAAGCTTGGCATGTCTCGCTCATTTCAAGTGCCGCATCCGTTCAACGGCATGACGGTGTTTGAAAATATTCTGGTGGGGGCTGCTTTCGGTCGCGCCTCTGCCAACCCAGAGGGTCATGCGCTGCATATCATGGAGCTCACGGGCATGAAGGGCAAAGCCAATCACTTGGCCAGCTCCATTACTCTGCTCGAACGCAAGCGGTTGGAAATGGCACGCGCCTTGGCCACATCGCCTGAACTGTTGCTGCTCGACGAAATTGCAGGTGGGCTTACAGAGCGCGAATGCCAATCCTTGCTCGCAGCCATTCGTGATGTCCACGCTTCGGGTGTCACCATTGTGTGGATTGAACATGTCGTTCATGCTCTGCTGTCTGTGGCGCAGCGGCTGGTGGTGTTGAATTTCGGCAAATTGATTGCAGATGGCAAACCAGAAGACGTGATGCACAGCAAAGATGTGAAGAGCGTTTACCTGGGCGAGGATGTGCATGTCTGAAATCATTCTCAACGTTGAAAAACTTGAGGCTTGGTATGGCGATGCCAAGGTTCTTCACGGCCTTTCGTTCGCGCTCAAAAAGGGCGAAGTGCTGGCGCTGATCGGCTCCAATGGTGCAGGCAAAAGCACTTTGCTGAAATCCATCGTTGGCCTATTGCCCAAGAAAACCGGCACCATCACCTTCAATGGCGCACGCACCGATCATCTCGCGGCCAATGACATTGTCGCTAAAGGTGTGGCTTTGGTGCCGGAAGGGCGCAGGCTTTTTCCGTCTCTGTCCGTGGAAGAAAATCTGATCTTGGGCGGGCAAGTCAAACGCAAAGGGCCGTGGAATTTGGCAGAGATTTATAATCTCTTCCCGATCCTTGGTGAAAAACGCGGCGTACCCGCAACCTCGCTCTCTGGCGGGCAACAACAAATGGTGGCCATTGGGCGTGGCCTGATGTCCAACCCCGATTTGATTTTGCTTGATGAGTTGAGCCTTGGCCTCGCCCCCATTGTCATCAAGGATATTTATGCATTGCTGCCGAAAATTGTAGGCAATGGCGTGTCAGCCATTTTGGTTGAGCAGGATGTCAACCGCGCGCTGGCCAGCGCACAACATTTTCTCTGCATGCAAGAAGGACGCATATCTTTGGCAGGTGCCCCCAAGGCATACAGCAAAGACCAAATCTCTGCGGCCTATTTCGGGATGTAACATGGTCTGGGTCGACATCATCACACAAGGCATTTTGGTGGGCGGGCTATACGCGCTTTTCGCGGCGGGCCTGTCGCTGATTTTCGGCGTGATGCGGTTGGTCAACATCGCCCATGGCGACATGATTGTGGCGGTGGCCTATCTTGCCTTTGTGATTGTGAAGGCCACGGGCCTGCATCCGCTGGCCAGCCTGATCTTGGTGATCCCCATTGCCATGATGGTGGGTTATGCCTTGCAACGCGGCATTCTCAATCGCACTTTGGGCAAGGATATTCTGCCACCCTTGCTCGTCACTTTCGGCCTATCAGTCATCATCCAGAATGGTCTGCTGCAAATCTTCACGGCAGATAACCGCAAGCTGCAAGCGGGCGCGTTGGAAACAGGTTCGTTCCCGATTTTGCCCGGCGTGGATATTGGCTATCTGCCACTGCTGCAATTCGTCGTCGCCATCGCGGTGATCGCGGGCTTGCAATATCTGTTTTACAAAACCGCCCTTGGCCGCGCTTTTCGCGCCACATCTGATGATGCCGAAACCGCTCAACTGATGGGGCTTGATAAGCGCAAGGTTTATGCTTGGGCCATGGCGCTTTGCTTTGCGGTCATTGCCATTGCCGGCGTATTCCTCGGTGTACGGACGAATTTCGATCCCGCCATCGGCCCCGGGCGTTTGATCTTTGGATTTGAAGCGGTGATCATCGGCGGCCTGGGCAATCTCTGGGGCACATTGATTGGCGGCGTTATTCTCGGCGTGGCCCAAGGCATCGGCGCGCAGATCAACCCCGGTGCACAAGAGCTTGCAGGCCATCTCATCTTTTTGGCCGTGTTGGCCTTCAGGCCCACGGGCCTTTTCCCAAGGATGCAAGGATGAGCCTGTCTTTCACCCGCTCAACCAAAACCAGCCGCATTGCGGCGGTGGTGGCGCTCATTCTCGCAGCCGTGCTGATTGCCACGCCTTTCTGGGGGTCAACGGCCACTGAACAATTGTTTGGCCAGATGATGATTTACATCGCACTCGCCTCGCTGTGGAATTTGCTGGCGGGTTACACCGGCCTCGTCTCGGTGGGCCAACAGGCCTATGTGGGCTTAGGCGTATATATCATGGTATCGGTCACCATTTACCTCGGCATTCACCCCTATTTTGCGATTCCGATGGCGGGCCTTGCTGCAGCACTCATCTCAATGCCCGTAGCCAAGCTGGTGTTCCGTTTGCAGGGCGCTTACTTCGCCATCGGCACCTGGGTGGTGGCCGAAGTGTTTCGTTTGATTGCAGCGCAATTGGGATCGGTGGGTTTGTTGCCGCGCAGGTCGACCGACGACGGCGTGCGCTGGAATACGTATAAATGTTTTGCATGCGCACCGACG
>Ga0209069_10000354_pt1 | contig 20284 bp, 20 predicted proteins | sample Str013_2_FD_187202 | JGI IMG/M metagenome (GOLD analysis project Ga0209069, IMG submission 187202) | Freshwater sediment microbial communities in response to fracking from Pennsylvania, USA - Straight Creek_MetaG_SC_2013 (SPAdes) (version 2) | ecosystem: Environmental > Aquatic > Freshwater >...
GATGGCTCCGACGCCGAAGTCTGAGGCCCGCGCCATCGAGACGCCGCGGCCCACGCCTGTGCCCGTCGCCGGCAAGGCCGCCGCTGTGCCGCCGACGCCCAGCGTCGCGCTGCCAGCCAGCTTTGCGATGTATCGCGGCGGCACGCTGCACGGCGCGCGCATCGCCTATGAGAGCTGGGGCCAGCTGAACGCCGCCCGCGACAACGCCATCGTGCTGTTCACTGGACTGTCGCCCTCGGCGCACGCTGCGGCCACCGAAGCCGATCCGACGCCCGGCTGGTGGCAGCGCATGATCGGACCGATGCTGGCAATTGACACGCGCCGCTACTTCGTGATGTGCATCAATTCGCTGGGCAGCTGCTTCGGCTCGACCGGCCCGGCCTCGATCGATCCGGCGACTGGTGAGCGCTACCGCCTGAATTTCCCCGAGCTCGCCGTCGAGGACATCGCACGTGCTGGCTATGAGGCCATGCGCGCCTTAGGGATCGAGCGGGCCGAGGTCGTGATGGGCGCCTCGCTCGGTGGCACGGTGGTAGCGGCCTTCGCGGCGCTGTTTCCGCAAGGAGCGCGCCGCCTGGTGAGCATTTCGGGTTCGGCCGCGGCCTCGCCGTTCGCAATCGCACTGCGCTCGGTGCAGCGCGAGGCCATCCTGCGCGACCCCGACTGGCTGGGCGGCAACTACCCGCCCGAGCACCCGCCGCGCAACGGCATGCGCCTGGCGCGCAAGCTCGGCACCATCACCTATCGTTCGGCCACCGAGTGGCGCCAGCGCTTCGGTCGCCAGCCGATCGCCGGCAACGCGCTGCGCGCCAGCCCCTTTGCGCCGCGCTTCGCCGTGGAAGGATATCTCGAGGCGCAGGCCGAGCGCTTCACGCGCAGCTTCGATCCGAACTGTTATCTATACCTGTCGCGCGCCATGGATCGCTTCGATCTCGCCGAACACGGCGGCTCGTACCGCGCGGCGCTCAGCGGCAGCGCGCTGACCAGCGCGCTGGTAATCGGCGTCGAGAGCGACATGCTCTATCCGATACACGAGCAGGCGGCGATCGCCGAGGCGCTCGAGCAGAGCGGCATCGCCACGCGCTTTACACGCCTGCCGTCGCTCGAAGGCCATGACGCCTTCCTGGTCGACATCGCGCGCTTCGACGCCGCGCTGCGTGCCTACCTGGGCTGAGCGCCGGCCCCAACCTGATTCTGACCCGCCACCTGTGAATTAGTTCACAGTACAAACAATTTCACATTGCGGTAACCGTCCTGTCTCTTGCGCTGCATACAGTTTGTAGTACCATATCGTTCGTAGCACAAACTATTTTAGTGCTGCCATCGGTATGCAGCAACAGGAGCACTAGCATGAGCGAACTGAACTTCAAACCCGACGCCGCCAACGGCTATACGGGCGACAAGGCGGTGCCCGTGCCGGCACTCGATGCCGGGGCGACCACCGCCAGCCATCCGCGCCAGGGCGCGCTGGGCCGCATGCAGCGTCGGCGGCTCAACGCCACACGCCTGCAGCTGGAAGACACGGGTTTTCGGCTGTTCCGCATCTACTGAACGCGCGCCCTAGGCTGGCGGCCTTGCAGCCGCTGGCCTAAGGGCGTCGCCTAAGCAGAGTGTTAACTGCGTCACAGCGCAGCACCGCCAGCCCCACCACCTCGACCGTTCATCCGCCGCCTGCAACCGCCAGTCGGGGCGCGCTGGCCGTCTGTTTCGCGCTGCCTATACTGGCGCCCATGAACACCAGGCGCCCCAGCGGCTTCACATTGTTGGAACTGATGATCGCACTGACGGTCGCCGGCATCATCATGGCGTCGTCGATTCCCAGCATGCGCAACTACATCCGCAACAATCGCCTGACTGGTGCTGCCAACGACCTGCTGCACTCGATCCAGGTGGCGCGCTCTGAGGCTGTCAAGCGCCAGCTGGCGGCCGGGGGCAATGTCGTGGTGTGCGGCACCGCCAACCCGACTGTTGCCGATGCCGCGCTAACCTGCAACAACACGACATTTGCGGGCTGGTTCGTGTTTCAGGACACGAACGGGGACTGGGTGCACGGCGCTGCCGAACCGGTGCTCGAACGCCACGCATTGGTCGATCCCAGTGTAACCATCATCGCCGATCGCAGTCGCATCCTGAGTTATATGCCCACCGGCTTCGGGAGCCCGGGTGGCGCTGGCTTGCTGCCCACCACGCGCATCGTGATCTGCGATGCTCGCGGCATCATCGCCTCCGGAACCAATACGGTCGGCGCGACCTCGACGGCGCGCGCGCTGATCATCCAGCCGACGGGGCGGGCACGCGTATCGAACCAGCAGGCTGACGTGGTCGCGGCGCAGGCTGTCATTGGCGCGAGTTGCCCCTGAGTGAGGCACGCAAAGCTATGTTGAAACTGTTTAAAATTCATCCCGGCGCAGCGGCCGATCGTAGCCGCGGATTTTCCATGGTCGAGGCCATGGTAGCGCTGGTCGTGCTGGCGGTCGGCATGCTCGGCATTGCCGGGCTGTTCGTGATGACGCTGCGGGCCGGCGGCAATGCCATCTATCGCATGCAGGCCGTGAACCTGGCACAGGATATCGCCGATCGCATCCGGGCCAACAAACTTGCGGTCGTCGCCTATCAAGGTCCTGCCGCAAACGGCAACTGCGACGGACCCGGATCGGTCGATTGCGCGCCCGCACTGCTGGCCGCCAATGATCTGGCGATCTGGACCGCGCAGATCACAGCCGCCCTGCCCGGCGGCGCCGGAATCGTCGCGGTAACGCCGCCTGCCGTAGCGGGTCAGCCCGCCACCTACAGCATCACGGTCAGTTGGGTGGAGCAGGGCCAGGCCGCTGGCCAGACCGCGCTCCCGCTTTCCTACAACCTGAATTTGCAGACATGAGTACGCACGCCAATACATCACACGGCACTGTCATCCGGCAACGCGGCCTCAGCCTGATTGAGCTCATGGTGGCGCTGGTGATCAGTGCGGTGCTGGTGCTGGGTGCCGGCCAGGTCTATGTGGGCAGCCGCAATTCCTACAATCAGAACGAAACCGTGTCTCGCCTGCAGGAAACCGCGCGCTATGCGCTCTCGGTCATCGAGACTGACGTGCGCATGGCCAACTACTGGGGCCTGATGCAGAACTCGCCGCCGATCGTCGGCGCGCCGACCAGCCAGGGGTTGCCACTGGCTGCGGTGGCCAACACGGTGGCCGCCAACGTCTGTGGGCAGAACTTTGCCACCGATGTGACCACGTTCCTGCAGGCCGACAACAACCTTTATCAATTGAGCCTCAATAACTCCAAGCAGGCTGCCTGCGACAGCTTAAGCGGCTGGAACACCCTGCCCGTTGGCACCTCCGATACGCTGACAGTGCGCCATGCTTCGGTCCTGCCCGCGGTTGGCGTTGCGGGTACGCTGCAGTTGTGTTCGACGCAGAGCGACGCCGCGCTGATCAGCAATGGCGTGTGCCCGCTCCCCGTCGTGTTACCGATCGTGCAGCAGATCAACAACATCATTGTCGATGCCTACTACGTCGATCAGAACTCCTTGCAGCAGAACGGCCTTCCGTCCCTGCACCGCAAGGCGCTCACCAGTATTGGCGGCGCGATTACCTGGCAGGATCAGGAGATCGTCGCGGGTGTCGAAGACATGCAGATTGAATTCGGCATCGATCCGGGTCTCGCGGCCAACCCCAACGTTGGTACCGCAACGCGCTATGTATCTCCGAACGATCCAATACTGGCCGCAGTTACCACCCAGGTGGTTGCCGTGCGCGTGTGGCTCATGGTGCGCTCCGACACGCCCGAGGCGGGTTTCATTGATGGCATCACCTATGCCTACGCGGATCGCGCGGCGATCAATGGCGTGACCTATGACCTGAACACCGCGGCCAACGCGACGATGGCCTACCGGCCACAGTTTGATCCGGCTGCCGCGCTGGGCGGGCGGGCTCACTGCCGCCGGCTGCTGGTGTCCCGCACCATCCAGATCCGCAACACTTACCGACTCTGATAGTCATGAGCACACGTCCGTCACGTTTCCACACAGCGCCGCAGCGGCAACGAGGCGCGGCTTTGGTCATCGGCCTGATCATGCTGCTGGTGCTCACACTGCTGGCGGTTTCCGGCATGAATTCTGCGAGTCTGGAATTCATCATGGCCGGCAATGAGCAGTACCGACAAAACGCCTTCCAGGCGGCTGAGACCGGTATCGATATGACCTACGCTACGATCGCATTGACGCCCGGAGCGGCACCGCTTGCCGGGGCAGGAGCGGTGCCAAATTCCACCACTGACTCTTGGACCACGCTCACTACCTCTTTGGCGGCTGGCGCCAAGATGTCACCGCCCCCCAATCCGCGCGCCAACTCGTTTGGCAAGTTTTCGTATTTTAACTACGAGATCCAGAGTACCGGCGTCTCGGTCCGCGGCGGCCGAGCGCTAAACGTTCAAGGCATCTCGCAGATCGGACCGCCATGACGTCAGCCCTACACTATCAATCGCCTTGCGGAGACCACCCATGAACGTGCGTCCAATGATTGCGCTGTTGCTGGTTTTCGGCGCCACACCGCTGCTCGTGGCCGGCGCCCCGCCGCCGCAGACGGTGGAGATGGGCATCGAAGCGAATACCGAGGGCGTGAGCCTGCCGTCCTCGATGCCCGGCCCCCTGGTGTTTTCGGGTTGCGCGACCTGCAATCGCAGTCCGCTGCGCGTCACGGCCGCCACCGCACTGATGCTGGGCGCCAAAACGCTCACGCTCTCCGAGCTGACCCGGGTCGTGCACAGCGGTTCGCACTTCATGATGATCTATTACAAACCCGGCTCGCCGGATATCACGCGCATCGTGGTATCTGCCGACTAATACGCCATCACGCCATCAGCCATTGCATCGCCAGAGTCAATACGCTCTCGAGGATCAAGCCATGAACACCGCCAAGCGTTCTAGTCTGCCCAAGCTGGCCACCTGTCTGATCGGTGCACTATTGAGCGCTGTGGCCGTCGCCGACGACAGTGAAATCTTCCTGGGCACCAACACCGCGGCCGCCGCGCCTAACATCCTGTTCATCCTGGACACCTCCGGCAGCATGGGTTCGTCGGTGACCAGCCAGGCGGCCTACGATTCGACGGTCACGTATCCCGGAACCTGCAGCACGACGCAGGTCTACTTCGCCAACAGCAGCACGCCGCCCGCGGGCTGCGGCGGCCTCAAGTCGGTCGCCACAACCGCCCAGAAATGCCAGAGCGCCAACACCGCGCTGTCCAGTGCCAGCGGCTCGCCGGGCTACTTCAGCGGCACCTTTATCCAGTGGCGCCTCTCGGGCGGCAACTATGCCTGGAATGCCTCGCTCGGCAGCAGCGCCAGCCGCTTTGAGGTGGCCTGCCTGGATGACTATCAGCTGGGGCTTGGACCATTCCCGTCCAAGTACATCGGCACCACCAATTCGGTGGCCAACGAGTGGACCGGTACCGCATCCACTTCGTACTGGGCGCCCCCGCCTGGCGGCCTTGGCGGCAGCGGCGTGGTGTTCACACTGTACAGCGGCAACTACCTGAACTATCAGACCTCGAATCCGCCGCTGGTAATCGGTACGCGCATCTCAGTGGTCCAGCAGGCCGCCTCGAACGTGATCAACTCGGTCTCGAACGTCAATATCGGGCTGATGCGCTACAGTAACAACGGCGGCTCGGGCGATGCCGCGGCCGCGGGTGGCATGGTGGCGTATCCGATATCGCCGGTCGCGACCAACCGCGCCAATCTGGTCTCGACCCTGAACAGCTATTCGGCCAACGGCTGGACGCCGCTGTCGGAAACCCTGTACGAAGCCTACCAGTACTACAGCGGTGGCCAGGTCTTTTTCGGCAACAGTTCGCAGCCCTTCAACAGCGTGGCCGGCTCGCGCACCGGCGGGTCCGCCTCTTCGAACCAGTACCAGAGTCCGATTCAATACTCCTGCCAGAAGAACTTCATCGTCTACCTCACTGACGGACTGCCCACGCAGGACAACCAGGCTGACTCACTGATTACCGCGCTGCCCAACGAGGCGACGCTCGGTGGCGCCTGCGACGATACGACGCAGTCGCCCTACACTGGCGTCGACGCGCTCGGCATCCCGATTCCCGGCGGCTGGGGTCCGGGACCCCAGGCCGGCATGTGCATGAAGGCACTCGCCAAGTACATGTTTAACGGCGATATGAGCTCCACCCTGGCGAGTCAGCAGAACGTCGCGCTGTACGCCATCGGCTTTGGCGATGATCCGGCGCTCGCGACCGCATTCGGCTGGCTGAACCGCGCCGCCACCGCCGGTGGCGGCCGCGCCTACACGGCCAATGACCTCACCTCACTGGAGGGCGTGCTGACCAACATCGTCGGCAACATCCTGCAGGATTCGACCTCCTTCAACGCGCCGACCGTGCCGGTCAATGCCTTCAACCGCTCCGCCAATCTCAATGACCTGTATTTCTCGGTGTTCCAGCCCTCGCTGAACTACCACTGGCCGGGTAACGTCAAGCGCTACGAATACTCGAACGGCGCGATCGTCGACGCCAACGGCAATCCGGCCGTGAACCCCGCCAACGGCTTCTTCAAGAACAGCGCCCAGAGCGTCTGGTCCGCGAGCCCGGATGGCGCTAATGTCGGCAAGGGCGGCGCCGCCAACCAGATACCTTTCTGGGATCCGGCCACTTCTCCCAGCCGCGTGGTCTACACCTATATAGGCGGCAATCCGGGCAGTGCCGTGACGCTCGCGTCGAATCCGGCCTATTTGTTTGTGACCACCAATTCGGCACTGACCAATACGGTGATCGGTCTGGCTGCCACCGCGACCGCGGCACAGCACGACAGCGTGATCAATTTCGTGCGCGGCGAGGACGTCAAGGATGCCAACGGTAACGGCGTCACCAACGAAAATCGATTCGCAATGGGCGATCCGATGCACGGTCAGCCCGGCGTCGTGGTCTACGGCGGCTCGACCACGACACCGGACGTCACCGACGCCGTGGTATTTGCCGATGAAAACGACGGCATGCTGCACGCGATCAATGCCAGGACCGGCGCCGAGCTGTGGTCCTTCATCCCCCAGGAACTGCTGGTGAACATGGCGCCGCTGTATTCCAACACCACGCAGTCGGCCAAGCAGTACATGCTTGACGGTGACGTCGTGGTAATGAAACTTGACGTCAATGGCGATGGCATCGTCGATCCGGCTGCCGGCGACCGAGTCATTATCTACTTCGGTCAGGGCCGCGGCGGGAGCAACTACTACGCCCTCGACGTAACCAACAAGAATTCGCCGCAGTTCCTCTGGGAACTGACCCCGGCGCAGCTGCCGGGTATTGGCCAAGCCTGGTCCACGCCGCAGCTCACCAAGGTTAATATCAGCGGCGCATCGCAGAACGCCCAGAAGCTGGCGCTGGTCATCGGCGGCGGCTATGACGCGGTCGAAGAGGGCACGGCCTATGTGAGCGCCGACAGCGTCGGCAACCACGTGTACCTGGTGGACGCCATTACCGGCGCATTGCTGTGGTCAGCGGGGCCGGCCAGCTCCACGACGGATACATTAAAGCTCACGCGCATGGATCACTCCATCCCCTCGAACATGACTGTGATCGATCTGAACAGCGACGGCTACGCCGATCGCATGTATGTGGGCGACATGGCGGGCCAGCTGTGGCGCTTCGATGTCACCAACGGGAATCCGGCGGCCACGCTGGTGGCTGGCGGCGTGATCGCATCCCTGGGCACCCACGATGACGCGGTGCACGCCGCAGCGGCGACGCGGCGCTTTTACGCCGCGCCCGATGTGGCGGCGGTTGCGCGGAAGGGCCTCAGCCCGTTCCTGAATATCGCCATCGGTTCGGGCTATCGCGGGCATCCGCTCGACGTGGGTGCACAGGATCGTTTCTATTCGGTCCGTGACTCGACACCGTATGCCGCGCTGACCCAGTTGCAATACAACGGCTACCCGGTCGTTCACGATGGCGACCTGGTGGATGTCACGACCAACGTCGCGGCCGTCATCCCGGCCGGCTCGCCGGGCTGGAAGATGATGCTGAACCAGGCGGGTGGCTGGGACGGCGAAAAGGTGCTCTCCGCGTCCATAACGCTGGACGGCACCATCTTCTTCCCAACCTACACGCCCAATGCCGGCAGCTCCGCTGACCCGTGCACGCCCGGGCTGGGCCTCAATATCCTCTATGCGGTCAGCGTGTTCAATGCGGCGCCGACCAACAATCTTGATACCAACACCGCCCAGGTCAACACCACGACCAGTGACCGCTACATGCATTTGGCGCAGACCGGCATCGCACCGTCTATGTCCGTACTATTCATGCAGACTCCACCCTGTACCGGCGCAGGCTGCCCGTCGACACCGCCGATATGTCCTCCTGGCCAAACCTGCCGAGTGTGCACTGTCGCCCAAGAGACCGTTGGCATCTGCGGTAACCTCGGCGACAAGATCCGCACCTACTGGCGCGAAGGCGACGCTAACTAGGCCCCGGCGCACCCACCGCACGTATTTGAGGCGCAATACATGAACAGCAACAATCGACTGCAAGCGCGGCGCTCCGGCTTCTCGCTCATCGAACTGATGATCGTGGTCGCCGTGGTGGCGATCCTGGCGACCATCGCGACGCAGTCCTACCGCCGCTACACGATGCGCGCCAACCGCACCGATGCCAAGAACGTGCTGCTGCAAATCCAGGTGGCGCAGGAGAAGTACTTCCTGCAGAACAACAGCTACGTCACCACGCTCGCCGGTATCGCGGCCAACCCGCCGGGTGGTCTGGGCATAGCCGTGAATCCGGGGACCGGCGCGACGATTTCCGGCAACTACAGCATCGCCTTCACGGCGGCCACGCCGACCAGCTACACCGCTACGGCGACGGCCATCGGCGGCCAGGCCGCCGACACCACCTGCCCGACGCTGTCGGTCGACCAGTCGGGACAGAAGACACCCGCCCCGCCCTCCAGCTGCTGGTAACCGGCCACGCCTGTCTTATTCTCCCGCGGCCGCGCTGCGAGCCCTTAAGGCCACGCAATTTAGTAGCCAATTAAGTTGACTAGGCCTTGGCTTTCATTACGAGCTAGGCATAATTGGACCGCACTGTCGCGTCTGCGACGGAGATCACGGATCGGCGCCACAGCGGGGAGTCGAAGAGGGTCAATGGAACGTCGTTTGCATACGCGGCATCGAGCCCGTACCACGGTCTACATAATGATGCCCGCCGGCAAGCGTCGCCTATGCCGCGCGATCAACCTGAGCGCCAACGGGGTCTTCATCCGCACGGCTTCGCTGGGCCTGCGCAAGGGCCAGCAGGTGGAGCTGGCCTTCGCCATCGACCTGGGCCAGGTCACCAAGGTCCATCGCCGCACCGCGATCGTCGCGCACATTTCCGGCGGCGGCACCGGACTCATGATGGACGCCTACGCCGCCCGCTGATCCGGCCGCCCGCTGAGTTGGTGCCGGCAGAGAGATTTGAACTCCCGACCAACGGTTTACAAAACCGCTGCTCTACCACTGAGCTATGCCGGCGATTTCCCCGCCTTCAAGGACAAGCACCCCATTGCGGCGTGCTGCTGATGTTGAGTCCGGCGATCAGCGCTGCCACGGCCGGTAATGGTACGTCGCCGGGCAGATTCACGTCGAGCCAATACTGATCCACGGCGTGGCGCCGTGCCTCGATGATGGGCTCGAAACCGGCCGCGCGCACCGCGGCGGCGCGCTTGTCGGCGCCGGTCTGCTCACTGAAGAGGCCGACCGACACCTGGCCGCTGTCGGCCAGCGCCGCGGCATCGCGTACCCCGGCATGACTCAGGCGCTGCAGCGCGCGCGTGCGCGCCGCCGCGTCGGGCAGCTTGTCGATGTAGACCCAGAAGCCGTCGGCCTGCTGGGTGCTGGCCTGGCGTTCACGCGCCTGCACGTCGCGCGCCTGCAGCGCGACCCGGAGCGCGGTGGCCTCGGCGGCCGCGGCGAGCGGACCGAGCGATGCACAGCGTGCGGCAGAGTTGGCGGGCGCGGCCGTGCCGGTCGCCGCGGCGACTACGAGCGGCGCCAGCGGCGCGGCCCGGTGCGCTCCGGCGCGCGGCGCGTCGACCCAGTGGGCCCAGGAAAAAAACAGTACGTTGGCCAGCAGCAGTGCGTAAAGAAGCGCGCGCATGCGGCAATCTTAGCCGGAATGGCCTGCCGCGAGCACTCCCAGTCCGCGCAATACCAGATCGTCGACACGCACGGGCACGACCTGCAGGCGCGCCGCGATGCGCGCGGCGCCCCCGCCTGCCAGCAGCAGCCGCGGTCGGCGCCCGAGCAGCGCACGCGCTTCGCGCAGTGCGCGCTCGATCAGCGCGGCCGCCGCCAGCTCAGCTCCGGCCTGCAATCCGCTGCGCGTATTGCGCGCAAAAACCGCGCGCGCGCGTATGCGCCGTTCGGGTCCGGCGCGCCGGCGTACGCCGGCCGTATGCCGCAGCAATGCCTCGGTCATGAGTTCCGGCCCCGGCAGCAGCAGGCCGCCACGATGATGTCCGCTGGCATCGAGCAGGTCGATCGTCAGCGCCGTACCAACATCGACAACGCACAGCGCCCGTGCCGGCAGCAGCGCACGGGCGCCGATCAGCGCCACCCAGCGGTCCGCGCCCAGGCGCCAGCTGTCGTCGTAGCCATTGCGCACCCCCGCCGCGCGCCGCGCACTGCGTATGAACAGCGGCGCCGGCCGCCGGCCTAAGCGTGCGGCGCGGCGCAACTCGCGCTCCAGCTGCATGCCGGCCACGCTGCAGACCACGATGCGCGTGACCGCACCGCTGACCCGCATGATGCGGCGGGCCCCGCGCGCGACACTGCGCGGATTCCAGGCCAGCGCCCGCACCCGGCCCGCGCGGCCGCCGCGCACCAGGCGCCACTTGAGGCGTGTATTGCCCGCGTCGATCAGCAGCTGCGTCACTGCTGCGGTCGCACTGAGACGTCGCCGCTGCTGAAGCGCTGCAGGCCGGCAACGCCCTGCACACACAGCGCGCCGTCGGCATCGATGCCGCGTGCGTGTCCCACCACATGCCCGCCCGGCGCGTCGACGTTGACCACCAGGCCGGCGAGCGCGTCGGCGGCGCGCCACTCGGCCGCGAACGCGCCGAGCCCCTGCGCTGCGAACTCAAGCAGTCCCTTTACCACTTCAGTGGTCAACGCGGCCGCCAGGCGATTGCGATCGCAACCGGCCAGGCCCAGCGCCGCCAGGTCGGTGGGCGTGGTGCCCGATTTCTGCACGCGCCGGCTCAATGTGGCACCCAGATCGCAATTGATGCCGAGGCCGATGACCACAAAGGCCGGACCAGCACTCTCCGCCTGCAGCTCGATCAGGATGCCGCCGAGCTTGCGCCCCTCTGCATAAATATCGTTCGGCCATTTGAGCTGCACACGTGCCGCCGTCAACGGCGCCAGCGCCCGCAGCGCGCATACGCCCATGGCCAGACTAAGCGAGGGCGCTTCACGCGGCAGCGTGGCGAAGCTCCAGCCCAGCGACATGCACAGCGCCCCGCCCGGCGGTGCGAACCACGGCCGGGCACGGCGCCCACGCCCGGCGCTCTGATGCTCCGCCAGCTGCAGGTCGAACTGTCCGCAGGGCGGCGCGCCCCGCGATAGCAGCGCATCGTTGGTGGAAGCCAGCGACCAGGCCACCTCGCCGTGGCGGCGGCGGCGGCGCACGGCTTGCGCCAGTTGCGAGTCAATCTGTGACATTGATATCGGCACCAGCGGCGCCGCCAGGCGATAGCCGCGATGCGGCGTCGCGCTGATCGTCACGCCCAGCTCCTGCAGTGCGCCGACCGCCTTCCAGATGGCGCTGCGGCTGACCCGCGCGCGCTGCGCCAGCTGCTCGCCGGAATGCACTTCGCCGTCAGCGAGGGCCCGCAGCACGCGCTGCGCCAGCGGCGCCGGCAGGCTCACGGCTGGCACTCGGGCACCTCGGCCAGCATGCAGCGTACGCTGCCGCCGCCGATGCGTTCGATGGTCGGCACCGGCACGCACAGCAGCGTGTCGACGCAACCGGCGAGCCGCTGCAGCGCCGGGCCGGCCAGTGCCGCGCGCGCACTCGCCGACATCACCAGCAGCGAACAATCGCCCAGCGCCTCGTCCCAGCTGGCCAGCTCGAGCAGATTGCCGGCGAAGGCACTGACCGCCGCGCGCCCGATCTCGATCAGCGCGCGCCCGCTGGCGCCCAGGCGCGCACACACGCGCGTCCGATCGCCGGCGCCGAGCGCCTCCGTGCACACCAGCGCCGCCCGGGTCCCGATCCACAGCAGCACGTTGGTGTGATAGTACGGCCTGCCCTGCGCATCGAGCGCGTCGAACACGACTGGCTCGTAGCCCATGATCCGCGCCCACTCGCGCACCAGCGATTCATCAGTGCGCGCCGAGCGGCAGGCGTAGGCCACGCGCGAGCAATGATCGAGCACCAGGCTGCCGGTACCCTCCAGGTAGCGTCCGCAGTCCTCATGAGCGCTCAGGTCCACGCGCCGCTGCGGCACGAACTCCAGCTGCGCGCACAGCTGCTCAATCAGCTCCGCGCGCCGCTCGCGGCGGCGATTGGGCGCCAGCAGCGGATACAGCACCAGCGTGCCGTCGGCATGCAGGCTGATCCAGTTGTTGGGAAACACCGCGTCAGGTTTGACAGGCAACGGCGTGTCCTCGGCCAGCAGAACGCGTATGCCCTCGCTGCGCAGCGCCTGGCACAGCGCCGCGGTCTCGGCGCGCGCCTGCGCCGCCAGTTCGGCCGCCGGCTGCGTGCTGTGCTGCTGCAGGGCATTGCTCGCGGCGGTCTCCGCATTGAAGCCAAAGCTGGCCGGGCTGACCATGAACACACGGCTGGCGCACTGCGCGGTCGGACTCATGCCCTGGCTCTCATGACGCGATGATAGTTGGCTCGCGGGGCTGGCGGGTGGGTATGCGGCGCGTCAGGAATGCCGTAGCGCCAGAGTATGCTGCCGGCTCGTAGAACGCGCATCTAACATATTGATTGCAATGCATAAATAAGTTATGTATGCCAACAATATGCAGCTTTGCGACGCGCATGTTTGTGCGGCGCATAGAGCCTGAGGTAGCATGCACGCGCATTTTTGAGACTCAGATTTCGTTCACCGGACCGGTACCACCTATGTCAGAGCCGCGTGTCATCCGCAAGTACGCCAATCGGCGCCTGTACGACGCCACGGCGAGCCGTCACGTGACCAACGATGACATCCGCCGGCTGATCGCCGCCGGCGAGCGCGTGCAGGTGGTGGACGATCGCTCCGGCGAGGACCTGACCCGGACCGTGCTGCTGCAGATCATCGCCGAGCAGGAACAGTTCGGCGCCCCGGTGTTAAGCGTGCAACTGCTCGAGGGCATCATCCGCTTCTACGGCAATCCGGTGCAGGATCTGCTGTCGCGTTACCTGGAGCAAAGCCTGGGCACTGTCATGCAGCAGCAGCGCACGGTCCAGGAGCAGATCGCCAAGGTCATCGAAGGACCGCTGGCGCCGCTCGCGCCGCTCGCTGAACTCACGCGCCAGAACATGGAAATGTGGAATCGCATGCAGAACTCCATGCTGGCGGCGCTCGCACCCAAAAGCCAGCGCCACAGCGACGCCGACACCGCGGCCGGCGCCGCCAGCGACGCCGCCGGCGACGCACCCAACGACCCACCGACACGCTGAAGGATCCGTTCATGCAGTTGCAGGCCAAGACCGTCGTCATCACCGGTGCTGCCCGTGGAATTGGCCGTGCACTCGCTGAAGACTTCGCCGCTCACGGCGCCAACCTGGCGCTCATCGATATCAACGCCGACGACGTCGTCGCCACGCAGCAAGCCTGCGCGGCTCGCGGCGTCACGGCCCGTGCCTACGGCACCAGTGTCAGTAACGAGGAGCAGGTGATCGCCACCTTCGATCGCATCGTCGCCGACTTCGGCCGCTTCGACGGCATCATCAACAATGCCGGAATCCTGCGCGATGCACTGTTGATCAAATCCAAAGACGGCGCCATCATCGGCAAGATGTCGCTGGCACAGTGGCAGTCGGTCATTGATGTCAATCTGACCGGCGTATTCCTGTGCGGACGCGAAGCGGCCGAACGCATGATCCTGCTTGGCAACGGCGGCGTGATCATCAACATCTCGAGCATTTCACGAGCCGGCAATGCCGGGCAGTCCAACTACACGGCAGCAAAAGCCGGCGTGGCCGCACTCGCCGTGGTGTGGGCGCGCGAACTGGCGCGCTTTGGTATTCGCGTGGCGGCGATCGCCCCCGGATTCACTCAGACCACGATCCTCGAGGCGATGAAGCCTGAAGTGCTCGAGAAACTGCTGGCCCCGGTTCCGATTGGACGCCTGGGCCGGCCCGATGAGATCGCACATGCCGCGCGCTTCATATTCGAGAACGACTTTTTTGACGGCCGGGTGCTGGATCTGGATGGCGGACTGCGGCTCTGAGGCTGTGTGCGGTGCGTTATGAATGCCATATTCTCAGATCTTCTATTGCTCAGTATCTACATTTTACGTGTTAAAAATCAATAAGATAAGAAATCTCAGAGTTGCCAAAATGGCGTGCCTAAGATTTCTCTTGCACTGCATACAAACCTGCGCTATGCTTCGCTCCGTGGTGACGCAAGACCCCCCAAATTCACTTCTTCGGAGCATTTGACATGACCGACCAGACTTTTGACCCGAACGCGCTGCTCGAGACCTATCGGAATGCGCTCGCCCCAGCTCTCCATGCGCAGCAGGAAGGCCTCAAGGCCCTCGACCGCCTGGCGCGCTACCAGTACGCCGTCGCCGGCGACTACCTGGAGTGGAGCCTGTCGCAGGCGCAGAGCCTGCTGGGCGCCAAGACCCCGGCCGAGATCGTTGCCAAGCAGTCAGAGCTGAGTTCGAAAATCAGCGAGCAGCTGCGTGGCCGCGTGCAGGAACTGAACACGATCGCCAGCGAAGCCCAGAGCACGCTGAGCCAGCTGTTCACCGAGGCTTCGGCCAAGGTTGCCGAGCTCACCAAGAAGGCTGCTTAAACCAAGACCCCCCCTTGTTTGAGTAAGCCTGGCCCCGGGGGAGTGATTCCCCGGGGTTTTTTTTAGGTCCCTTCCCCAAAAACCCGGCAGGACGCGTCGACCATGAGCACTTCACTGGCATTGCGCGAAGTCCCGCAGGCGGCGGCCCCCGCCGTCGTTGACCCCGCGAGCGAACTTGTGCGCCGCGTGCGCGCACAGCTGTCGGTGGCGAGCGGTGGCCTCGCCATCGACGATTATCTGGGCGCCTGGTGGGAATGGGCGCTGAGTCTGCTGGCTCACCCGGCGGCGCAGTGGACCGTGGCGCAGCAGGGCCTCGAGCGCGCCGCCGACACCTGGCAGTTCGCGCTCAGTGCGGCCGCAGGCACGCCGCTCGCGCACGGGCACCAGGACGCGCACTTCCAGGCCGAGGGCTGGAACCACTGGCCCTACAACGCGCTGGTGCGCGGTTACGGCAATCTCGAGCAATGGAGCGAGCAGCTGCTGCAGAGCACGGGCGGTATCAGTACCGGCGGCAATCAGCGCCTCGAATTCATGCGCCGGCAACTGCTCGAAATGCTCTCGCCTGCGCACAGCCTGGCGACCAACCCCGAACTGCAGGCGCAGACGCGCGCCGAGTCGGGCGCCAACCTGCTGCGCGGCTGGCAGTACTGGCTGGAGGATACTCAGCGCATGCTGGCCGGCGGCGCCGTGCCCGGCACCGAGGCTTTCCGCGTCGGCGAGCAGCTGGCGATCACACCGGGCAAGGTGGTGATGCGCAACGAGCTGGTCGAGCTGATTCAGTACGCTCCGCAGGGCGACAGCGTCTACGCCGAGCCGATATTGATCACGCCGGCGTGGATCATGAAGTACTACGTGCTCGATCTCTCGCCGCGCAATTCCCTGGTGAAATTCCTGGTCGAACAGGGTCACACGGTGTTTATGATCTCGTGGCGAAATCCGACGGCGCAGGATCGCGAGCTGGGCATGGAAGACTACCTGCGCCTGGGTGTGCGCGCCGCGCTGGACGCGATCGCGGCGATTGTGCCCGCGCAGCGCGTGCACGCGGTGGGCTACTGCATCGGCGGCACGCTGCTGTCGATTGCCGCCGCGGTGCTGGCCGCCGAAGGCAACCAGCGCCTGGCCTCGGTGACACTGCTGGCGGCGCAGGCCGATTTCAGCGCGCCCGGCGAACTGTCGCTGTTCATCACCCCCAGTCAGCTGGCGGCGCTCGACGCACTGATGCAGCGCGACGGCGTGCTGGCGAGCGAGCGCATGGGCGCGGCGTTCGCGCTGCTGCGTTCGAGCGACCTGATCTGGGACCCGGCCGTCAATACTTATGTGCGCGGTGAACGCACGAAGCTCAACGACCTGATGGCCTGGAACGCCGACGGCACGCGCATGCCCTGCCGCATGCACAGCGAATATCTCAATCGCCTGTACCTGCGCAACGAGCTGGCCACGGGAAACTTCACGATCAGTGGACAGGGCGTGGACCTGCGTCGTATCACGCTGCCGATGTACGTGGTGGGCACCGAAACCGATCATGTGGCCCCCTGGCCTTCGGCACTCAGGACCCGCGCGCTGACGCGCTCTGACGATTTCACCTTTCTGCTCACCAGCGGCGGGCACAACGCCGGCATCGTCAGCGGAGCGGTGCACCCCAAGCGTCGTCACCGCGTTTACCAGTGGACCGATGCGACCTCGATCTTAAGCGCCAGCGAGTACCAGCAGGCCGCACAATTGCACAGCGGCTCGTGGTGGCCCAACTGGCAAAGCTGGCTCGCGGCGCATTCGTCCGGCGCCCGCCAGTTGCCACCCTTGATGGGTAACAGCGCCGCGGGATTTCCGCCGCTGTGCGACGCGCCCGGCGGCTACGTGCGCGGTTGAGTATTAGCGGCGCAGGATGAACACTGCGGCGCGCCGCAGCTCGCCGAGCGCGGCACCGCCTCGCGGGCGGCCGATCGCCACGTAGAACAGCTCGGTGTGCCGGCGCGCCGGGTTGTCGAGAATCGGTACCGACAGCTGCAGCTTCTGCGTGCCGGCGGGCATGGATACCCGGCGCGCCAGGTGCGCGCGAAAGTCCATGCCAGCCCGGGCTCCGGCGCTCTGCATCCACCACAGAAAACTGATCGTGCCGTCCGCGCCGCCGCTGCGTGTCACGGTGATCGTCGCCTCGCGATCGCCCGGCTGCACGATGATCGTGTCGGTGGCCAGGCTCAGCCGACCAGGAGCCGCAACGTGCACCGGCACTGGCACTGGCACTGGCACCGACACGGGCGGCACCGAGCGCGGCGCGGGCAGCGCACGCTCGTGTTCGCCAATGCCCTGTGAACCCGCGATAGCGAGCAGCAGCAGCGCCATCGATGCCATCGGCACGGCACGCCGTCGCCAGACTTGTGACCTGAGCTGCTGCAGATAGGCAGCTGCCTGCGCACGCGACGCCTGCAACTCCTGGCGCAGCCGCAGCACTTCGTCAGCCGGCGCGGCCGGCGGTTCCATGTCGGTCTGATTCGTAGCCGCCTGGACACCGAGCGCGCGCCGTTCGATGCCCTGGCTGATACTCCGATGCAAGTCCTGCGGAAGTTTGCCGCGCCGATGGTACTGATCGAGCAGCGCCAGGGTTTCCCAGGTGGCACGCGGTGCGGCGGCGCAATGCGCCATCAACTCATCACTCAGCGCGCGCGGACTGCAGGCGCCGGCGACGTAGGCATCGAGCCGCTGCTGCGGGTTGTGGTTGATCCCCATGCTTGCAGCATATACAACCGCGGCCGCGGGCTTTCAACCGTGTCGGGGTGTTATGTAAATCCCGCGGGCCGCGCTCAGCGGCGCTGCAGCCAGCTGACGATGGCCTGCGGCAATTCGCGCTGCGCGCGGCCACTGACATACATGCCGATGTGGCCCACATCCATGCCGAGCGCAAGGTAGTCACTGCTCCCCAGCAGATTCTGCATGGCCGTGGAGGCCGCCGGCGGCACCAGGTGATCCTGCTTGCCGTAGATGTTCAGCACCGGCTGCGTGATCCGCCGCAGATCGACCTGCTGCCCGCCGATTTCCAGCGTGCCCTTCAGCAGCCGGTTCTCCTTGTAGAACCAGTTGCTGAATTCCCGAAACGCGGCTCCGGCCTGATCCGGGCTGTCGAAGATCCATTTCTCCATGCGCATGAAATTGTCGACTTGCGCCTGGCTCTCACCGCTCCCCAGCAGCTCGACGTACTTCTGCTGCAGCAGCCGGAACGGCATCAGTGACACGTAGGCGGCGTTCAGCACATCCCCCGGCACCACCCCGTGCGCCGCCACCAGCGCCTCGATGTCGATGCCCTGCACCCAGCGCGACAGCAGATTGTCCGGCGTCTGGAAGTCCACCGGCGTCACCATGGTGATGAGATTGCGCACCCGCTCGGGATGCAGCGCCGTGTAGCACAGGCTGAAGGTGCCGCCCTGGCACACGCCCAGCAGCGTGGCGGCAGCCAACTGCTGTTCGCGCAGCACGACTGACAGGCAGCGGTGCAGATAACCGTTGATGTAATCGTTCAGATCGACATAGCGGTCGGCGCCGTCGGGATAACCCCAGTCGATCAGGTAGATGTCGAGACCCAGTTCCAGCAGCCGGCGAATCAGCGAGCGATCGGGCTGCAGATCCATCATGTACGGCCGGTTGACCAGCGCATACACGATCAGCAGCGGTGGCAGGTTGGCGCTCGGCGCGAGCGGCCGGTAGCGATACAGCGTCAGCTTGTCCTCGCGATACACGGCGTCCTTTTCCGAGCACCCGAAGCTGACCGTAGCCGCGGCCTGCAATGCCTGCAGGCTATGCGCCATCTTGCCCTGCAGTTCGCTGAGCTCGTCGAGCGGCGTGCTCATTTGTGCAGCGCCGCCTTGAGCTCACGCAGCTGCTGATGAATGCTGTTGAGTTCGGCGCGCGTCGGCAGGTCAAACTGCCGGGTCCATTCCTCGATCAGCTCGCGCTGTGCGCTGCGCAGCTGGCTTACGCTATTGGTCAGCTCCGCCTGGGCCTGCACGAAAGCGGCGCCGCGCGCTGCCTGCGCGTACACGGTCTCGGCCGAATCCACCCACAGATCATAGACTTCCTTCATGGATGCCGGCGGCGCGCCGCTCTTCAGGCGCGGCGCGATCCTTTCGCCCAATTCACGCAGGGCCTTGCCGATGATGTCGTTCCACTGGCCGCTGACCTGGAACTGCGCCTGCGCGCAGCGCATGCCGAGCTGGCCTAAGTGCTGCAACGATTCCTGGCTCTCGCGCGTTGGCCCAAGGGCCGGCATCGCGAACCCCGGCATAGTGGCGCCGGGCATCCCAAAGCTAGGCATACCCAGCGCGGCGCCGGGCGCAAAGGCATTGGCGCCGGCGATTCCCGGGGCGCCAAACGGCGTCGCCGCCCACAGGCCCGCGAACTGCTGCTGCAGTCCGCCGAGGCCGTCGGTGAACAGTCGCGCACGCTGCTCGGCGTCGCTGCTCGAACTGGCGCGGCCGAGCAGATCCCACAGCGAACGCGAAACGCCGAGGTACTGCTCGCACTGGCGCAAGAAATTGCGTGCAATGTCATCGGCGCCCGCCGCGACACCAGGCGCCGGTGCGGCGGCCGCCTGCGCCGTGGCCGGGGGCACGGCGCCTGCCTTGGCCCAGGCTGAACCCATCTCGGTCCACTGCCGCAGCAGCTCGGACTGCGCCTTTTGCATCGCCGTCGCCCAGTCGCCCGTCATCCTTTCAGATCCCATGTCGCCTCCCGCAGAACTTTGTCAGCGCCGCTTGACCATGAAATCATACGCTGGCCAGGCTGGCGCCTGGTAACGCTTGTGGAATCGAGGAGCCGGTCATGAAATTCAGGGCTATCAGTGCTTTGGCCTTGGTAGTGGTGCTGGGCAGCCTGGCGGCCTGGCACTGGTGGCCGCGCATCGCACCCGCTCCGGCGCCGCCACCGGCGGTGGTCGCGCCGCCTGCGCCCGAACCGGAAGCCGTGCCGCCGATCGCCAACCCCATTGCATCCGGCGACGGCGCTGGATCGAGCGCGCCAGCCCTGCCGACACTCGCCGACAGCGATCAGCCGGTCGGCGCCGCATTGCTCGAGCTGACCGGATCGCAGCCGCTGCATGGACTGCTGGTCCCGGAATACCTGATCCGACATCTGGTCGCCACGGTCGACAGCCTGCCGCGCCACCGGCTCGCCGTGGAACTGCGGCCACTCCGGACAACGCCCGGCGCGTTACTCGTGGTCGGCGACGACCTGAACGGCACACTCGATGACGGCAACGGCGCCCGCTACACCGTGGCGGCGGCGATCCTGCGTC
>Ga0209069_10000355_pt1 | contig 20261 bp, 24 predicted proteins | sample Str013_2_FD_187202 | JGI IMG/M metagenome (GOLD analysis project Ga0209069, IMG submission 187202) | Freshwater sediment microbial communities in response to fracking from Pennsylvania, USA - Straight Creek_MetaG_SC_2013 (SPAdes) (version 2) | ecosystem: Environmental > Aquatic > Freshwater >...
ACTCATGCACAAGCGGCCATCTTCACCACTCGGGGATGGGGTCAAAATTGGATGCCGTTCACCCCCGGACAGGGGTCAAAATTGCACGCCGCGCCACAGCGCTCGCCGACAAGATCCGATGATCGTGGCCCGGATCGACAATGACATCACCGCCCGCACGCCCAATCGGCGTGGGCGGTCTTTCAAGGGTCTTCTCGACTATCTGCTGAAAGGCCCACGCAACGCACCGAACGCGGATCGCGTGGCTTACGCCGAGACAGCCAATATCTGGGCCGACCTGCCCGAGGCCGCCTATGAAATGGCGCGCACCTGGCAAGATCGCTTCGCCCGGATGAACGGCGCGGGATGCCTCCCCAGAAACGGCGCCGACAATCGCGCCCCGGTCTATCATATCGTCATGTCCTGGAGGCCGGACGAAGACCCGCCTGAACCCGATGAAATGGCCGCGCATGCCAAGCACCTTCTGGCCTTGCTCGGGCTCGCCGAGCACGAGGCGGCTCTCGTCGTCCACAACGACACGGCCAATCCGCATATCCATATTGTTGCCAACACCGTCCATCCCTGGCTCGGCCGGACCGCCCAATTGCGGTTCGACAAGCGGATCATGCAGGACTACGCCGCACGGTACGAGGAGCGGCGCGCCAAAGTGGTCTGCGAAGGTCGCTTCACGCCCGATGCTGCCGACGAATTCAACAACGCGGCCGGTCGTACGAACAGCCGACGACGCCGCAGTCGTGGATCTTGGCAGCGTGCCCATGAGGAAATGCGCGAGGTCACGCGCGAACTCGTGCCGGACCTCGTCTTCGGCGAGCTGACCCGCCACCATGCGACTTTCACGCCCATCGAACTGGCCAAGGCTGTAACGGCTTCAACCTCAACGCCGGAGGCGTTCTCGGAGCTTATGGCCGCCGTCATGACCTCGCCCGAGCTGGTCCGCCTCGACGACCCAGCTATCGGGACGCGGTACACGACACGAAGTCAGCAGGCGGCCGAGCAGCGCCTCTCGGAAAGCGCCGCACGTTTGGCTGGAAGCATAAAGCACCCGGTCTCGGCCATCCGCCGGGAGAAGGCATCGTCCGGTTTCGCCGGTGCCGATCAGGCAGGAACGCGCGATGCCCTGACCCATCTTCTCGATGAACGCGGCCTGTCGGTCGTGGTCGGCTATGCCGGGGCGGGCAAATCCACGCTTCTCAAGAGCGCAGCCGATGCGTGGCTCGCCTCCGGCTATCGCCCGCGAGGTCTTGCCTTGGCCGGACGCGCCGCCGAGGGGCTTGAGGCCGATGCCGGCATTCCATCCGGTACCATCGCGGGCTTTCTGATTGGCCTCGACAACGGCACCGTCAAATTGGCGGCCAGGGACATCCTCGTGATCGACGAGGCCGGCATGGTCGCAAGCCGCCAGATGGATCGCGTATTGTTCGCTGCCCGCGAGGCTGGCGCCAAGGTCGTTCTCGTCGGCGACCCCGAGCAACTTCAGGCCATCGAGGCCGGCGGCCCGTTCCGCTACATCGTGGATCACTACGACCATGCTCGTCTGACGACGGTCTGGCGGCAGAAGAGCGATTGGATGCGCGAAGCGACCCGCAACCTGGCCGAAGGCTGGACGGAAGCCGCGCTGTCGGCTTACGAAGCCGCCGGTATGGTGCTGGCGCACGACACGAAGGGTGGTGCCATCGACAGCATTCTCGACATGTGGCTCGCGAACCGCGAGCGCGGGCTATCCCAACTCATTCTGACCGCCACCAATGCCGATGCCGGCATGATCAACGCTGCCGCCCGAGCCCGTCTCAGATTCATGGGCGCGCTTGGCGATGATGTCACGTTTGAGACCGAGGACGGCGCCGCCGCCTTCGCCATCGGCGACCGCATCATGTTCCGCCGCAACGACAAGATCCTCGGGGTCAAGAACGGGACCACCGGCACCGTCCGCGAAATCGCAGGAACCCGGCTTGCCGTCGTGACCGACGGCCGCCCGCCCTGTCAGGTCGCGTTCGACGTGAGCGAGTACCCGCACGTCATCCACGGTTACGCCGTCACCATCCACAAGAGTCAGGGTGCGACAGTCGATCGCTGTTATGTCCTCGCCGCCCCGAATATGGACCGCCACTCGGCCTATGTTGCCCTGACGCGCCACAGGGACCGCGTCTCACTGCATTGGTCACGGGACGCCATCCCCGATCGGCCGACCCTTACGCGGCGACTCTCTCGCGTGCGCCAGAAGGACGTGACCCTTGATTACAGGGAAGCAATCGCGGCCGGCATCCACACCGCTTCGATCCGGGCACCAAGCGAGACCTCGCAGGACCACGCGGAAACCAGCCTCTGGGCGCAGCTCTATGACACGCAGCGGGCGGAGACGGTCGCGTATGCTGCCATGCGCCCCGTCCGGCGCGCCTTCTGGATGGCTGCCAATGCCGGGCGCTTCATCCGGGCGGCGGCCTTGACCTTGGAGAAGCTACACGAGCGCGAACGCGTGGCCTTCGCCAGAGCGATCCACGAACCTCGGCGGGATCGGGCGCGATGGGCCAAGCCTACTATCGCCAGCGACATCCTGATGGCTGCGCCGACCAAATCCAAACTGGGACCACAACGAACGCCGAACCGATCTCATGCGCCTCGCCGGCCTGGTTAGGTGCTCACTTCGCAGTTACATGTCGGCGGGATCGCTTCGGATCACGGCAATTCGCCCTTGTCCTGGTCGAGCAGGATCAACAGCCAGTCCAACTGCCGGAACCACGGGCAGCCTCGCAGGTCGCTTGCACGCTTCTTGAGATTGCGGTCGGCATACCGGATGGCTTTGCTCTTCTCGATGGTGCCGATCATCTCCGCGACGGCGTGATACGCCTTATCGCCGATCTGCTCGATACGCTCCAGCTCGGGCACCGGCACCTTTCGGCCCTGTTGATCGTGCTGCTCCATCGGCACGCCTCGGCGCTCGCAGTGTCGGCGGAGCAGACGAGCACGTCCGTACTTGTCGCGGAATTCCCCGAGGAGGGTGTCGAGCGTGATCGCCATCTCCAGGAATTCCGGGCTCAGGTTCCGGATCGCCGCCATCGGCTTCACCGGTTTCATATGCCGATGATACGACGCCACCGCCTCGGCGATGCGATCCTGTTTCCATTGGGTCATGCCGGCCGGCACGGGTTCGGGAATGGCAGGGTTCATTGCGCCCTGCCCGCTCCTCGCACTGTTCGTCTGAGGCATCGTCATCGGGCTCCGTTGGCGGGCTCCACATCCAGGCTTCGATAGCGTCAGAATTCGGCCGCCCTATGGTCGGTGGTGTTGATTGGCAGCAGCGAGTCCCAGCCCGCTTTTGCGTGTCTCTCCCTGCCCTTCATGCCAAGCGCAAGAGCCGCGACCGTTCGGACGCATTGGATTCTCACGGCATAGCCCCGTTTTGAAAGATCGGGACACATCCGGCTCAAGCACACGCCCGTCCTTGGATGATGGGGTCTAACCGAGCCCGCTCGCTTGCGATCAACAGTCTGCCCGCTCCATTCGCCCCCCCAACGCAAAGCTGGGGGGCTCCCGTGTTGCCTGTGTGACGCGCTCCCTTGGGCGTCGGTTTTCACGATCCCATCAGGACGAGCGAGGTGCTTGGCCGGAACCCGAAAAAACGGAGCAGAACATGACTAAGAAATCCAACGAATCCAACCGGCCGACGCACGCCATCTGGCAGGTGCAGGGAGAGGGAGACAAAGCGCGGTGGAACCGCGTGGGTGCCGCCTGGATGCACAAGGACCTGAAAGGCGCCAACCTCAAATTCGACAGCATTCCTCTCTCCGGCCGCGTTGTGGTCCGCGAGATCACCGAGCAGGACAATGCCACAGAGCAGAACGAAGCCGCCGCTCAAGGGGGTGCAGAATGACCCCCGCACTCTTCAACCCGAACGCCGAAGACGCCTTCGACCTCTTCATAGGAACCGCCATCTACCACGCCGACGACCTTTACGATCTTGACGGCGAGACCGCCTTCCGCCGCCGTGGTGGGCGCATCGAGACCTTCGATGCCGAACTCGGGATGGGAGGTCAGTCATGACCTCCCCCACCCTCAAGACCTACCGCGTCTGGTTCTGCATGGTCGACTGGTACTGGATCGACGTCGAGGCCGACAGCAAGCAAACCGCCATCGCGCAGGCGCAGGACCTTCGCGCCGAGCACGGCGAGGAACCCAGCAAAGGCTTCGTCTTCGACATCTACCGTGGCGGTGACGATGGTTGGGAAGCGCAGGTGCAGTCATGAAGACCGTCCATAAACCGCTCGATCTGACTTGCCCCGACTGCAAATGCCGCCGCGACTGGTGTTGGGAGGAAGCCTTCGACAAATTCGGCTTCGACGATGGCGACGGGGTCGTCATGACAGACACCGTGGCAAACGCCCTCCGAAGCGCCGGCTATTTCGTCCGCGTCGAGCCCTGGGGCTTCCACAACGACGTCATTACGTCGATCAGGCGCGACGGAACCGACCAGATTCCGGACGGTACCACCATCGGCTACGACAATCCGCGCGACTACCTGCCGGAGGAAATCGTCGACCTTCTTGACCAGCCCTTCGGTCAAGACGCGGAGGTGCGCCCATGAGCACCGTCCGAGAAGAATACGGCCTTGCATGCCCAAACTGCCATGACGACCAACGCATCCAAATCCTTGTTGAGACCATGGTCGATCTGTCGCCCGACGGTACGGTCGAGGCCAGAGACTCCATCCACGAATGGCGTGACGGGAATTACTGCACGTGCCGGTCGTGCGGTTATGAAGGTACCGTGGTCGATTTCGCCGTCAGAAATGGCGGTGCGTCATGACCTTCGCCCAGCCCACATCATGGATCGCGCAGGCGCGCCATGCTTCTACCCGAGCCGTTCCCCGCCGCCTGCCGAACGAGTTCTACCCGACGCCGCCCGAGGCTACACGTGCCCTGCTCTCGGTCGAGAGCTTCGACGGTGACATCTGGGAACCGGCGTGCGGAGACGGACGCATAGCGAAGGTCCTGACCGACCACGGACATGCCGTGGTCAGCACGGACCTGCACGCCTACGGTCACGGGGAAACCGGCATCGACTTCCTGCGCGAGCGGACAGCCCGAGCCAAGCACATCGTCACCAACCCACCCTATGGGTGGGGGCTTGCCGACCGCTTCGTCCGCCGTGCGCTGACGCTCACGCAGCAGACTGGCGGCAAGGTGGCCATGCTGCTGAACATGGCATCGCTTTGTCACCCACGCAGAACGGCCGAATGGCAGCAGGTCCCGCCGGCCAGAATCTACGCCGTCGACGACATCGTGTGCTGGCCCGAGGACCGATACGGTCCCCCGCCGCCGCACTTCACCAAGCATCGCTACGTCTGGGCCGTCTGGACCCCGGAGCATAAAGGCCCGCCAGCCTTCTGGTGGCTCTCAGGCGCGGAGTTCCGTGCGCCAAATTCCAAGCATTCCTTCAATCATTCAACCCCAAGGAGATTTTCATGACCAATCAGAATTCTATAGCCACCCTGATCACGATTCTCGATCAGCACTTGTCCGAGGCAAGCGGTACCGTGCAAGAGGCTCACGAGGCTATCATTGCCGGTGAGCAGAACCTCGCCATCGGCACGCTACTGCCCGTCGAGCGAGTGTGCGAAGACGCGCTCGCGATGCTGCGCGTCATCCTCTCGCTCCACCAGTACGGCCGCGACATCCCTCAAGGCGGTGCACGATGAACCCGCAAGTCTGGACCTTTCGCACAATCGACGAGGACACGTTCATCGAGCGGTTCGGCCCGAGGCCGAACCATCTCGATACGAACGCCTCGTTCGACTTCGGTGACGGCGGGTGCCTGTTCGAGACCTATGGCGACGAACTGGCCTATATCCGTACCCAGGACCCAAGGACGGTGTGGACGATCATCGAGGGGGACGAAGGCCTCGCCATCGAGAGCGGGTTGCACTTCGTCAATCGGCTCGGCTTCATAGTGACCGCCAATCCGGTCGAGGACCGCGTGACGTACACTGTGGTACTCGATTGATCAGACGGGACAAGTCACTGATCCGCGATTAAAACCGTGGAAATATCGTCTCTCGATACAGGGCGATCGAGACCAACGCCATTAATTGGCAGCTGCTATGAACTTTGATAACGGTGCCCAGCATCTAAGCGAGCAATACATACCTAGTAACGAAATAGCGTATGGATTAGTCGTCTGATTTGGAAAACTATTCGCGCAGTAAATTTGCATTTCGTAAAATATTATAGTACCATTTGAAAATGACTTATTCTCAACCAAAGCAGCAAAGGTAGATATTATGCCATACTTAGACGGCACGCCAACGATTCCCGAGATTGTGCGACGGGTGGAGCGAGAGAGCAGAGAAGCCGATAGAGCCTTCAACAAAAGATATAGAGAAAAATTTGGTGTTTCCGAGTGCTTTGCTTTTAACGCGTGCCTCAAATACGGTTTGTCAGTTGAGAGCGGAGAATTCATTACCAAGGTGGGAAACACCGTTGAAGAAAAATGCAAAAAAGCACGTAAGGTTATAAAAGACGGTCTCGGCCTGTAAATACATAACAAGTGATAATTCAGGGAAGTCGCCGCTTGTTTGCGGCTTTTCTTTTGCCTCGTTGTTCGGCGCCATATTTGCCCCACTCCATTCGACCATCTTTCTTGTCGCAATTATTATCGTACGTCAGTTAAGGCGGGTTGCACCCCGTCAATTACCACGGCTTCGTCCTAACCGCCAATCCGGTCGAGGATAGCTCAACCTACAAGTTGTGCTCGATTGATCTAGCCGGGGAAGCCGCGACCCCACCATTGAAACCGTGGAAATCTCGCCTCGCTCCTCCGCTGAGCGAGGCGAATCCGTCTACAAGCGACGGCGTCGCCGCCAACCCGATCCGTAATCCTGGGCGGTCGAGAGCTAAGTGGAGCCCGCCGTGGACGCTGACGACGACCTTGACGTGATGCAGGCCACCTCAGTCTTCGCCATGGTGGCCCTGCTCTGCTTTCTCGACGATGCGCTGCTTCAATTGGGCCGGTTCCACAGCGGGCAACCAGACCACTGGCTCGACGACTTTGAGGAGACCTACAGGGGGATCGTTGAAGCTATCCTCCGCGAGGACGACGTTCGCAGGCGTGATGAGGCGGTTCTGGTCGTCTATGCATACGACATCATCGAGGCGCTCATCGGCGGCGTTCGCAACGCCCTGGCCGATCCGACTGCGCCGCGCACGTTTCCGCCGCACCGCATCGTCATCAATCCGGAAGACGTCCAGGTCCCGCCGGGACACAAACCGCATCAATTCTCCGACTTCAATCCCGACAGTCCGTTCGCCGTTGTCAGGGCCGACACCGTCCGCCCCGACGTGTCGGCCGGTCCACTATCCGAGCCCGACAATCGTCTCCCCGCACCTACCGCTGCTCCCGGTCTGGTCATGATGACCATGGGTCACAGCCTTGTCACCACACTGTGCGAGTTGGGCAGACACCACGGCAATACATCGGGCTCGTGGCTCGATGAACTGGCAGAGAAGTCCCTCGCGCGGATACAGACCATTCGCGTGACGGGATTTTCGGAGAGCGAGAAGGATAGCATGATCAACCTCGCCCGCTACTACACGTTCGGGGCCCGCAATACGTCCCGCCGGAACATCGACGAGGCCGCTCAAGCGGCCTGACCGAAGTGCCCGATTTTCCGGCGTCAGTCGATCCATGCCGGGGCCATGGGTTTCGGGCGCGATTTTGCCGCCGGCTTCTGCCTCCCACGACCGCCCGCCGCGCCGCTTGCCACGTCGTCGCGCAGCGCCGCCAACGCTTGTGTCAGCTGGACGGCCACCTTGAACGCCTCATCCGCGTGCAGCTTGGTGGCAACATACGCCTTCTCGCCGTTGCGCATGATGATCACGACGCCCTGGCTGTACGCAGTCTGCTGCGCCTCCGCGTTACTCAGGACTTGGCAGACCTCAATGGACGCAAAGTCGGCGTGCACAGAATTGAACGTGCGGACCCTGCGGAAGAACGGCACGCCGTTGGGCGCGGTCACGCGCCCGTCGCGGTGGAACAGCAACTGCCTCGGGCTTCCCTCGATCTCGACATAGTTAGACCAGAACACCGGTGAGAAACATACCGCCGCTATGGTGGCAGGTATCCACCACGGCTCGCCCGCCCTGATCGTCATCAGGGAGGTGGCTATGACTGCAAACATCGTCATTATCAGGCCGATGAAGACGACGAGCATCATCACGCCATCGAACCAGAGTTTGCGCTCGGTCCACTCGACGCCGGTCGCGACGAGGTTTCCCCCGGCGTCCCGCTCGTCTGTGCGCTTGCATGTGAACATGGCCTCAATTCCTCTCGATAGCGCAGCGCTGCATGTAGATGGGCGGGCGGCCCGGCACGAGGACGAGCTGCCGCCCGGTTTCACGCGAGAACAGGCGTGTGATCTCGTTGGCGTCGAGCAGGCGTACGCTGCGCAGGTTCTCGCGCAGCCCCGTATCGCCGTGCGCCATGCCGCCGCCGGTCACGCGCACCGACTGCCGCTCCAGCACCTGCGTCGAGCCCAGCATCTTCGAGAGATGCTCGGTCGTGGTGATATCCGCATTGCCGAACGCCTGGATCACGCCGGCATTGCCGAGGAAGGTCTCCCACGACTTGGCGTAGTGCGTCTGGAGCTGGGTCAGGTCCTGAAGGACCGACCACAGCTTGACGCCGAAGCCGGCCATCAATCCTGCCGCCGTCTCGATCGAGCGCATGTGACCGAGCGCCGGGAACTCCTCCAGCACGAACCACACCGGCAGGCTTCCGCGCGGCACAGGTGCGCGCTCCATCGCGGCCAGGGCCTGCTGCACAACAAGGCGCAGCCAGCGGTAGTGCGTCCCCATGCGCATGCCGGGCAGAACGAGGTACAGGGTCAGCTTGCCCGACCGCAGGTCGGACAATGTAAAATCCGACTTCCCCGTAATGCGCACGACATCGTCGAGCGGCGCGGTCTGCTCCTGTGCCGTCGAGAGGATGCCCTGCAGTTCGCGTCCGCCGCTCTCCTTCTTGCCGAGGAACGCCGCGCCGATATTGGCGACGACGCCGTCAAAGGCGGTCGAGTCCACCATCGCGAGGAACAGTCGCTCAAGCTCGGTCGGTGTGGCCGACAGCATCCGCCGCAACTCGCGCATGTTTACTTTCTGCGGCTCAGTCGCCAGCAGATGCAGAATGATGCCGCGCACCAGGTTCTTGGCGCTGTCGGTCCAATGAGGGTCACGTTGATTGCCGATGATGAGCGCATCGGCGATCTGGGAGGCATCCGCCGCCACATGCTCGGCCTTGCCCTGCCCCAGCTCCGCGAACGGATTGTGCGAGGCGCTCTTGACGCCCGTCTCCCCAAACGGGTCGAGGACGAACACGCGCTGCCCCATCCTGGCGCGATGCGCGGCTGTCGCACGCGCAAGCTCGCCCTTGGGATCGAGCACGACGACGGAGCCGGGATAACGACGCAGGTTCGGAATCAGCACTGTCGAGGATTTGCCGGCGCGGCTGCCCGCGATCGTCACAACGTGACGATCATCGTCGCGGCCGAGGGTGCGGCCTTCCCAGTTGCCGAGCATGACCATGCCGGGCTTCCAGTCCCAGGTCGGCCCCAGCTGCCATGGGTGTCCCCATGTCTGCGCCGGGGGCGTCTCAGGGCGTCCTTCGACGCCCGAGCCGCGTGGCGGGAATTCCAAGGTGGTCATGGCACGTAGGCTCCGGTGATTGGGACTGTTGCCTGACTGGTCCGGCACAACGTGACGACTGCGGGACGCAGGTCACGAGATCGAAGTAAAAACGGCTCCTTTCGGAGCCGTTCAGTGAGAGGCACGGAGTCGTCCATTTTTTGTGTCAAGGCCCACCATCGCCCGATTGTTCGTGTACGGCGCTGCGACAGTATTGTTTGACAACGGACTTGCCCGTAGTTCTCTTTTGCTTCTGCTGGCGGGATCGTCCTAAATGAGATCCGGCATCGCGTTTGTGCCGCCGCCTATCGGCACCCTCCAGTTTCTCTGGCCACTCCCCGTTCGAGCGGTTCGGCCATCCACTACGCTGGCACGCAGTGGCCTCTTCTTAAATCACGGCACCAAAACTCCTATGTTATCGAGTTGGGTTACTCTGTGTCAGGCGACCGCCGCGTGAAGCAAATCACAACTGCGCGGCACGCCGAATATTTAATTCAGGCGATGCGCAAAGTAAACGCGCAGGGATATTCAAGGAGGCGATAATACGCTCTGCCATGCTCTCGCATGTTATAATAAAATTATTTTCGACCTGACCACGATAGTCACCATTCGGAGATGCCGCGAGCCGCGCTCGGCGGCAGGTCCCTGACGGACGGATGCGGATCGCCGTGCCCTCCGTATTCCGGCTGTGAAACGGGCCTATCTCATCTGAACAGGTGCGCGTGCGACGCCGCTACTATTGACGCTTCACGCGACGTCCGACGGCTCATTGCGGCCATCGCTGTCTCCGCTTTCACAGCCACGCCCTGAAAATAATTTTGCGTCAAAAATGTTCTTCCACGTGATTTCAAGTGCTCTGATTTAGTCTGATATTCTCTAATGTGCACGGATTGCCGAATTCAGTGATTTAAGCGATATGAAAACAACAAAGCAGAGATACGAAAACTTAAAGCGTGGATAGAGGCAGTAACGGAAAAAGAGAGGGGTAGCGAGATGTGGATTTGATTTCTAATCAAATCCCGCCCTCGCCGGGGACGGCACTCCGCCTTCCCCTGGACCCCATCCTGTCAGGGCGCGCCAAGGCGCACCCCGAACCCGTTCCTTGAGAGGCGTGACATGGCGCGCAAACGTACACACACCGACGCCGCCCGCACCAGAATGGTGGGCGTGCGGTTGCGCGAGGACACCTACGAGCGGGTGACCTCGGCTGCGACCACGGCCGGCATGAGCCGTGCGGGCTACATCGAGAACTTGATCGAAGGCCGCGCCGTGAAGGTCGAGCAGGTCACGGCCTCCGCCCTGCCCGTTCCCTTCATCAACGAGCTGAAGCGCATCGGCAACAACCTCAACCAGATCGCCCACAACGCGCATTGCGAGTTGAAGCCGGAGGACGGCGCCATTCTTGCGACAGTCGAGGCGCTCCTGAAGCACCTTGTCGAGAACGAACTCGTGGCCCGGCGGCTGCAGGGCGCCGTCGATGCCGGCCCACCCTCTGCCCTCTCGCCTTTGGCGAAAGACGTGTGGTCGCGCCTTCGCACCTCGGCACCCGTGTCGAACGCGGATACGCCACGCGAACAGGAGACAGCGCAACCGGCCGCGTCAGCCTCCGCGAACGGCAAGACGGTTATAACGGTGCCTAAAGGATGGGTGCTGGTGCCGGAGGACGATAAACCTCTGATGACCTCTCGCCCGTGGATCGCGCCGACGGGATATTCCTACAGGGTTACAGCTGTGGACGGAGAGATCGTGGCAACGCCTCTCGATCACCTGCTTGTCAGGATCGCCCGCACGATCTGGTTCAAGCTCAGCCCGCCGCCCGAGCCTGAGTTTGACGAAGTATGGCGTTGCAACCGGCGCGGGGATTTTGAACGTATCCAAAGACCGCGTTTGAAGGCCCTTGCAAACGGGCGGCGCAGATGATCCCGCGACTTCACCCCCGTGGGCAGAGCTTCCAGGGCGCATGCTCATACATCCTGCATGACGCCGACCGCGCCAAGACCAATGAGCGCGTCGCATGGACAATGACGCCTAACCTCACGACCAAGGACCCGAACTGGGCCTGGCACGAGATGGTCGAGACCTATTGGGCCCAGGGCGCGCTCAAGGCTGCCTCGGGCCAGGATCAGCGCGGGCGCAAGAACACCAAGCCGGTCCTGCACTACACCCTCTCGTGGGCGGAATCCGACAACCCGTCGCCGGAGGAGATGAAACAGGCTGCGCTCTCCAGCCTTAAGGCCCTCGGTCTTGAGGAGCACGAGGCATTGATCACCGGCCACCAGGACAAGAAGCATCTGCACGCACACATCGTGGTCAACACGGTGCACCCGCAGACCGGCATGACCGCGCCACTCAAGTTCAGCAAGCTCGACCTCTCGAAGTGGGCGGAAGGCTACGAGCGCGAGCGCGTGATCCACTGCGAGGAGCGGGTGACGAACAATGCCGAGCGCGAGCGGATTGCCGCCGCTCGCCGCCGCGATCCGTCCGACCTGCTGATGGGCCGCAAGGCGGAGCCGTCCGCATTGCTGATGGCGCAAAGCAGGACCGAGGGGCCGGCCAAAGCCCCCTATGTGCCGGTGAAGCACCAGACGACGCACCGCAAGCAGTGGTTCGAGAAGAAGGAACTCGCGGACCGCATGAAGGCGTTGCGGACGACGCTCGATGCGGAGATCAAGACCGCCCGCGATGCGACCTGGGCGCGACACACGAAAGAGCGGGACGTAGTTGATGCACGGTCCGAGGCCGCCGTCGATCAGGCCCGGCAGCGCGTCAAGGCGATCTATCGCCCCCAATGGCGCAACATCTACACCGCGCAGCGTAAGGAGGCGAAGGCGGTCGAGCGCATCTCCGGCAATCTGCTGGAGCGCGCCGTCTATGTGTACCAGAACCGCGAACGGCTCGGTGTCGCCGGTAAGGCGCTGACGCCGAAACAGATGCTGCCGCTGATCCGGTCAAGCCGGAAGCTGCTGTCGCGCGTGGCCAGCATCCACGAGCGGGAGCGGCGCACGCTGGCGCGGGCATCGAAATCCGAGAGCAAGGCCATGACCGACGTCATCTGGCGGCGGCACAAGGAGGATATGGGGTCGCTGCGCGACAAGCATAGCGCCGAACGGCAGGCCGAGCGCGACGGTCAGGCCGTGCAGCGCAAGTCCGTCTCGCTGGAGTTGGCCAAGGCGAGCCTGTCGGCCGATCGCGCCGCTGCGCCCCGGCCGTTCCAACCGGCCCCTGCCCCGACCCCAGTGGTCGAGGCACCGGCGCCCGCAAAGGAGCAGACGACGCCGTCCGTCGAGCAGCAGTTCAAGCAGGCCTCGGACCCAAGTCCGGCGCCGGCACCGCCCTCGCGCGCCGACGAGATCAAGCGCGACATGGCGGAATGGCGCAAGCGTAACGACGACAAGGATTTCGGGCGCGAACTGTGATCGCGGCCCGCGAAGGAGAAATTACCATGGACACACGTCTCACCATCGTCGCGTTCGCGGCCGACATCCGGTTGCTGAACGCCGACCTGCGCAATCCGGAGAACTGGATCGCCCGCGACTACAAGCCGGTCGGGTTGGTCAGTGCCGCCCTGACGGCCAAGCCGGTCCTGCCGAGGACGGATTTGTTCGCCTTCAAGGTCGAACTCGAACCGGAGGGCTACGTGCGCCTTCTGCGCGACGCCGCCGAGGACGAGTATGCCCACCTGCTGCGCCTCTCGACCGGCGAGTTCCTCGGGCTGCGGATCGCGCTCTGGGCCTCTTGCTTGCCAATCGTGAAAGGGCAACGCCAGGCAGACTACAATCTCCAGGCCGCGACGTTTGCCGCCTACAGGATCGAGTGCGCGCGAGCAGCCCGGCAACAAGAGCTGGAGGCGTGGTTGATCCATGCGCACGCAACGATCATGGCGATCCATCGCCAGGAGACGGGCGATCAGCGTGCCACTCGCACTCGGCAGCGACGCGAATGCCAACAGGAGCAGGAAGATTCTGCGGATCACCCTCTGCCATCACGGAGCGCCCCGGACGCGGATGACGATCCGATCCCGTTCTGACCGAGCAAAAGATGCTCCAAGCTCACCAAAAACCAGCCCTGGTCTTTCGGGCTCACCCGATCGCAGCCGAGCCTAGCCGCCCGCGTCGGGCTCAAGGGTCAAGGCCAAGACGAGCGGCCGCAAGGGCGGCCGGCCTTGACCCGAGCCCTCGGGGCGGCAAAAACGGCCCTGCGACGGGTGGCTCCGAAAACCAGACATGGTCAAGTCCCGTCAGTCGGAACTCAAATGAAAGGCCACAAAATTGAACATGCGACCGCACCTGCAAGTATCGCGTAAAGCCTGCGACTTCATTCACTGCTGACGACACCCAAGGCCCTCTTGTACGCTTCGGTGCGTGTGCCGGCCGCGCCCTCCTGCGTCTCTTTCACCCGTTCCCTGAGCGCAGTTACATACTCGCCAAGGACGAACCAAAGCGTGGCGGCAACAAATGCGAAAATTGCGCTTTTGATCAAGCGACTCAGGTTGGACGGTGTATCCGCTGCTAGCGCAAAGTTGGACAATGCAGTTGTTGCAACCGACATGAACATTCCGCTCAGGAAGCCGTAGAGGGTTGTAGGGCGTTCAACGATCCACTTAAACATGTTGCCGCGTCTTCCCTCTTATTGATCCCCGCAGCGACTCCAGAGCCTCTTTCGTGTCGGCCCTGGCAATCTCAGACTTCACATCAGCCTCCCACACGTCGAGTGCCTCAAGCTCCTTCATGTTCTCATCCAGCTGCTCTTCGTAGAATTTCCGCATGTTGGGTCGGATCGCGTCATCGGCGAGCTTTTCCTTATTGATTCCCACTCTCTTCTCGATTGCCAATCGCCGCGTGTCATAGTGCTGTTTGACATCGGCAAACAGTTCACGTGTCAACGATTCCACGACAGCCCGTTCCCTGGCTAGCCTAATTGCCCTTGCACCTTCCTCCTCTTGCCTATACTTCCTGTGCATCTCTTCGAGTTCTTCCTCAAGCGCGTCGAGCCGGCTCAGGTCGAACGAAATCTCGGACTGAACAATTTCGCCGGTTCGAGGATCAAAGACCGGAAAACAGCAGGTGACCAGGTACACTTGGCGCCCGCTCTTGTCTTTGTCCTTGCACAGATTGAAATGCTCAGGTCCTTCTTGACCGAAGATGATGCACACCAGATCATCTTGCGCCTGCTTTTTTTCTGGATCGATAACGAACAGATCGATGAAGTTCCTGTTCAACGCTCGATCAGGTGAGAATCCGTAGGTCCGCTCCGACGCGCCACCCCAATGAACAATCTTCCCCTGAATATTGGCCGACCAAGTCGGCAGCGGTACCGAGTCGAGAAACTGCAGCTTGTACAGCACCTCCCTACGACCCTCATCTGATTCCAGAAGCAACCGATTGCGCGCATGAATCGCAATCTGGTGCTCAAGGATTTCGTTTTCCTTTTCGAGCCAGGCCACTGTTTCTGGTCTATCACCTCGGTCCACCTGAACCCCGAGGCGCTCCCGCAATGCCCGATTGGCAGCCAGAAGCTCCTGAAGTTGCCCCGCATCACTGACGGAGTTGTCGTCGTTCGACATCACGACCTCGATCGAGCCGATTGCTGTTCATACAGATAGTTGTCCAAGCCCTCAGGCCGATGCTGTACTTGAGGGTCATCGTAGTAGTTCATCGGAAGCGATACGCGATCCATGTTCACCAGCAGCGGAGACACGTAGTGGCTGATCATCCGGGCATCGAATGCGATGAAGACTCCAGGACGCGGCTCAACCCGCGCAACCCGGCCGTCTCCATTGTCGAATACGAGTTCTCCACCGGTGGAAGCGCTAGCCGCACACGCAAACAGAACTCCAGTCAGCGGATTGGTGTCGACATGAGCTTCGTATCTTGCTCCGATCCCACGAAGGCAGTTGATGTTGATCGACGACCGGAGATCTTTCGCGATGAAATACGGTCTCTCAAGTGTCTTGGACACGAACTCCACTAACGGCCCCTCGTACAGCCTTCGCAGCCATGGCAATTCGCCGGCGCAAGCGTCTCCTGTCACGACGATCACGTCGATCAGGTAATGACTATCCTTTTCCCGTGATTGATCGGAGCCGCCTGTCAGAGACGTCTGCTTGCCGCACTTCTCGATTGCACGCGCGACTTGCCGCTGCCAGTCCGATGGAAGGTGGTCAGTCCCGTTCAGATCCCACTCAATGTAAGGATGCCACTTGCTCATTTCTGACGCCTCAGACCGCTTTCATCGACTCAGCCAGCAGATTGATCGAGTGCCCCAAGTGCGGCACTAATCGCTTTACTGCCTTCTCTATTGGGATGGCGTACCTATGCTCCATGACACCCCCAAACACGCTTTGGTACCTCACCCATCTCACCCGCAACCCCACTTCAGCACATCTTCTGCGGAGTTCCTCCTCGGTGACCGTCACCGCGCGGGCTCCTTCCCCATCAAGCTTGGAGCCTCTGGTTCGGAATCGCTCCAACCCCCCCCTCATCCCAGCGAGCCTTCGCCTGAGCGACCTACGGTTCAAGAACGATGCAACGACCACACCTCTTTTTTCCAACAGCGCAGCACAATCGGCTAGCAGGGCTGTCGGTGATCCAACAAATGACGCGGCCGTATTGGTCAGGATGATCACGTCAAATAGTCGGCCGTCGACCCGCTCCATGACTCCGTCCGCAGAGCAAACCAAGAGGCGTGCTCGCGAGCCGTCTCCCGACTTCCTCAACGCATCCTCAAATTGCTGGAGCATCCCAGGTGAAACATCCACTCCGGTATAATCAAAATCGGCTGCAGTACTTTTCAGCAATCGAAAACCTAGCCCAGTTCCGCAGCCTATATCGAGTACCTTCAATTTCGACCGACCAGAGCACGCGTCTTTCAACCAATCTGCTAGTTCTCAGTCTTCCTCCCTGCTCCAATCCGCCGCGTATAATCCGTCATACTCTGGGGCTATCCGGTCCCAGTACGACCGCCCCGAGGAGTGATCAGCCATAGCACTAACATTTCCTAGAGTTCTCCCTTGGCTTCGCGCATCATGATTGTGTCGACATTCGTGTACCCGCCATCGACCACGAGCGTAGCTCCGTTCACAAAGCTTGCTTTTTCCGAAACCAAATATGCCACAACGTCGGCCACCTCCTCTGGTCGGCCATTTCGCCCAAGGGGAGTCAAATCCTTCGCTGCAGCAGAGGCGGCCGTTGACATTCCTGTGTTGATCCACCCGGGCGCGACCGCATTTACTCGCATTCCGCGCAAACCAAATATGTTTCCGAGCCCTTTAGTAAGGGTTATCAGACCCGCCTTGCTTGCAGCGTATGACAAGCTCGCGAACGTACCCGTCATCCCATCGGTGCTTGCAACGATAGCCATTGCCCCGCCAGGATTCATGCGGCCCACGAAATACTGCGCCAACACGAGCGCTGTCGTCAGATTGATCTCGATGGTACGATCCCAAATATCAAAATCAAACTTGTCGAAATCCTCGAACAGCACCACCCCTGCGTTGTTCACAAGAGCATCGATTCTCATCGACGAGAATTTCTCGCAGAACGCATGCGTCGACTTGCGATTGGAAAAGTCGGCCTGATAGATCTTTATCAGGTTGGGGTATTTGCTCTGCGTAGCCTTCGCGCCCTCATGATCCGTATTGTAACTCCCGTGCACTTCGTATCCGTCCGCCGCAAGCCGAAGCGCAATCGCAGCTCCGATGCCTTTGGACACACCCGTGACAACAGCGATCTTCTTGCTCATCTCGTCTCTCGCTCCTTCTGGCCAGGTTAAGTCCTAGGAATGTCCCTAGTGACGCAATGCACCGCACCCCCACCTAACAGGAATTCTCGCGACGGAAACTGCACAGTCTTCCTCGACGGGAATTCGGCTGCGATGATGTTTGCCCCAGCATCGTCGGTTGAGCACCCGAATGTTGGAACTACCACAACCCCATTTGCCACGTAGAAATTCACGTGCGATGGTGCCAATGGAGTGCCTTTTTGCCGCTTGATCGTCCCGTGCGCCGAGGCAAACCCCGTCGCCTCATCCGCAGTGATCTCAGTCTCCGGAGGTAGAGGCACTGCTACAATCCGATACTGCTCGCCTCGTGCGTTCTTTGCTGACCGCAGGATGTCCAGGGCCTCAGCCAATCGCTTATAACTCGGATGGCTCTGGTCCTTGGTGTGCGTCACAAGGATGGTCTGCTCATCGGCGAAAGCGCAGACGTTGTCTGCATGACCTCCTGATTCATCGAACATCAAACCGTGGGGCAGCCAGATAACCTGCCGAACATTCATCAACCTTTGGAACTCGGCTTCTACGTCGGACCGCGAGCGATCAGGATTTCGGTTGGCAGCCAAGATTGCTTCTTCGGTTGTGATAAGCGTGCCTCTGCCGTCAGTGACCAGCGCCCCGCCCTCGACTACGAACTCGCTTCGCGCGACTTCCAAGTTTTCGATATGCGCGATGGCACTAGCCACGGCGTCATCATTCGACGAAGAGCTAAAAAGTCCACCCCACGAGTTGAACCGGAAATCTACCGCCAAGGGACTGCGCCCGTCGCGTCGCACAACGAGTGGTCCGGTGTCACGCACCCAGATATCGTCGAATGCCAACTGACGGAAGCTCACCCCCGCATTGAAGGAATTGTGCTCACCGGGCGTGACATCAGCACTGTGGCCGACCACGACTGGCTCATAGCCACTCAGCAGGTTGGCTAATTCAACAATGCCATGCTGGCCGCGCTTTGCACCGTCGCGCCAGTTGTCAAGGCGGATTGGCCAGAGGAGATACGTGCACTTATGGGATTCGAACTCGGCAGGAAGCCGCACAGCATCGTGTAGCACGACAAGTTACCTCCCCGCCCAAAGGTCACCGCTGCAACTCGATGTTCGGTGATCGCACGAGATGGTGGTCGCATGAGATCTTGTCAAGACCGTGCCCTGAGAGTCATCCAAAACCATGGCGATGCCGAGCCGATTTTCGGTTGCACAGTCTTGTTCGGGCCCGGCCGCCCACGGCGGTAGCATCGTCTAGAACCGACCCAATAACCGTCACACACGGTCACACACCACAGCGATGTTCCCTCAAGCGACACCAAGTGCCGCCAGGACGCTACCGCGCATCCGTGTGTGACGGGTGTGTGACCGAGGTTTTTCGAGAAGAGCACCGAAGCGTTAAGTCTTTGATTTTATTGGTGGAGCCGAGGAGGATCGAACTCCTGACCTCTGCAGTGCGATTGCAGCGCTCTCCCATCTGAGCTACGGCCCCGTCACCAAGACCGGTGATTTAGAGGTGAGGTGGGAAGCTTGTCAAGCCACCCGCGGGCTATCCTGGGCTATCCTAATGTTCGGACTCATTCATAGAGTACCTGCCTTGACCTGCTCTAGGTTTTTGCGGGCACGGGGGTTCTTCTCGAGGATGGTATCGGCTTTGGCGGTCCACTTGAAGGGCTTCGGCTTGGTGTTGCGGTTCGCGATCCACTCTTCGATGGCCGTGATGAGGTCGTCGACGCTCTTGAACACGCCGCGGCGGATTTTCTGGCGCGTGATCTCGGCGAACAGCCGCTCGACGAGGTTCTATGATGACTTCGTCAAGGCGCAAGCCCGCACCGGCAAGACCGCAAAGCCTCGCTACGTCCTGCGGAAACTGGCTACGGAACGATCCCACACGCCACACAAGCGGCTGGCATTCTCCTCACATTGATCCGCACCCGTGATGCAGCCAAGACCTGCCGGTGCTGCGCTCTCCCCCGCGCAACACGCCGGCACGATGGCCTGCGGCGTCTTACATGCTGGCGCCATGCGCACGCCGATTCCATCCTAAGAACTTAGGATGGAAGACATCGCCTGCATCGCGAAAATAGTAAGGAGCCATGCAGACGCTGGAGGTTGCCATGATGATGACGCTCCTTGGAGAACGCCGGGCGGGAGAGACCGGCATCTTTCTCGATCTCTTCAAGCTGCGCTATGACGTGTTCGTGCAGCGGCGACAATGGTCCATCCCGACGCGGAACGGCCTCGATATCGATGAGTATGATACGCGGCAAGCGATCTATTTTGTCGAGCGTTCCGATAATGGCGCGATCGAGAGTCACGTCCGCCTCAATCCGACGATGGGCCAATCCCTGCTCGCGGACTATTTTCCCCATCTCGTCGAGATCGATACACCGGCACGCGGAGCGAGGATCTGGGAAGCCACGCGTTACATCGTCCAGCCCAAAAGTCCGACCCGCGCTCGGGTTGCGGCGGCGCGCGCCCGGCTCATGGTCCGGATGCTGCAATGGGCCGAAATGCACGGTGCCGAATACATACAGGCCGTGATCGACACGCACATGCTGCAGCACTTTGCGCAGATGACGGAGGAAACCATCCCCCTTGGTCTCTCACACGCCTACGGCGGCGGGCCGGATGTCCCAGGCGGTGGCGAGTGCATGGCGATCCGCTGGCCGGTGACCGAAAAAACCATCGCCGACATTGCGCAGTTCGGTCGCATCGGCCGCTCAACCGCCCCTTGACCTCGCCGAGTTCGAATACCGATTCAATCGGCGCTCGGACCTGCCGGCTTTGCCGCCGCGCCTGCTCCTCGCCGCCGTCACCCCCCAGCCGCGGCCCT
>Ga0209069_10000357_pt1 | contig 20209 bp, 16 predicted proteins | sample Str013_2_FD_187202 | JGI IMG/M metagenome (GOLD analysis project Ga0209069, IMG submission 187202) | Freshwater sediment microbial communities in response to fracking from Pennsylvania, USA - Straight Creek_MetaG_SC_2013 (SPAdes) (version 2) | ecosystem: Environmental > Aquatic > Freshwater >...
AGCTCCTTCTGGATCGCCTTCATCTGCTCGTTGAGATAGTACTCGCGCTGCGTCTTCTCCATCTGCCGCTTGACGCGGCTGCGGATTTTCTTCTCGACCTGCAGCACCGAGATTTCGCTTTCCATCAGCGTATAGACGCGCTCCAGCCGCTCGGACACGGTGGTGACCTCGAGCACCTCCTGCTTGTCGGCGATCTTGATGGCGAGATGCGAGGCGATGGTGTCCGCGAGCTTGGAGTAGTCGTCGATGGCCGACAGAGTGCCGAGCACCTCCGGCGAGATCTTCTTGTTGAGCTTGACGTAGTTCTCGAACTGGGAAATGGCCGACCGGGCCAGCGCCTCGATCTCCTCTTCCGAGCCCTTCTGCTCCTTGACCCGCTCGACCTCGGCCTCGAAATACTCCGTGTTGTCAGTGTAGCGGGTGATGCGCGCCCTGGCCGTGCCTTCGACCAGCACCTTGACGGTGCCGTCGGGGAGCTTCAACAGTTGCAGAACCTGCGCCAAGGTGCCGAGCGCGTAAATCGCATCGGTCGCCGGGTCGTCGTCGCCGGCATTCTTCTGCGCGGCCAGCAGAATCTGCTTGTCGGCGCGCATCACCTCCTCGAGCGCATTGATGGATTTCTCGCGCCCGACGAACAAAGGCACGATCATGTAGGGGAAAACAACGATGTCGCGCAGCGGAAGGACCGGAAACAACTCCTTGCCGCCTTTGTCACCCTGCTTTTGTTCGCTCATGATTGTGTCCCGTTTGTTATCTATTGCGGCACCGATCCAGTTGGCCCCGAATTGAGCGCCAGCTTACGGCCCGTAGGTCGACCCCCTAATTGCAACTGCCAGACCGGCAATGCCCTAAAAGAATCGTCCGACCCGAGGACATAAGAGTTAACGGCGCGTGTTCAAGTGGCCGATCGCACGCCCCCTCCCGCACATTGCCGCTGCCTTCGCATGCGGTTACCGGAATTGCAGCTGGCCGGGCGCCGTCTTGCGCCGGCCAGATCGTTTCTCGTCAGGCGCTGTTCTCAATCTCGCCGGCGCGGTCCGAGTAGATCCGCAACGGGCGCGCACCGCCTTCGACCACCTCGGGACCGATCACGACCTCCTCGACGCCTTTCAGCCCGGGCAACTCGTACATCGGATCGAGCAGGATCGACTCCATGATGGAGCGCAGCCCGCGCGCGCCGGTCTTGCGCTCGATCGCCTTGCGGGAGATCGACTTCAGCGCCTCCTGCGTGATGGTGAGCTGCACATCCTCCATCTCGAACAGTCGCTGGTATTGCTTGACCAGCGCATTCTTGGGCTCGGTCAGGATCTGCATCAGCGCGCTCTCGTTCAGATCCTCGAGCGTGGCGATCACCGGCAAGCGGCCGATGAACTCGGGAATCAGACCGAATTTGAGCAGATCCTCCGGTTCCACCTCGCGCAGAATCTCGCCGGTGCGCCGCTCGTCAGGCGATACCACCTTGGCGCCGAAACCGATCGATGTGCCGCGGCTGCGCCGCGAGATGATCTTTTCCAGACCGGCGAACGCGCCGCCGCAGATGAACAGGATGTTGGTGGTGTCGACCTGCAGGAACTCCTGCTGCGGGTGCTTGCGGCCACCTTGCGGCGGCACACTGGCAACCGTGCCTTCCATGATCTTGAGCAGCGCCTGCTGCACGCCCTCGCCCGAAACGTCCCGCGTGATCGACGGATTGTCCGATTTGCGGCTGATCTTGTCGATCTCGTCGATGTAGACGATGCCACGCTGCGCCCGCTCGACGTTGTAGTCGGCGTTCTGCAGCAGCTTCAGGATGATGTTCTCGACGTCCTCACCGACGTAGCCGGCTTCGGTCAGCGTCGTCGCATCCGCCATGGTGAAGGGCACATCGAGAATCCGTGCCAGCGTCTGGGCGAGCAGCGTCTTGCCGCAGCCGGTCGGCCCGACCAGCAGAATGTTCGACTTGGCCAGCTCGACGTCGTTGCTCTTGGCTGCATGGTTCAGCCGCTTGTAATGATTGTGCACGGCCACCGACAGCACGCGCTTGGCGTGCGGCTGGCCGATCACGTAATCATCGAGGACCGCGCAGATTTCCGAAGGGGTGGGGACCCCGTCGCGGGCCTTCACCAGCGAGGTCTTGTTCTCCTCGCGGATGATGTCCATGCACAGCTCGACGCATTCATCGCAAATGAACACCGTCGGGCCCGCAATCAGCTTGCGGACCTCGTGCTGACTCTTTCCGCAAAATGAACAATAAAGAGTATTCTTCTCCTGGGGCATCCGCTCGTCTCATCCATCTGAGGTTGTTTGGCGCCGGTCGATCGGACCGGTTTGCCACCACCTCTCTTAACCTGCCTCCAATTTTGGAGGTGAGGCTTCGCGGCATCGCCCACCGCGGGGCACTGAGATTCCCGAACTGCAATCTCAGCATGCTATCGGCACGAAGATCAAGATTGGATTAAGACACTGTCCGCCGCCTTGATGTCCGCTGCAATCTAATTGCCACACCTGTGTGGCGCATTCTACACGACCTGAACGGACAGCGACGCTTTCCAAATCCCGAGCCAGCGTTTTTTGTTCAGACAAAGTTCATAATCTTGGCCAATCGGGGCCGATTTGCGACGCGTGCTTTACGACCATCGGCCAGCAGAACCGGCAAACTCCGCCGACACGATGTCGCACCCGCCGCGTGGCTCCAACCTGACACTCGGGTCCTGTCGCCGAACCACCACGCGATTCTCTTGTCGCGGGGAGCAATGCTGGTCGGCTCAGGTCACCTTGCCGGCGGCAGCGGCGGCGGCCTCAACCTCTTCGCGCTTGGACAACACCCGGTCGACAATGCCGAATTCACGGGCCTGGTCCGCATTCATGAAGTGATCGCGATCGAGCGTGCGCTCGATCATCTCGTAGCTCTGCCCGGTATGGTGAACGTAGACCTCGTTCAGCCGGCGTTTCAGCTTGATGATATCCTCCGCGTGCCGCTCGATATCGGAGGCCTGCCCGCGGAAGCCGCCGGACGGCTGATGCACCATGACACGGGCGTTGGGAAGCGCGAACCGCATGTTCTTGGCGCCAGCCGCCAGCAGCAGCGAGCCCATCGAGGCGGCCTGGCCGATGCACAGCGTCACCATCGGCGGCTTGATGAACTGCATTGTATCGTAGATCGCCATGCCCGACGTCACCACCCCGCCCGGCGAGTTGATGTACATGGAGATCTCTTTTTTCGGGTTCTCCGATTCGAGCAGCAGCAGCTGGGCAATGACGATCGAGGACATGGCATCCTCGATCGGTCCGGTTACGAAAATGATCCGTTCGCGCAACAGCCGCGAGAAGATGTCCATGCCCCGCTCCCCACGTGCCGTCTGCTCGACGACATAGGGCACCAGGTTCATGTAGGTCTCGACGGGGTCGCGCATGGACATCCTCCTGTTGCCAGCCGCAAGCGGGCATGCCCCTGGCGGCTGTGAGCTCGTCGCTCCTTGAACCACGTTAAAACGATTCCCGCAGCAGCGACCAGCCGTCCCTCCACACTCGGCACGGACGGCGCGGGCACCAATGCTACCGTTATGGTCCAGATATGGTGCACCGAGGCAGTGCCGCCAACTCGTCGCAGATTGCGACGGTAGCGGCTTTGGCTCAGATCTCCGGATCCTCGTCCTCTTTCAGCAGCTCGTCGCGGCTGACGGTCTTATCGGCGACCTTGACGAGTTCGATGGCGAAATCCACCACCTTGTCCTCGAAGATCGGCGCGCGCAGCTCCGCCAACGCTTCCGGGCTCTTGGTGTAGTAATCGACCACCATCCGTTCCTGGCCCGGGTAACGCCGCGCCTGCGCGAAGATTCCGCGCTGCAATTCTTCATCGTTGACCGTGATCGTATTGCTTTCACCGATCTCGGCCAGCACCAGACCGAGGCGCACGCGCCGCTCGGCGATCTTGCGGTACTCGGCCTTGGCGTCGTCCTCGCTCTTACCCTCGTCCTCGAGCGTCTTGCCCGCCTGCTTCAGGCTTTGCGTCACCTGGCCCCAGATCCCTTCGAACTCGTTGTCCACCAGTGTCGGCGGCAGCTCGAAGGTGTGCGCCTTGTCGAGCGCGTCGAGCAGCGCGCGTTTCAATTTGCCGCGGGAGACCTGGCCATACTCCTTCTTGATCTGATCGGCGACCTTGGTCCGCAGGTCGCTCAGACTGTCCGCGCCCATGGTCTTGGCGAACGCGTCGTCGACCTCGGGCTTCCTGGCGACCGCCACCTCCTTCACCTTGGCTTCGAACACGGCGTCCTTGCCGGCCAGGTGCTTGGCGCCGTAATCCGCAGGGAACGAGGCCTTGACGAGCCGCTCCTCGCCGGCTTTGGCACCCTTGAGGCCATCCTCGAACCCGGGGATGAACGTGCTTTGCCCGAGCACGACGTTGACGCCTTCGGCCGTGCCGCCCTCGAACGCCTCGCCGTCGATCCGGCCGACGAAATCCACGGTCAGGCGGTCGCCCTCGGCGGCCACATGGTCGTCCTTCGGCTCGAACGTCTTGCCGCGCTCGACCAGAGTTGCGATGGCTTTGTCGATGGCTTCGTCGGTCACTTCGGCCACCGGCCGGGTCAAGTGGATCGCGGACAGGTCGGTGAGCGCCACCTTGGGCAGAATCTCGAACGACATCGTGTAGGCGAGGTCGCCGGCGCCGGCGATCACCCGATCGATTGCGCCCGGCTCCTCGGCAAGCTCGATTTTCGGCTGGAATGCCGGTCGCTCGTTGCGGTCGGTGATCACCTGCCGGCTGGTCTCGGTCACCGCCTCCTGCAGCACCTCGGCCATCACCGAGCGGCCGTAGACCTTTTTCAGATGCGTGACCGGAACCTTGCCTTTGCGGAATCCCTTGAGCTGCACGCTGTCTTTGATCTCGCCGAGCCGCGATTCGTACCGCTGCCCCAACTCCCCAGCACCGACCACGACCTTGATGGTGCGCTTCAAGCCGTCTGCATTCGCTTCCGTTACCTGCATGACCTGTCTTGCCCGTTCCTCGCCTGTCAACTTCCGCTGAAGCTCGTGCTTCGCGGTGAATTTCTTCAACGTCCGTCAGTTGGCAACTGGTGCGGGCGGAGGGACTTGAACCCACACGGCCAAGGCCACCAGAACCTAAATCTGGCGTGTCTACCACTTCCACCACGCCCGCGAACAGCTTCGGAGGGGACGCTGAAATCCCGATCCAGGGCCATTCAATTCATCACCCCTGCGCTGGCCCGGCCTCCTGTCCGGGCCATCCAGTATTCCTGGACGGCTCGGGATTGCCGGATCCCCCGGTTGCTGACGCACCGGGGTATGACCGCGCTTGAATTCAATCGCCCCGAATCCCGATCTGCCCTCGAATTGCCTGGAATTGCCGTTCCTATAGCATGGCTGTCTGCGGCAAGACCAGTCAGTAACGAACGGGGCTGCCGGGCTGTTTAAGCCCTCGGTCGCGTCTCTTATAACGAACCTCGTCTGCGAACCGCAACCGCGGTTTGTCGGAAGCACCTTGGAGGCCATTGCCGCACTTGTCCCCCACAGCAATTGAAACACCCCGTTCCCCAGTCCCGACGGGCTGCCGGCCCCGCACTGCGCGCGCTGCACCGGCCGGTTGGCGCGGTTTGGCCGGCTCGCTCCTCGCCTGCCTCATCCTCGGCAGCGGGCATGCTCGGGCCGATGATGCGGCCCCCCCGCCCCAACGCATCGGAACCATCGAGCGGCTGACCGGCGCCGCCGCTCGCGAGCGCGATGGCACGGTCCAAGCCCTGAGCAAGCGTGCCGCCGTCTTTAAGCACGAGCGCATCACCACCGGTCCCGGTGCCGCGCTGCTGCTGTCGCTCATCGACGCCACCGTGATCTCGCTCGGAGAGAACGGGGCGCTCACCGTCGAGGATTATGTCTACAGCCCGGGCGCTCGCGGCGTCGCGATCATCGATGTGGAGCAGGGCGCGTTCCGCATGATCACAGGCAACATGGGCAAGCTCTTCGAACGACGCATGGAAGTGCGCACGCCGCTCGCCACGCTCTCGATCCGCGGCACCGACTTCTGGGCCGGCCCGATCGCCGGCCGACAGAGCGTCGTCGTGTTGCGGGGGCGTGTGGAGGTGCGCAACGACGCCGGTTTCGTCGTTCTGGACCGCAAATGGCAAGGCACGTTCCTGAGCTCCCGCGTGGTGCCGCCGTCGCGGCCCGAGCTGTGGGAGGCCAGCAGCAAATCCGCGCTGGCGACGACCATGCCGTTCAACTGAGCTATCCTATTGTTTTCACTATTATTTTTCGCGCTTTGCAATGAACCGGGCCGCTTCCGTCAGCGATCCGGCGCGCGGCGCAAACGCGGTCAGTGCCGAGATCGCGTCCTGCTCCAGCTGCCGAAGCTGATGGCGCGCGCCATCGATGCCGAGCAGCGAGACGAACGTTGCCTTGCCATGCGCGGCATCCTTGGCGAGCCGTTTGCCGACCGCCCCGGCGTCGCCTTCGACATCGAGCAGGTCGTCCGAAACCTGGAACGCCAGCCCGATCGCATCGGCATACTGGGCCAGCGCGGCCGCTTGCAGAGCATCCGCCCGACCGAGAAGAGCTCCTGCCGCACAGGCGTGCCGGATCAGCGCGCCCGTCTTCAGGCTCTGAATTTGGCGGATGCGGTCGATGTCGGCGTGCGCGTGCTCGGCATCGAGGTCCAACTGCTGTCCGCCGACCATGCCGGCTGCCCCGGCCGCCTTCGCCAGATCGAGACACAAGGCCGCCCGCACGGTGGGGTCGGGATCGGTCGGCTGTGCCGCCATCACTTCGAATGCCAGCGTCAACAAGGCATCGCCCACCAGGATTGCCGTCGCCTCGCCGAATTTGATGTGCACGGTCGGACGGCCGCGGCGAACGTCGTCATCGTCCATCGCGGGCAGGTCATCGTGAACCAGGGAATAGCAATGGACCAGCTCGACGGCGGCGGCCGCGTGCAGCGCGCGGTCCGCCGGCACATCGAACAACGCCGCCGTCTCGACCACCAGAAACGGACGAAAACGTTTCCCTGGACCCAGCACGGCATAGCGCATGGCACCCGCGAGCCGATCCGGCGCACGCGCGCAAGCCTGATCGAGGTGGCGCGCCAGATGCTGATCGACCGCCTGCGCGACCGCGCTCAGTTTCTGGTTGAACATTTCATCTTCGCCCATGTTATGGAGAACGCTCCGATTCGCTCGATGGGGCAGCCGGAGTCCAATCCCATGCGATCCCGGCACCACTCCTCCTCATCTCGATATAGCATGCTGCCCGGCGAGCACAGAGACAGGTCATGAGGCAAGCGAGCGAGCCAGGTAACGGCGACCTGATCAGCGTTCAGGATTTGGACAGCAGCAGCGTCGCCGGATTGCCGCCGGATGCCTCGTCAACCGTTGCATTTTGCGTGCATCGCAGCCCACGCCGGCTGCCGCTGATTGGCGCGCTCCCCGGCCCGGCGGAACATCGCATCGAGCCGGCACCGGCCACGCGTCCGATATCCGCCAAACCGAGGTTCCGGGTTCGTGCGGTTGCCACCGACATCGCAGTGCCAGGGGAAGCCGACCTCATCAAGAGACACATGCCCTCGCGGGACTTCCGATTCGTCGTCCAAGTGCCTGTTGCGCGTGCCACCGGGATCGTGTTTCCGATCCCGCCTGTAGCCCGGGCGGACGACGGCCCGATTAAGGCGGGCCGTGATGTCACTCCTGCGTCGCCCCCGCTTGGCACCGCGCCGTCACCGGCGCCTCATATTCTGGCCTACGAGAGCTCCATCGATGCGGTCGAGCCGGCGGCGTCGCCAACCGAGCCTGTGGCTGCCGCACAGCCCGATCCGGCCCCTTCCGCAGCGGTGTTGTCAGCTTTGCCCGCTGCCGCACCGGATTTTGCGCGCCTCCCCGGAGAGGGGAACGCAGCGGTCTCCCCGCCTCCTGGTTCCCAGCACGAGCCGTCCACACCCATCGAGGTTGGCAGCGAACCTCCGCCTCCCCCGGTGGCCGAGAGCGAAGCGGTTGCGCCGGAGCGGATCGCGGTTGCGGTCCCGGCCGAAAGGCCGCCACGCCCAAGGCCGGCCTGGGCCGATGGGGCGGCCCTGCCGGACACCCCGGCGAGCCACTCGACCCCACAGCGCGTGGCGGCTCTCGCAATTCTCATCGATGACGTCCGGCTGAGCCCTGAGCCGGTCCTGCAGCACTCCGAGCGAGCGGCGCTCGATCCGCGTATCGGTTTCTGGCTGCGCCGCGCGGGTTGGCTGCTGTTTGCCGGCGCCAGCGGCTATGGCGTGCTGTGCCTCGCCCTGATCGGCATTTATCGCTACGCCGACCCGCCGTACTCGACGCTGACCCTCGCTCGCACGCTGGCGGCGGCCCCGGTGCGCCAGGCCTGGGTGCCACTTTCCGCGATCTCCCCCAATCTGGTGCGCGCAGTGGTGATCTCGGAGGACGGCCAGTTCTGCCGCCACAAGGGGGTCGATTGGGGGGCCATCAAGGAAGCCCGCGAGCAGGCGCAGGACGGCATCCTGCGGGGAGCCAGCACGATCACCATGCAGGTGATGAAAAATTTGTTCCTGTGGCCGCAGAAAAGCTATGTGCGCAAGGCGGTGGAGATTCCCTTGGCGCTGATATCGGATCGCGTCTGGAGCAAGTCCCGCACCCTGGAAATCTATCTCAACATTGCCGAATGGGGTCCCGGCCTGTTCGGTGCCGAGGCAGCGGCCCAATACTACTTCAGCAAGCCGGCGTCGCGGCTCAGTGAGCAGGAAGCCGTGTTCATGGCGGTCGCGTTGCCCAATCCCATCGCGCGCAATCCGGTGCGGCCGGGGCGGGTGGCGGGTCGGCTGGCGAGTCGCCTCACCGGTCGCGTGCACGCCATCGGGTCGGCGCTCACCGGTTGCGTCGATGCCGCCGGCGCCCGCCCGCTCGCCGCGGCGAAAGCGTCCGCCAAGTCGCTGGCCATCGAGGATAAAGCCGCGTATAAGGCGCGGGGTTTCGAGCCACGCCGGGTGCGCCAGCGCCCGCCGGCGGATTCGGACGTGGAATAAAGATCAGCTTTCGCCGCGCTGCCCGACGAGGATGCCCGGGCCTTCGTGCCTAGGGTTCCTGCGTGGGAGCGGGCGTGGCGCTTTTGGAGAGTGACGATGGCAGTTCCCAAGAAGAAAGTTTCCCGCATGAAGCGCGGCACCCGCCGCTCGGCCGATGCGCTGACGGCGCCGACCTATGTCACGGACAAGAAGTCCGGCGAGCTGCGCCGCCCTCACCACATCGACTTGAAGTCGGGTGAGTATCGCGGCCGCAAGATTCTCGAGCCGAAGGGCGGCCTGTAGGCCCGGCCTGCGTCCGACGCGGCGAGCCGCGGGATCGGATCGCGCGGCTCAGCTGCCGAACTCCGAGATGCCGCCGTGCGCGGCCGACCATTTGGCCGGCGCGTGCAGGAAGGCCTCCACCTCGGCGAGCACGCCCTTGTCGAAGTCGCCGCTCGATTTTGCCGCTTCCAGCACATCCCACCAGGTGGCGAGGTGATGGAGCTCGACGTGGAGATCCCTGAACAGCTCCTGGCTCTTGGGAAAAATGTCGTAGTAGAACACCACGAAGCAGTGATCGACCTTGGCGCCGGCCTGGCGCAGCGCTTGACAGAAATGCACCTTGCTGCGGCCGTCGGTCGCCAGATCCTCGACCAGCAGCGTGCGCGCGCCCTCGACCACCTCGCCCTCGATTTGGGCATTGCGGCCAAATCCCTTCGGCTTCTTGCGCACGTACTGCATCGGCAGCGCCAGCTTGTCGGCCATCCAGGCGGCGAACGGGATGCCGGCGGTCTCGCCGCCCGTGATGACGTCGATCGATTCATAGCCGACCTCGGTCAGGATGGTGCTGGCGGCAAAGTCCATGAGCGCGGAGCGCAAGCGTGGATAGGAGATGATCTTCCGGCAGTCCACATAAACGGGGCTCGCCCAGCCCGACGTGAACATGAATGGCTTGGCCGCATTGAACTGGAAGGTCTTGATCTCCAGCAGCATGCGCGCCGTGCGGTTGGCCATCGTGCGCTTGTCCATGGGCAGCGGCAATGAGCTCATCGGGTTCTCTCCGTTTCGCCGGGCACAGCGCTCCGCTCGATGCGGCGACTGCCACCACACCGTATCCGTGACCGGTCATGCCCTCCTTCGGGGCGTATCGTCAACCACGCGCCACTTCGGCTCAGGTCGGATTTCCACGTAAACCTATGCCGGTCCGCGGGTATTCGCCGGCAACACCCCATCGCGCCAGGTGGATCGACAGGGCGGCCACCAAGCCATAACAAGCCATCGCCAGGCCGACGAGCGCGAACAGCGTCCATTGCGGTGCACGGATCGCCAGCAGCCCCGAACCGCCCATGACGATCACCACCAGCCGAACCGTTTGCGCCAGCACCGGGCCCAGCACCCTGCCCGAGCCTTGCGATGCGAAGTAGAGGCACATGCCGAGCCCGAACAAGCCGTAGCACGGCCCTGCCCAGGCGAAATAGGCGCGCGCAGCAGCGATCACGTTGCTGTCCTGGCTGAACAGCCGCGTCCACCACTCCGGCTGCAGCGCGACGATGCCGCCGATCGTGCCGACCACCCCCGCGGCCAGCACGCCACCGGTCCAGGCGACACGGCGGGCCCTGGCGACATCGCCGGCTCCGATAGCCATCCCGACCAACGGCACACAGGCGATGCCGATGGCGGAGGTGATCGGCACCAGCAGGAACTCGAGGCGGGCGCCGATCCCGTATCCGGCCAGCGCCTCCGTGCCATATTGGGCGAGGAGCCGCGCCAGCACGAGCACCGACAGCACGGACTGCAGGGAGGACAAGCAGGCCAGCGCGCCCACTTTCAGGATATCGGCAAACAGGCCCCATTCCAGGCCGCCGTTCAGGGACAGCCGCACACGTGCGCGCCCGGCCATCAGATACCATCCGAGGAACAGTGCGCATCCGCCGAACGAAAGCACCTGGCCGAGTGCAATGCCGCTCATGCCGAGCCGCGGCACGGGCCCCAGTCCGAGCCCCAGCACACCGCCAAGGAGGATCTGCAGGCCGGCGGCAATCAGCAGCGCCAGCGAAGGCAGCCGCATGTTGCCGGTGCCGCGAACGATCGAGGCCAGCGTGTTGGCGAGCCAGACCCCAATCGAGCCGAGAAATGCGGTATTGGAATAGTGCAAAGCCGCCGCGTGCGCCTCGCCGCTGCCACCCAGCAGGCGGTAGATGACGCTGCCAAGCCCCAGGAAAACTGCCGTGAACATCAACCCCGCCACGACGCCGATCACCACGGCATGGCGCGCGATGCGCGCCGCCCGGCCGGCATCGCCCGAGCCCAGCGCACGCGCGACCGCCGAAGATATGCCGCCGCCCATGGCGCCGGACGACATCTGCTGCTGCAACATCACCATCGGGAACACCAGCGCCATGCCGGCGAGCGAGGGCGTGCCGAGCCGGCCGACGTAAGCCGTCTCCGCGACCGCCACGAGCGCCGTCGCCAGCATGGCGATCAGGTTGGGCAGGCTCATACGCACCAGCGTCGGCAGGATCGGGGCGGTCAGCAATGAATTGGTACGCTCAGCCGCGGTCATCAGCCCCTCGCGTCGTCACGCCTGCGCAGGCTCGGGGTTGATTGCTACCAGATCGAGGCGGCCTGGAATGCGCTGAAAGCGTCGGCTCGCGCTTGCATCCCCCGCCGCATCCCCTATGAATAGAGCGGCGACGGCCAGCGAACGGTCGCGCCAACCGTCGATCGGCTCGTGCGCTCGGGGAGGAAACCATGGACGTCATCAAATCAACCGCAATTTCGCGCCGCAGGGTAGTCAAATCCGCCGCCGCAGCGACCGCTGCCCTGGCATTGCCGACGGGCTGGGTTTACGCGCAGGGCAAGCCGCTCAAGGTCGGCCTGATGCTGCCCTATTCGGGCACTTTCGCCAAGCTCGGCGAGAACATCACCGCCGCGATCGAGATGCTGATCGCGGAGAAGGGTGGCAAGCTCGGCGGCCGCGCGATCGAGATCGTCAAGCTCGATGATGAGTCCAAGCCCGAGATCGCGCCGCAGAACGCCGACCGGCTGGTCAAGCGCGACGGTGTCGACGTGATCATCGGCACGGTGCATTCGGGCGTGATGATGGGCATCGTCAAGGTGGTGCGGGACTCGGGCACGCTGACCATCATTCCCAACGCCGGCAACGGCGCGGCGACCGGAGAGCTGTGCGCCAAGAACATCTTCCGCACCTCGTTCTCCAACTGGCAGCCGGCTTACGGCATGGGCAAGGCTCTGGCGGCGAAGGGCATCAGGAAGGCGGCGTGGGTCAGCTGGGACTACGCCGCCGGCAACGAGGCGGGCGCCGGCTTCAAGCAGGGCCTGGAGGAAGGCGGCGGGCAGCTCGTCAAAACGCTGCTGCTGCCGTTTCCGGAAACCAACTTCCAGCCGCTGCTGGCGCAAATTCCCGGCCTCGGCGTCGAAGCCGTCGGCGCGTTTTTCGCGGGCGGCGGCGCGGTGCAGTACGTGAAGGATTATGCGGCGGCGGGGCTGAAGGTGCCGTTGTGCGGCTCGGGCTTCCTCACCGAAGGCACGCTCGGGGCGCAGGGCGCGGCGGCGGAAGGCATTGAGACCGCGCTGCACTACGGCGATGGACTCGACAATCCCAAGAACACGGCGTTCCGCGCCGCCTTCAAGGAGAAAACCAAGGCCGAGGCGGACGTCTATGCCGTGCAAGGCTACGACGCGGCGCAGCTGCTCGCAGCGGGTCTCGAGGCGGTGAAGGGCGACATCAAGGCCGAGGCGGAGCTGGTCAAGGCGATGGAGAGCGCCAAGCTCGACAGCCCGCGCGGCGCCATCACGCTGTCGAAGTCGCATAACGTCGTGCAGAACATCTACCTGCGCAAGGCACAGGGCGGGCAGAACAAGGTGATCGGCATCGCGGCGGCCAACCTTGCCGATCCGGGGACAGGGTGCAAGATGTGAGAGGGAGGGGAGTGGGGAATAGGGAGTGGGGAGTAGGGCAATAACGAGCGCCTTCGGCGCGAATCTTCCCTACTCCCTATTCCCCACTCCCCACTCCCTCGCTTCAAATGGACCTTCCCGGCCTCCTCACCCAATTGCTGAACGGCTTCCAGTACGGGTTGCTGCTGTTCCTGATCGCGAGCGGCTTGACGCTGGTGTTCGGCGTGCTCGGCATCATCAATCTCGCCCACGGCAGCCTGTTCATGATCGGCGCCTATACCGCCTATTTCGTGGTGGAGCGCACGGGCTCGCTGTGGCTGGCGCTGCCCGCGGGCATCCTCGGCGGCGTTGTGCTCGGCATGCTGCTCGAGCGATTTTTATTCCGCCGGTTTTATCATCGCGAGCATCTCGACCAGGTGCTGCTGACGTTTGCGCTGATCCTGTTGTTCGAGGAGGCGCGGTCGGCGCTGCTCGGCAACGATTTCCATGCCGTGCCGGTGCCGGAGAGCCTGGATTTCTCCGTGCCGATCAGTGCCACCTTCAGCTATTCGGCCTACCGCTTCCTGGTGATCGGCGTCTGTCTATTGCTTGCCGCAGGGATGTTCCTCTGGATCGAGCGTACGGCACTTGGCGCGCGCATCCGGGCTGCCGCGGAAAAGCCCGAGATGGTGGACGTGCTCGGACTCGATGCGCGGCGCATCTATCTCACCGTGTTCGGGATCGGCACGGCGCTGGCCATGACCGCCGGCGTGCTGGCGGCGCCGCTGTATTCGGTCTATCCGGGCATCGGCGACGGATTTCTGATCATCTCGTTCGTGGTGGTGGTGATCGGCGGGCTCGGCTCGGTGCCGGGCGCGTTCTGGAGCGCGCAGCTGATCGGCCTCGTCGATACGCTCGGCAAGGTATTCGCTCCCAAGCTGGCGGGGCTCGCGGTTTACCTGCTGATGGCGGTCGTGCTGATCTGGCGGCCGACCGGGCTGTTCGGCGCCCGCAGATAGGCCGGGCGCGATTGGAGTCTCCGTCTCCTCGCATGCGGGGAGAGAAGGAAAAATAGGTTCTCCATTCGGCGCGCGGATGGATCGAGGAAACCGTTCGACATGGTGCCGAGCAGCCGAACCGAGTGGACCATGCTGGCCCTGCTGCTGGCCGCCCTCGCGTTGCTGCCGCTGGTGGCCAGTGCCTACGCCATCGAGCTCGGCAGCTATGCGCTGATCATGGCCATGCTGGCGCTGAGCCTGCAATTGCTGGTCGGGGCGAGCGGCATCGTCAGCCTCGGCCATGCGGCGTTCTATGGTATTGCCGCTTACACGGTTTACCTCATCACGCCGGAAGCCGGTGGGCGGCCCATCTGGCAGACACTGCCGGCGGCGGTGGCGGCAGCAGCCGTGGCGGCGGGGGTCGTCGGCGTCCTCTCGCTCAGAACCCGTGGCTTTTTTTTCCTGATGGTGACGCTCGCCTTCGGTCAGATGGTGTTTTTTCTGTTCCACGACACCAAGCTCGGGGGCGGGGCCGACGGCGCATTCCTCAGCCGTCCGACGCTGTCGCTGCTGGGCTTCGAGTGGCAGCCGACGCGCCAGCAGCGTCCGTTCGCGATCTACTACCTGAGCCTCGCGCTGCTGGTGGCGATGTATCTCGTGCTCGTCGCCGTGCTCAGCTCGCTGTTCGGGCAGGCGCTCGCCGGCATCCGCGTCAACGAGCCCCGCATGCGGGCGCTCGGCCACAACACCACGCGCCTGAAGCTCATCGCCTTCATCATCGCCGGCGCGCTGGCCGGGGTTGCGGGGCACATGTGGGCGATGCATCGCGGCTTCGTCAGTCCCGAGCTGGTCGGCTGGCATCGTTCCGCCGAGACGTTGCTGATGATCCTGCTCGGCGGCATCCGCAGCCTGTCGGGCCCGGTGGTGGGGGCGCTCGTGTGGGTCGGCCTCGATGAGTTCAGTCAGCTCGTCACCCAGCGGCGCATGCTGGTGGAAGGGCTGGTGATCCTGGCCATCGTATTGGCGCTGCCGAACGGGCTGATGGGGGTGTTTCGGCGACCATCGAAGCCGAAGGACATGGATCCCGATCGTGCCCCGATCGCAACGCCCGAAGCATTGATCTCCGAGCGCGAGCCGGCGCCATGACCGCATCCGCCGCCACCGCGCCCCTCCTTGCCACATCCGCACTCTGCCGGCGGTTCGGCGCGCTCGAGGCGGTGCGCGATGTCGCGCTCGATCTGCGGCGGGGTCAGCTGCATGCCGTGATCGGCCCGAACGGCGCCGGCAAGTCCACCCTCGTCAACCTGCTCTCGGGTGAACTGCCGCCGAGCAGCGGCAGCATCCGCCTCGACGGGAGCGACGTTGCCGGCTTGCCGGTGTGGCGGCGCGCGCGTCTCGGCATCGGCCGCTCCTACCAGCGCACGAATATCTTTGCCTCGCTCTCCGTGCTCGAAAACACGCGGCTGGGGGCGCAGGCGCGGCTCGGCGGCGGACAATTGACGGCGCCCGTCGCCGCGGCGGAGGATTTGCGTGCGAGCGCCCGCCAAGCCCTCGCCCGCGTCGGCCTTTCGGCGCAAGAAAGCCGGATCGCCGGACTTTTATCGCACGGGGAACAGAGGCAACTCGAGATTGCGATGGCGCTGGCGACGAGCCCGCGCGTGCTGCTGCTGGACGAGCCGCTCGCCGGAATGGGGCCGGAGGAAAGCCGCCGCATGAGCACCCTGCTCAAGTCGCTGGCGCGCGAGCATGCCGTTTTGCTGATCGAGCACGACATGGATGTCGTATTCGAGGTTGCGGATTGGATGACGGTGATGGTCGACGGTGCGGTGCTGGCGGCGGGCCCGCCGGCCGCGATCAGGGCCAATGCCGCGGTGCAGAACGCCTACCTCGGCGGAGAGGCGCCATGAGCCTTGCACGGCGCCGGCCGCTCGCCGAGATGAAGGCGATCCACACCTTTTACGGCCAGAGCCACATCCTGCGCGGCGTCGATCTTTCCATTCACGCCGGCGAGACGATCGGACTGATGGGCCGCAACGGCATGGGCAAGACCACCCTGATCCGCTCGCTGATGGGGCTGGTTGCGCCGCGCACCGGCATGGTTCTGATCGATGGCGAGGATGTAACGCGGGCGCCAGCCTTTCTCCGAGCGCAGGCGGGGCTCGCCTATGTGCCGGAGGGGCGCGGCATCTTTGCCTCGCTGAGCGTAGCGGAGAATTTGAGGATCGCGGCGCGTCCCGGCGTCGGCGATTCCGGCAGCTGGACCTACGAGCGGGTGCTCGAAACCTTTCCGCGCCTCGGCCAGCGGCTCGCCAATTACGGCGACCAGCTGTCCGGCGGCGAGCAGCAGATGCTGGCGATCGGCCGCGCGCTCATGACCAATCCGCGGCTGCTGATCCTCGACGAGGCGACCGAAGGCCTCGCCCCCCTCATCCGCGACGACATCTGGCGCACCATCGGGCTCATCCGCGCCAGCGGCCTTGCCACGCTGGTGGTGGACAAGACCGTCGCGGCGGTGAGCCGGATCGCCGACCGGCTGGTGATCCTGGCGAAGGGCGAGGTGGTATTCAACGCACCCCCCTCCGCCCTCGCCGCCGATCCCCAGCTCATGCACCGGCATCTGGGGGTTTGAGGCGCGCCGCCCGAGTGCAGTTAAGAGACTCCGCAAGATAAGTGAACCGATTGGGAGCAGTTTGACGCTCATCCCATAACACCCATTCAACCGTCATGGCCGCGGAGGCGGCCACCCACGACACGTTTCAGAAATAGTCGGGTGAGAGTAGATAATGCCCTGAAATCAATGGATTACAGTGCCTGCGTCGTTCAACCGCCGATAGGTGTCGTGGGTGGCCGCCTTCGCGGCCATGACGAAAAATTTGAGGATTGCGCGCTCGGAAGCGGTGCTCAGAAGTGGGGCACTTGCTGTTCGGTGCCTCCTAAGCGAAATTCTTCTGATAGCTGGCCGGCACCCAGCGATAGCCGTCGGCGGTCTTGTCGACGTAGCCGAACGCCGGGAACGGCATGTGGAAGCCGATCGCCAGGCATTTGTCGTGCGCAACCATGTCGAGCACACGCTTGCGGCTCGCCACCGCCTGCGCCTTGTCGTGGTCGAAGTGGACGAGCCACTCGGGCTTCTGCAGCGACATGACGTAGTGGTTGGTCACGTCGGCCCACAGGAATACCCGCTCGCCGTTGCTCTCGACATTGAAGGTCATGTGACCGGGCGAGTGTCCGAACGCCTCGACCGCGGTGATGCCGGTGACGACGCTGCTGCCGTTCTTGATGAATGTCGACCGCTCCCCCAGCGGCAGGCAGACCTTGAGGAACCCTTCCCGTGTCGGCACGCGCCAATCCGGCAGATCATCGCCCTTCCTCCAGTAGTCGAACTCACGCTCGCCGAACACGGTGCGCGCATTGGGGAAGGCCGGTTTGCCGTTCTCGACGAGACCGAGGAAGTGGTCGGGATGGCAGTGGGTGGTGACGACGATGTCGACCTGATCGGGAGTATAGCCGGCCGCCGCCAGCGCCTTGAGCAGGAAGCCCGAGCCGGTCGACCGCTTGGCCGCGCCGTTGCCGGTGTCGAACAGCACCAGCTCCTTGCCGGTGTTGATCATGGTGCAGGTATAGGAGTTCTCCATCCTGTCGCCGGGCAGATGGTTGGCCTTCAGATGGGCCTGAACGGCCTCCTTGGACTGGTCGGTGGCGAATGGCGGCTGCGGGCCCGGCATGTGCAGGGCGCCATCGTGCAGTTGGATGATCTCGAACCCGCCGAGCTTGAAGCGGTAGTGGTTGGGCCGGGCAAGGCCGAGCAAGGGTGCAGACATGAGTCGTCTCCTCCAGTTTTCCGATGGGCGCAGCGTGGATGGCGTTAAGATGTAGCGTGGGATCGGCGCGGGGGCGAGAGCAGACGTATATTCCTGCTGCCGGACGGCGTCGCTGCCAATCTCGATCGATCACCGACCCTCGGAATTCCATTGCCAGTCCGGCCGGTTATCTGGAACAGTGCCTTCCGCACGGAAGGGGGCGACAGACCCCCGCCACCAAGGGAGCCGATCATGAGGGCGTGGCAAGCCGGACGCGTATGGCTCGCGATGCGTGGCCGCGCATGAACACCCACGTCTCCGTCATGCCGGCCAGCACTGGCCCCGTGGCGGGGCCCTCGCCCGCGAACGGCGTACCCGTGCTTTCCGTCGAAAACCTGCAGGTCGAGTTCGTTTCAGGACGCGGCCGGCTGCGCGCGGTCGACGGCGTCTCGTTCGACGTGCGGCGGGGCGAGGTGCTGGCGATCGTCGGGGAATCGGGCTGCGGAAAATCGGTGACCTCGCTGGCGGTGATGCGGCTGCTGCCAAGGCCCGCCGGCCGCATCGTCGGCGGACGCATCCTGTTCGAGGGGCGCGATCTGCTCGGCCTCGACGAGGAGGCGATGCGCAAGATCCGCGGCAAGCAGATCGCGATGATCTTCCAGGAGCCGATGAGCTCGCTCAATCCGGTGCTGACCATCGGCGAGCAGATCATGGAGCCGCTGCGCATCCATATGAGCCTCTACGGGGCCGCAGCCCGCGCCCGTGCCGCCGAGTTGCTCGGCCTCGTCGGCATGACCGATCCCGAGCGGCGCCTCGACCAGTATCCGCACCATCTGTCGGGCGGCATGCGCCAGCGCGTGATGATCGCGATCGGGCTGTCCTGCCAGCCCAAGCTGATCATCGCCGACGAGCCGACCACCGCCCTCGACGTGACCATCCAGGCGCAGATCCTCGAACTGATGAAGGACCTGGCGCGGCGGTTCGACATCGCCTTCATCATGATCACCCACAACCTCGGCATCGTCGCCCGCTATGCCGACCGGGTGCAGGTGATGTACGCGGCCCGGGCGGTGGAGCGGGGCGAAGCCGACGACGTGTTCTTCCGCCCCCGCCATCCCTACACCGTCGGCCTGCTGCGCTCGGTGCCGCGACTGGATCAGCCCCGTCGCCAGAAGCTCGAGACCATCGACGGACTGCCGCCCAATCTGGCCGAGCCACCGTCCGGCTGCCGGTTCGCCCCGCGCTGTGCGATGCGGGCGGACATTTGCCGGCAGGACCCGCGATTGATCGAGGTGCTGCCTGGCCACGCCTCCGCCTGCCACCGGCACGGGGAGATCGGCCTTGCCGAGGGTGTCAGACCCTCTGGGTCTGACACCTTGGCGAGCGGCCCGAGCACGGTGCAAAATGTCAGACCCAGAGGGTCTGACACTACGTCAACGACCAACCACCTCCTCGCCGTCACGCATCTCAAGAAATTCTTCTCCGTGCCGCGCGGACGCCTGCTCGGGATCGGCGGCACGCTCGAGGTGCGTGCGGTCAATGATGTCAGCTTTGCCATCAAGCGGGGTGAGACGCTCGGCCTCGTCGGGGAATCGGGCTGCGGCAAGACCACGGCCGGGCGCATGGTGCTGGGGCTATTGTCGGCGACCGCGGGCGAGATCGTGCTCGACGGCAAGCGCATCCAGAACCTGTCACAGCGCGAGCTGCGCGGCGTGCGCCGCAAGATGCAGGTCGTGTTCCAGGATCCGTTCAGCTCGCTCAACCCGCGCATGACCATCGGCGATATTCTGGCCGAGCCGCTGAAGTTCTACGCCATCACCAAGCCCGGCGAGGAGACACGCGCGCGCGTCGCCGCGCTGTTGCAGCAGGTCGGACTGTTTCCGGTCATGGCGGAACGTTATCCGCACGAAATGTCGGGGGGCCAGCGCCAGCGCGTCGGCATCGCCCGCGCGCTCGCCTTCGAGCCCACCTTCATCGTCTGCGACGAGCCGGTTTCAGCGCTCGACGTCTCGATCCAGGGCCAGATCATCAACCTGCTCGAGGATCTGCAGTCCCGGCTCGGCCTCACCTATCTGTTCATCGCCCACGATCTTGCGGTCGTGCGCCACATCTCCGACCGCGTGGCGGTAATGTACCTCGGCCGCATCATGGAGCTGGCGGACCGGGACGCGATCTACGCCGAGCCGCTGCATCCCTATACCAGGGCGCTGCTGGATGCCGCCCCGGTACCCGATCCACGGATCGAGAAGGCGCGCGCGCCGCGTGCGCTCAAGGGCGAGCTGCCCTCCCCGCTCAATCCGCCGTCGGGCTGCGTGTTCCACACCCGCTGTCCGATCGCGACCGAGGACTGCCGGCGCATCGTGCCCGAGCCTCGGGAAGTCCGCCCCGGCCACCTCGTCGCCTGTTTGAAGGTCTGAGTCATGATGAGCAGACACTCTGATCCCTTGTTTGAAATTCGGCGTCAAACCAACGCAGTTGGGAACCTGGAACATAGTCCATTTGTGTCGGGTTATTGCGGCCCTCCCCCCCAC
>Ga0209069_10000358_pt1 | contig 20203 bp, 21 predicted proteins | sample Str013_2_FD_187202 | JGI IMG/M metagenome (GOLD analysis project Ga0209069, IMG submission 187202) | Freshwater sediment microbial communities in response to fracking from Pennsylvania, USA - Straight Creek_MetaG_SC_2013 (SPAdes) (version 2) | ecosystem: Environmental > Aquatic > Freshwater >...
CCTCATCCTCGTTCTGGCGCGCATCCGTGGTCAGCAGCTCGGAGCTGAGCTTGTTGGCGAGGCCCTCGTGCTCGCGCTCGGCGGCGACGAGGTCGCCGATCAGCTTGCGGGTGCCGGCGTCGGCGGTGCGCTCCAGCGCCTTCTCGTAGAACTGCCGCGTCTCGTGCTCGATGGTCTCGGCCTGCTTGCGCACCTTGTCGAGGCCGAGCGGGCGGATCATCCAGATCGGCTCGTGCGAGACGAAGCCTTTCACATCCTGACGGCGGATCAGCATGATGTGCTCGCCGAAGCGGGCGCGATACACCTCGATCAGCTGGCGGCGGTGGGTATTCTCCTCCTCCGCCATCTCGGTGAACACCTTGGCCGAGGCCGGGAAGGCCTCCTTGAGACCGTCCGCATAGTCCGCATAGATGCGGCCGTGCTCCTCCTCCAGCGAGATGGCAAGAGCCAGGATTTCCTGCTCATTGAGATCGGAAAAGCGCTTCAAGGACGGCCTCGGGTTGGTTGGATCGGACCGATTGTTTAGAATAGTTCCAAACAAAGTCAATGCAGGCCGGGACAAGTTCCTGTGTTTCCCGCACGGACTATGTGCTGTCGAATTGGATTTGTCTCGCCGGCCGCAAGCTGGCAGATTTGAGCAAAGCCTGTAGCGGCGGCATCGACGTCGCTTCGACAGGCCGGAGGCGTGGGAGACATGACTCTTATCGTCTCGCTGCTGGTGGCGCTGCTCATCGGGGCGTTTTTGTACGATCTGGCTCAGCGGCGGCTGCGCTGGCCTCGCGCGGCAGGCAGCGTTGCCTCGCACGCAAACACCGATCCAAGCATTGCCGCCGCCGCGATGATGTACGTGGTTGCCTCCGAGGTGGCCACGGTGAGCGCGCAACAGGAGCAGGAGATGGCCTCGCTGCTCGCCTCCTGTATCGGTCTCGAGGCGGAAGCGGCGCGCAAATGCATGAAGCAGGGGCGCCGGCTGAGTCGGCTCGACGGCGACCTGACGTCCCGCCTGCACCAGCTGCAAGGCCCGATCGTTGAAAATTGCACGCTGCGGGAACGGCAGGACCTGATCGAAATGCTGCGCAAGGTTGCCGGGCCGAGCGGCGAGCGCATCGGCCCGGTCCGCGACGCGATCGGCCGGTTGTCGGCGTCGCTGCGGAACGCCTGAGCAAACTTTCTTCAACCGGCCAACCAATCCCAGGACTCCCCGGACCCCAGGGTTCCGACAATTCCAGCGCATGGTGAACCGGGCGCGCTGGGTCCCGGAAAGAAATGCCGGGATGACATCCGTAGGGCGGGCCGAGAAATTCTGCTTATGCTCAGCTTTCGGCCAACACCCGCTCAACGGCGGCGCGCAGTGCGCGGCTTCGGCAGCGCGTGGCACCACGCCATGTGGAGCGCGGCCGAGAGCTCGGCCTCGCTGACCGCCGCCAGATCAACCGTGGTCCAGCCTTGCCTGCCCCACGCATTGGGCACCGGCGCGAACGCTTCAGGCGCCATCATGCATTTGAGCTCCTGCTCGTCATGCGAGAATTTGAGGTTGGCGGTGTTGCCGTCGGCCGCGAGCGTCGCATAGATGCGCGCCACCTTGAACGCCGCCCGGTCGAAATGCGGCGCCTCGGTGGTGCCTTCGAGTGCGAGCGCCACGCGGCGCAGCAGCTGGCCATCAGCCATCGGATTCAATACCTACTCGTGGTCAGGAGCACTCATATGATTTCTAATTCTGTCATTCTGGGGCCCATGTGCGCAGCACGCTTCGACGTGACCCCCGAGGATCCAGCATCCGGCACACTTCGAAGCCGGCGGAGGGCTGGATCGCGGGGACAAGCCCCGCGATGACAGCGGGTGGAGTTGCCTGCCTACCATAATTTCTTGGCTAGAAGTTCCAGGTCCGACCGCCTGGCAACGATATTACGTAACTCAACCCCGTCCCGCGGTCAGCGCCGAGATGGGGACCAGCAGCAGCAGCAGGCCGGCGGCCGCCGCGACCACCAACCCGGTCAAGGCCTCGGCATGGTTCCACGACCACAGCCCCAGCGAAGCGGCGGCAAATGGGAACACCAGCGCGAACAGCATCAGCGCCAGGTCCGGTGCCCAACCGAGCATGGCGCGGAGCAGCCGGTCGCGTCCCGAGCGTGCCTCGATCAGCACCGCGAGCCACATCAGCGTGGAGGGTAGCAGCAGGGTCAGGCACGCGGCATTGGCGATGATGTGGTCCGGCATGGCAGCGCACTCCCGGTCCGGGCTCGCGTGTGCTGGATGGCCCAGACCAATTTATGACTTCCTCAGTCTGCCGCAGCTGTATGACAATAAGGTTAGGCGGCATGGTTAACGTGTTGCCAATGGCGGATTCGCCAAGGGCGGACTCGACTGAGTGACCTACAGATGGCGGACGTGACCGCCGCCCTCGCCAAGGCCGGCGATCTGATCCGCAGGTCGTAGGGCCGGTCGAAGTTTTTGCTGTGCCATTCAGCCGTTTGCGGGGCAGGGGGCAGGGTGCTATCAAGCGCGCCATGACCGACACCTCACAGATCCGCAACTTTTCCATCATCGCCCATATCGATCACGGCAAGTCGACGCTCGCCGACCGGCTGATCCAGCTGTGCGGCAACGTCACCGACCGCGAGATGAAGGACCAGATCCTCGATTCGATGGATATCGAGCGCGAGCGCGGCATCACCATCAAGGCCCAGACCGTCCGCCTCGACTACAAGGCCAAGGACGGCAAGCTCTACCAGCTCAACCTGATGGATACCCCCGGCCACGTCGACTTCGCCTACGAGGTGTCCCGCTCGCTGGCCGCCTGCGAGGGCGCGATTCTGGTGGTCGACGCCTCGCAGGGGGTGGAGGCGCAGACGCTCGCCAACGTCTACCAGGCTCTCGACAACGAGCTCGAGATCGTACCGGTCCTGAACAAGATCGACCTGCCGGCCGCCGAGCCGGACCGGGTGAAGCAGCAGATCGAGGACGTGATCGGGCTCGATGCCTCGGAGGCGGTGCCGATCTCGGCCAAGACCGGGCTCGGCGTCGCCGATGTGCTGGAAGCGATCGTCACCCGCCTCCCCGCCCCCAAAGGGGATGCTTCCAAGCCCCTCAAGGCGCTGCTGATCGATAGCTGGTACGACGCCTACCTGGGCGTCATCGTGCTGGTGCGCATCGTCGACGGCGTCCTGAAGAAGGGCCAGAAGATCAAGCTGATGTCGAACGGGACGAGCCACCTCGTCGAGCGGGTCGGCATTTTCCGCCCCAAGCAGGAGATGCTGCCCGAGCTGGGTCCCGGCGAGGTCGGCTTCTTCACCGCGGCGATCAAGCAGGTGGCCGACACCCGCGTCGGCGACACGGTGACGGACGACCGCAAGCCGACCGACGCGCCGCTGCCGGGCTTCAAGCCGGTGCAGCCGGTGGTGTTCTGCGGACTGTTTCCGGTCGACGCCGCCGAGTTCGAGAACCTGCGCGAGGCGGTCGGACGGCTGCGCCTCAACGACGCCAGCTTCTCCTACGAGACGGAGACGTCCGCCGCGCTCGGCTTCGGCTTCCGCTGCGGCTTCCTCGGACTGTTGCACCTGGAGATCATCACCGAGCGGCTGGAGCGCGAGTTCAACCTCGACCTGATCACCACCGCCCCCTCGGTGATCTACAAGATCTTCCTGCGCAACGGCACGGTGGTGGAGATGCACAATCCCGCCGACATGCCGGACCTGACCCACGTCGATCACATCGAGGAGCCGTGGATCAAGGCGACCATCCTGGTGCCGGACGAGTACCTCGGCTCGGTCCTGAAGCTGTGTCAGGACCGCCGCGGCCGGCAGAAGGATCTGACCTATGCCGGCTCCCGCGCCATGGTGGTGTACGAGCTGCCGCTCAACGAGGTCGTTTTCGACTTCTACGACCGGCTGAAGTCGGTCTCGCGCGGCTACGCCTCGTTCGACTACCAGATGATCGGCTATGAGGAGGGCGAGCTGGTCAAGCTCTCGATCCTGGTCAACGCGGAAGCCGTCGACGCCCTGTCGGTGATGGTGCACCGCTCGCGCGCCGAGCAGCGCGGCCGCTCCATGTGCGAGAAGCTGAAGGACCTGATCCCGCCGCACCTGTTCCAGATCCCGATCCAGGCGGCGATCGGCGGCAAGGTGATCGCGCGCGAGACCATCAAGGCCCTGCGCAAGGACGTGATCGCCAAGTGCTACGGCGGCGACATCACCCGCAAGCGCAAGCTGCTCGAGAAGCAGAAGAAGGGCAAGAAGAAGATGCGCGAATTCGGCAAGGTCGAGATCCCGCAGGAGGCGTTCATCGCCGCGTTGAAGATGGATGAGAATTGAGGGGGATGTCGACGAACCGCTTGAGCTTCGCCAGCTCATTGGTAGGAGAGGCCGTCATGGACGACGTATCGATTGCTCAGGCAAAGGAGCATCTGGAGGAGCTGATCGCTCGCGCCGCCAAGGGTGAGGAGGTTCTGATCAGCGATCCGGCGCTTGGTACGGTTCGATTGCAAATCGTAAAAATTACCCAGCACAAGCGGCAGAAGCGCGTCGCGGGGCACCTTGCGGGCCAATTCAGGGTGCCCGAAGGTCTGTTCGATCCATTGCCAGAGGATGAGCTCCGGCGTTGGACGGGCGAGGACTCGTGAGGCTCCTGCTCGACACCAATGTGTTGTTCTGGTGGGTACTGACACCAGACGCACTGACGTCCATCGCCCGCGACAGTATCGATGCCGCCGACGAGGCCTACGTGAGCGCTGCATCCGCATGGGAGATCGCGACCAAGGTTCGCATCGGCAAGTGGACGGATGCGAAGGTCCTGATCGACAATTTCGGCCAGCATCTGGAGACGGCTGGACTGCTGGCACTGCTGGTCACGATCGAGCATGCTCGGCATGCCGGCCTGATGCCAGGCCTGCACAAGGATCCGTTCGACCGGCTCATCGTCGCTCAAGCCGTCCTCGAGGGCATGCCGGTCGTGACAGCCGATCCGAAGCTCGCCGGGTTTGGCGCAAGCCTGATCTGGTGAACAGGGCGCCAAGTGCTACGGCGGCGACATCACCCGCAAGCGCAAGCTGCTCGAGAAGCAGAAGAAGGGCAAGAAGAAGATGCGGGAGTTCGGCAATGTCCAGATCCCGCAGGAGGCGTTCATCGCGGCGTTGAAGATGGACGAGGACTGAGGTCTAGCCCGTCAGCTCACGTTATATTGTATGGCCGGCATGCTCCGAATGATCCGTAGTTGTTTCCCGGGACCGTCCTGCCAATCCGATCCGAAGCTGCTGACGCGCACCTGGCTGTGCACGATTGACACGGACGTCCCGCCGAGGGTCTGGCCAGGGGGAATAGGCGCGGGCCTGCGGCGTTATGATTTCAATTGGGGGGAGCCGATCGCGTGACGGATGATATCCGCGCCAGGATGGTTGAGTTCCTGCCGCGATTGCGCAGATTTGCGTATTCGTTGACAGGGGACCGGGACCAGGGTGACGACCTGGTTCAGGAAACGTGTACGCGTGCCCTGGCGCGGATGGATCAATGGCAACCTGGGACAAGGCTCGACAGCTGGATGTTTCGGATAGCGCAAAATGCCTGGTTCGATCGGGCGCGGGCCAAGAAGGTCCGCGGCGAGGTGATCGACATCGACGACGCGCATGATCTGAGCGACACCGACGGCCGTAAAGTGACTGAAAACCGCCTGACGCTCGGCGTGGTGAGCGCCGGGATTGCCCGCCTTCCGGATGACCAACGGGTGCTGATCACATTGGTTTGCGTCGAGGGTCTTTCCTACAAGGAGGCGGCCGAGCAACTGCAAGTCCCAATCGGCACCGTGATGAGCCGGCTGGCACGAGCCCGACAAACGCTGCACCGCCTGGTCGACGACGAGGGTCGAATTCCGATGGCAAATCCGGAGAGACGCCATGACTGATCTTTCAATTGAAACGCTGATGGCGTTCGCCGATGGCGAGCTCAGTCCCGCCGAGCATGCGCGCGTGCTGGTGACGATCCGGCGCAATCCTGCGCTCGACACGAAGGTGCAGGCGTTCCTGGCAACGCGCAAGATAACCGTATTCGACGCTGTCTTAAGCGAGCCGATCCCTGAGGCACTGATCGCGGCGGTTTATGCCCCGCAACCGGCAAAAGGGCAGGACTTCAGTTCCAGGCAGCTGCCGCAAGGCGTATCGCTCGGTGAGCGGATCAGGCAGGCCATGGCGTGGCTGTGGCCCAGTGGCGAGACCGCTGGATGGCAACTCGGCCGCGGTCTTGCGGTGGCGTCGGCCTTGCTGCTCGTTGCGGGTGGCACCTTGCTGTTCCGCGCTCCCGCGACCCAGGGGGCGACCCGGCTGATCGTGGCCGACGGGGGCCAGTTGTTGGCGACCGGCACGCTGCAGCGCAGTCTGGAGACTGCGCCGAGCCGGGTCCGCGTGAAAGCCGATACCGAGGCCGGCGCCGGCTGGACGGTGCGCATGGTCAACACGTTCACGCGCCACGACCGCAGCTTTTGCCGCCAGTACGAGCTGATCGGCGGGGCGGAGCAGGCACGCGAAGTCGGATTTGCCTGCCGGACCGGCGACGGCAAATGGCAGGTGCAGGCGCAGGCGCGCGCCGACGCAGTGGGAGCTTCACCGGATGCGCAAGTTGTGCCGCTCGCTGGCGATGAGCCTCCGGCCGGACTGGACAAATGGTTCGAGGACAGCCGCGCCGGCGACGTCCTCGGCGGGGCGAGCGAAAAGGCCGTTATTCAGAACGGATGGCACGCCAATTAAGGTGCCTCGCCCGGCCTGAGGAGCGCGTGTCGCTCCTCAACGCCGCTGAACCAGATGCGATCGCGCGGTGCCGTCCTCGAACGCGCTGGTCTGCATGAAGGACGGCAGGCGCAGCTGCGAAAAATCGAGATGATTGAGGACCCATACGCCGCCGATCGCGATGACCCCGGCGAGAATGACGCTGGGCAGGGTGCGCACGAACGCCCCGAGCAACGCCGCGAATCCCGCGAGAATTCTTTCCCCGGCCTCCCACAGTTCCATTGCGGCCTTATACAGCGCCCATACGACGGCGCCGATCAGCACGACAAGCAGGATCTGCTTCCAGAGCGGCCAAGCCTGCCAAGGTGACTGCATCAAAATGGCTATCTGGCTGCTCGACCATGTCCAAATCAGTTGCACGAACTTGAAGATCGCCGCGATACCCTGTTGAAGAAAGCTCAACAGCTGATTGACGATTTGTTGCATGGCCGCCTCCGAGCCGCTTGACCTGATGTCCGAGCGCTGTCGGGAGTCAACGCCACACTTTTCAATAAGTTCCTGAACAGGGTTAACGCCGAGGGCGGGCGCCCTCTCCGCTGCCGAATGCTGGACGGCGGCGATCGAGGCACGCGATCTGAAACGCAGTTGTCCGCCGCGTTGCGCAACAAGATGTCTCAGCCGGGATCGGAACCACAGTCGGAGTCCGCACGTTGAAGCCCCATGTCGTGCGGCGCGACTTGCACGCATCGGCGCTCACGTCGCCGTCCGTTCCGTCCAGTCACATAAGGTTCTTGGAGGTCGTAATGAAGTATATTTTTGTTGGCGCGGTTGCGCTGTCACTGCTCGACGGAGGGATCGCCGCCGCGCAGGATGCGAAACAACCTGCCGAAAGCCGCGGCGGCGGTGGTGCAGCCGAGCGCGCACCGGCAAATCCGGGCGCCGAACGGGCCGCACCCAAGGCACAAAATGGCGCACCCGAGCGGCAGGCACCGGCTGCACGGCAGGCCGAACCGAAAGCATCGGGCGCGCAAAACCGCCAGGTCGAGCGCAAGGAGGCCCAGCCCGAGCCGCGCGTCCGCAAAGGCGAAACCGAAAATCGCGGCAATGCGGCTCGCAACGCCCAGCAGGCGCCGAGCGCCAAGGAAGACCGCGCCAGGCAATCGCAGTCGAACGCACCGGCCAAGTCCCCGGATGGCGCGCAGACGCCAGGATCGTCTGCCCGAACCAAGCAACCGCCCGCCGCAAACGAGCGCAATGCGGCGCAACCCGGCGCGCCTGGGGCGCAACCCAATGCAAATCCGCAGCAGAGTTCACAGCAGCAGAATTCGCAAGCGGGACGCGGCCAGGTCCAGACCACACAGCTTAATCAGCAACAGCGGGTGCAGATCCGCCAGGTGGCACTGCAGCAGCGCGTTCAACACCTGACGCGGGTGAACTTCAACGTCTCCGTTGGCTCCCGCGTTAACCGCAGACTGCGGCTGTACGTAATACCCGCGGCCATCCTTACGCTGGTCCCCGAGTATCGCCGCTATCGGTATATTGTGGTCGATGAGCGGGTTTGCATCGTCGATCCGGCCACTTACGCGATCGTCGACGTGATCGACGACGATACGCGCGGGGGTCCGAGCCGTCCGGTCACGGCCGAGTTGACCCTGTCATCGGGCGAACGGGCCATGCTGCTCGACCGCATTTCGATGAACGAGGCGCGCTCTGACTTCAGGTTCCGCCTCGCGCTGGGAGCGGAGGTGCCTTCCCAGGTACGGCTCTACGACTTCCCGCGGGATGTCGTCGACGATATCCCGCGGCTGGCATCCTACCAGTACGTCGTCGTCGAGAACGATCTGTTGATCGTCGAGCCCAACCGGCGGGACATCACACTGGTCATTCACAACAACTGACCATGATCATCCCAGCCCGGCGGCTCGACGCTGCCGGGCCGGGCGGTCAACGGCGCTCGGCGAAAGCCGGGCGCGAACCGTACAGCAGAGCCGCACCCTTGACGTCGCCGGCCTGCAGCAGGCGGAAGTGCTCCCGGTAGCGGAACGACATCAGCTGGTCGCTGACCTCCGGGTGGTCCAGGCCAATGGCATGGCCGATCTCGTGTGCGATGGTGTACCGCAGATCGTAAACCGCGAGATCGCCATCAAATCCGATCTTCCAGCGTTTTGCGGGGTTCAGGCAAATCAAGGCGCGCGCGATGGAATCGGCCGACCCATCGGCCGCGGCTTGGTGTTTGACATCGGTGAAGGCATGTCCCTCGGGGGACGTCTGAGCGCCGATCAGAATACCGGCCGTTGCCGGGTCGTCGACCTCGCGGAAATCGATGTTCGCGACGCGCGTCCACATGGCGAAGGCTGCGGCCACCTCGGCCTTGAAAGCGGGCTCGGCCACGCCCGACCGTACCAGCATCCCGGTTGTCGGCTGCATGCCTTCGCAGTTGCGAGCGTCGGCAAATCGGGTCTGCTCGCGAACGAAGGCATAGGTGACCTTCACCTCGCCGATCGCGCCGCTCCAGCGCACACCGCGGCCGTGCAGCTGCAGCAGGCGAAAATCATCGGAAATTGTTTGCGCGCCCGCCGGCCCCGAATTCATCAACACAGCCAACAGCAAGCCGATGCAGATTTCCCTCACCCCGATCCCCCATGCGCGGTCCACGGTATCTCTTGCGCCCGCAACCTAGTGGCAGGTGTGGCTGAAAAAGGGCAGAATTGATCGCCAGCGGGGTCGGCGGCCGCTATACTCATTGGCCTTTAGACTGAGACGATCACGCCACCGGTGCCGAGAGAAAAGGACGCCGTCGCCATGTCTGCGATCGATCTGGCTCGCTGGCAGTTTGCGTTCACGATCTCATTTCACATCATATTCCCGGCGTTCTCGATCGGCCTTGCCAGCTATCTGGCCGTGCTCGAGGCGCTGTGGCTGCGGACCGGCCAGGACGTGTACATCAGGGTGTACAATTACTGGCTGACGATTTTTGCGGTGGTATTCGGCATGGGGGTCGTGTCCGGGCTCGTCATGAGCTACGAGTTCGGCACCAACTGGAGCGTTTTTTCCGATAAGACCGGCCCGATTTTGGGCCCGCTGATGGGCTACGAGGTGTTGTCCGCGTTCTTTCTCGAGGCGGGGTTTCTCGGGGTCATGCTGTTCGGTATGAAGCGCGTCGGGCCCGCCCTGCACTTCACCGCGACGGCGATGGTTGCGGTCGGCACGCTGTTCTCGGCATTCTGGATCGTATCCGTCAACAGCTGGATGCAGACGCCCGCCGGCTACAGCATGAACGCGGCGGGCCAGTTCGTGCCCCAGTCGTGGCTGGCCGCCATATTCAATCCCTCGTTCCCCTATCGGCTGGTGCACATGGTGCTCGCCGCCTATCTGACCACCGCCTTCGTTGTCGGCGCGGTCGGCGCCTGGCATCTGCTGCGGGATCGGGGCAATGAGGCGGCGCGGCTGATGCTGTCGATGGCGCTCTGGATGGCGGCAGCCGTGACCCCGATTCAAGTGCTGGCCGGCGATCTGCACGGCCTCAATACGCTCGTCCATCAGCCGATGAAGATCGCCGCCATGGAAGGTCACTACGAGACCCGCGCGGGCGCTCCCTTGATCCTGTTCGGGCTGCCCGACAATGCAATCGGCGCCACGCGCTATGCGGTCGAGGTCCCCAGGCTCGGCAGCTACATCCTGACGCACGATTGGAACGGCACCGTGAGGGGCTTGAAATCCTGGCCGGCAACGGACTGGCCCAACGCGCCGCTGCTGTTCTGGAGCTTCCGCGTGATGGTCGGCATCGGCCTCGCCATGCTCGGGCTTGGGGTGTGGAGCCTGCTTGCGCGCTGGCGCGGCGGCCTTGCCCAGGCGCGATGGCTGCAGCGGGCCGCGGTTCTGATGGGTCCGTCGGGTTTCATCGCCGTGCTCGCCGGCTGGATCACCACGGAGGCCGGGCGGCAGCCCTTCACGGTCTACGGCCTGCTGCGCACGGCGGACAGCGCATCGCCCATCGCCGCCGCGGCGGTCGGCTCGTCGCTGGCGGCATTCATCCTGATCTATCTGGCCGTCTTCGGTGCCGGCGCGTTTTACATCGTGCGACTGATGGGACGGCCCCCTGGGGCGGGCGAGAGCGGACCCGATCCGGGCCTGCCGAGCCATGCAGCCGGCATCAGGCCCGGCCCTGCCGCCTCGCTCGGCGGACCGGCACCGCAGCATTGAGGAGACGTCGATCATGGCCCTCGACCTGCCGATGATCTGGGCGCTGCTGATCGCCTTCGCGGTGCTGGCCTACGTCGTGCTCGATGGGTTCGATCTGGGCGTCGGCCTGCTGTTTCCGTTCATCGAGGGAACGCCGAACCGCAACGTCGCGATGGGGTCGGTGGCGCCGGTCTGGGACGGCAACGAGACTTGGCTGGTGCTCGGCGGCGGCGGCCTGCTGGCGGTGTTCCCGCTGGCCTACGCCATCATCCTGCCGGCGCTCTACGCACCGATGACCGCCATGCTGCTCGGGCTGGTTTTGCGCGGCGTCGCGTTCGAGTTCCGCTGGAAGACCGAGCGCGGCAAATTCGTCTGGGACTGGGCGTTCGCGGGCGGCTCGCTGGTCGCCACGCTGTCGCAGGGCCTGATGCTCGGCGCACTCATCCAAGGCATCAAGGTGGATGGTCGGGCCTACGGCGGCGGCTGGTACGATTGGCTGACGCCGTTCAGCCTGATGACCGCCTGCGCCCTGGTGATCGGTTATGCACAGCTCGGCGCGTGCTGGCTGGTCTGGAAAACGGAAGGGTATGTTCAGGATCGGGCTTATCAATTCGCCAGGGTGCTCACGCTTGGCCTGCTCGCGGCGATCGGATTGGTCAGCCTGTGGACGCCGTTTCTGGATGCGCAGTTTTTCCATCGCTGGTTCTCGCGGCCGGCAATCTTCTATGTGGCGCCGGTGCCGGTGCTGACCCTGTACACGGCCATCCGCCTCATCCGCGCGGTGCAGAGCCGGCAGGAGCGCGAGCCGTTCTTCGCCACGCTGGCGCTGTTCGTGCTCTGTTATGTCGGCCTCGGCATCAGTTTCTATCCCAAGATCGTGCCGCCCGGCATCGACATCTGGCAGGCTGCCGCTCCCGATTCCAGTCTGGCGTTCCTGCTGGTCGGCGCCGCCGTGCTGATCCCGCTGATCCTGGCCTATACCGCGCATTCCTATTGGGTGTTTCGCGGCAAGGTCGATGCCGACGGGGGGCACTATTGAGCGGCCGGCGAACGGAGTTCCTGATCAGACTGGCCTGGTTCGTCGCGCTATGGATCGCCGGAGTTGCGGCGCTCGGATTCGTTGCGGCGGCGATCAAGCTGGCCTTGCGCCGGTAACTTGTAGCAACAAGGTTGGGTCAACCCCGGACGCTTGATCCGGGGGCGACCCTACAGCCGCGGATGGAGACTTAGTCGTTGGGTCGCGCGAAGGCTTGACCCAACCTACATGAAACGTTCAACCGGGTTCGGTATGTGGTGATTGAGTTTTAATTCTCCGGGAGTAGGGCGCAAAAGGCGTCTTCGCCGTATTGCGCCGATGCGTGCGCCGACCTCGATGGCGGTTTGGTCCCGGTGTAGGGCGCGATACGCTGACACTCTTGCGCCCTACGACATCGGCAACGTGTCGGCTCAATCGAGACCCTCCCATGCCCTGACCGAATCGGGCGCCTCTGCCGGCGGCCGCACGTCGGGGAGCGGCACCTCGATCAGGCAGATCAATCCCTCCTCGCGGAAGCTCAGGGTGACCGCCGCATTGGGTATGCCGCGTTCGATCAGGATCGTGCCGAAGCCGCGGCGGGTCGGCGCCACGGCTCTTGGACCCCCCTTCTCCCGCCATTCGATCAGGAGCTTGCGCTCCCGTGACACGGCCGCCTCGCTGAGCGACCAGGAGACCGTCACCTCGCCGCCGGGGTTGGACCAGGCGCCGAATTTGAGGGAATTGGTGCCGAGCTCGTACAGCGCCAGCCCCAGCGGAACAGAATACGCGGCCGGTATGGTTGCGGGAGGTCCGGTCCGTTTGAGCTGCAGCACGTCGAACGGCATTACCGGCGCCAATTGCCGCTCGACCAGCTCCGACAGATCCGATCCGCCCCAGTTGGTCTGCAGCAGCATGTCGTTCGCCGCCGACAGCGCTTGCAGCCGCCCCAGAAACGCCGTGCGGAACGCGTCGATGGTCGAGGTCGTCCGCGACGTTTGATTGGCGATCGACTGGATGACGGCGAACGAATTCTTCACCCGATGCATCACCTCGCGATTGAGCAGGGCGATCTGCCGCTCTCTGAGCTTGCGCTCTCGGATATCCTCCAGCGTCTCGGTAATGGCCGCCAGCACGCCGTTCTCCATGATCGGCGCGGCGGTGATGTGAACGTCGATCAGCGTGCCGTCCTTGTGGCGGCGCACGGACTCGGCATGAACCGGCTTGCCGGTCCGCAGCACACTCATCTTCTGCTCGTGTTCGGCGCGCCGCCCGATCGGCACCAGCCGCGTAATCCGCGTCCCCAGCATCTCCTCGGGCGTGAATCCGAACAGCTGCTCCGCCCCCGGATTCCAGCTCTCGATGAGCCCGGCCGGCGACATGCTGAGGATGGCGTCCGCCGAGGATTGCACGATCGCCCCCAATCGCGCCGATACCTCGCGTGCCCGCCGCATCTGGGTGATGTCCTCCATCACGGCGATCCGATGGAACGGTTCACGGTCCGCGTCACGGACCAGCGACGATGTCAATCGAACCCATACCGGCTCGCCTTCGCCCGCAATCATGCGCTTCTCGAGCGCATAGTGCGGGAGCTCGCCGGACATCAGCCGTGTGATCAGCTCGGCTTCCCGCTCCCGATCGTCGGGATGCGTCAGCTCCGGCTCGGTTTTCTGCGCAATGTCTTCCCGGCTCCACCTCAGCAGCTGGGCAAATCGATCGTTGAATGCCACCAGCTTGCCATCGAGCGCGATATTGGCGATGCCGACCGCGGCATGCTCGAATACGGTGCGGAAACGTACCTCGCTTGCGGCAAGCTCCCGGTTGCGCTGCCATAATTCAACCGACGCATCCGACAAGGCCTGCGACAGCACGTTGGCTTCCAGCAGGGGTGAGACGGCCGGCCTGACCACCTCTCCTTCGCCGACCCGTCGCGCGGTGTCGGTCGCCTCCGAGATCGATTGGGTGATGCGGCTGGCGAACGTATGAATCAGGGGAATGGCTATCAGAATGAAGACGGCGGAGTACAGGGAGAGCATCAGCCATTGATGCCGCACGGAGATATCAATCACCGAAACCGGGGCGAACACCGCGACCAGCCACCCGCTCAACGCCGTCCTCCGGAATGCCCTCACCACCTCCCGGTTCTGGAGGTTGATCACCCTGCTGCTGCCCTCACCTCCCCGGCTCACGGCCTCGACCCGTGATGGCATGGTGCGGCCAAGAAACGCGTCCTGCTCGCGGCTGCGGGCGATCAGCCGCCCGTTGCGATCCGACAACGCCAGCGTCCAGGCCGGCTCGTGGGCGGCGTCAGCCAGGACGCGGACAAAGTGATCCGGTTCCAGGGACAGAGTCAGCACGGCGTCGACCTGATCGCCCCTCATCACCGGAACGGCCATCGTAACGACCAACGCTTGTGTAACCGGACTCAATATCAGATCGCCGACCTGAGGCGATCGGAGCTCGATCACCCGCCGATCGAGGTCGCGACTGCTGACATCGGGCAAGGGCGTGCCGAACGGCAGGCGGGTGTTCAATATCTGCTTGCCGGTGAGGGTCTGCAATGTCGCGTTGAGCCGTCGCGCGCGCAGCGTCTCCTGTGCCTGCTTATGAAAGGTGCCGAGATCGCCGGCAAGCAGCGCCGGCGACGTCGCCAACGCTGTCAATGTCTCGAACGAGCCCTCGATGTCACGGTCGATGGCCGCGGAAATGAAACGCGCGATGCCGAGGGCCGTCGCATTGGCAGCATCGCGCTCCCGCTCGCTGATGCGCCAGACCAGGGCCATGCCGATCATGAGGCCCGGCAGGATGAAGCTGAGCGCGAACATGAACAGCATCGAACGCAAGCGCGTACCGCCCACCGCGCTTGCGGGGGGCGGCGCTGTCTCCGACACGCGCATTGCGTGAGCCATCAATGACCGCATGGCAGCAACCCCCAAGTCCGGTTCCCCGCCCGAGCCGGCGCATCCGGCGCTGCGAACGCTGCCCCCGTGGTGTGAGCCCTCAGGTTGACGCGATGGCGGCGGCCTCGAGATCAACCCGCGCTGTCACGCCGCACTGCGAGCCCGCATTGCGCACCTCATTGCTCGAAGCGTCGGATCTGGCGATGGGTGTCAATCGTTCCGTCGCATCATTCAACCTGGTGAGCATGCCATCGACGCCGGCAACCTTGTCGGTCTGTTCGGAGGCTAGCCGTTGCACGCCCCAATCGGCAATGAAAATGCATGCCGACGGGAATTCGCGGCGCGCCCGCCGGGCAAGCAGATGCAGCTGACTGCGGGTCGCTCCGCCCACCGTCGAGATGATCACGGCCCGTGCCGATCGATTGGCCGTATCCTCGGCCGCGCTGGACAGGGCGAGCAGTCCCGCCGACTCGGCGATGCTGGCGCACGCCAGCTTGATTCGGCGCTGCAAAAACGAGGCCACGTATTCTGCGGATTTGACGTCGAACTGCCCGCGCGCGGCGACAACCAGGACGCGGCGTTCGGTGTCCGTCGCCTGCGTCCCCTCGGCGCTCTCCTCCGCGCTCACCATATCAAGGAACTGATCGAATGTTTCACCAGCGATTTCGATCTGCTCGGGCCCGAATCGGTTGCGGCTGGCGTCGCCCGCCCCCAGCCTGAGCGAGTTCAGCACGATCGTGTCGCCCGCGGCCCCTTCGCCACCCTTCGCCACGGCCTCGATATACTGCTTCGATGCGGCGTCGGCCTCTCCCGCCAGAATCCGACGATAGAATTGCTGGGAGGGGCTGAGGGCGGGCGCGTCCCCGAGCAGGATGCCCAGGAACTCCAGCCGCGGCACGTACTGTCCCAATGCCACCACCGACAGCGTCAGGGGGATCGCCACCAGCAGGCCGACCGGCCCCCAGATCAGCGTCCAGAAGCTGGCCGCGACGATAATCGCCATCGGTGACAGCCCGGTGTGCCTGCCGAGCACCAGCGGCTCCACGACCTGTCCCATGAGCGGCTCGCCGAGCGCAAAAATGGCCGCAGTGGCGATCACCAGCGACCAGCCGGGATCCACCGCCGCCGCCAGCGCGATGGGCGGGACTGCCGAGATCACAGAGCCGATCAACGGCACGAACCGGAGGATCGCCGTCGCCGCGCCCCACAGCAGCGGATTGGGGATCCCGATGAACCACAGCGCAACCGTTACGAACGTCCCAAATCCGAGGTTCAGCAGCGCTTGCATCAAGAACAGATGCGACAGCCGCTCGCCCGCATCGTCAATGGCGGCCGTGGTCTCGCTGATGTAATCGGTGCCGACCAGCCGCACGATGCGGTCGCGGATATCGTCGAGCTGCAGCAGCAGAAACGCGGCAAACAGAATCATCAGGCCAGCCGTGGAAATCGGCAGCAGGATGGGCTTGATCATGTTGAAAATCGAGGAAATATACGAGCGGCTGCTCTGCTGGATCTCGACCTGTACCGGCCGGTCGGAGCCCGATTGAGACTGCCCGGACTGACCCACCTCCTGCTCGAGCCGCGCCAGCGCATCGCCCGCGCGCCGCAGCGCGCCGTCGCCCAGTTGTGAATCCGAAGCGGAGCGGACCTTCTTGAGCAGGTTCTCCTGATAAACGCTGATGTTAGCGGTCAGACTGGCGAGCTGCTGCGTGAACGCGACCATGCCGCCGAGCAGCGTGGCCGTGAATATAATCATGGTCCCGGTCACCGCCAGGGCGTGCGGAACATGATACCGTTTGAGAAACCTGACGAGCGGCGACAGGATGAAAGCGAGCAGGGTTGCCAGCGCCAGCGGCACGAATACGTCCTGCCCGGCCACCAGCGCATAAACGATCAGGGCGGCAACGATCATGCCGGCCGCCAAATTCCGGATCGAGTCTGTAAAAAAGCTCACCTGCTCCCCCTCGCTCCCCCTCGCTGGGTGTTGCCCCCTGGCACGCCGTTACCGGCTGGTTGGCCGCGCCGCCGGCCCATCACGCCGCATTTGCCCATCACGCCGCATTTGCAAGCGGCGCATTTGCAAGCGGCGCACCACCGGCCGTGTCGGTGTCGCTCGCCAATGCACCGTCGTCGGCGAGTGGCTGGGAGCGGCCGAACACCAGTGTGGCGATCAAACCGATCAGCAGTACGATCGGCCAGTGGCGGCCCAGCAAGCGCGCGACCGGAATGAGATTTGCCGGTCCGATCACCGACACGATGCCGGCGGCAGTGGCCAGCTTCTCGAATATGTCGTCGTTGGCTGCGGCGGGCTGCTCCGAGGAGCCGGCACCGTTCGCTTGGACATGCGCAGCTTCGCTTGCCGGCTCGGTCGAGCTGGGCCGCTTCCGGGTCAGCGCGACGCTTGCGATCAGCCCGGCCAGCGCGAACACGCCGGTCATGATGAGACAGGCGTCCGTCGCGCCGTATTGTCTCGCAAGGATGAATGTGGACGCGGCGATGGCAAACGCCAACGCGATCACGAAAGGAATCGCCACCAGCACCCGCCGCACGTACACCCAGATAACATCCTCGATGGACGTGGTCGCCTGGCGAATCAGCCCTTCGAACATGGCGATTCCTTTCACGAGTTCAAGGCGGGCTCCCGCCCTTCATGAGGGGAGAGCCGCGCAGGGATCAGGACTTCCAGAGCGCGCCGAGCACGAACGCCAGGCCGGCAACCACGGCAATGGTGGCGGCGGGCTGATCGCGGAGCGACTTATCGAGGGCGCCCTTGAAATTGTCGGCGACCACGGTGACCTGCTCGCCCATTTCGCGACCATGCGCGGCCACGTTCCGCGCCGCGCCCTCGACGTTGGAAGCGACCTTGTCGAACTGCTCGCCGGCCTTGGTCAGCATCTCGCCGCCCTTTTGCGCGGCATTCTCGGCGAGTTTCTGCGCGGCGGTTTCCGAGCGCGGGTCCATGGAGCGGCTCGTGGAGCCATAGGTGTTTGTTTGCGACATCATCTCTCTCCGAATTTTTGTTGGTTGGGTTGGTCGGCTGATACAGGTTCTCAACGCCTGGAACCCGAATTGGTTGCGTCACGATCTCAACCAGGCGGGCTCACTTGGGCTTGGGTCGGGATTTGCTGCCAAAAACCGATGTTCGCAGGCGCGATCCGGCGAATTTTGCCGCCCGCCCGGCTTTGGCCGATTGACGCCATAGCCGGCCGAGCCGCGAGCGCGGCAGCGGCGCCGCCACCTCTTCATCGTCCGCGTCCTGGTGCTCGCGCAAACCGCCGGCATAAAGCTCGATCGCGGCGCGCCCCACCTCCTCGACATAGGCGACCAGGATGATCCGCGCGACGTGGGTCTTGCCCTGCTGCAGCATCTGCTTCCATAACCGCTCGCGCACCTCTTGCGTCACCGCGTTCACCGGATTGCCGAGCCGGGCGATCCGCCACACGTCGTAGGCGCGATCCGCGACATCAATGGCGCCGCGCCATCGGTACAGCCGCAGCAGTTGCGCGATGGTCAGCTGGTCGCCGAACGGCACGTGCTCCCGCAGCACGGTCTCGAGCCGGCGGCTGGCGCGCGCGAACATGGCCAGCAGCTCGGGTGCCGTAAAGGTCCATAAGGCATCGGGATGATCGGGCCGCAGCGATTTCGCGACCGTAGCGATCGTCTCGCGTGCCAGTTCGATCGCGTCCTCGCGATTGGCCAGCCGGTCCACCGCGGCCGAATGGGCGAGCTCCTGCACTTTCGCCCAGGCTTCGGCCTCCCGGCCGCTGAATTGCGCATCCTCCTCGGTGAGGGGCAGCTGTTCAGCGGGTAGCGAGGGCGGAGCGCGAAATTTCCATTTGATGAACGCGACGATCGATAGTGTGATGCTGAGGGCCGTCGCCGACCAGATCAGCAGGTATCCGTTCTGCCATAGCCACAGTCCGCCCAGGGGAATTAATGAAATCGACGGCAGCAGGCAGACGACAAACAAGGCCAGCGCACGAATGACGGTTTCGTAGCGCAGCTTCTGTCCGCGTGTCAGGCGCTCCATGTTGGCCCGTGCTCCTCAGCCAAGCCCGTCCGCCCCAAGCGCGCACAGGATCGGGCTGACGCGAGTTGGTGTCGCGCCAGCCCCAATTGTGATCAAGCCGCGTTCGGCCGTGGGCGCCGATCAGCGCGTGCTCAGCCAGTCATCGACATCCTTCTTCGCCTGATCCCTGGCGTAGCCATATCGTTCCTGGAGCTTGCCTTCGAGCTGCTCGCGCTTGCCGTTGATCTGCGTGATATCGTTATCGGTCAGCTTGCCCCATTTCTCCTTCACCGTCCCGGCGGCCTGCTTCCAATTTCCTTCGATGCGGTCCCAATTCATTGTGTGAGTCTCCATTTACAAGATAATCGATAACAACCGCGCCGAACTGCGGGCTATGCCCGCCGCACCAAACCCGCAATCGCCGAGACGACGAACAGCACGATCGCAACCCAGAACAGCATGCGCGCTCCCTCCACGGCGGTGCCCGCCACGCCGCCAAACCCGAACAATGCAGCCACGATGGCAACGACAAGGAAGACGACGGCATAGTGAAGCAAGTTTCCCATGGCAGTTCTCCTGAGCCTGGTTCCAGGTGCGGGGCGATTGTGACGGAAGAACTTGCAGTCACGTGTTTGGTTCCATCCCGGCCGCGGTCCGGCGGGGTCATTCGCGGTGCGGAGGCTCGACATTGGTGGAACGCAATGCGGTGAGTTTCGTTTGCCCCACGCCGCGCCCGCGTACGCGGGCAGGATTGGCGCGTTTTTAACCCGTTCGAGGAGAGGGCCGATGGAAATGGATAAGTCAGCGAAAATGGATAGCCGATCGACCAAGCGCAATGCCGCGCTTATGACGCCGACCGATCTGCCCGCCGAGGCCGTGAAAGCCATTGCCGCGGAGCTCAACAAGGCGATCGCCGATTCATTCGCCTTGTACGTCAAGACCAAGAATTTTCACTGGCATGTGAGCGGGCCGCACTTCCGCGACTACCATTTGCTGCTCGACGAGCAGGGTGACCAGATATTCGCGTCGATCGACCCGCTGGCCGAGCGGGTGCGCAAGCTGGGCGGCACCACTTTGCGATCGATCGGTCACATCGCCGAGCTGGCGCGCGTTCGCGACAATGATACGCAAATGGTGCCGCCGCTCGACATGCTGAAGGAGTTGGTGGAGGACAACAAGAGCATGGCCGCGAATTTGCGCAAGGCACACGGCATTTGCGATGACCACGACGACGTGGGGACCGCGAGTCTGTTGGAAATCTACATCGACGAGACCGAGCGGCGAACCTGGTTCCTGTTCGAAGCCAGCCGCGGGGCGGATGCCTCCGGGCATTGAGTTCCCCTCGCAGAGCGGCCCCCCGAACTGGAGGGCCGCGGCCAGGCTCGCGATGC